>WNFB01002152.1_pt1 | contig 17102 bp, 14 predicted proteins | sample 5400501 | NCBI WGS metagenome assembly WNFB01 (sample SAMN13153341, study PRJNA577476) | soil metagenome | isolation source: 200 cm saprolite under Douglas fir tree site 2 hole 1 | place: USA:California | collected 2015-04-18
GAAATGCCGCCAACCAGAAGATTGGCGACTACTACGCTGCCTGCATGGATGAGAAAGCAGTAGAGGCTGCGGGCCTCAAACCGCTGCAACCGTATCTTGCCGAGATCGACGGGCTGCGTTCCAAGTCTGAGTTGGCCCAAGTCGTGGCGGAGCGGGCATATTCGCTTCCTTATCGCCGCAGCACCATGTTCCGCTTCGGGGTCAATCAGGACGCAAAAGATTCAGCGCAGATGATCGCGGAAACCGATCAAGGCGGCCTTGGAATGCCCGACCGCGACTACTACTTCAAGGACGACGCCAAGTCGCAAGAGTTGCGCAAGGCTTATCTGGCGCACGTGCAGAAGATGCTCGAGTTACTGGGGGACAAGCCGGAAACCGCAGCGGCGGAAGCACAGACGGTCATGCGAATTGAGACGGCGCTGGCTCAAGGTTCCATGACGCGCGTGGAGCGGCGCGATCCACAGAAGCTTTATCACAAAATGACGGTGCAGGAATTTGAGGCGCTGGCGCCTTCATTCCAGTGGAACGTGTATTTCACCAAGGTCGGCCTGCCCTCGCTGGCCAGCCTGAATGTGGCCGCTCCTGACTTTTTCAAAACGGTCAACGCGGAAATCGACAAAGAAGATCTGGCAAGCTGGAAGACTTATCTCCGCTGGCACCTGGTGGAGGCGAACGCCCGCTATCTTCCTGCTGCCCTGGTGAACGCTGACTTCGATTTTCACGGCAAGATTCTATCGGGAGCCGAACAGATTGAGCCCCGCTGGAAGCGCTGCACAGAGGACGTCGACGACGATCTGGGGGAGGCATTGGGACAGGCCTACGTCGAGAAATATTTCAGCGCCGAGGCCAAGCAGCAAGTAGTCGAGATGGTGAAGGAAATTGAATCGGCAATGCAGCAGGACGTCAACGCGCTTCCGTGGATGAGTGCGGGCACCAAACCGAAGGCGATTGAAAAGCTCCATGCTGTCGCCAATAAGATTGGATATCCCGACAAGTGGCGCGACTACAGCAAGCTCGAAATCGTTCGCGCCGATGAGATGGGCAACGTGCTTCGTGCCCGGCAGTTTGAATTCAACCGGCAGCTGGCGAAGATCGGCAAGCCCGTCGATCACGGTGAATGGGACATGACTCCGCCGACCGTGAACGCCTACTACAATCCGCAGATGAATGACATCAATTTCCCCGCCGGCGTGCTGCAGCCGCCACTGTTTGATCCAAAATCGGATGCTGCGCCGAACTACGGCAACACTGGAGGGACCATCGGTCACGAACTCACGCACGGCTTCGACGACGAAGGCCGGCAGTTCGATGCGAAAGGCAACCTGCGCGACTGGTGGACTCCGGAGGACGAGAAAGAATTCGTCAAGCGAGCCTCCTGCATCTCAGATCAGTACTCGAGTTACACGATCATTGACGACATCAAGATCAACGGCAAGCTGACACTGGGCGAAGACGTCGCCGACGTGGGCGGGCTGATCTTGGCGTACATAGCATGGAAGGAACACACCAAGGGCCAGAACTTGCAGCCCATCGACGGCCTGACTCCCGAGCAGCGCTTCTTCATCGGCTACGGGCAGAGCTGGTGCTCGAATGAACGCGACGAGAACAAGCGGCTGCGGGCGACGGTCGATCCGCACTCGCCGGAGAAGTATCGGGCTAACGGGGTGGTTTCAAATATGCCGGAGTTTCAGGAGGCGTTTCACTGCAAGGCTGGGTCGGCGATGGTGAATCAGAACCGGTGCAGGGTTTGGTAGGACGAGGCTGCGCGTTTCCGAGCTTGCTGAAGACTCGCCTGAATACGTCAGGGGAATAGTGAGCGTGCGTGAGAACTGGTGCCGTCGCTACGCGACTCGCTCGGCATTGTTGCCTTTACCCAGGACTTACGTCCCTTCGGCTTCGCTCAGGGCAGGCTCTGGGCTAATGAATGGCGCCCCCAAACGGGGGGCTCGTAGCGTTGAAGCGCTGCGCTGCCCAAAATTGGAAGTTCTCGAGCAGCTACTCCAGGTCGGCTTTGTCGGGGTTGTAGTAAAAGCGGAATCGCAGCGACAGGTACGGGCCGGTGAATTCGCTGGGCAATGGGGGGAAAGGATTCGATGCGGTGATGCCTCCCCAAGCCGCACGATCCAGTGCAGTATCGTTTGAGGTGGCAACCAGCTTCATCCCCGCTACCTGCCCGTCCTTGGTGATGGCGAATTCAATCGCCAGTTTCCCTTTTTTGCCCATTCTTGCGGACTCGGGAATCAGGCGGTCCCAGTTTTCCTTTACATTCTGGAGAATGCGCTGCAGGTAAGGGCCGAAGTCCACGCCCTGCGTGTCGCTCAGAATATCGAGAGCGCCCAACTGCCGACCGTGCGCGCCCGTCCCCAGCCCGAAGTCGCCTTCCTGCCCGCCACCTCCACCACGCCGGGCAGCTGCAGCACGCGCGGCTTCCTGGATCGCCGAGCCTGCGGACATGCTCCCGACGCTAAAGGGATCGAGCTTCGGCTTGGCCGGTACTTGCAGCCTGGCGGTCTGATTGTTGTTCGGCAGTTGCGGGAATCCTTGCTGACCCTGCTGCGGCTGCTGCGATTGAGGCTGGTTCTGAGCCACCGCGGGCGGCGCTTGCGGTGCTGGCTGCTGCATCGGCGGCCCATTCGGCCCCGGACGACCCGGAGGTGGCGTGGCCAGAATCTTCCGCAACTCTTTTGGATCGAGCTCAGGATGTCGCGAGGTCGCGATGCGATCCTTGTCGGAAATGACGTTCGTGTTCCGCTTCTGCAGCACTTTTTGCGCGTCCGGCGGAAGCGCCAGGAAAGTTGCATCCTTGCCGGGATCCTTGGTCTGCACTACTACCAAGGGATGCCAGGGCAAGTACTTCTCAAACTTCGTGAAGTTGACTATGAGGATAATGATCACCAGGTGCGTGATGATCGAGATCCACGCTGCTTCGCGTCTTCGTGAGCGGGTAAGATCGTCTTGCAATTGAATGAGCAGATGCGGCACGCGCGCATCGAAATCGCGATACGCCGTCTCCCAGTCCTCGGCATCGTAGAGGCCGAGCTGTTCCGGTTGCGGCTTCTCTGGCGGGGGCGGCGCCACCGGATCCTGGAATGGAATTTGCGTGATCGGCATGCGCTAGGCTTGTTTCACTTGGCTCATTAGACACGAAATGCAGTCGCTACGTTGCATCCGGGCTTCGGTTGAGATGCAAGCTGGCGGCACGACTGAGTTGCTTCTATTTTCGCATCTTTCGCGGGATTCTGCTCAGCGAATCTGTTTGCGACTTCGCGATGTAAACATGTGTAAAAGCGCGTAAAGGCAGGGACGTGATGTAGATCTGGGGAAAAGGCGATACGACGGAAGAGCAGTGCTTTCTTCGGTCGGAAGCGCCATCTGCTGCGAAGGATTGACACGGGCCTTATTCTGAAAGCACTCGAATAACAGGATAGCTAGAAGTTAGATGCCGCAATCTTGGCAAAACAACGCGGTCCGCCTGGGTATATTGGCTCTTTACCTCTCTGCTTTTTGGAGAGTCTTCAAAACTCATCCCGGAAATAGACTCGTTCGGTGTGGAATCATTGCGCTATTGGTTTTTGCTGCGCTATTGGTCCTGATAAGGTTCCCTTCTGTTCCACAATGGGTTATAGATTATGTCGGGTTGTTGCTTCTGCTATTGTGCCTTCTTACGATGTTTTTCCTATTTCAACGCGCGTATCGCGCTGTTCGTCGCTGGCTGTGCAAATCAAACTCATCCACAACCTGAGACTCTGATTGAAGCTGTCGATGACTGTGCGTGTCGTCTCTTCCGCGGACCGTGTTTTCTGTTCATGAGCCATAGAAATCTCGCGTCCCTCTCCAGAGTTGCGTCGTGCGGAGTGAAACCGGAAACCCGTCCTGCGGTAAGGGTCCCTCAGCCTCTTGCGGCACGGCTTGGAAGCCGCGCCCTTTCAAAACAGAACCAAATCCAGTCTTGCAGCCAACTCTGGATCATTGCCCTTTCAAAACTGATTCATGAAATGGCCAGATGACCCTAATGCCCCCTCGCCATGCCAGCAAGACCAACCTTGGTTCCATGGTCGAGAATCGCGGCAACAATATCGAGCGCCAGCGCCAGTGCGCGGCGGCCATCCTCGAGAGGAACTAGCGGAGTTGAACGATTTCGGACGGCCTGCAGAAATGATTTCAGCTCGGCGTGGAGAGGCTCTTCGGCGGCAACTGGCGGCTTCGTAACTCCGATCTGGGGATTTATGGAAGGCGCGCCTGCGGCATTGCCGTCCTGAGCGACGGTGAAGACCAGGACTTCCTGGCGTCCGTAGTCGAGCGACACATACTGCCGGGGCTGGAAGAAGCGCAGCTTGCGCACGCGTTCGGTGGAAACGCGGCTGGCGGTAAAGTTGGCGATGCAGCCGGATTCGAGTTCGAGGCGGACGTTGGCGATGTCAACCTTGCCCGAGAGTATCGGCAACCCGACCGCCCGAACTTCCCTGACCGGCGAATTCGCGAACGACAGAACGATGTCGAGGTCGTGAATCATCAGGTCCAACACGACGTCGACATCCAGCGAGCGTGGGGTGAAGACGCTGAGGCGGTGAACCTCGAAGAACATTGGTTGAGTCAGCAAGGGGGTGGTCGCGCGTACAGCGGGGTTGAAACGCTCGAGATGTCCGGCCTGGGCGATGCGTTTGCGGGCGGCTGCCAGTTTAACCAGTTCATCGGCCTCTTCGAGCGTTGCCGTCACGGGTTTTTCGATCAGGACGTCGATCCCAGCCTCCATAAGGTCGCGGGCCACGGCAAAGTGATGCTGCGTAGGAGATGCCACGGTCGCGGCGCGCACCTCGCTGTGGGTGGTCAGCATCTGGCGAATCGAACCAAAGCCGCGGCAGCCGAATTCCCGGGCTACCGCATCCGCGCGATTCAAATCCGGATCGACGACTCCGAGCAGGCGCACGGCCTCGCCTTGCTGTTCGAGTTCCTTGTAAACGCGGGCATGATTGCGTCCGAAAACGCCGACGCCGACGACTGCGACAGGAACCTGCTCTTGCGATGCCAGAAAAAAATCTCGATGGCTGAGTGCCGGCAAGGATTGTAACGCAAACGGGAGAAAGAGCATCTCGTTAAACCAGCAGGCTTGCGCGTATTGCACGCACGGACGAAAGACTGCAGGCTCGGGCTACAATCGCGTGGCCCCGGACGGGTTCGTCCGGGTCGCTCGCTGGCTTCACGGGGCGGACGAATGCGTCCGCCGCTACGTGGATACAACTTTTGGGAATCCACCTCGGAGAAGACTCTACTTACACATGCGAACCATTGCGCTTCTGACCATTTCAAACATCTTCATGACGTTTGCCTGGTACGGTCATCTGAAGTATCGCGAGGTGCCGCTGTTTCGGGTCATTGTGATCAGTTGGATGATCGCTTTCTTCGAGTATTGTTTTCAGGTTCCCGCGAACCGGATCGGCTCTTACGAGTTCAGACCGGCGCAGTTGAAGACCATCCAGGAGGTGATTACGCTGGTCGTGTTTTCAGTTTTCTCCGTGTTGTACCTGAAACAGCCGGTGCGCTGGAATCACGCGGTGGGCTTCGCGATGATCGTGGCTGCGGTGGGCGTGATCTTCAAGCAGTGGTGAAGTAGCAGATATCAGAGCCGTTTCGTGGAGAGCGCTTTCTTGAGGATGGCAATCTGTCCGGCGTGATAGAGCTCATGCTGCGTGACTCCATGCAGCATGAAATAGAAGTCATATCGCTTGCCCGGGACGCGATCCCATAAGCGCGAGTCCGGCAACTCCGACACAGTCTTGACCAGCGTCTCGTGGGTTCGTTTGAGATCGGCCACGGTTTTGCGCCATACCGATTCGCTTGGCTTTTCTACGGGGGGAAAATTCTGCGATCCTGAAAGCTGAAGCTTCTCGCCCGCCAGGCGGCGTAACACCGCGGAATCCCAAGCGGCGACGTGCATGGTCAGTTCCCAGATGCTGTGAACGTTTGGCAGAGGCTTCGCGGCCGCTGTCGCGGCATTCACATCTTCGAGCAGTTCGAGCAATGCCGGACCGTGCCAGGCGCTGCCGTCAAATGCTCGACGAAGCTGGTCGGAGATGCGGGTAGACTCGGACACTTGGATCCCTCCGGACGTGGTGCAGTTTAACAGCTGCGAAATAGCGGCGGCATCGCGGGACTGGGCGGCGCTGTGCTTGTCCGCCGCGTCGAGGGCGGGACGCCCTCTAGACAGCCGGCAGTGCCTGCCCTGAGCGAAGTCGAAGGGATGCCGGCGCTACGGGGCGGACGGTCTAGAAAATGTGCAGCTTGATGCTTAGATACTTCTTCGGATCTTGCCGAATTGCCTTCACCAGATCCCGCGTCTCACCCAGCATCTGATTGGCGCTGTTGTACAGCGATTCATCTTTGATGAGCCTTCCAGCGGTTCCTTGTCCAGCCTCAAGTTCCGTTGTCAACGCTGAGAGCTTGCTGATTGTATTGTCCAGCTTGCGCGCGAGTTCCTCATCCTTGCTCAGCTTCCCGAGCGTGCCTTTGCCCGCATTGATGTCCTCGGTGAACTTCTTCAGGTTCGCAATCGTGTCGTTCGCGTTGTTATAGAGTGACGGATCTTTCAGGAACTTTCCCGCGGTGCCTTTTCCCTGCTGCAGGTCGTCAACTACGGCATTCATCCTGTCGAGCGTGGCCAGAAACTTTTTGTAAGCCTCATCGCTGCTGATCAATGCACCCAGGCTGCCTTCTCCGCTGGAGATCTGCTCCACGATCTTCTGGAATTCCCCAACGGTTGCGGAGAACCGGTTGTAAAGCGTTGGATCATAGATCAGTTTTCCCAGCGATCCCTTGCCGCTTTCCGCGAATGCCAGGATTCGGTCTGCACGCTTCAGCAGCGCATCCATGTTCTGCAGCGTGCTTTGGCTGGACCGCACCACCTCGTTGAAGTCAGGATGCACGCGGGTGGCGAGCGTGTCCCCATCGTGCACGGGCGGGGCGACGGCCTGTGAGCTGTCGATATCGATATAGGTCTCGCCCAGCACCCCTGCGGTTTCGAGCGAGGTCACCGAGTCGCGGCGCAGGTTGAAGACGTATTTCGTGCTCACCTTCATCCAGACTTCGACCGGAGTGAGTTGCTTGTCTTTGTCCGGCACAATCTGGATTTTGACCACGTTGCCAATATCGACGCCACTCAGGCGCACCGGCGCTCCCGCGCGTATACCGCTGGCGTTGTCGAAGTAGGATTTGAGGGTGATTCGTTTGGTGAAGAGACCGCCGGTCCCCGTCATCAGAAACAGCAGCACCGCCAGCGTCAAGCTGGCAAAGATCACGGTAAGGCCGACGCGCAGTTGCGACCATTTGAGCTGCTTCTGACTAGGCAAAAGATTTCCTCATCGCACCAGTCTGCGGTTTCTGCCAGCCACGCCAACAGCTCTGACTCGTGACCAGCCCCCACGCTGCATGATAGCAAACCCGGCGGCCCGCTTAAGCGGCTTTGACCCGCAGTGCAGAAGTGAGTAACAGCGCCAGAAGATAGGCGGCCGCTCCGCAAGCCAGCGTCACTGTCAGCCCAAACTGAATAGCAATCACCATAGCCAGCACCGAACCGAGCACGCTGGCAGCCGCGTTCATCGCCCAGGCCCACTCCACGGCGTTATCCGCCGATGCCTGCCCGGCGGGAAATTCCGGCGCTGGAGCCGAAGCGAGCGCCCGCAGCCCGGTCGGAAACGGCATCCCCATCACAAAGCCCAACGGCACAAGAATCACGGCGCTGACCAGGAATCTGTAGCCGAGTCCCAATCCGACCAAAGAGGCCAGACGGCCGGGCAGGAAGAACACATCGGCAAGAAGCGTCACGATGACCAGCATCAGCGGCACCCAGCCCAGTTCCGTTCGTGGCAACCATAGCCGCGAGAACAGGCTGCCCGCGCCGCTCGACAGCATCAGCAGGAAGATCACCACCGTGAGCGCGTAAGTAGGATGTCCAAGGAAAAGTACGAATCGCTGGATGAACGCAATCTCTACCAGAATGTATCCGAGGCCGACGGCAACAAAGTAGAGGAGCGCAACCAGCGATTGCCGTCCTCCGCCCTTCTTCTTCTTAAGCGCCAGAGGCAGAATCAGAAAGACCAGCACCGCCACGAACGAAATTACCAGGACGAGAAGCAGAACCAGCACGCCGAGGTTCACCTTCCAGTCCACTCCATGCCGCAATCCCTTCTCTCCCAGAATCTGCCCCGGCTTGAGTGTGAAAAAGAAAAACGGCGCATTGTCCGTAACCGGAGCGACGTTGTACGCGTAGTCGCGAGCAAACGCGTAGGGATCATTGCGGGCAATAAGCTCGGAAAAAGGATTCAGGCCAGGCTGTGAAGGCAGATACAGCGGCGTCAGGACCGGATAAGCGTGCTGGTGAGCCCGTACCGCATCTTCTTCCGCCGGGGTAAACGGGGTCTTCTTCGCGAGCACCACGACCGGAATACCATCCTCGTTGAGCGCCCCCTGCGACGCGACCATGAAATGGCGCGCCGGATTGGCCACTCCCAGCCGGTGCAGCGCCTCGATCGCCACCGCGACCACGCGCAAGGCTTCGCGCGGATGCCGAAATTCCCAGCGCGTGATGGCGATCATGCCATCGGGCTTGAGATGATCAAAATATTCGCGGAAGGCCTCCACTGTGTAGAGATTGTTTTCGCTAAGGGCAAATGCGCCCGCCGCGGTCGATGCCCACGTATCAACCAGCGTCATTTGCACCACATCGAACTGCTGCGGCGTCGATCGCAGAAACGATCGCCCGTCCGTTACCTGGATGTGAATCTCCGGCCGTTGGTAGAGATGCTTGGAATAGGCCGCATAGCGACCGCGCATGATGGTATTAGCGATAATGGGATTGATTTCGATTCCAGTCACGTTGGGGCTGCCGTTGGCCACTGCACGCAGCACATCGACTCCTCCGCCCGGGCCGATAATCGCGAACTCTCCGCGGGGCCGCAGAACGTTTGCCACCGCCGGGGGCGCCGACATCAGGGCCCTTTCCCATCCCGTGTCGTGCCAATGCGCCACATCTGCATTCATGATGTAGGTGGATGCATCGGCATCGATCACGATGACCTTGGTCGCCGGACCCAGGCGGTCTACTTCGATCCGTGAGAGGGCGTTCCACTGCGCAAATTCGACCCACGCCGGATCGCGGAACATTCCTTTGGCATAGACCACATCGATCAGCCGACCTGAGTCATTCGCCGCAATCAGCGCCAGTAGACCCACGACGAACAATCCAGCAATTTGTCGAGCCTTCCGGGATTCCGCCCAAATCGCGCCCGCCGCCGCCATCGTCACGGCGGCGAAAAGGATGGTGTTCGGTCCTCCCAGCCAGTTCAGCAGCAACACGACGGCAATGCACGCTAGCGCTCCTCCGCAAAGATCAGCCCCATAAAGCCGGGGAATGCGCTGCGACTCACGGGCAAAGACGACGGAGAAGAGTAATCCCGTGAGGAAGAACGGCACGGCGGCGGCCAGATACAGCACCGTAAGCCGAAGGAAATTCTTGCCCGAAACTTCGAGCGCCACCGGCACATGCAACACCACTTCGAGCACGAGTACGACCACAACAGAATTCGCCAGGCACAACCAGGTGGCTAGCTTCCGCGTGTCGACACTACCCAGCCTTTCTTTCCACAGATATGCGAAGACTCCTCCAGCACCCAGCCCCAGCAACGCGATCGAGATCGCCAGAAACGCGAAGTGATAAAACAACACGACGGAAAACAGTCGCGTCAGAGCCAGCTCCAGCGATAAGGCGGAGAAACTCGCCAGCGCCAGTCCTGCCATCAGGGTTTTCTCGGGAATCTCGCTCTGGCTGGCAGTTGAAGTAGGAGTCGGAGTAGTAACGGACATGATTTGGTTCGCGGCGACAGTCTAGCAGAAGGACTGTGAGCGATATCTCGAAGAAAGCCCCTCAATCCTGCCGCGTAGAGGCGGCATGTGAAGCCCGGCACGGAAGTGCCGGGTCGAGTGCGCAAACACGACGAGTCGCGGACCGACGGCACGGGTACCGTCCGTGCTTTGTTCTCTAACTTTCCAGAATCACCTGCGCGATCGCCTGCTCTGCGGTGTGCGAAAGCGATAATGCCGCATTCTTCACACCCAGCCGCGCCGCAAACTCTCCTGCGCGCCCATGAAAGCTCATCGTCGGCCGGCCTCCCGACATCCGAACCACTTCACAATCGCGCCATCGCACCCCGTGATTCCATCCCGTGCCCAGCGCCTTCATCGCCGCTTCCTTCGCAGCAAATCTCGCCGCATAGCGCTCTACGCGATTCGCCTTGGAATCGCAATAGCGAATTTCGCCCTCGGTAAAAATTCGCCGTACAAAGCGATCTCCGAAGCGCTCAATGGCGTGGCGAATGCGGGGAACTTCGGCGATGTCGATGCCAGTGCCAACGATCATAGGATTTTCGAGCGCCGATTGCGGAACACTTTCATGATCGGCAATCGAAAATCTATAGTAGCCGATCTCCACGGTAGATCATTTGCCCGTCGATCATGCGGGCTTCAGCGGTGATCCGATGAGGCTTCGTCGGCCCCACATCATCGATGTGCTCCACTTCATGCCCATGCGCCACCAGCCAGTCCGACACCAGCATGCGATGACAACGAAAGTACACCCGCTCCGCGCACATGTACGCTGTTGGCGACTTTTCGGCCAACGTCAGCAGTTGAGCCATTGCGCTCTCGAACTCCGGCGTGAGCATGTGATCGGCGTAATTGCGGAAGCTCTGATTCCTGAGTGCGAGGTTCGGCGACTCTTCGAGAATTTTCTTGCGATATCCGCCCAGCTCTTTCATCCAGACATAAGAAATTCCCGCGGCAAGGAGACTTTTCTCCAGTGACTCGCGATTGAACTGCGGCAAGCGGCGCGACATGGGAAACGCCCGTATATCGACCAACGTCTGGATCTTGTGGACTCGCAGCGCGGCGATCAGGTCGTCGAGTGTGCGAGTGGAGTGTCCGATGCTGAAAAGAACGGCCACCGTTTTTCGATGCGTTCAAGCAGAGATCCGATAAAGCGCGGTCACAATCATTTCATCCTGCACAGGAAACACCGTTCGCAGATCGAGCAGCACCCGTCTTTCTTCCACCCGCGCAATGATCGGCGGATCTGAGGCTCGCAGTCGCGCAGCCAATTCGTCCGCCCCGAGACCTTCGGAGCTTAACGCCAGGAGCCGTGTCGGCAGCACCGACGAGGGCGCCGCCCCACCGCCAATCACCGATTCGCCATCGATCAGTTGAACATTCAAGCCGGACGAGCTGACTTGCCGCGCTATCGCCTGGGCGCGGTGTCCGATCTCCTTCTGGGTCAGCCGCATCATGCGCAATGTTGGAATCGCGTCATGATCGTGCTTCACATAAGCCAGAAGCGTCGCCTCCAGCGCCGCATAGGTGAGCTTGTCAACCCGCAACGCACGGAACAGGGAATTCGAACGCATCCGCGAAACCAGCTCGCGACGTCCGCTGATCAGCCCGGCCTGCGGACCGCCGAGCAACTTGTCCCCACTGTAGCTGACCACGTCCACTCCGCTGCGCAAGCTGTCGAGCACGCTCGGTTCGCCGCTGATTCCAAATGCCTGCAAATCCACCAGCGCTCCGCTGCCCAGATCTTCCATCAGTGGCAACCCGCGCCTTCGAGCCAACTCTACAAGCTCCGAAATCGAAGCCTGCTCGGTGAATCCTGTGATCTCGAAATTCGAGCGGTGCACCCGTAACAGCAGCCGCGTGCGTTCATTGATCGCCCGGTCATAGTCCGCAACCCGCGTGCGATTCGTGGTCCCGACCTCGCGCAGAATCGCCCCGGACTTCGTCATCACATCCGGAATCCGGAACGAGCCCCCAATCTCAACCAGTTCTCCCCGCGAAACAATGACCTCACCACCGTCGGCGAAACTATTGAGCGCCAGCAGCACCGCCGCAGCATTGTTATTTACGACGATGGTAGAAACATCCGCTCGCGTAGAGACAGCCGCCTCGGCTGTCCCGCCTGGGCCAAGCCCGGCGGCTCTTGCAACCGACTCGTCCTCAGAGAGCAGCCTGCGGAACAGCCGTTCCACATGAACATCGCGCTTACCGCGCTCTCCAACCTCCAACGCGAACTCCAGATTCGAATATCCCGCCGAGGCTTCGCGAATGTGCTCGATAGCACTGGCGGGTAGCGGAGCCCGTCCAAGGTTGGTGTGCAGGATGACGCCAGTCGCGTTGATCACTCCACGCAACGAGTAACCGAGCGTCCCGCGGAGTTGCTGCTCGATCGCGTTTTGAATTCCGGAGAGCGCCAGATCCAAAGCCTGCTCGTCGAGCAGACCGGACGCAATCTCCTCGCGAAGCCTGCCGAGCACCGCGCGCGCTGCGTCGGTCACGGCGGCGGACCCTTCACTGCGCGCCAATTCAACTACAGTCTGGTTCCGCAGAAGCTCGCCCACCGACGGCAACCGTCGAAAAAGTTCCGACTTGGCAACAGTCTTCACGGCGGAATTATCCCACGAAACACGGAGGATGCACGCTCCCGCGTCAGCCCCTGCCTTGAGCTACAGCGTGTGCATGTAGGCCAGCAGATCCTGAATGTCCTGCGGACTGAGCGTCTGGCTGTAGCCCGGCATTTCGTTGCGCCCTCCGCGAATAATGTCCGTGACCCGATCGTCATTCGCCGGAAGCCCGCTCAGCGATAGATACTGGTGCTTGAAAACCCCTTGCAGTCCCGGACCTTTCTTTCCCCGCGTGGAATACGGTTCATGACAGCGGTCGCAGTGCGAGTCATAAATTTTTCGCCCGGCAACCTGCTGCGGATTGAGCCCAAGTTCCGCGTCCGACTTCCGCCGCTGCACGTCGCAACCTGAGAGCATGACCACGATCAGCCATAAAACAAGGCCCGCAAGTTCTACGCCTCGCCGCCGCTCCCAAGCCAAATCCGCCTCCACGATTCCAGCCTTACAATAATAGAAGAAGATCATGCCTGTCGCCGTGAAGCGAATTTACGAACCGCCGTCGCGAGCGGACGGAGCTCGCATCCTGGTCGATCGCCTGTGGCCGCGAGGCCTGAGCAAGGCGAACGCCGCTATCCACGAGTGGATGCGCGATCTCGCACCTTCCGACGCGCTGCGCAAATGGTTTCACTCTCAGCCCGATCACTGGCTGACCTTCCGCCGGAAATATCTGAAGGAACTCTCCCACCCCGAAGCCGAGGCTGAACTGCGGAAGCTCTATGCGTTAACCTACAAAAAGAAACGCCTCACGCTTCTGTTCGCCTCGAAGAACGAGGAGCACAACAACGCTCTCGTTCTGAAAGAGCTCCTGGACGGCATGAGAAAGCCTCCCACCGGCACCGGCCCGGCAAGGTCTCAAGAGGCACGAAGAAGAACTCTGAGACGCAGCTAGCGCTGTGACAGCACCTCTCGCCCTCGGAGCGGCGGGCGGGGACGCCCGCCGGACAGCCGCCGGGACGGCGGCGCTACTTTCGGCGCCCGGCGATACATACCACACTTGGACAGGACTGCCCTCCGCGACCTCTGCGGAACTTCTCAGCGTCCTCTGCGATTCAAGGTTTGTCTCGCAACCACCACAGACGAAGCGTCCGGCTCAGTTAGAATCGTTCCCGCATGCGGACCGTCTTCCACTGGAACCTTGGCACGCGCGCTCTCGAGCTCGGGAAGCGCACGCTGATCATGGGCATCCTCAACGTCACGCCTGATTCCTTTTCTGACGGCGGCTCTTACCTCGATCGCGAGCAAGCTGTTCAACATGGAGAAGATCTTCTCGCCGAAGGCGCAGATATCCTCGACATCGGCGGAGAATCCACTCGCCCCGGAGCGCACGTCGATGTAGCCGCCCCGTCGCAGCCTGCAGACGCTAGCAAAAATGTCGGCCGGAGTCCCAAAGCCGCAGTTACTGCCGACGAAGAACTCAAGCGAGTTCTTCCCGTGATCGCGGAGCTGAAAAAGCGGCATCCCACCGCCGTCCTGTCGGTCGACACCTACAAGGCCGCGGTCGCCCGCGCCGCCATCAGCGCCGGAGCCGAGATCGTCAACGATGTCAGCGGCTTTCGCTGGGATCCGCAAATGGCGAAGACGGTCGCCGAACTGAAGTGCGCAGCCGTCCTCATGCACATGCGCGGACGCCCCGAGGAGTGGCACACCCTGCCTCCGCCCGGCGATGTTGTCCTGCTGGTCAAGCGCGAACTCAAGCAGTGGGCCGAAGCCGCCATCGTTTCCGGGGTTCGCCGCGAACGCATCGTGCTCGATCCTGGCTTCGGCTTCGGAAAAAGCTTCGACCAGAATTATCCGCTGCTGTCACGATTCCACGAACTGCAGGCTGCCGGGTTTCCTCTGCTGGTCGGCACCTCACGAAAATCCTTCATCGGACGCACTCTCGCGAAAGATGGCAAGGATGCCCCGCCGCAGGATCGTCTCTACGGAGCGCTCGCCACCCAGACCGCTCTGATTCTGAAGGGAGCGCACATCCTGCGGACGCATGACGTGAAACCGGCAGTCGAAGCCGCTCGAGTCGCCGACGCGATTATGCAAGCCCGCTGACCGTGCCTCACCGGGACCAGTGCGCACGGCGAACCACATCTGGAAGGGGACAACAGTTTCGCGCCTTTTGCATTCGCGTGAGCGCCCGCTCCAGCGGCCAACCCAGGCACCAGTGCAGGTAAGCCACCGCGACGGTCGGAGAGCGGCTCACTCCTGCAGTGCAATGGAGGTAGACGGTCTGGCCATCCTTCAACAGGCGTTTGAGTTCCGTTACACAGGCGGGCAGTTTCTGCTTCAGTTCCAGCGCATCAAAGTCGGCGACGGGTACGTTACGGAAGCGCAGATTTGCAGATTTCGCCGCCGTCTCCTCCGATTCAATGCCCTGCTCGCCTACATCTTCGACCGTCTGCAGGCTGAGGATCACCGTAATGCCCTCGGACCTCAGGCGATCGAAGTCTTCCTGATCCAGCGGTGACGGCCCTACAAACAAGTTGGGAATGATCCTGGCGACCTCGATGCACGACCTCCGATCAAGTCTGGTCCTACCAAGTCCGAACCTAGAACGTCTTCTCCGAGTCCAGCAGAATCGTCACCGGACCTTCATTCACCGATTCCACTTTCATCATCTCCCGAAAGCGTCCGGTCTCGCAGCGCAGTCCCGCGGCACGAATGTGCTCTACGAAAACTTCGTACAACTCCCGTGCCTTTTCCGGCGCCGCAGCGGCATCGAATGACGGCCGCTTGCCGCGCCTCACGTCTCCGTAGAGTGTGAATTGCGAGACGGCCAGCACGCTGCCGCCAATGTCCTGCACGCTGCGATTCATTTTCCCCTGATCATCTTCAAAGACTCGCAAACCAGAAACTTTCTCAGCGAGGTAGATGGCGTCCGACTCAGTATCCGTCTGCCCCACGCCCAGCAGAACCAGCAGCCCGAGCCCAATCTCGCCTGTTATCTCTCCGTTCACCGTGACTTTCGCCCGGCTCACCCGCTGAATAACGGCACGCATCGGGATTGCACCTCCTTGCGCGGCTCCGCCCCGTTTGACCCCGGCAACATCCACCCGTTAGGATTCAAGAGTGTTGAATCACATTCGTCAGAGGTCCTGTCCGTTGCTTCAGGCCCTTTTCTTTACAGCAATTCACCCGGACCATTAAACTACACGTTTGGGTTTTTGGGCGTAGCCGCGCTTGAGAACGGGCCGAGTTACACAAATCGAGAGTGACCCGGCACAGGAGCTCAAACCTGCGGGCACCGAATTCAAATCTAATCGAGGCAAGCGAGGAAAAACATGGCAGCCGTAGACGACAAGGTAAAGCAGATCATCGTGGAGCAGTTGGGAGTGGATGAAGGCGAAGTCACGTCCAGCGCCTCATTCGTCGACGATCTGGGCGCGGATTCCCTGGACACAGTCGAGCTGGTCATGGCCTTCGAAGAGGCTTTCGATATCGAAATTCCCGACGAGGACGCCGAAAAGATCCGCACCGTGCAGGACGCCGTCGACTACATCGGCAAGCACGCGAAAGCGGGGAAGTAAGACTTGGGACGCAGGGTCGTAGTCACAGGCATCGGCCTGATTTGTGGCGTGGGCAACACCACCGAGCAGGTCTGGAAGGCCCTGCTCGCGGGCGAAAGCGGGGTCCAGCGCATCACCGGCTTCGATGCCACCAACTTCGCCTGCCAGATCGCTGCCGAGGTCAAGAACTTCGACCCGCTGAACTTCATCGAGCGAAAAGAACTAAAGAAGATGGCCCGCTTCATCCACCTGGCCATCGCCGCCTCCGATGAAGCCATGAAGATGTCGGGCCTGAAGATCACTCCTGAGAACGACGAGCGCGTCGGCGTCCACATCGGATCCGGCATCGGCGGATTCGACATCATCGAACGCGAGCACACCTCGCTGATGGAAGGCGGGCCGCGCAAGATTTCACCTTTTTTCATTCCTGCGGCAATCATTAACCTCGCAGCCGGACAGGTCTCCATGCGCTACGGCGCCAAGGGACCGAACGAAGCCACCGCCACCGCTTGCACCACCAGCGCCCACTCCATCGGCGATTCTTTCCGCATCATCCAGCACAACGACGCCGACGTAATGATCGCCGGAGGTTCCGAGGCCGCCATCACTCCCATGGGCGTCGGCGGATTCGCCGCCATGCGCGCGCTCTCCACCCGCAACGACGCTCCGGAAAAAGCCAGCCGCCCCTGGGACAGAGACCGCGACGGCTTCGTGATCGGCGAAGGCGCGGGCATCGTGATCCTCGAAGAACTCGAGTACGCCCGCAAACGCGGCGCCCCCATCCTCGCGGAGATTGCCGGCTACGGTATGTCCGGCGACGCCTACCACATGACTCAACCCGCCCCCGAACACGAGGGCGGCTTCCGGGTGATGCGCAACGCCGTGCGCGATGCCGGCGTCACTCCGGATGTGGTCGGGTACGTAAATGCTCACGGTACGTCGACTCCCATCGGCGACACGCTCGAGGCGCATGCCATCCGCAACTTCTTCGGCGACCGCAAAATTGCCGTCAGCTCTACCAAATCTATGACCGGCCATCTTCTCGGCGGAGCCGGCGGCCTCGAAGCCGGCATCACCGTCCTCGCCCTCCGCGACCAGATCCTGCCGC
>WNFB01002153.1_pt1 | contig 17102 bp, 12 predicted proteins | sample 5400501 | NCBI WGS metagenome assembly WNFB01 (sample SAMN13153341, study PRJNA577476) | soil metagenome | isolation source: 200 cm saprolite under Douglas fir tree site 2 hole 1 | place: USA:California | collected 2015-04-18
TCTTGCAACTGCGATACGGCCTGTGTTCGATCAGCACTGTGATCCAGCACCAGATTTCCCTCGGCAACGTTTTGCGCAAGCACCCGGAGAGCGGTGATGCGGCTATTTGTGATGCCTAGTCCGCTCAGATCGGCCTGTGCCACGACCTCTGGAGATGGGAATGTATGGGTCAGGGTGCCAACTGGTGTTGCTAAGGGCTCTCCGAGAGCGGAAACAATCCGTCCGGCCAATGTTCTTGCACCGGCCACCGAGACTTGCTGACCCAGGATCGCCCGCACTGCCAGCTCAAACCCGTTGACTGCTCCTGGAACGCGCAGTCCTGGCCTGGCGGCTACCAGGGGAGCGAGGACTGGGTCGGCGGCAAGTACTTCGTTGATGGCGGCAGGATCCGCGTCAAGATCAAATACCTGCCGGCAGCGTTGCACCAGGAGACTGAGATCGCTCAGGTCACTAAGTTGCAAATGAACGAAAATGTAGTTTGTTTCAGCCATTGGCTCCAGCTCAATGACGCCCCTAGATTTCGGCAGTGCAATCGTGCGGCGGTAGCGTCCATTGGTGACCTCTTCGACTCCTGGCAGTGCTCTGCGTTCAAGGTACGAGAGCAGCGACCTGCCATCAAAGGGCGGGCGATACTGCAAGCGAATAGTAAGCTTGCCATCGGCTGGACCATGCTTCTGTGTGCGCCGTCGAAATGCTGACGGTGGGCATCCAAACGCGGCATGCATGGATTCGTTGAACTGGCGGACGCTGGCAAATCCAGACGTAAAGGCGATAGTGGTAAGCGAGAGATCTGTCTGGTCGATAAGCAGGCGGGCTGTCTGTGCTCGCCTGCTGCGGGTCAGGGCAAGTGGACCAACACCCACCTCTGCCACAAGCTCGCGATGCAGATGCCGTACACTCACAGCCAGGCGGTGTGCCAGTCCAGCCACTCCCTCTGCATCGACAACGCCATCGGCGATGAGCCGCAATGCGCGGGCAACCAGGTCGGCCCGCACATTCCAGTCTGGAGAACCGGGGCTTGCTTCTGGATGGCAGCGGCGGCAGGCTCTAAACCCGGCGGCCTCTGCCGCGGCGGCACAGGGATAGAAACGCACATGATGAGCGTAGGGTGTTGGTGCCGGGCAGATGGGTCGGCAGTAGATACCAGTCGAGGTAACTGCCGTAAAGAACCGCCCATCGAAGCGGGTATCTCGGCTGCAAATAGCGCGATAGCAAAGATCGAAATCGTCGTGAATGAGTGCTGTATTCATATCCTGATAATACCCGAAAGTTAGCACTATTACTAGCGGTTTTCGGACATTACCATTTGAGGAGCACTCATTTCGATAGCCATGTCCGAAAACCGCCAGACATCGCTCAACAGGTAGGGTATCATGTGAACGTGAAACGTAAGTAAGGCATCTGTTCTAGAACCTCCCAGGCGGAACACCGAATTGGATGGGTAATGCTTCTTGTGTGAGAAACAGATGCACGCCTCTTTGAAAGAAAGGAAAAATTGGTGAAAGAACTACAGTTTGATCGTATTGACTCTCCTATAGGTACCATTCTGATCGTCGTAGATGGCGAGCAATTATGTGCGCTTGACTTTGTAGACTACGAACAGCGCATGATGACATTGCTCCAGCGACGCTATGGGCCGACCCATCTGACACAGGTAACAGACCCAAATGGCTTCAGCAGCCGGATTCGAGACTATCTGGCGGGCGATTATAGCTGCCTGGATGCGATCCCGGTGAGTACTGGAGGCACGGCCTTTCAGCAGCAGGTCTGGTCAGCGTTACGCACCATTCCGGTGGGGACGACCATGACCTATGGTGAACTGGCGGCGAAGCTTGGCAGACCGGCAGCATATCGCGCCGTCGGTGGCACAAATGCACTCAATCCTATTGCGATTGTGCTGCCGTGCCATCGCGTCGTCGGTTCCAATGCCTCCCTGACCGGCTACGCTGGCGGGATCGAGCGCAAGCAATGGTTGTTGAGACATGAGGGGTTTTCCGTGTAGTAACAAGGCATGGGCGGCGATGAAAACCTATATACTCATAGGGCCGGATGGCAAACGTTATGAAAGCAGGGTGCCAGGGACGCTGGGCGGCCATAAGCGGAACAAGGGCTATGGTCGGCTCGATTGTCCCAGTGCCCTGCTCTGGATAGCGAAGGGCTACTACATCAAACAGCGTGTCTTCTTTGCGGACGAGCCAACAGCCATTGCGGCAGGGTACCGGCCCTGTGCTGCATGTATGAAAGAGCGCTATGTTGTCTGGAAGCAGGCACGGGCAAACGCACGAAGTAGGGAAGACGCGCTTGTGCTCTATCATTGCAGTATCCTAAAAACGGATCGTAAAAGCGTACCACGGCCAATTCCCTCCTCGTGCAGTTCCATGAAAGGCAGTATACACGATGAAACCGAATAGGTCAAAAGAAATTGCTTATTGAAAGGGAGAAAACCGTGATCAAACTACGACCGTTTCGTTTCGGGATAATCTGCGAGCAGATGCAATCATCTGAGGAATGGATCACAAAGGCTCGCCAGGCTGAAGACTACGGCTACACCACGTTCTTGATCCGAGATCACTTTATCCGGGAGCCTTTCGGAGACCAGCTGGCTCCACTGATTGCATTAATGGCAGCAGCCAGCGTCACAAAAAACCTGCGGGTTGGAAGCTTGGTGCTTGACAACGACTACAGGCACCCGGTGATGTTGGCGAAAGAAGCGGCGACGCTTGATCTGCTCTCGAACGGACGATTCGAGCTTGGGATTGGAGCCGGTTGGCTCCGCTCCGAGTACGAGCAGGCTGGAATGGCATTTGAGACCCCCGGCGTGCGTGTAAGCCGATTGGAAGAGTCCCTCCACGTCCTCAAAGGGCTCTTTGCCGACCAGCCCCTGACATTCGCTGGGAACTACTACACGGTCACGAACCTCGATGGATTTCCCAAACCCGTCCAGCGGCCTCATCCGCCAATTCTGGTTGGTGCTGGAAGCAAGCGGATGTTGGCTCTGGCCGCGCGGGAAGCCAATATTGTGGGCATCCTTCCCAAAGCGTTGCCGGGTGGTACCATCTCGGAAGAGGTAACGGAACGCTTGTCTGCGACGATTGCCCAGAAAGTCGAGTGGATCCGTCAAGCTGCAGAAGAACGCTTTCATGAACTGGAGCTGAGTATGGTGATAACGCCGGTCTTCACCGAGCAGCGACGACAAAGAGCTGAGCAACTCATGCGTACACGGGGGTGGAGTGGCATTTCTGCCGAGCAGGTTTTGGACATGCCTTCTCTCTTTATTGGTACTCCCGATCAGATGGTCGAAGACCTGCTGAGGCGACGCGAGCAGTACGGGTTCTCCTATTTCGTCGTTGCTGACGCGAGTATGGAAGCGTTTGCTCCCATCGTGACCCGCCTCGCTGGCAGAGAACGATGAGAGCAAGCGTGCCAGAGGAAATATCATCTCTCTGCCATATCCCCACCTGGTTTTTTCAGTGACCGCGAATCGCAATGGGCATCATGCGCAGGGGAACCGAATAGATCGACGCGAAGTTTTCTGGCGTTTGATAGCGCCTGGCGATAAAATCACGATACTTTTCCACGTAGGTGGGTAACTGGTCGGCGGGGGGATCATCGGTACTCACCTGCGTCTCACCAATGATGACGATGATATCACCTCCGCTGCCATTGCCATCAAAATTGAGGGCGACCCTGGGATTCTGTTGCATATGTGCCAGGCGTTTGGCATCTGAACGGCTATAAATAAGAAACGTCGACGTAGCTTCATCCCACAGAAACCAGACAGGAGTCGGTTGTGGCGTGCCCTTCGCGTCAACGGTCGTGAGCCAGATTAAACGCTCGTCACGCAGCCGACGAGCAACCCGTTCTCCAAACGGCGTTGACGGGTCTGGAAGTTGAAATGTCATTGTGTCTTCTCTTTTCTCTTTGGAAATACAATGTTAGCCAGTGATGAGAGGCTGACTTATCGCAGATTATAACTCAATAGGTATTGGTGGTCTAGAGTCCTATGGTTGCAGCTATCTCTTCGCTCACACCAGATCTTCTTGCCGTGCCCCTGGTGAGACAGCTACCGGCATCCTGCTGCTGCTTGGCCTGTTCATCGGCCTGGCTGCTCTTGCTGGCGGGAGCCTGAATATGCTCTACCTGCTTGCAGGCAGCGCGGGTATCAATCCAGTCATGTTGATCCTCTCCATCTTCCTGCTCATGGCCTGGAAAGTCGCAGGAAGTGTTGGCCTGGATCGCGCTGTTCCCTCAGTAATCAGAGCCTTGTCTCGCCGCCGGGCTAAGCAAGAGCAAGCGGTTGTGGGGTTTGGCACCACATCGCTACAAAACAGTGTTCCAGGAGCCGCTGATCCTCTCACCGTCAGCTAGTCCTGCAATACAAGTCATACTGAATTTTCAAATATGAGTCATCCCGAATGTAATCAGAGAAAAAGCGGTAGTTCAGGAACTCGACCACCTTGCACAACTAAAGTAACTCACTCGAATGGCGGATGCCATTCGAGTGAGTTACTTTAGTTGTTATAAAACTTCTCCAGGGCATTTCCTGGGCCGAAAAAGTTGGTCTCTTGATTCTAAGCTGGTATGTCCGAAAAACAAGTTTGATATGCACATGTTACAATATCTAATGTCGGGCTTGCCACAAGAGGTGTAGCAGTACCTGAACTCACTCAACGAGTCGATATTGTCAAAAAGCAGGGAAAGTTATGAGGATGCCGTTCGACAAACCTGTCGTTTGTCCGACCTTGATTGGCCGCGAGCCTGATCTAGCTGCCCTTCATGCTCTGATTGATCGAGCGAAAAATGGGAAAGGGCAGATAGTCTTGCTTAGCGGCGAAGCAGGGGTTGGCAAATCACGTCTTGTTACCGAAACAAAAACGTATGCCGCAGTTCAGGGCTTTCTACTTCTCCAGGGAAATTGCTTCCCGACCGATCTTTCTTGCCCCTATGCTCCTCTTCTTGATCTGCTGCGTACGCATTTTGCTCATCGCGCCCCAACTGAGATAGCTGCTGACCTGGGACCTTCGGCACATACATTGTTTCCATTGCTGCCCGATGTTATTCCCCCATCACCTGAAACAGCAATCATTGTATCATCCGATCCCGAGCAGGCTAAACGACTGCTTTTCGCTGTACTGACACAATTCTTCATCAACCAGACAGCGAAACAACCTGTGCTGCTCGTTGTGGAAGATTTGCATTGGTGTGACGATGTCAGCCTGGAATTTCTGCACTACCTGGCTCGGCGCTGTAGTTCCCAACCTCTGCTCGTCCTGCTGACATACCGCAATGATGAAGTTCGCCCAAACTTAGCGCATATGCTCGCGCAAGTGGATCGCGAACGCCTGGCTCAGGAATTTCCACTTGGCCGCCTCGCACGCAGCAATGTTGCCGCCATGCTGCGAGCCATTTTCGATGTGCGCCGTTCTGACTTCGATGTATCCCGCTTCACGCAAGGAAAGTTGCTGGACGCCATCTACGCTCTGACGGAGGGTAATCCCTTTTTCATTGAGGAGATTCTCAAGGCGTTGCTCACGTCAGGCGAAATATTTTATGCTGATGGAGCCTGGGTTCTCCCATCCCTGGGTGATTTGCACATTCCTCGCAGCATTCAGGATGCCGTGCAGCGGCGCACTGACCACCTGAGCGAATCTGCCAGGAAGGTGCTTCTGCTGGCGGCTGTCGCCGGACGCCGTTTCGATTTCGCCTTGCTCCAGCGATTGACACAGGACGACGAGCAGCGATTGCTGCTTTCGATGAAGGAGCTGATCGCTGCCCAATTTGTCGTCGAAGAATCAGAAGAACAATTCGCTTTTCGTCATGCTTTGACACGACAGGCCATCTACAGCGAACTATTGGCTCGCGAGCGCAAAGCACTACACGCAACCATTGCAGAAACTATGGAGCGACTCTACAGCTCTGCCCTTGATACCCACCTCGCAGACCTGGCCTATCATTTTTATGAAGCGGGTGCCTGGGAGAAAACGCTAGAGTATGCACGACGTGCCGGTGAAAAGGCGCAACACCTGTACGCACCGCAGGCTGCCATCGAGCATTTTACACGAGCATTGGAGGCCGCGCAGCGCCTGGGTCGAGCGGTACCCTCAACCTTGTATCGAACACGGGGGCAGGCGCATGAAACGCTGGGTGAATTTGAACAGGCGCGTAGCGATTACATGCGAGCGTTGAATGCCGCTCAAAGCGTACACGACGGTGCTGCGGAGTGGCAAAGTGTGATTGATCTCGGCTTCCTCTGGGAGGGACGCGATTATCAACAGGCAAAAACATACTTTGGCCGTGCAATTGAACTCGCACAGGCACTCGCAGATGCGAAGTTGCATGCCCATAGTCTTAACCGTATCGGCAACTGGCACCTGAATGTCGAACAGCCAATGGAGGCACTTGGCTATCACCGGGAGGCATTGACCATCTTTCAGAAGCTGCAAGATCAGCATGGCATTGCTGAGACCTTTGATCTGCTAGGAATGGTGAGTTATCTTGGTGGTGACTTGATAGTGGGCACGGCCTATTACCAACAGGCCGTCGCGCTCTTTCGCCAGCTAGATAACCGGCAGGGATTGACCTCCAGCCTGGCCACGTTGGCACTGCGCGGCGCGACATATCAGACCGATTCAATGGTCTCCGCGGCAAGCCGCCTGGCCGACGTAGTTCCTGACGCCGAGGAGGCACTGAAGATTGCACGCGAGATCGGGCAACGTCCGGCTGAAGCCTACGCACTTTTTCAACTGGCTCTTTGTCTTGGTTCACAGGGCGATTACGAAGAGGCATTTCCAGCTGCACAGAGGAGCCTTGAAATTGTGGAAGAGACCGAGCACCGGCAGTGGATGACGGCTAGCAGCTGCGTACTGGGAGCACTGTATGGCGATCTGCTTGAGTTGTCAACAGCGCAGAAGTACTTTGAGCGGGCGTTGATGCTGGCTCGTGAGATTGGCTCGCTGTTCTGGACCCGTATTGCCACCGGCTACCTCGCCTCGAACTGCCTCGCGTTGCATGATCTTGCGCAAGCAGAAATGGTTCTCAAGGCCGCTCTCGATCCCCATACTCCTGCTCAAACCATGGCACAGCGATTGATGTGGTGTGCGCAAGTAGAACTCTTACTTGCACAGGGGAATCCTGTTCAAGCACTTGAAATCACTGATCAATTGATCGCGTCAGCCGCTAACGTAGCTAGGGGAGGAAAAATACTCCGTGTGTCGAAATTGCGCGGCGAAGTGCTGGCCGCGCTGGGGCGGAAAGAGGAAGCCGCAGCTGCACTGAAAGCAGCGCAAGAGATGGCAATTGCTCAGGGAACACGACCGAGGTTGTGGCGCATCGCGGTGGATCTTGGCAATCTTTATCAGGGTCAAGGACACAGTGCAGAAGCCGAACAAGCGTTTTCGAACGCTCGAACGCTCATCGAGGAACTGGCTGCCAATGTGCCAGGTGAACGCTTGCGGGACAATTTCCTGGAACACGCAAGCACCATGTTACCCCGTGTGCGCTCGCTATCAGCAGGCCGGGCTATGAAACAGGCCTTTGGAGGATTGACCACGCGGGAGCGTGAAGTGGCTGCACTGATTGCTCAGGGGAAATTCAATCGTGAGATCGCTGATGTGCTGGTTGTGAGCGAACGGACCGTCGAAACCCATGTAGGTAATATTATGTTCAAGTTGGGCTTCACCTCGCGCCGGCAGATTGCAGCCTGGGCTGTCGAAAGAGGATTGGCGCAAGGCTAATAAAAGCTCTCTTCACCATTTTCTGCGTACCGGCTTTTCATAAAATCTCCGTACTACTTTCGCATAACCTCCGTACTTGTCCACGATGGAATAGCCATACCAATTGACTACAATGAGAGTGTTAGCCGGTCAACAAGGACAATAAGAAAGATATGAGGGTGCAACGATGGCAGATAAACTGAAATTGATGGCAATTCCAGTTTGCAGGATTATGGTAACGCATTTGACGAGAAGAAGTGCAATTGAAAAACGCAGAAAGGAACAACCAATGAACGCAGTTGATATTCTGAGGTATGGTCAACAAACCGTACTTCAAACCGTTGAAGGATTCCCCGAATCAGCGTGGGAGTCCACAGGTGCATGCGGGGTCTGGTCTGTGAAGGACATCATTGCCCACCTGGCATCTTATGAACATGTGCTGGTAGATGTGCTGAATACCTTTGTAGGCGGCAGTACCGGCGCATCTGGACTCTATCTGGCGAAGTTTTGTGAGCCGGGCGGTCGATTTAACGACGCCGAGGTAGACGCACGCAAAGAGAAGTCCGTGAACGAAGTATTGGGAGAGTTCAATGATACGCATGTCCAGGTCATGTCAATGGCTGCGCAGCTTTCCCCAGAGGTTTTCCGTCAGACAGGAACGCTGCCGTGGTATGGAAATGCCTATGCTCTGGATGATCTTCTTGTCTACATGTACTACGGGCATAAACGCGAACACAGTGCCCAGATTGCCGCCTTTCGTGACCACGTTTCATGAAAGTGATTCAGAGAGCATTTCCTACCTTGCAAAACGAAGGGAAACTGACCCTAGAGGAGGCTAGCAGATTCTGTAAGTTGGCCTTTGAGTGAGGAAGTGTCCTCCAGAAAATCCAGGAAATGCCCTCAGAAAATAGCTATAATGATATTGGAAAGGTTAGCATCTCAGCAGAAAGAGCATATTCATGAGCAGAATGTATAATTGGGGCTCTCGTCAATTACAGGATCAGTTCGATAGTCAGCGTATTGCTGACCGACTTGAACAGCGCACAGTACATGATACATTTACTGATGAGGATCGTGCATTTATTGAACGTAGCCCGATGTTTTTCTTAGCTACAGCTGATGCAGAAGGTCGCCCAGATTGCTCGTATAAGGGAGGTATGCCTGGATTTGTGCGAGTACTTAACTCAAATACGTTGGCTTTTCCTGATTATGATGGCAATGGGATGTTCAAGAGCCTGGGGAACGTGCTCGTAAACCCTCATGTTGGGATGCTCTTCATTGACTTTGAGCATCCTGGGCGAATGCGCGTCAATGGTACTGCAACAGAACATGATGACGACCCGTTATTGTCCGAGTATCCGGGGGCACAGCTCATTGTTCGTGTCCATGCAGAGCAAATATTCCCGAACTGTCCACGTTACATCCATAAAATGCAGATCATCAAATACTCGGTTTATACACCTCGACTCGGCTACACACCTCCAGAGCCAGATTGGAAGCAAATGGAAGAGTTTCGAGATGCCTTACCAGATCCTCGAAGTTCAAACACCAAATCTTTCAGTGGTGGAACTGAAGAATAAAGGAAGGGTCTACCACAGAGCAATGCCAGCCCACGCCAGGCCATACAACAAAATCACACAGCCGGTAAAATAAGTGGTCAAGGTGGTATTAGGAGATACGATATCTTCTCCGATGAGCAGAGCAATTGCGCCTAGTGAAGCTCCACAAATCCACAACATGCGCTGCCACCAGGGTAAACTGGAGGTGTGCCGCCTCTGGCGTACAAAAATGATGATGCTCGCGATCAGCAATGCAACTGCAAGCAGGAGTCCAACGAGGCCTAAAGAGCTGCCTGTCTCGAACGTCACAAGAATGCTCAGCATACCAAAGATCGCAATCACTGTACCGATAAAATAGAGTATGCCACTGAATACTCCGATGCGTGAGCGTCCCATATCTGGAAGAAAATAACGCTGTTCCGCGACAGGTTGAGGCTGCATAGCATATTCTGGCAGTGGAGGCGGTGGGGGTGGAGATGGAGGAGGATCAGTAATTTCGAGTGGAGCCGGACGAGGAATTTCGTTGTGTCCATTCAAAGGTGGGGGAGGTGGTGCCTTGTATTCTACCTCTTCTGGAGTGTGTTGGGTTAAATCCAGGAGAAGCGTACCGCATCGTTCACAGTAGGCACTTGCACCAGCGTTTTCCAGGTTACAGCGAGGGCATTGCATTATCTCATCCTCTCGACATCATCGAAAGATAACCAATACTTATAAGTACCTCTACACGTTTCAGTACACCAAAATGCATGATAGCCAGGGATTACATTCCCTGGCTATTTTACCCTATGCAGAGTCAAGAGTCGAGAGTTGCGCACTCACTGGGTGTGTGTAGGATTTTTACATCGAGCGCGGTGGGCGAGCATGGCTGAGGCAAGCGCAGCCACTACTATACACGCACGGCGGGCGCGTCGTATAGTAGTGGCTGCGCTTGCCTCAGCCATGCAAAAATCGCACGCACACCCGCATTCATGTAAAATCGAGTGGCAGTCTGCTAAATCAGCTTCCAACCTGAAATCACCAGGACGGTTGCCAGCACCGGGCGCATAAAACGCTCAGGAATATACTTGCTCAACTTGCTGCCCAGGAAGACGCCCGGCAGCGAGCCGATCAGCAGCAACATCACGAGTGTCCAGTTGATGGTACCGGCATTCAGGTAGCCGATCACCGCGGAGGCGAGCAACATGAAGGCCTGGAAAATGTCCGTGCCGACCAGTTCTTTCGCCGTCAACCGGGGGAAGAGGAAGGCCAGCGATACGATGATCAGCGTGCCACTGCCAACGGAGGTCAGGCCAACCAGGAAACCTACAAATGCCCCTACGAAGATGGTCAACGCGGGACGATACCATTTTTCCCAGGTTGATGGGCCTTTTGTAGTCTCAATGCCGCTGAGGGCCTTTTGTTTCTGGGCCTCCAGGTTCCTGCGTTCGACGTAGCGCATGATAAAGGGTTTGACAATCAGCAATACGGCCACCAACAACAGGGTAAAACCAATAGTATGTACAATCAGATTGTTGATCACATCGGCATATTGTTTGCGCATATATTGTACAAGGGCGACACTCAGCAGGGTAGCGGGCACGCTGCCACAGGCAAGCCAGAGGGCAACCTTAAAATTGACGTTCTTCTGACGGATATGGACGATTGAGCCGACCGCTTTTGTGACCGTCGAGTAGGCAATGTCCGTCCCAACGGCCCACACCGGGGGAATATGAAAGAAGAGGATCATAATGGGTGCTAATAAAGCACCGCCTCCCATGCCTGTCAGCCCGACGAGAAAGCCAATCAATAAGCCAACCAGTGAAATGCGATAATCCAAGGTAGCACCTCTCAAAGTTACTTGTGATACAAGGTCAATATATGCATTACGCTACAAAACAGTCTGCTTGAATGAAACTATTGTTACATTTCTTGAGTAAAGGATACCATGCGGTTATCATGAAGTCAATGGTTTAAGTTATCAATTCCATAACTTTCTATGATGATTTTGGTAGAGAAATCTTAACTTTGCATTTCATAGAAGTGAAGAAGGGGCAAGCTGGGCAAACACGCGTGTTTGCCCAGCTTGCCCCTTCTTCACTTCTATGAAATGCAAAGTATGTTATCCAAAAGTAACTTGACAATATGTTTACAAACCCGTACTATACTACTGTACTGCTTAAAGTGAAGGATTAATATGATAGTGGATTTCTTAATGAGCGAGGCCTTTGAACAGGCTCTAAACCGGCTTACTCTGTCAATGCATGAAAATGTCTTCAGGAAGCTTCATCTACTTGCGGAAAATCCAGGCCATCCCTCCCTGAACACGCATCGTCTGCAAAGTGCTAAGGCAAATATCTGGGACTGCTATATCACTCAAAGTGTGCGTCTCCTTTACGAGATCAAAGAGGGTAATCTTCACCTGTGGGATTTAGGTCCTCATTCGATTGTAGATAATGTTCATTTGCGGGGCTTTGCCGCCAATACGCGCTTCCGTCGCATGGAAATTACACCTGAAACGGCGGTTACATCTGACACTTTGGAAGAGCCGAAGAATAGGGTATTTGAGACACCCAGTATAAGGCACACTGTGCCCGCCACTCCTATCTTGTCCCAGAAAGGCACGCCTAATGCCTTTGCCCTATTCCAGAATGCCCATCTGCGTGTACTTGGGGTGCCTTCGTCTCTGGTACAGCCTGTCAAAAAAGCCTCATCGCTCGAAGATGCCCTAGCTATTGATGGCTTGCCCGCACAGACACGCTTGTGGCTGGAAGAGCTGAGCACCTCAACTGAACTGGAAGAGGTAATGTTTGACTCCTCACGTCTCTTGTATCGCTCGACTCTCGATCAACTGGAGGGATATTGTGAAGGGAAGATCAAACGCCTGATGTTGAATCTCCAGCGTCCTGAGCAGCAACAGTATGTTGATATGGAACGCGCTCCCCTGATTTTGCTCAAGGGAGCGGCTGGATCGGGCAAGACGACCGTGGGTATTTACAGGGCTATTCACCTGGCAGAACAAGGCAGGCGCGTGCTTGTACTGACCTATAATCACACACTTTCATCCGTGACCAGGGTATTGATTGAAGAATTGATCGGCCCATTGCCCAGAAATTTACAGGTAATGACACTGCATAGCTTGATGGGGCGACTTATGAGTAAGCGTTCCATGGTGCTGAATAGAAGCGAAGAGGGGAAGACCCGCAAGTTTCTCCACGATGCTTTGCAGGAAGTGCGGATGAAGGATATGGCAGTCGTATTACAGCGAGATGAAAAGTTCTTTGAGGAGGAGATCAGGCGCGTTATCAAAGGGCTTGGCATGAAAAGTGTAGAAGAGTACAAGGTAGTTGAACGGTATGGGCGCAAGACTGCCCTGAGTACGAAGCAGCGTGAAGCGGTTTGGAGAGTCTATGAAGCCTACCAGCGAAGATTGGGACAGGCGAAGCTCCATGATTGGTCGGACTTCGCGCCCGCCGTACTGGATACCTTACTTGTTCAGCCTGTAGACGATCCCTTTGATGATATTATCGTCGATGAAGCCCAGGATTTGACGCCAGTTGATTTGCGTGTGATACAGCAATTTGTGAGGCCGTCTTCAGGTGAAATCATGGGGCCGGTGAGCAGCGTCATGATTCTGGCAGATGCCGCTCAAACCTTGTATTCGCGCGGCTTTTCCTGGAAGCAGGCGGGTATTCAGGCTCGCGGGCGAACTGCTATCCTGCGGAAAAACTACCGGAATACGCGCCAGATAGCCGAGGCGGCGGCATACCTGTTAGAGCAGAACGTATTGATGCGGTCGAGCAGTGAATATGTTGATCCTGAATGGACACAACGCCAGGGACCATCGCCTATTCTGGTGAAGGCTGCCAATACCTATGGACAAATTGAGTTAGTAAGAGAGCGTATCCTCGACCTGGTCAGTGACCAGATTTTTCGTCTTTCAGATTTTGCCGTGTTATGTCCCACAAATCAATTATGCGAACAATGTCAACGGGAGTTAGAGCAAGCTGGCCTGCGCACCGTCTTGCATAAAGACAGCGATTTCGATTTGCTGGAGGAGCGTGTTAAAATATTGACGATCCACTCGGCAAAAGGTCTGGAGTTTCCTGTCGTCTTTCTGGTGGGGTTAACGGTAGGAGTATTGCCATCAACCCAGGGCCTCCAACATGCCGAGGCGGAAGAAGCACAATTGTATATCGAGCAGCAGCGCACGCTGTGCTATGTAGGAATGACTCGTGCCGCCGAAGCCCTTTACCTGCTCACAGTAAAAGGTGCTGAGTCGCGCTTTGTAAAGGAGCTAGCAGGGAAAGTGGCCTTGTGGCAGTAAAAGTTAAATAGGAGCTGAGAATTGGCAATTGTTGCTTGCTTTCAAGCAACAATTGCCAATTCTCAGCTCCTATAGTATTGATTTTCCTATAGCCGGATGATTATCTTCCCCTGCCCGGCTTTCGCCCGGCGTTGGAGTGTTCGCCCACCCACATATACAACCACCTCGTACTCCTCGCGTTGGGGTCGGAACTTGTCATATTGTTCCTCGATCTCTACGGTCACAAAATCATCAAGCACGCGGCAACTGATGGATGTCTGGGCGAAGGCCCCGCTCTGATAGGCAAGGGTTGAGCCATCGTCCTCGTAGAGCGCATAGGTTGCCAGTCCATCGCTTGCCATATAGCAGCTTATGGTGAGAGGATCGATCGGGTACTGGTCGGTGTATTGCATCAGTGGGCCGGTGGGGAGAATACTATTGCCTTTAATCAGCAGAGGCCACTGTGCTAGCGGTGCCTCTATATCGCTCCATCCAGCACCTGGATACTCTTTGCCATTCCAGTAATCGAACCATGTGCCAGCCGGAAGGTAGACGCTTCTGTGAGTTGCACCCGCCTGGTAGACAGGCGCGGAGAGCAATGCATCGCCCACCAGGAATGCGTCTTGCACATCACATGCTTGTTCGTCCTGCGGATAGTGGAAGTAGAGTGGACGCATGACCGGCGTGCCATTGGTGGCCGCCTGTTGGAAGAGCGTGTAGAGATACGGCATGAGGCGATAGCGCAATTCAATCGCTTTACGATAGGCACTCTCAAATGGCTCGCCAAAGCCCCACGGCTCCTGGTCAGGGTTGCCGAGGGCATTGTGATTGCGGTAGAACGGCAGCAGTGCGCCTAACTGGGCAAAACGCACTAAGAGTTCGCCATTGCCAGCCTCCCAGAAACCGCCAATGTCCATACCAACAATGGGCACGCCGCTCATGCCGGTATTCAGGCACATCGGTATCGCCATCAGGATATCTGCCCACTGGCTGGTGTTATCTCCCGTCCACAGGGCCGCGTAGCGTTGTACTCCGGCTGTCCCTGAGCGAGTCAGCACGAATGGTCGTGAGCCGGGGCGCAGGCGCAGCAAACCTTCATAGGTGGCGCGTGCCATCTCCATACCGTAGGCGTTGTGGAAGAATTTGTGAAGCAGCGGCCAACCATCTGTCCCCATTGGCTGGTCCCTGCCCGCGAAATGCAGTACGTTGTCGGCCATAGTATTTGACCTGGTGGAACTGGTCTCCGGCTCGTTCAGTATCGTCAAATCCGCAGGTGCAGGTTCGTTCAATACTATCTCATCCCCCTGTGGTGCTTCAGTCAGTACCATCATATCGGTCAGGGCAGGTTCGTTCATATCGTTCCAGAAGGCATCCACCCCCTGATCGAGCAAGCCCTGGTAGAGGTTGCCCCACCAGCTGCGTACCTCGCTCTGTGAGAAATCGGGGAAGACACAGGCACCCGGCCACACATTGCCCTTGAAGATGTCTCCATTTTCATAGTGGCAGAAGTAATCGCGCTCCATCCCCTGCTGGTAGACGAAATAGTTTTCGTCAATTTTCGTGCCGGGGTCGATAATGGTTACCAGGTGGAGTCCCTGGGCATGGAGCTCGTCTATCATCTGCCCTGGATTGGGGAATGCAGCGGTATTCCAGGTGAAGTCGCGATAGCCATCCATGTAGTCAATATCCAGCCAGATGGCATCGCAGGGCTGGTTACGCGCCCGCAACTGGGTGGCGACCTGCCGCACCTGTTGCTCGTCGGCATAGCTCCAACGGCACTGGTGGTGTCCAATGGCCCAGCGCGGAGGTAAAGACATGTGTCCGGTGAGCTGTGTGTATTGGCGCATCACATCTGCCGCAGTGGGGCCAGCGAAAAAGTAGACGGTCAAACTATTGCCCTCGACACTGATACTGGCGCTTGTGCTATCGGTTTTACCCATATCCATCTCCACCCGTCCTGTATGGTCGATCAGCACTCCGTAGGACCTGCCATCCTCTATGGAGAGACCAAGATAGAAGGGAATAGAGGCGTACATGGTCTCTGTCTGGGCATTGTGCCCTTTAGGCGGATCAATATTCCAGATGGGAAATGCCTGACCGCGTTTGTTCATAGTGCCAGTGCGCTCGCCCAGGCCATAGATGCGCTCGTTATGCGTGAGTGGTCGCCTCAGGCGCAGAGCAGTGGACGAGAAGGAAAATCCTTGTAGATATGGTTCCAGCAGAGTGCGTGTTTCGCTTTCACTAAGATAGCCGGGCCATTGTTCATCACCCCTGGCGACAATCCACGAGTGATAGGGCAGCGTGCCATCTGTACTATCGGCAAGCTGGTAGCGGAACACGTCCGCCTGTGCGTTTTGTAAATGACGAAGTGTCTGTGTGACCTCAGCGCCTCTGAGAAAACGCACTCGTACTATTTCGCCGCCCAGCATGGCAGCCGAGAGCAAATACTGTGGGTTTTCTGCTACCCCCCAGAAGTGTTCAAGCCCGCTTGCTTGCAAAAAATGAGGTTGTGTCACGTCTGTAAACATCAAAATGCCTTTCTTGCTGCCGAAAAAACAACGTTATTTTCTTAACCCGATATAGATATATTTTAATGAATCTCCACACTATCTTAACACGATGGCAACCATAACATTACCAGTGGATAGTATCATACTTGTGGGGGATAGATGTTCCAAGGGGGAGATACTCTGGGGGGGGTATCTCATTGCTATATATGATCCTTTCTAGTATATAGCATGGAACATGTACCGCATGTCAGTTCTGCGGGAATGAACGCCTGTGGACAGAATATATTGTCTGGCAAAGTGCAGCCAGGCAATTCTGGATGAAGCAGGAACTAGAACAGAACCTTCGGGCAATGTTCTAGAGAATGACCTGACTGGTGACTCAGCACACAGATCTTTCCCGGGGGGGGAAAGCAACAGGAGGAGAGCAGCAATGCTCTCCTCCTGTTGTTTGTTTGTTTGTTTTCATGCATGGCAAGAGTTTTGGTAGTTGCGAAGCTCTCTGCTGCCGCGGCAGCAGAGAGCTTCGCAACTACCAAAACTCTTGCCATTAGCCCCTCCATGCGATACACTACAAAACACGCAAACCCCAAATTTGATACGGCTGGCGAACGAAACAACAAGCGCAACGCAGCAGGGCGAGAGGGTCGTGGAGAGGAACCAGGGCGAGGACAAGCCATCGCCCCTACTATGGCAACGCTGAATTGGCCAGTGAAGCGCGTCCATAGTCTTCCCGTTACCCAAAACTTTTGTGTTATGTGGAACCGCCTGGGAAGCAGAACGAGTGTGTAGGGGCGCAATAAATTGCGCCCTCGTGGATGGTCGATTGCTGTCCCAGGGCGCAATGCATTGCGCCCCTACACGCTCGTTCCCAAGCCTTGTACTGCCCACACTCGGCTTTTCAAGCTGACTGAACCCATCTCAACTTTTGGGTAATGGGAAGATGACAGTGCCCACAACTGTGCATTACTAAATACGACACCAGCAGTAGATTGCTCACCCGCATTAGCCAGGAGCCCAATTCGACCGCCTCAATGAAGTT
>WNFB01002154.1_pt1 | contig 17096 bp, 18 predicted proteins | sample 5400501 | NCBI WGS metagenome assembly WNFB01 (sample SAMN13153341, study PRJNA577476) | soil metagenome | isolation source: 200 cm saprolite under Douglas fir tree site 2 hole 1 | place: USA:California | collected 2015-04-18
CCGAAGTAGACGCGTTCGCGCCCGTCTGTTATCCTCACGCGTCTGGTGGGCAGGTAGCTCAGTTGGTAGAGCACAGGACTGAAAATCCTGGTGTCGGCGGTTCAATCCCGTCCCTGCCCACCAGCTTTTTCTAGCAGTTAGACGACAGCGCTCTTCCCGTCAGATCGCGAATGTGCCCAAAGTGTGCCTGAGTCGGGCGCACTCCTGCGCATTCCAGAGTATCTGAGGACTGGAACCGGAGTTGGTCTCTTGAGGGAGGAAGCGGATGAGGAACATCACGATCAAGGTCATTCCAGATTCGAAGCAACGCTATGAAACGTCTGGCGACTACTGGATCGACAAGCGCGGGACCATCCAGGTCAGGATTTCGAAATCGAAGAACTGGCGACACGAGGCATTGGTGTTGATCCATGAGCTTACGGAGATGTTTCTTTGCATCGATCGTGGCGTGTCATTCAAAGCGGTTGATCGGTTTGACATGGAGTTCGAAGGCGCAGGGGAGCCCGGGGACGATCCGAAGGCTCCGTATCACCGTGAGCATCTCTTCGCGACGCGGATCGAGCGGCTGGTTGCTAGGGAGCTTCGAGTCAACTGGGCGACGTATGAAGCTGGTCTCTAGTTCTTTACCGGACGAACGGTCACGTCGGGCGGGCCTTGGTAATCGTACATTTCGTCCTGGATCGACGATCGAAGGGAGAGCCTCTTGAGAGCTCTGTCCTGAGCCTTTGCATCGGGCTCAGCCGTTCCAGGGTGTGGATCCGTTAAGCTGGATTACACTTGTCCGCATACTACGGTAGGCGGAATATTGGGTTCCGTGGACTTCGAGTTGGCCGCAAGGGGTTGCGATGCCGACAGCACATGACCGACCAGCCCAGAAGAAGGCGGAGGTGTTGGCTTTCCTTCATGAGTGCCCCGATCCTCAACTCGCCAGCTGCTTCCGACCCGCTAAAGCGCGGTGTCCGATCTACAATCATGCGAATGGAGCAGCTCGATCCTGCTGGCATTGTTCAATACTACTGGTCAGCGATCATCGGTACCGAACGGAGTACTGAGTTTGCCAAGCAGATGCGCACCGAAGGATTCACACGATTCGAAGAAGTCATCGATGAGTTTAGGGACAGGTTCGGCGATCACTGGTTACGCGCCTAGGTCACATCTGGAGGACATTCGGTTCGATTTAGTGACGTCCATAACGAATGGCAGTGTGGCAGCTGTGCCCTAGTTGTTGGACAAAGAAGCGCATGAACATCCCCTCGTCGGCTTATCCGGCAATCGGCGCAGCGATGGCGGCCATCATCGCTGCTGGGATATCCTTCCTTGTTACAGTACTGGCGAAAGAGCAAAAAACCTCGGAGTTTCGCCAAGCCTGGATTGATGCTCTTCGTAAGGATCTATCAGAGTTCATCGCGACTGTAGATATGCTGAGTTCGTTTCATAGGCTCAAGATGAGCCGTGGTCACCGACCCGAGGACCTGGTCGGCTTCCTAGAGGAGAGGTCCGACGACGTACGGCGGATGGGCGTGAGCTATCACCGGATTATGCTGCGCCTCAACCCGCAAGAGCATGCGACGATCATCGGCAAGCTGGAGAAACTGCTCTCGATAATGTCGTCATACCAGAAGGTACTGGATGAGACGGGCGTGAATGAGCTTATCAAGGGAGTAATCGCGGAAGGACAGGTAGTCTTGAAGTCCGAGTGGAGGCGAGTCAAGCGCGGCGAACTGACATTTGTCATCACAAAATATGTTTCACTAACGCTCTTTGTTCTGGCCGTTTGTTTTGCGGTTCTTGTCGGTCGCGGGTACCTCGTGATCACCATTCATGGCTGACCTTGGGATCAGGGGACCCCGAAAAGACCTGAAATCCTGGTGTCGGAGGCTTGCGGTTCGTAGTCGTTTCCCAGTAGCCTGCGCCCATGATCCGAGCCCTCACTTTCGATACCTACGGCACAGTGGTGGATTGGCGGACGAGCGTACTTCGAGAACTCGAAGCGTTTGGCGGGCGGAAGGCCCTGGCCGTGGACTGGGTCCGGTTTCTCGATGACTGGAAGGCGGCCTATCGCCCGGGCATGGACAAGGTGAATCGTGGCGAGAGCCCATGGACGACCGTAGATGCGATCTACCGCATGCGCCTCGGGGAACTGCTCGTCGCATACGGCATCAGTTCGCTCGCGACCGAGGAGGTCGAGGCTCTTGCTCGCGTCTGGTGGCGACTTCACCCTTGGCCCGACGCGGTCCCTGGCCTTCGGCGTCTGAAGCGTAAATACATCATCTCGCCCCTTTCCAACGCGAGCTTCATCGGCATGGTCGAACTTGCCCGATCCGCCGGCTTGCCTTGGGATTGCGTCATCACAGCGGAAAACGCGCGCTGCTACAAGCCTCGGCCTGAGGTATATCGGACGGTCATTGACCTTCTTGGTCTCGCGCCGGGAGAGGTGATGATGGTCGCCGCCCACAACTATGATCTCGCAGCCGCGCGTGGCGAGGGTATGGCAACGGCGTTTGTCCCGCGTCCGCTTGAATATGGCCCCGGGCAGACGACCGACCTCAAGCCGGAGTCGGAATGGGATGTCGTCGCCGAGGATTTTGAGGATCTTGCCGCCCGCTTAGGTTGCTAGGACCGCTCCCGCTGTTCGAGCTAGACCCCTGCCTGTAAGGCGGCGCTGAGAGCACATTGGTCCAAGAGGCTGACCTGCCCGAAAGCGACGACTACAACCTGGAGCGGCGGCCGGACCCAAGCGCTCGAGCCAACGACATGAGCTCCTCGCGAAATGGCTTCATTCTCAGGGTGCCCTTAATGGCGTTGCAGGACCAGCAGGCCGCTCGCACCGAATCGTGTCTCCAGGCTTCACGTCGTCGGGGAGCGTCATGACGTCATCGCAGTTGGGGCAACTCATCCGATAGGCGAGCGTTGCGGACCAGCGCCCGGCAGCCTCATGAACGCGGAGGGCATGGCCCGCGCAGTTCGGGCACTCCACCAGGTTTCCGGGCCTGGTACCGAGCGGCCGTCATAGCCCGAGGCATTCGCTGGAGACGGCCGCGGTCGAAGCCGACGACCACCTCGTCATCCACCGTGATGACTGGCACCGCCATTCGTCCGGTCTTTCCGATCAACTCATCGCCAGCCGTGGCGTCCTCGGCGATGTTCTTGGCCGTGAACGAGATACCATGGGACGAAAGAAACTCTTTCGCAGCGTGGCACGACTGTCAGGTCGAGGACCAGTAGACTGTGACATTCCTCGGGCTCATGGGTCCCTCTCAACAAGTAGGCCGCCGAAGACACGTCGGCCGACCTTGAACGCCTCAGGGAGCGTCATGCCCGCTCCGTGTTCGTGCTGGTTGTTCTCCCACCATGCCCGTAGATGTTCTTCCGACCGGAAGAAATTCAGCTTCGTTCAGAGGACGGTACACGCGCGCCCGTTACCGGGTACCAATCGCGTCACCCACACCATGACGTCGTGAGCATCTGGCGCCGGTCCGTCTGGGCCGACCGCAAACCGTAGCGAGGCGTTGCAGTGATGGCAGCGCGTTGTGATCTTGACGGCTTCATTCAGCATCGGCGCGATCCCGAGGGTGTCGATCGCGCAACAGGTGAACCGCTCGCGGCCATCGGCGCGACGTACCACGAAGGGTGTCGGTGACGTGGAGAACGGGTAGGCAAGCTCGATGCTGTCGCCGCGCAGTATGAGAAGGTCGTCGTCGCTCAAGGTAACGAGCGTCTTGGCGATCGCCTCCGAATGGGCACCTGCGAGACTGTCGGCAACAGCCGCCACGCTCACCGGACCTCCAGAGTCGGCGAAGAGCCGCAGGACGGCCCGAAGCACGGGGGTTTCCCTGGCCGCTCGGCGGTCTCCGGCTCGCGCTTCGACATCGCTATCACCAAGCTCGTCGGCGGTCTTGATCACGACGTTCGGCATCAGCGGCTCCTCTGGCTCGTGTCGGCCAGGGGCTACGATAGAGTCTGTAGTTACTCCAGACTCAAGCGCTATTTCAGGGAGGGGGAAAGGCATGGACGGGACCCGTCAGATCGCCATCGGCAGGTTGTCGAAGCACACGGGCACCAACATCGAGACCATCCGCTACTATGAGCGGGTGGGCTTGTTGCCCGCTCCCGCTCGGAGCCCAGGCGGCTACCGGCTCTACGGGACCGACCATCTCAAGCGCCTGAACTTCATCCGCCGCGCCCGCACCCTGGGGTTTTCGATTGGCGAGATCAGAACCCTTTTACGGCTCGCAGACGAGCGCAAGCGCCCGTGCGCCGAGGTTCGGGTGGTCGCGGAGGCTCATCTCAACGATGTGCGCGCCAAGATAGCAGACCTCAGGAGGATGGAGCGGGTACTGCAGGCGACGGTGGCGAAGTGCGCGCAGGGCAGGCGCTCCGACTGCGCATTGATCGAGGCGCTCTATCGGAACGGCTCGGCGGTCGCTTGAACGACGGGCCAGGCGCTCTTCAAGGCCTCTTGACCTTGCCCTATGGGGTAAGGCCTATCCTGTCCTCATGGAGCGAAATGGACTGCTCATCGGCGAGGTGGCAGCGCGCAGCGGCGTGAGCCGCAAAGCGCTACGGCTGTACGAGGCGCGGGGTATTTCTTCCGACGCCGCGACGCACCCCATCGGGCTATCGAACGTACCCCGTCGATGTCCTCGGCGTGCTCCACTTCGTCACGCAAGCCCGGCGTCTAGGACTGACCCTGCGCGAGATAGGGAGCATCGTTGCGCTTCGGTGCGCAAAGCCAGGGCCGTGCGTTCATGTGCGCGCCCTTTTGGAGCGAAAGGTCACCGAGCTGGACAACCTGCGGCGTGAGCTCCGGGGCCTTCTCGATTCCTGGGAGACCTCGAGTCAGCGCCGGGGCGTTGTTTGCCAGCACATCGAGGGGAAAGGAGGTGATACGTCATGGAAAGGATCTCGCTCTGCCCAGCCTGCACCGCGTGTCCAGAGATCGTCATGGAAGGCGACACCATCCGCATCGGTGAGGACAAGAACGTCGTCGTCCTGAAGAAGGCGGAGTGGAACGTCCTAGTCGACGCCATTAAGTCCGGTCGCGTCGGCCGGGTGTGATCGCGAGGGAGGCGTTCTGAGACACTGCCGCTCAGCGCGAATCCTTGAAGGCCTGGATCGCATTCCCTACGCTGGTAAGAGACGCCGCTCCAGATGTCGAGACCGTGAACGGAGTCAGGGCGTTTGTGCCAAGGACGCTCAGGGCCAAGGCGATCTGAGCGCCCCCTCGCCCGACCTGCTCACCGCTTCAGCAGGACGACGCTCTCCGCACTGAAATTCGGCAGCGCGGCCCGCACTCCGGATCCCTCCACTGACGATAAGTGCCCGTATAGGCTGATCTCCACTCGGTGAGCCGCGCTGGCACGCGCGCTGCACCTCGCGGCCCGTAGCGTGCGTCCACGTCGGGACGCCGCGGAACTGACAGCGATGGCGCTGTTGCCTCGATCGGAGGCACGGCGCCATTTTTCTTTTTTGGAGGGACGGGGATGGATGGGACGCGGCGGGAGTTCATCCGGGCGACGAGCACGGCCGCGCTGCTCGCCGGCGTGCCCGGCGGCTGGGCCGGAGGCGTGTACGCGGCCGACGGGCCCGAGGCGCCGAAGGTCCGGATCGGCATCATCGCGCTCACCGACTGCGCGTCGATCGTGATGGCCCACGAGCTCGGGCTTTTCAAGAAGCACGGAATCGACTCGACGATCTCGAAGGAGGCTTCGTGGGCGGTCATCCGCGATCGCTTGACGCTCGGCGAAAACCAGGCGACCCACATGCTCCTCGGCATCCCCTATGCCGCCACCATGGGGCTTCAGGGCTCGCCGGTGAAGCCGATGATCATCCCTATGTACCTCAATCGCAACGGGCAGGCGATCACGCTCACGAGGGCGTTGCTCGAGAAAGGGGTGAAGACGCCGCAGCAGGTCAAGCCGCTGGCCCTGGAAGCGAAGGCCAAAGGCGCCCCTATGACCTTTGCGATGACGTACCCGCCCGGCACCCACGCCATGTGGACACGCTACTGGCTGGGATCGGGCGGCATCAACCCCGATCGCGACGTCTCCCTGATCACCATTCCGCCGGCCCAGATGGTGGCCAACATGAAGGTCGGCAAGATGGACGGCTACTGCGTGGGGGAGCCCTGGGGCGCGCGGGCGATCGCCGATGGCATCGGTTTCACGGCCATCACCACGCAGCAGATCTGGAGGGACCATCCCGAGAAGGTCCTCGCCTTCACGGAGGAGTTCGCGCAGAAGAACCCGAAGACGGTGAAGGCCGTCATGCGCGCCGTGCTGGAGGCGAGCCAGTGGAACGACAAGCTGGAGAACCGGCCGCGGATGGCAGAGGTCGTCGGTCAGCCGCAGTACGTCAACGCCGGGAAGGAGATCATCCTCGGCCGCATGCTCGGCGACTACGACTACGGTGACGGGCGCAAGGAGAAGGACAAGTACTACATGACCTTCTTCGACCGGCAGACGAACTTTCCGCTCAAGTCCCACGGCGTCTGGTGGCTCAGCCAGTTCCGGCGCTGGGGGATGGTGAAGGAGCCGCCGGATTACAAGGGCCTCGTCGACCGCGTGCACCGGCCCGACATCTACCGCGAGGTGGCCCAGGAGATGAGCGTCGAGACGCCGCGGGACGACATGAAGAAGGAGACGCTCTTCGACGGCATTACCTTCGACGCGGCCGACCCTGAGAAGTACGCGAAGAGCTTTGCCGTCCATTCAATGGCCTAGCCGAAGGGCGCGATGCGTAACGACATATCCCAGAAGGTGATCCTGCCGCTGCTGGGGGCGGCGTGCGTGCTCGTCGTCTGGTTGATCGTGAGCGTGACCGTCGCACCGGACCTCCCGTCGCCGGGCCGGACGTGGCGGGAGTCCCAGCGTTACGTGCTGGAGCCGTTCTTCAAGGACGGCGAGATGAACCAGGGCATCGGGCGGCTCGCGTTGTATTCGCTCGTCCGAGTGGGCAAGGGATTCGCGCTGGCGCTCGCGATTGGCACGCCGATCGGCTTCCTGCTCGGGCTCTCGCGGAGGTTCCACCAGTCGTTCGACCCGATCGTGCAGTTCATGCGGCCGATCTCGCCCCTGGCGTGGCTGCCGCTCGGGCTCGTGATCTTCCAGAAGTCGGAGCCGGCAGCCATCTTCACCATCGCGCTGTGCGCGATGTGGCCGACGGTGATCAACACGGCCGTCGGCGTCCGGTCGATCAGCGCGGATTATCTGAACGTGGGACGCGTGCTGAAGCTCTCTCGCTTCAAAACGCTGACGCGGATCGTCATCCCGGCCACGCTCCCCTACGTCTTCACCGGCTACCGTCTGTCGCTCGGGCTCGCGTGGCTCGTGATCGTCGCGGCGGAGATGCTCACGGGGACACCGGGCGTGGGCGGGTTCCTCTGGCAGGAGTACAACAGCCTCGTCTACTCGCACATCATCCTCAGCGTGATCACGATCGGCGCCATCGGTTTCGTGCTCGATCGCCTGATGGGCCTCGTCGAGGCGCGCGTTCGGATCGACTGATGGCCTACCTCGAGGTTCGGGGCCTGCGGAAGTCCTACGGCACGCGAAGCGGCCCGACGGCGGTGCTGGGCGGTGTGGACTTGACCCTGGAAGAAGGCGAGTTCGTGGCGGTCGTCGGGTACTCCGGATCGGGGAAGACCACGCTGGTGTCCCTCATCGCTGGTCTCCTCGCGCCCGACCGCGGCGAGATCCTGCTCGAGGGTGTGCCCGTGACCGGGCCGGGGCCCGAGCGCGGCATCGTGTTCCAGCAATACTCACTGCTGCCGTGGCTCAGCGTCAGGGGCAACGTGGCGCTCGCCGTCGACGCGGTGAACCCCGGACTGCCGGCGCCCGAGCGCCGGCGCATCACCGACGAGTTCATCGCCCTCGTCAACCTCACGCCGGCCGCCTGGAAGCGCCCGCGAGAGCTCTCGGGCGGGATGCGGCAGCGGGTGGCGGTGGCCCGCGGGCTCGCGATGCGGCCCAAGCTCCTGCTGATGGACGAGCCGTTCAGCGCGGTCGACGCGCTCACGCGCGCCACGCTGCAGGACGAGCTGCTGAGAATCTGGGGCGAGCGCCGGTCGACGGTGATGTTGATCACCAACGACGTGGACGAGGCCATCTTGTTGGCCGACCGGATCTACCCGATGACGCCCGGACCGGGCGCCGTGCTCGGGCCCGCGATCGAGGTCGGCTTGCCGCGTCCGCGGCAGCGCCGGCACATGAGCCTCGAGCCGGCTTATCAGAAAGCTCGTCAGGCCCTCGTCGAATTTCTGCGCGCGGCCCGGACGGCGCGGTAAATGGCCTCGTTCGTCGAGATCGCCCAGCTCGGCAAGACGTACGAGACGCCGTCCGGCCCGGCGGTCATCGTCCGCGACTTCACGCTGTACGTCGACGAAGGCGAGTTCGTCTGCCTCCTGGGCCACTCCGGGTGCGGCAAGACGACCGTGCTCTCGATCCTCATGGGGCTCGTCGCGCCGAGCACGGGGGGCGTCGTGATGGCGGGCCGGGAGATCGACGGACCGGGCACCGATCGCGGCGTCGTCTTCCAATCGGCGACGCTCCTGCCGTGGATGTCGGTGCGCGACAACGTGCGCCTCGCGCGCGAGCAGGTCGTCTCGGGGGCCGATCGCGACGTCGAGTCTTACCTGGCGTCGGTCGGCCTCGGCGAAATGGGCGAGCGATATCCCCGCGAGCTGTCGGCCGGGATGCAGCAGCGCGTCGGGGTCGCGCGGGCTTTCGCGCTCGAGCCGCGGCTGCTCCTGCTCGACGAGCCCTTCTCGCTCCTGGACGCGCTGACCCGCATGGAGCTGCAGGACGAGCTGATCACGCTCTGGGAGGCCAAGCGCCGGACCGTGATCATGGTCACCCACGACGTGGACGAGGCGCTCCAGCTCGCCGACCGGATCGTCATGATGACCAACGGCCCGGCCGCGACGATCGGGCGCATCTTCGACGTGCCGTTCCCCCGGCCTCGCCGCCGCGACGAGCTGCTCGCGCGCCCCGACTACTTCTGGTTGCGGGACTCCATCGTCGCCTTCCTCGAGGAGCAGGCCCATGCGACCGCGTGACGCGAGCGGCGACGTCGACACCGCCGCCTGGCGATCGACGATGTGCCCGTACTGCGGCGTGGGCTGCGGGCTCCTGGTGCAGGTCCGCGCCGGCCGCGTGACGAAGGTCAGAGGCGATCCCGCTCATCCGGCGAACCTCGGCGACATCTGCGCGAAGGCCGTCCACCTCCCACCGATCCTGGGAACGGCGGACCGCCTCCTTCGTCCGCAGATCCGCGTGCGCCGCGGCGCGGAGCTCGAGCACGTGCCGTGGGAGCTGGCGCTCAGGTTCACGGCCGACCGAATGCGCGAGATCATCACGGCCCACGGATCGGACGCGGTCGCCTTCTACGCGTCGGGCCAGCTCCTCACCGAGGAGTACTACCTCGGCTCCAAGCTTGCGCGGGGGTTCGTCGGCACCAACAACTTCGACACGAACTCGCGGCTCTGCATGGCCTCGGCCGCGGCGGGGTACGCGCGCTCCCTGGGATCGGATGGTCCGCCGGCGTCGTACCAGGACATCGATCTCGCCGATTGCTTCCTGCTGCTCGGCACCAACACCGCCGACTGCCATCCCGTGACCTTCAAGCGGATCAGACGGCGAAAGCTCCAGGCGCCCGACGACGTGACGGTCATGGTTGTCGACCCGCGCTGGACCGAGACCGCCGACATCGCCGACCTCCATCTGTCGCTGCGCCCCGGCTCCGACATCGCGCTGCTGAACGCGATGCTGCACGTGCTGTGGCGCGAGGGCCTCCTCGACACACGCTTCGTCGCGGAGCACACGACCGGCTGGGAAGGCCTGCGCGCGGTGATCGAGCGCTATCCGCCCGAGCGCGGGGCCGCCCTGACCGGGCTCTCCCGAGAGGTCATCGTCACGGCCGCGTTGAGATTTGGCCGTGCGCGTGCGGCGCTGAGCTTGTGGTCGATGGGGATCAACCAGAGCCACGTCGGCACGGACAAGAACGCGGCGATCATCAATCTGCACCTGGCGACGGGCCAGATCGGCCGGCCGGGCGCGGGGCCGTTCTCGCTGACCGGCCAGCCGAACGCGATGGGCGGACGCGAAACGGGCGGGCTCGCGCATCTCTTGCCGGGGTACCGGCTCGTCAGCGACGCCGCGGCGCGCGCGGCCGTCGAGCGTCACTGGGCGATTCCCGCCGGGCGCCTGCCGTCGACGCCCGGGCGCTCGGCGCTGGAAATCTTCGACGGCCTCGCGAGCGGTGAGGTGCGCGCGGTGTGGATCATCTGCACCAACCCGGCGGCCTCGATGCCCGATCTCGACCTCGTCGAGAAGGCGCTGCGGCAGGCCGAGCTCGTGGTGGTCCAGGACGCCTATCACCCGACGGAGACGACGCGCTTCGCCGACGTGCTCCTGCCCGCCGCTCAGTGGCCCGAGAAGGACGGAGTGATGACCAACTCCGAGCGGAGGCTCACGTACCTGCCCAAGCTCGTCGACCCGCCGGGCGAAGCGCTGCCGGACGCCGTGATCCTGACGCGGTTCGCCCACGAAATGGGCTGGAAGGAGGCGTTCTCATGCGCGAGCACAGCCGAGATCTTCGACGAGTTCGCGTCGCTGACGGCCGGAACAGGCTGCGATTACTCCGGGGTGAGCCACGCCCGCCTCCAGGCCGGCCCTTTGCAGTGGCCCGTTCCCGCGCCCGACCACCCCGGCACAGCGCGTCTCTACACGGACGTCGTCTTCCCGACTCCTGACGGGCGCGCTCGGTTCCTCGTCGTCGAGCACGTGGAGCCGCTCGAGGCGCCCGACGCCATCTTTCCGCTGGTCCTGACGACGGGTCGTGTGCGCGACCACTGGCATACGCTCACGCGCACCGGCAAGTCCCCGGCGCTCGCCTCGCGTACGCCCGAGCCGATCCTCGAGGTGAATCTCGGCGACGCCCGGCGCGCGGGCATCCAGGACGGGGACTTCGTCGAGGTCACGTCCCGCCGCGGCAAGGTCGTGGCTCAGTGCCGCGTGAGCGCCGCCATCCGTGAGGGCACGTGCTTCCTGCCGTTCCACTGGGGTCGGCAAGCCGGGTTCTACAAGAGCGCCAACAACCTGACGCTGAGCGGTCGCGATCCGGTGTCGCACCAACCGGAGCTGAAGGCCTGCGCCGTGCGCCTGCGGCGGGTCGCCGAGAGGACCGGGGTCGCGGAGTCGATCAGGGGCTTGGGGTCGATCACATGAACAAGATCGAAGCGCTCAAGGCCGAGCGCGACGGCCTCGACGTCACCGAAGACCTCGTACGCTTCGCCCGCGAGGGGTGGCGGACCATCGCCGACGACGACAAGGAGCGGCTGAAGTGGGTCGGCGTGTTCCACCGGAAGCCGACGCCGGGCCACTTCATGATGCGCATCCGGATGGCCAACGGCATCGTCACCGCGGCGCAGGCGCGCCTGCTCGGCGAGATCACGAAGGCGACGGGCCGGAACATCGCCGACGTGACCACGCGACAGCAGATTCAGCTCCGCTGGGTGACGATCGAGGGCGTGCCGGATGTCATCGCGCGCCTCGGGGCGGCGGGGCTGTCTAGTTTACAAACCGGCATGGACAACATTCGCGGCATCGTCGGGTGCCCCGCGACCGGCCTCACCCCGCACGAGCTGTTCGACACCGCGCCCATCGCGGCCGCGTTCCAGCGGATCTTTCTCGGCAACAAGGCGTTCACGAACCTGCCGCGGAAGTTCAACGTCACGATCACCGGCTGTCTCGAGCACTGCACCGCCGGCGAGACCCAGGACATCTCGATGACGCCGGCGATCGCCACGCGCGATGGGGCGGAGGTCGCCGGGCTCAACGTCGCCGTCGGCGGCAAGCAGGGATCGGGCGGGCCGCGCTTCGCGACCGATCTCGACGCCTTCGTCGCTCCCGGAGAAGCGGCGGACGTGTGCGCCGCGATCGCCCTCATCTTTCGCGACCACGGCCCGCGCGAGGCGCGAAGCAAGGCCCGCCTCGCCTTCCTCGTGGACGAGTGGGGAGGCCCGCGGTTCCGCAAGGAGCTCGAAGCGCGCCTCGGGCGCGCCCTGCCGCCGGCCGGGCGCGACGCGCGCGGGGCCACGACCACCGATCACCTCGGGATCTTCCGCCAGCGGGAGCCCGGCCTGAATTACATCGGGCTCAAGACGCCCGTCGGCCGCGTCACCGGCGATCAGCTTCTCGAGCTGGCGCGGCTCGCCGATCGATACGGCCGCGGCGATCTGCGCTTCACGCCGTCGCAGAACGTGCTGATCCCTCACATTCCCGACAGGCTCCTGGGCGAGCTGACGCAGGAGCCGCTGCTGCGGGAGCTGCCGTACAACCCGTCGGAGATCCAGCGCGGTCTCGTCTCCTGCACCGGCACCGATTTCTGCAATCTCGCTCTGATCGACACGAAGACCCGAGCGCTGGCGCTGGCGCGCGAGTTCGAGCGGCGGCTCGAGACGTCGCGCCCGTTGACCGTGCGGTGGTCGGGCTGCCCCGCCTCCTGCGGCAACCACCACACCGCGGACGTCGGCCTGCAGGGCTGCAAGGTGAAGGTGGACGGCAAGATCGTCGACGGCGTCCACGTCTTCGTCGGCGGCCGGGGCGGGCGGGAGCCGCGGGCCGCCGAAAAGATCCTGGAAGACGTGCCGTGCGACGAGCTGCCGGAGGTGCTGGACCGCCTGGTCCGATTCTTCCCTCGCGGCGACCGGAGGAAGGGGGAGACATGAACCGCGGCTTCGTCTCGTTCGTGGGCGCCGGCCCCGGCGACCCCGAGCTGATCACGCTCAAGGGATTGCGCCGCCTCCGCGAGGCGGAGGTCGTCCTGCACGACCGGCTGATCCCCCTGCCCCTCCTCGACGAGGTCAGCCCGGGCGCCACCATCATCGACGTCGGCAAGGCACCCGGCCGTCCGTGTGTGGGCCAGGGGCACATCAACTGGCTGCTGGTGGACTGGGCGCGACGGCGCGAGCGCATCGTGCGGTTGAAGGGCGGCGATCCGGCCGTCTTCGGACGCCTCGGCGAGGAGATCGAGGCGGTGCGGTCGGCGGGGATCGCGTTCGAGGTCGTTCCGGGCGTCACCGCGGCGACGGCGGCGGCCGCGCGGCTCGGCATCTCGCTCACCGAGCGCGGGAGCGCCTCGATGATCGTCTTCGCGACCGGCACCGACCAGACGGGCCACCTTCCGGCCACGCTCGACTGGGACGTGCTCGCGCGCGCCGAGGGCACGCTCGTCTTCTATATGCCGGTCGGCGCACTCGACTCGATCACGGCGTCGCTGACGTCGCTGGGTCGTGATCCGCGCGAGGCGGCGATCCTGGTCGAGCACGCCGGCGTCGCGGGCGAGCGAGTAATCGCCGGCCGGCTCGGCGAGATCGCGGACGAGGCGCGTGCCGCCGGCGTCGGCCCGCCCGCGGTGCTGATCACGGGCCCGACCGTCGCGCTCGCCTCCGTGCCTCTGAGCGTCCGGCGGGTGCTCGCCGGCATGGGGACCTGAGCCGTGCCCGACTACTTCCCCGCGTTCCTCGATCTCCGCGGCCGGCGGTGCCTCGTCGTCGGCGGGGGCGAGGTCGGCGAGCGCAAGGTCCGCGCGTTGCTCGAGTGCGGGGCGCGGGTCACCGTGGTGAGCCCGGCCGTGACGCCGGGGCTGGCGGCCCTCGCCGCGAGCGGCCGCGTCGTGAATCGGGCGCGGAGCATCCGGCAGTCCGATCTGCGCGGCTGTGCGCTGGCGGTCGCCGCGACCGGTGATCCTCTCGTGGACGGGGCGGTGGTGGAGATGGCGCGCCGGTGGCGGGTGCTCGTGAACGTGGTAGACCGGCCCGAGCACTGCGACTTCATCCTGCCCTCGGTGCTCCGCCGCGGCGAGCTCCAGATCGCCGTCTCGACCGGCGGCCGGAGCCCCGCGCTGGCCCGCGAGATCCGACGGCGGCTGGAGGGGCTTTTCGGTCCCGAATATGCGGCGCTCGTCCGACGCGTGGGAATGGAGCGGTGTCGCGCCCGCGCGGCCGCCACGACCACTGCCGGGCGCCTCGAGGCGGGTGAGCGCGTCGCGAGGCTGGCGCTCGTCGGGCGCTAGCCTCTCCCCGTCCTAAATCCCAGAAGGGCGATTGTCGGTCGAAGGAAGATAGGTGGCGTAGAGCAGGGGGTCGGTGGAACCCGCTTCGACGAAGCCTTTCTTCCTGAGGGCGCAGCTATCGCAGCGGCCGCAGGCCCGCCCGTCGCTCGTTGGCTCATAGCAGGACCAGGTGAGCGAAAAATCAACCCCCAGGGCGTGGCCTGCGCGAATAATCTCCGCCTTGGTCATCCGTATAAGCGGGGTATGGATCCTGAACCGGCTTTTGCCCTCCACCCCGGCCTTTGTGGCAAAATTCGCCATCCGCTCAAAGGCCTCGATGTACTCGGGACGGCAGTCAGGGTACCCGGAATAGTCGAAGACGTTGGCTCCAAAGAATATATCCGCAGCGCCGAGAACCTCGGCCCAGGCCAGAGCGTGGGCGAGAAAGATGGTGTTCCGGGCAGGGACGTAAGTGACCGGGATCGCCGATCCGATTTCTTCGAGGCTCCGGTCTTTCGGGACGGCCAAGTCCGCGGTCAGGGCGGAACCGCCGATTAGCCGGAGGTCTAAAGTTAGGATCAGATGCTCTTTGGCGCCGAGTGCCGCCCCCACGCGCTTCGCCGAATCCAGCTCCCGGCTGTGACGTTGACCATAGGCGAACGACAGCGCATGGGGCACGTACCCTTGGCCCCGCGCGATCGCCAGCGTGGTCGCGGAGTCCAGACCGCCTGAGAGCAGCACCACCGCGGGCTTCATCAGACTCCTCGCTTCGCACCCCACAGCAGGATATGGAGGCGCGGGGAATAACGAAGGCCATGGCGCGAGCACTCCTCCACGACCCAGCGTGAGCGTTCGAGGATTTCTTCCCGCCGGATTCCCTTGGGCATGAGGAGGATTCGATCACGGGGCAGGGTGAACCGCTCGCTGAGCTGCAGCAGCTCGGCAACGTCGCGGCGATCGGCCACCACGAACTTCCACCAGGCTGCCCGGGCGCGAAAGGCGCGGATCGCCTCCGGGTTGATCCGTGTCGCTTCCAGTACTCCCGAATTGGCCAGCTTCAGCGAGACGTTCCATTGATCGACCAGACCCGTGGCAGGCGGCAGGGTCCCTGAGGTCTCAACTTCGACGGTGAAGCCTCGGGCTTTCAGGGCTTCAACCAGCGGAGCGAACAAAGACGATTCGAGCGGCTCCCCGCCCGTGACCACCGCACGCCGGCAGGCGTACGCCGCTGCTTCCTCAACCACAGCCTCGAGCGTCACCTGACGGCCGCCGGCCGGGTCCCAGGAGTACTTGGTGTCGCACCAGCGGCATCCTACGGAACAGCCCTGGAGACGGATGAAGACCGCCGGTACGCCGGCAGTCACGCCCTCCCCTTGGAGGGAGTGGAAGCACTCGGCGATCCGGCCAGTGGTCGCGGCAGTCACAGGCGGTCGCGGCTCATCTCAGCGGTGCGAAACGCAGGCATGATCTCTCCAGCGAAGAGCCGCATCTGCTTCAGCAACAGATCCGGGGTTTCATCCTTGAACAGGCGGACGTCACGAAAGGACAGGGCAAGATGCTCGAGGCCACTCTTTCGAAAGTCTTCGATCGTGTGGACCACCTGGTCGGGGCTTCCCGTGATCACGTGGTGGCGCTCGCCAAGGGTTCCGACATAACCCTCGATCGACTTCGATCCGATGTCCGCCGGACTGAAGCAGGCGAGGGTGATCTTTCTGCCCCCACTCATTGCGCGGATCTTCTCCGCTCCTGCTCCCAGCTCTTCCGCCGAAACAGCCCAGGGCAGCCAGCCGTCCGACGTCTGGGCGACCCGCCGTAGAGAAGGATCGCTCATCCCGCCTACCCAGATCGGCGGCCCACCCCGCTGAGCGGGCTTCGGTTCGAACAACATCTCTCGAAAGTTGGTGTACCGCCCCGAGAAAGAGATCGGCCCCTCCTGACTCCACAGGTGCCGCAGGACTTTGATTCCTTCATCCAAGAATCGTCCGCGCTCCGTCCACGCGACCCCGACGGCCTCGAGCTCCTCCCGGATCCATCCGGTGCCGAGGCCCAGGATCACCCGGCCGCCCGACAGAGCGTCGAGCGTCGCGACCTCCCTCGCCAGGACGACCGGGTTCCGGGTGGGTGTGGCCAGGACCGTCGTGCCCATCGCGACGGTCCTCGTGATCGAGCTGACGAAGGCCAGCGTCATGAGCGCCTCGTAGAAGATGTGGCCGCGCTCGACGTGGTGCACGGGCACGATGACGTGGTCGGTGACCCACACCGAATCGAAGCGGAGCGATTCCGCCTCCTGGGCCACGTCGGCGATCAATCGCGCCGAGGCATACTTCCACCGGTGAGGGAGACAGACGCCGAACTGCATATCGAAACGTGAGCGTATCACACGCGGATACGGGCTCAGGCAGCCTTGATCCGAATCCTGCTACTGGACTGGCTGGCAATGTTGAGTCCTCCGAGTTGAACCCACCACCACCCCGCCTGTGCCGTTGCTGCCGGCGCGTGGCGAACGAGGCCGGCCGCCACCGGTCCCTGCCTCAGCCGATGTCCGGCTCCATGCGGAGCGCGTCGTTGATGCGGTTCGTGAAGTTCGCGATCGCGATCACGAGGGGCAGCTCGACGATCTGCTGCTCGTTGAAGTGCTTCTTCAAGTCTTCCAGCGCCGCGTCGCGGATCGCCGCCGCGCTACGAGTGACGCGGTCGTCAGCGCCCGGATCTGCTCGTCGGTCACACCCATCCGCTTCGACGAAGCGGTGTGCGCGCGGGTTCAGTACTCGCACCCCGTTCACGCTGGACGTCTTCAGGTAGGCGAACTCCTTCAGCTTCGCCTCGACGGTGCCCTCGTTCATGATGGTCCCGTACAGGGGCACGAGGTTCTTCAGCACCCCGGGCCGGCTTTCTCTTTCGGCAACCCGTTCACGACTGCCATGAGCGCCTCCTCCCTGTCGGCCTCCCGTCGTGATGGCGCCTGCTTCACCTCAGGCCTAGAATGGACGCCCATGCGATATACGGCACCAAGCTTGATGGCGCTTGCAGTGTTCCTTGGGATC
>WNFB01002156.1_pt1 | contig 17091 bp, 15 predicted proteins | sample 5400501 | NCBI WGS metagenome assembly WNFB01 (sample SAMN13153341, study PRJNA577476) | soil metagenome | isolation source: 200 cm saprolite under Douglas fir tree site 2 hole 1 | place: USA:California | collected 2015-04-18
GCCATGTATGACACGAATCTCCCACAATCCCTCATAATCATGACATTTCTCAACGTAGCCACCACTCAACTGATTGCCATACGATCCTAATTCAACAGTTATTCGAGCTAACTTCCCCGCTAATTTAACGTTCACACCATCCAGGACGTCCTCGAAAACTTCTGCTGGTTAAGTTGTGTCTTCTTGCTCAAAGTATTCAATTGTCCACTTCATAGGTCATCCACTTCATAAACAAATTGTAACATAAATGTTACAATTTTACAAGTTTCGGAAAGGTTCCCGAAATATTTGTTCATTTCCATTTTTCCTTCACAAAATCTCTCCTCAACAGCGAAAACAACTTCACATCATGAAAGGCAACCTTTCGCAGTCCACGATCTTTTGGTTCTTCACTCTTTTCTGTAAACCAGTACCATCTACCACTTGTTGAATGCAAGTATACCCTGTGTTGCTACCTGTGTCGAGAAACGCTAAGTTCCAGCAAAAATGGGGGATGAGATGTTGGGCGCAATTGCATTGCGCCCAACATCTCATCCCTGATTTTCGCTGGAACCTCTGGATCTTTGAGAAAAAGGAATTTGACGAGTGCTTGACGTTGTGCTACTATATTTCTATATGCTTCATTGGTACCTATTCTGTCTGCCTGGTACCTGAACGAACGAACTGCTGGATGTAGAGTGCGTGATTGCTACGGACGGCCACAAAAGCCGCCCCTACAAAAAGGGCAAGGAAGACCATGCTCAAGCAAGCGATCAAACGCTGGCTAAACAAGCTGTTCGGGTGGTGGCCCTGGAAGAACCCCCCTGAGCCCGAATATGCTCATGTAGGAAGTCCTTTGAACAAAAGCGTTACACAGGAGTCTGCATTACGCTCAACCAGTGATGGAACAACACCCCAGGATGGCACCGGTGCTGCTCCTCAAATCGTTGGACAGGGTGAAACGAGTTGCTCTACAATAGATGAATGGCCAGAAAGTGTCATGCAACCGCCGTCGCTCCCCCCTCCCACACCTATCGAGAAGACTGAACTGCCACACGTGCCTCTACCCACGACACCGCCAGTTGAAACTGCTAGAACATCTCTGGAGAACATGCCTTCCGCCAGGGGAAAGGGAGAGACACCATTTCCTGATGCTCCACTCCCGACTCCCACCCCGGAACAACAACTGGAATTTCTGCACTATCTCGTCAAACGTGGCATAGTCAACGAAGGCTTCACCGAAGGACAGGTTCCTGAGCAGTACAAAAAATAATTTAGTAGGGAAACAGAGCAAAAAGCAGATGCTCCACGCTTTACCATGGAGCGTCTGCTTTTTGCTCTGTTTCCCTACTCTGCAGGCTACTCTGCCGCGCTAAATCCTTGTGCCTTCGCCTCTTCCTCGGAGGCAAAATAGACCAGGTCTTTCGCCTCTAGAACAGTCTCAACAGGATAGTAGCGTTTTGTACTCTCAACACCTACAAACGTGGCATCGGCGGGGGCTTCAACATCTTCCTTTACATCCACAGTTTGCAAGGTCGCTACCGAGGTTCCATCATTGTGCAAGTGGTGAATTTCACCGGCCGGTCGGTTCATGCTGCTAACATGCAAATCGCGGTCTTGTGGCAATTCGATGTGCTCTTCCGGCTCCACTTCTTGTTGTACTATGCGTTTGCGCACCAGGAAATAGGTGACAATAGCGGCGGCAACCAGGCCAAAGCTAAAACCAAAGATAGTCCAGAAGGTACTGTTACGCTTGCGCCTTTGCTGTAACAGGTGTTCGCTGCGCTCAGCCAGGTCATGACTGAACTCACCACCACGTTTTACTAAATCGTGTCTTACCTGGTCACCGCGCTTCACAAAATCTTGCGTCACTCTACCGCCACGCTCGATCAGGTCATGAGAAAGCTTACCGCCTTGCACGACAAGACCTTCCGTCAGTTCTTCACCACGTTTCAGCAGGTCCTGGCTCCAATCAACCCCTGTCTCACGCAGTTGCTTGATGGTCTTATTCAGTTTGCGACGCTCGCGAGATTCTTTGCGCAGAGCTTTGCGTAATTGGTGTGCCTGCGATCGCCATTGCTGGGCCTGTTTCTGTAACTGTTGCGCTTGCTCTGCAACACGCTGGCGGCCCAAAAGCGTCAGTTCATCCAGGCGATCAAGTACGGTGGCCTGTGTAGCCTGGCTGTGGCCATTCTCCAGCATATCTTCAGCCTGCACACGATGTGACTGCGAACGCTGGCGCAGCCGTTCCATAATGGTATTCACGATGGGACCCGCCGTAGTAAGTGCGAGTACACCCACACGCATCCAGCGGTTTCCTTCTTTTAGGACATTCTTCTTTTCACGGGTCATAAATATCTCCCTCCTCATGGCGCACACAAGGAACGCCACTACTATATATGAACTTTAAGCACGAGGTGCAGTATAGTAGTGACAGTGCTTCGCCTTGGCACCCCTGCCATGCGCCCCTTGCTTGCACCAGGTCCCCAAAAAGAGTTAACAACAAAATGGGCGCGACCAATCGCGCCCCTACAACTGACCTACCTCATAACTCAGGTTATAGTATGTCAGTTTGTATTACTCTATGTCAAGCAAGAAATATCACCGAGGGCGACGCTGCCTTCACCATTCCCCGAATGCGGCTGCGTCCCTACCTCTCATCCCCACCACTTCCGACCCTACGCGATCATAAATCTTCGGTCGCGACCTCACTGAAGCGTAGTACGAGACGACAGAAATGGAGCATGGCGGCGGCAAATTCTAAATAGGCGGTATCACTGGCTGCCGCCTGTTGCGTTACTGACGCCCGGCGGCGCAACGCACGCAAGACGACTATCACATCTTCTTTGAGGGCTGTATCGAAATCACCGCTCTGCATCAGACGAACCACTTGCAACACAATGGATTCAACCTCGCGCCGCATCAAACGGAGATCACTTAACCAGGCATCTTCATCCTCGATCTCCGCATCGCCAGCACTCCCCCAAAATAGTGCATCTGTAGATTGCGCCTGCCGTTTGACATCCTCCCTGCGTCGTAAGGGAGGCTTCCCCTGGGAGTAATCCGCCTCACTTATTTGCGTTGGTCGGAAGTGAGACATGGGTTCTTCCAGCTTTACCCCCAACTCGCGTAGTAGCACGGCTAGTTCTTCTTCCCAGCCAGCCATAGAGCACCCTCCTTTTAGAACAACCAGGCAGATGAAACAGTGGTTTGCATCACCTTTTCGGCCCGAAACCTCAATCGCAGTGTAACATAGTGTATCAACCTTGTAAATGGCCCAAAAGGTTAGGAGCATCCAGCGAAAAAGCTGTTTCAGCTCACTGTTACTGACGTATATCGTGAACGCACAAGGCCAGGATTCCCAAAACCATCGTTCCTATGCCGCCACCCATGAATACCCAACGTGGACCAAGCAGGTCAGCCAGTATCCCCATCAGTAGAAACCCCACAGGGATCAGGCTGTATGAGCCAAGCATTTGGAGGCTGCTCACGCGCCCCAATTTGTCGTTTGGCACCAGCTCTTGCAAGAGTGTCGTTGAGATCACGCCAAAGATGCCCAGGCAGAAGACAGAGTGCTGAAATGATGAACGTCAACCCATCAAAAGCAAAAGCAATCACCGGGCCCGTGATTGCAACGCATGCCGCACCCATCAAAGGACCAAGCAACCGCCCCATCTGCCGGCTCAATGCCGTCAAGGCATTGGCCGAGGGGAGATCTTCTGTAGACACCAGCTGCGGCATGATAGTACTGTAGGCAGGAGAGAAGAAGCTATCCACAACCCCAAAGATCAATGCCAGGACAAGCAGGTGCCACAAGTGAAGGAGATGGAACCAGCCTAGCCCTACAATGAGGAAGGTCACCAATGCACGTCCTCCATCGGACCAGAGCATGACGAGGCGTCGGGAAAATCGATCAGCGGTTACTCCCCCCATCAAGAGCAAGAGAACTGTTGGCAAGATTTGGACTGCTATAACGAGCCCCATAGCAGTGGCAGAGCTTGTAAGCAAAAGAACCAGCCATGCCAAGGCGATGCCTGATACACCATCGCCTAAGGTCAAGATGGTCTGCCCTATCCAGAGCAGGGCAAATGGTTGTGACTGCAAGGAACGGAGAAACTGCCATCGACTCACCATTGCTACTTTCATACTCCTCTTTTTCGCTTTCCATCTGGCCTCATCTAGCGTGGTCTCATCATTCCTGACGAGTGAAATCTCATCCGTACTCACTATAACATGCTTATAGCATTTCAAGATAGAGAAAATATATGCTCTCTGCATAGGTGCTCGTTTTTTGACCAGACTTGCAAATCTAGTTCAAGCTGGCGTTCCCGTTTCAAACTCCAGGCCCGCTCGATAAATATTTCGTATGCTGGCTCTACTTTCCAATCCACCGTTGGAGGCCATTGATAATCGTATGCGGCAAAGATCCCACCTGGTCGGAGCATACGCGCTACTTCGGCGAGCGTCGACTCCGGTTCCATCCAATTTTAATTATTCGCGCTCGTTTATCTTCTCATGATATGCTTTTCCCAGAGCATACAAACCATCCATGAACCCTGGAAAGGAACAATATATATTATGAACACACGCCCGTCACGCGACTACTGGCCCACCGCCGACTGGAAAAAAGCTTCCCCCCAAGACATGGGAATGGACGCGGCTCTCCTGGCTGAGATGCATGACTACGCAAGTGAGCATATACCACAGCTTCACGCCATGCTCATCGTCCGGCATGGGGATACAGGTCGTGCCAGCAAATTATGTTACCGACTCGACTCGCAAGCAGAGCGAGGGCGGCCCTCCTGTCGGTGTCCCATACGGCTACTTATGCTGGGTGACACAACACGAGAACCATGCCGCCTTTTTTGCGTCGGGCTTCGGCGGTAAGTATATCTACGTCATTCCCGACCTGGACCTGGTCTTCGTCACGGCCTCGACCTCAGACCGTAGCAAGCTTGGGGAGGATCCGCAAGAACTCATTACGCGCTTTGTTCTCCCGGCGGTAACGAAGCATGAGCGGTAGCTATTCATGACTCCTCACCGCCTCAAGTGTTAGTGGTGCTGCAAGCTCCTGGCTGCCGAAGGCAGCCAGGAGCTTGCAGCACCACTAACACTTCCTTTTTCTACTTCCAGCGTTGGGCATCGCGGCGTTGATATTTCGACATCACCTCTTCAAAGGCAGCTTCGAGATCGACATCAATTGAGTTTGCTAATGAAGCCAGGATAAAGAGAATGTCACCCATCTCTGTCGCGATATTTCCCTGTTCCTCGCTCGCCTTTTTCGGCTTCTCTCCGTAAGTATGGTTGATCTCGCGGGCGAGTTCTCCCACTTCTTCGGTGAGCCTTGCCAGGCTGGAGAGGGGCATCCAGTAATTGCTCTGCCACTCTTCTTTGATCAGGGTATCTATTTCTTGCTGTACATCGCGCAACGTTCTCATTTACCTACACCCCGGTGGCAGGTTCCTCAGAACTCTCAGTCATATAGGCGTACGCCATATTCTTACTGTTCCAGGCATAGCCAACGTTGCCTTGCTGGTCAACCACTATCAGGCCGCCGCTGCCTTCAGCTTTCGCTCTGAACATAGTCATAGTGGCCTGCGCCGCATCTTGTGCGGAAATGCCACATGCTACAAAATCAGCTGCACGTTTGGCAATCAGCAGGCGTATAAAATCTTCACCGTCGCCTGTACAGGAGATGGCGGCGTTTTCATCCGCGTAAAAGCCACAACCCACCAGCGGCGAATCACCCACGCGCCCCGGATATTTATTGGGAACGCCGCCCGTCGAGGTAGCGGCAGCCAGCACCCCAGAGGCGTCGAGAGCCACAGCTCCAACTGTGCCGTGTTTCTCTTCACGGGCTGCTAAAGTATTGATTTCGCGCCGGAAATAGCTTGGCTCCTCTTCTTCTGACGCGGGCTGCGCTGCTGCCTGTCTATCCTTCCATCGCTTGTACTGTCGCTCCGTCAGCAGGTCCTCAAGCGTGCAGAGGGAGATGCCATGTTCCTGGGCAAAGCCTTGCGCTCCCTTACCTACCAGTAAGACATGAGGACTTTCCATAACTTTGCGTGCAAGCGAAATGGGATTTTTAATCAGTTCGACCCCCGCAACGGCACCAACACGCAGCGTCTGGCCCTCCATCATTCCCGCGTCCAATTCGATATTGCCCTCAGTGGTAAGGCAGGCTCCCGTTCCCGCGTTGAAGTTGGGATTATCTTCAAGCGCACGTACGGCAGCCTCGACCGCATCGAGTGCCGTTCCCCCCTTTTGTAAGACTTGCCAGCCTATCCGTGCCGCCTCTTTACAACCAGCCGAGGCCACCTCAACACGGTCAGGGGTAATAGTTCCGGCTCCTCCATGAACAATAATGGCAATGGGCATGTTGACATTCTCCTATTCTGTAATGTGTGAGCATTGTATCACATGTTTCACATGTTCAAGGAAACAACACGGCAAAGTGAACTTCTTGCGTCGCAAGAAGTTCACTTTGCCGTGTTGTTTCCTTGAACAATAATTCCTACAATCCTCCCACAAAATCTTGCAGGGCACTTGCTACCGCATCGGGCGCGTCGAACAGGATCAGGTGACCGGCATCGGGGACAATCACCAGTTGTGATTCTGGAATATCACGATGAAGACGCTCGCCATACTTCAATGGCATCTGCTGGTCTTTTTCCCCCCAGATAATCAGGGTGGGCTTCCCCAGCACCTTCAGGTCAGAGGAGACCGAGTTGGTATAGTTGGGAATTAAGAGGCGAATATGCTGGAAGAGCACCTCTTTGCCCAGTTCGCTTGACCAGGGATCAACATAGTCGCCCGTGAAAGCCTGAAAGCGTTGGGGATCTTGCGAGCCATGCGGCAGCGTCTCACGCAGATCGGCGATCATATCCTCAACTTTTGTCTCTTTGGGCGCATCGTAATCCTGACGCTTCTTCATCCCCGTTAATGGCCAGTTCTCGGCGAAACTAAGCTCGAAGCAGGTGGTATCAATCAGCACCAGGGCCGCTACACGCTCCCGGCTTAAGCGCGTAGCGAGGACTTGCGCCACGCCTCCACCCAGTCCATGTCCAACCAACACAACGTTGGTGAGATTCAGTTGCTCGAACAGCATCTTCAGGCCATCGGCATGGCCCCAGTTAGAGGTATCCGCTGGCCACGGATGATCGGATTGTCCATAGCCAAGCATATCGATAGCGTAGACAGCGCGGTCTGTGCTGGCAAGCTGGGGTATTACCTCAGCCCAGGTATATGCGCCCGCCACAATATCGTGGAGCAGCACAATTGCCCCATCTGTCCCGTGTTCGGCTCCCTGAACAACATAACTCAGCGTGTAGTGAATTACATGGGCCGTGCGCCGCTCGGGAGCATTGCTGACCTCTGATTTATTCTGTATCATACTCTTTTCTCTCTTACGCTTTCGCCTTTGCTAGTAGGGCGGGCACATTGTAGAACGCGCTGAAGCCGGCATAGCGGGCCGTCTCTTCACCCAGTTCGTCTTCGATCACCAGTAAACGGTTGTACTTGGCGACACGCTCGCTTCTGGCAGGTGCCCCTGTCTTGATCTGCCCCGCGTTGGTTGCAACCACCAGGTCGGCAATCGTCGTATCCTCGGTTTCTCCTGAACGATGTGATACCACTGCGGTAAAGGCGGCCCGTTTCGCCATCTCAATCGCCTCCAAGGTCTCGGTCAAGGTACCAATTTGATTGAGTTTAATCAAGATCGAGTTAGCCGCCTGCTCCTGGATACCGCGCTTGAGGCGGGTCGTGTTGGTTACAAACAGGTCATCACCCACCAGCTGTACGCGATTGCCCAGGCGTTGGCGCATCAATTTCCAGCCGTCCCAATCGTCTTCGCTCAAACCATCTTCGATAGTGATGATGGGATACTCGGAAATCCATTGTTCATAGAGGTCTACCATCTCGCTAGAGCTGAGCGTGCGACCTTCTCGCGCCAGTACGTACTTGCCATTTTCGTAGAACTCCGAAGAGGCCGGATCCACGCCCAGGAAAATGTCCACGCCAGGCTTGTAGCCTGCTGCTTCGATAGCATCCACAATGACTTCTAATGCCTCGCGGTTGGAACTGAGGGATGGAGCAAAACCTCCCTCGTCCCCCACATTGGTGTTGAGCTTTTTGCCGTGCAGTACCTTTTTCAGACCCTGGTACACTTCAGCACCCATGCGCAGTGCATCGCGAAATGTCGGTGCGCCGACCGGGAGGACCATGTACTCCTGCATATCGGTTGAATTGTCGGCGTGTTTGCCCCCGTTCAAAATATTCATCATGGGCACGGGCAGTGTACGGGCCGAGACACCACCTAAGTAGCGGTAGAGTGGTTGCTGCTGCGCGTTCGCTGCTGCTTTCGCGATAGCCAGTGAGGCACCAAGGATGGCGTTGGCTCCCAGTTTTGACTTATTAGGCGTGCCATCCAGCTCGATCATCACCTCGTCTAGCAAGATCTGATCCGTGGCATCCAATCCGACTATAGCCTCGCTAATCGTATCATTGACGTTACTGACAGCCTTCAGCACGCCCTTGCCGCCATAGCGGCTTTTGTCGCCGTCGCGCAGTTCTACGGCCTCGTGTATACCTGTAGATGCCCCAGAAGGAACGGCTGCTACACCGCGCTCTCCTCCCAGCAAGAGTACTTCAACTTCGATGGTAGGATTGCCACGCGAGTCCAGTATCTCGCGCGCGATCACGTCTTCGATAGTGGTCATTCCATTTATACTAGTTGGCATAAAAGCTCCTCCATTGCAGATACTTGCGGAAGTATTGTACATCGCAAAGAAAGAAGAGAGCAAGTTGATAAACATATGTCATTCCTGATGAACAACGAGAAAGCGCAACCATGTGGGCGTTTGACTTTGTCAAACGCCCACATGGTTGCGCGCCTCGTGTTCATCATTTCATCACCCTGGAAAGGGCACAGGCCAGTTTATCGGTATGTTCAGGTAATCCTACCGTGACTCGCAGATAATCACGCAGGTAGGGATGGTGAAAGTAGCGTAACAGTATGCCGTGTGACTCAACTGTGGCACGCACTCGCTGAATGCTCACTTCTTCGTCAGAAACATGGGCCAGGATGAAATTTCCCTGAGAGGGGAAAGGCTCCAGGTATGGTTGACCGGCGAGTAGCTCGAAAACCCGTTTCCGCTCTTCAACAATTTTACGTACATTACCCAGCACATATTCCAGGTCATTGAGCGTCTGGATGGCTGCGATGTGGCCGGCCACGTTCACTTCAAAGGGACACTGCGCACGTCGCATATAATCGGCAATCCAGGTGGGGAAGAGGCCGTAGCCAATACGCAGCCCTGCCAGCCCGGCCCACTTGCTGAATGTACGTAGCACGACCAGGTTGCGATATCCCGGTACGAGATGCGCCAGTCCCCCTGGTTGATCTGAGAACTCGACATATGCCTCGTCAACCACCACGATACGGCCCGTTTCAAGTAGCGTCAACACATCAGCTTCGGCAACAGGGTTCCCGGTAGGATTATTGGGCGAGCAGAGGACAATCATCCTGGTTTCAGGCGTGAGTGCTTCCAGGATCCCGTCAACATCCAGTTCGTAATCAGGGGTGCGCGGTACCTCTAACACATAGGCACCGCACAGAGTTGTGACAGAGGTGTAAAGAGAGAAGGTAGGAGGGCAGCAAATGATGTTGTCGCCCACCGCGAGGAAGATATGCCAGAGAAGGCTTATCAGCTCCATGCTGCCATGACCCAACACGATAAAACGCTCATCGAGTCCCGTATAAGCGGAGAGGGCAGCGCGTAACTTCGTGGCATTTGTATCAGGATAGTTATTGTACCAGCGATGATCGCTCAATGCACTGAGTACGGCAGGTGCCGGACCAAAGGGGCTTTCGTTGCTATTCAATTTGATCAGATTATCAATGGGGATACCTGTGCGCACACTGAAGGCTTCTAGTGATTCACCAGGGATATATTCAGCCATGCGGTCCAGTTCTGGACGCACATGGACTATGCGCGGGGGAGGGGTAGGCGTGTACATGAACTGTCCTATTTATCAGTATCGGCATCCACATACATTTGTGCGGGCCGACGAATCAATGAGTTACGTTGGGAGGCCTTCCCGGCACCAGAACCATGCTGTAGCGACCCGTTGTCCCCAGCAAACTTCATTCTTTGGGGCGACTGCCCTCTCGTCACCGCAGGTTGTACTGTCGGTGTCTCCAGGTCCCCGGGTGCCCGGCCTGATGAAGATTGTACCATGTCTAATCCACGGCGCAAGGTCATCATATCGTGCAGGAAACAGGCTACCGCGGAGGCAGCAGAACCCTTTTCCGTGGAGTTATCAAATCGCCGGGCAGTTGCTTCACCGGCATCCTGGGCTGCCTGGGCCATGGGATCAGATGTTTTTGCGGCGTAGGCATCCTGGAAGATGTCCTCCCACCCGGACCATCTTCCACGCAGGGGTTTCCATCCAAGCTGACTATCGCTGACAGTACGCCATTTTTCTTCCGTGAATTGAATCCAATCCTCCATCAAGCGTGCGTAGGCTGCCAGTTGCTGGCGAAGACGCTCCTCTTCTTCCGAGGGACGCTGTAGGGGCGGTGTGGGGAAGGCCTGCGGTAGCCCGCCCGTCGTTTGCTGACTGACATAGTCGTTGCCACCGGTTTGCGGAAACCCCATCATGGGTTGACCATTCGTATAGTTACCCGCCATACCGGAATAGGCATCCAAGTTAGCTCCAGGAAACATACCAGAGGTGGTGCCGGGGAAAACACCCGAACCCGTCATAGCCGCAAAGTTGGGAGCCACCTGTCCATTAGGCATTTGCAACATGGGTATTTCAGTACCGGCGGGTAGTTCGCCAAGCACATGAATACCACTGGCACTCAGTATGGAACTCATGATAGTGCTACCATCCGCCAGCATCATGCTTTCCGCATAATTGGGCATTCCGCCAATCACGATCTCTTCGTGACCAACTGCATCCAGGATACGCCATGCTAAGCGGGGATGTTTGATAGCCCACCACACACGGCGCGAAATAAATGTACAGGCAAAGGTGAAATTTACTACTAACCAGACGACACCTCGCACAGCCAGCCAGTTAACTAGCCCAATCACAATAATCCAATACCAGGTATCGTCGTGTTGCCCTGCCTCTTCAATGAATGTTAGTACGACAGCTACGGTCAGGCTTGGGTCGCGTAATGGATTGATGAAATCCAGGATGCGCCAAAACCATCGTCGGTCTATCTTCGCTTTCAATACGAGCTCCTCTCGACCCCGCCGCTGGTCCGACAGAACGGACATTTACATTTCAGGTTCTCGAAGAAAAATTCTAGCATGAGTCCTGAATATCTGCAAGTTTTGCCGATATCTCAGTATTAATGGGTTATCTTGATACAGTACCTTGATACAGTACCTTTCTTCTCAATTATCCAAAACGTGTGGTGCCAATCGGTCTGTGACTTCGCGGTACTTTGGTACCGGGTCTCTACACGTACTGCTTCTGTATTTCCAACAACTCGGTAATGCCCTGTTCTGCCAGATTAATGATGGCATCCATGGTGGCGCGGCTAAAGACCCCTCCTTCGCCAGTACCCTGGACTTCGATAAACTCGTGTTCCACTGTCATTACCACATTAAAATCGACCTCAGCACGCGAATCTTCAGCGTAACACAGGTCGAGCAGCATATCGCCTCCCACCACTCCCACACTGGTGGCGGCGACTGCCGTGCGTATTGGATGGACCGTGAGCAAGCCGCGTTTTACCAGCAGCGAACAGGCGCGGTGAAGAGCCACGTAGGCCCCTGTAATGGAGGCTGTACGAGTGCCTCCATCGGCCTGAAGCACATCACAGTCAAGGGTGATAGTACGCGCTCCCAGTACCTGCATGTCCACCACCGCACGCAGAGAACGCCCAATCAGGCGTTGTATCTCCTGCGTGCGCCCGCTTACCCTACCGTCTCGTTCGCGAGAGCTGCGGGTATGGGTTGAACGAGGTAACATGTTGTACTCTGCCGTGACCCAACCCTGTCCTTTTCCCTCCAAAAAAGCAGGAACTTTCTCTTCTATACTGGCGGCACACAGTACCCGCGTCTTGCCAGTTTCTATCAACACTGATCCCTCGGCATAATCCAGGAAATCAACGGTGAGGCGCACCGGCCGCAACTGATTTGGGGAACGCCCATCAATACGTGTCATGAAAGAAAACCTCGCTTCAACTTTTTTCTGGTTCATTGTACTACTTCGTTGCCTTGATGCCTAGAAGTTCCCTTCTTCCTCATCCATGAGTCATCCCAGATATTCAGCGGAAAATTTGGGATCACTTGTATTGATGCGGCTGTGTAGGGGAAATCTAGCGCAGCTAGATTTCCCCTACACAGCCGCATCAATACAAATTTGAGTCCATGAGCATCTCCCAAAACGTGTTATAAGCAGAACGCTTATGCGCTCAGCCATATTCGCGCGGAGAGCAAATAGACAGAATCAAAACATACCTTGGTACTTATTTGTGACATATTACCATGAGACTTACCTCGTAGTGCCATGAGAATATGGTATTATACAAGGGGATTTTTTTGTGCATCGACATGCGCAATCCTATATGTTCTTGTATCAGGCGATGCCATGTTAGTATTTCTATGGTAAGTCTGGAGAGACATGGCTGTTGTGACTGGTTTGATCAGTCGCATCGTCTCAGGATGAGAGCGGTCCGCGCCTGTTAGAAAGGATGAACCCATGTTACCCACACAATTGAAGATACCTACCCATAAAACGCATACAACACTGTCATCATCTCAACCACAACAGATACACGCCAGTCGTCTGATCATTGCGACCAATCGCGGCCCCGTGGAATATTATTTGAGCCAGGATAAGACGCTGAAATATCGACGAGGTGCTGGCGGCATGGTTACTGCGCTGATTGACACCGGGAACCGCATGGAAGTAACCTGGGTTGCGATGGCGATGACCGAGGGTGATCGTATTGCCTTGAAAGCTGCCCAGCAGCAACATACCGGATTACTTTCTTCCCCCCTGCGCGGCCAGAAAATGCAACTTCGCTATGTTGCTATCCCAAAACCCGCCTATCGCAAACACTACGAGGGCATCAGTAATCAGGTCCTCTGGTTCTTACAACATTATCTCTTTAATCCTAATGAAGATTCTGCGGTCACTCGTAGAATTCAAGACGCCTGGACGAATGGTTACTACGTTGCCAACCGGGCCATTGCTGACGCTGTAATCGCAGAGATTGAACGAGAAGATAGCTCCGCCGTCGTGATGTTGCATGACTACCATCTCTACCTTGCACCTGACATGATCCGCAAGGACCATCCTTCGGTTATCATGCAGCAGTTCATCCATATTCCCTGGCCCGATATTCGCTGCTGGCACTTCTTGCCCAGCAATATTACCCATGCTATCTACAGTGGTTTAGTTGGCAATGATATCATTGGCTTCCAAACAGAGCGTGACGCGCGCAACTTTTTAGAGGGTGCCCGCACAATACTTGATGGGGCCGTTGTTGATTTTGAAGAAGGTGCCATCTGGTGGCAGGGCCGCCGCACACAGGTACGTGCCTACCCTATTTCGATCTCAGTAGCAGGAGAACGCCGGGTGATAGAAAGTGCCGCCGGAAAGCGCGCTGCTGAAAAAATACGCCCTCTGTTGGGCGAAAAAACCATCATGCGAGTGGACCGTATTGAACCGACAAAGAATATCTTACGCGGCTTCCAGGCCTATGCCCAGATGTTGGATCAACATCCTGAACTGCTCGGCAAGGTGGCTTTTCTGGCCTTTCTCGTGCCATCTCGTCAAGCCTTGCCAACATATCAACGGTACAATGCTGACGTTCTCAAGATCATTGATGAAATTAACCAGAAATATGGTACGCACGAGTGGACGCCTATCCGGGCCTTCCGTGATAATGATCGCACGAGGGCACTTGCCGCCATGCAGTTTTATGATGTCCTGCTGGTAAATCCGATCATCGATGGTATGAACCTGGTTGCCAAAGAGGGGCCGGTAGTCAATCAGTGCAACGGTGTCCTGGTGCTTTCACGCACGGCTGGCGCCTTCCAGCAACTAGGGAAGTCGTCTATTCCTACCTCACCCACAGATGTCACAGAGACATCCCAGGCACTCTACAAGGCTCTCACTCTATCAGATGAAGAGCGGACTGCTAAGTCAAGACAGGCACGGCAGGTGGTGGAGCGGTATGATCTCACTACGTGGCTTACACGACAGATACATGATATCAACGAGTTACTTGACCGACCTACCTCCTCTCTGAATAATTCGGGAGCTTTACTCGCCTCGCTTGCTACAAGCGTAGGATAGCATATGTTTTAAAAAGAAAAAGCTGCAATTCGGATGTTTTTTCTGCAAGAAAAAACATCCGAATTGCAGCTTTTTCTTTTTAAAACATTCAATGAGCAAGCGCAATAATGCGGGCGTTTGCTCATTGAATATCCAGGAAGACCTATATTTCTGCAAGTACTAACGTAGCTTTGTTAGTGTACTTTCAAAAACTCGGTAAGCACGATCGCCAAAGAGCACCATCATTACCTGTTTTAGACTTGTCGGCTTGCGAATATGCTCGCTAATGGTTCCCAGCGCGATAGGGGCTGCCAGTTCCAACGGATACCCATAGACGCCGGTGCTGAGCGAAGGAAAGGCCATACTCTCGATCTTGTAGTACTCCGCCAGGTCAAGGCAACTCTGGTAGGCGCTCCTGAGAAGTCGCTCATCTTCGTTGTCGTATCCGCTATAGATAGGCCCGACAGCATGAAAGACATACTTCGCGGAGAGCTTTCCCGCCGTCGTCGCCACCGCACTTCCCGTGGGACACCCTCCAATTCTGCGGCAGGCCTCCATAATGCTCGGTCCGCCAGCGTAATGTATGGCACCATCGACGCCGCCGCCACCGGCAAGTGCCGAATTTGCAGCGTTGACAATAGCATCTGCCTTGATCTCTACAATGTTCCCCTGTAGCAGTACCAGCGTTACTCCATTGATTGTGCGCGTAGACATAAACACCTCTCCCCAATCCATCATAGTACTAGCCCGAATGGTTCCTCCAATAAACGTTTGACTTCCTGCAAGAAACGAGCCGCCGTTGCACCATCGATGGCTCTGTGGTCAGAAGAGAGTGTCACCTTCATACGATTGCGTACAACCACCTGGTTATCGACGACAACAGGCGTTGGTGTGATCGAGCCGACCGCCAGAATGGCCGACTCAGGTGGGTTAATTACAGCAGTGAAGCTATCCACGTCGAACATGCCCAGGTTGCTGACAGTGAAGGTGCCGCCGCTGAAATCCTCTGGCCGCAGCTTTCCGTCGCGGGCCGCCTCTGCCAGACGGCGTGTCTCGCGAGCAATGTCGAGAATGCCGCGCTGATGCGCGTTGCGCAGTACAGGCACAATCAGACCCTGTTCCAGAGCGACTGCGACACCGATATGTACCTGCCTCTTTTGTAAGAGCTTATCTTCCGCGTAAGAGACATTCACCTGTGGCATACGCGCTAAAGCTTTCGCCACTGCTTTCACGATCAGATCATTGAAACTGACCTTCACGGGTGCTGGATCAGTGGCAGCATACTCGTTGATTTGCTGGCGTAAGGCGGCGAGCTTATCCGTATCGATCACACTGGTGACATAGAAATGTGGCGCGGTCTGCATACTCTGGCTCAAACGCCGGGCAATAGTACGCCGCATCGCTGTAAGCGGGATCTCCACCACCTCATCATCGTGTAGGGGCGGGGGTAGAGAGGATGTGGGGAGGGGACCCTTGTGGTCGCCCGCGTCCTCTCCAGTGCCCGCAATGAATTGCGCCTCTACACCTTCACCGGGTCCCACCCTGGGCGCAATGAATTGCGCCCCTACAGGCTGTCGTGTTAAAGCCGCCTCGATATCCATCCTGATAATACGCCCATTGGGGCCTGTCCCGCGCAGGGTCGCATAGTCCAGCTGGTTCTCCGAGGCCAGGCGACGCGCAAGAGGCGAGATGAAGATACGCCCCTGCTGGTTATCGGCAGGAATCTCCGTGGGGGCCTGATGTATCGCGCCCCCCCTCGCCGGTACCCCAGGTCTCCCGTCCATGGTAGGGGTACCCCCCCTGCTCCCCTTGCCCGCAGGCAATGCGGGTACCCTGGGGCTAGCGGGTGTCAGGGCTCCATTTCCAGCAAGCTCTCCAGGCAGGAGTTCGTCGGCTGTGCCAATCAGGGCAATATCCGCACCAACTGGGGCCGATGCCCCTTCCTGAACCAGTATCTTGCGCAGTATGCCACTTGCGAAGGCTTCTATCTCAATATTGACCTTATCGGTCTCAACCTCCGCAAGCATCTCTCCCTTTTTTACTGCATCACCCTCTTTTTTGATCCAGTGAAGAATCTTGCCCTCTTCCATACTGTCGCCCATCTTGGGCATTTCTACTTTTTTCATCAATCTATCTCCAAACTACCTATCCGCGAACAAGGGCTGCTGGTACAATGGCTTTTGCGGCCTTGACGATATCATCTTTTCTGGGGATGGCGGCACGTTCCAGCACTTTAGAATAGGGCATGGGCACATCGGCACCGGTTACATGTTGTATGGGCGCATCCATATAGTCAAAAGCATATTCGTAGATCAGCGCGGCCAGGCCCTGGCCTGTGCCATAATATTTCCAACCCTCTTCAGCAATAACCACGCGATTCGTCTTCTTCACAGAATCAATCAGCAGGTCAATATCGATGGGGCGAATGCACCGGAGATCGATGACTTCAGCCTCGATCCCCTCTTTCGCCAGCTCTTCAGCCGCCTGTAAAGAGATATGCAGCATACGCGAGAAGGTGATGATGGTTACATCGTGTCCTTCGCGCTTCACCTCTCCACGGTTGAGGGGGACGGTGTATTCAACCCCTTCGTCGGGTACTTCCCCTTTTACGTTGTACAGCAATTCATGTTCGATGAAGAGCACAGGATCGGGGTCGCGTACCGCCGCTTTAAGCATACCCTTGACATCGTAAGGGGTGGCAGGCATGACCACTTTTAGCCCTGGAATGTGCGCATACCATGTTTCGAGCATCTGCGAGTGTTGCGCGGCACGCTGCGCACCGCCGCCGGAGGGCGTACGTACCACAAG
>WNFB01002159.1_pt1 | contig 17087 bp, 19 predicted proteins | sample 5400501 | NCBI WGS metagenome assembly WNFB01 (sample SAMN13153341, study PRJNA577476) | soil metagenome | isolation source: 200 cm saprolite under Douglas fir tree site 2 hole 1 | place: USA:California | collected 2015-04-18
GGCCACAGGAGTCAGATTGCCAAAGACGGAGGCGCGCGATGGCCCAATTCCCTTCACGCCGAACAGCCAGGCCTGTTGCGCGATGGCCGTGGCGAACAGGACCAGATACCCCAGCGCCATCCAGTCCGCCGGCGTCACGGACCCGAGTCCCGCGTTCAGCATCTTGCGATCCGTCCACAACAGAGGAATTTGGAGGGCGGTGGCGACGAGCAGCGTCGTCCAATTGACGGTTAAGGCCGAGTGGCGCTCCATGAGATGCCGGCTGCCGATACTGTAGAGGGCCCAGCTCACCACGCCGAGAAAGACCAGCAGGCTGCCGAGCAGCGGCTGATCGCCCACAGCCTGGAACCCCGCCACGGAGACCAACCCCACCCCCGCGAAGGACAGGAGCCCGCCCGCCCACACAGCGCGCAGCGGGACATCGTGAATCAACATTGCCGAGAGCAGCGCGGTCACCACCGGACTCGATCCGATGATCACCCCACCTACGGCCCCGCTCACATACTTGAGCCCCATGAGAATGAGCAGGTGGTTGCCCAACACGCCGAGCCCGAGCAGTCCCAGCATACGCACATCCGCCTTGGTCAGCTTGCCCAAGGTGCCTTCCTGCCACCACCACGTGGTCAGGAGGATCGCCAACCCACCGATGTCCCGCAGGACCGAGGCTTCAACAGCTGAGAATCCACTCAGGGCTAGCTTCTGGGCCACGATCGACCCGCCCCAAAGTACAGCGGCAGCGATGACCGCGCCATAGGCCAGACGGCTTGTCTGCGGTGTCATATGCAGTGGATACAGTCCTTGTTGACGGGCGTCAAGCAATTTGCGCTCATGACTGTGGCCTAATCACCAAAACCCCATCCCTGACTGTCACCAACACCGCTGTGACACGCGGATCGGTTGCGACCACTCGATTCAGTTCTTGAATGGCCGCCGTCTTCTCATCCGGCGCCGGTTGTTTCAGCACATCCCCGTCCCACAGGACGTTATCAATGAGAATCAGTCCACGCGGCGACACAAGCTCCAGCGCCCGCCGGTAGTAATTCACATAGTTGATTTTGTCGGCGTCGATGAAGATCAGATCGAACGGTCCATTGAGGTGCCGCATCGTATCGAGCGCCGGCCCCATGCGGACCTCGATCTTCTTACCGATTGGTGATCGCGCAAAATACTGGCGCGCGAGAGCGGCTGACTCCTCATCGACTTCGCAGGTGATCACAGTCCCATCCGCCGGTAACGCTTCGGCAAAACAGAGCGCGCTATAGCCAGTGAACATGCCGATCTCCAACACGCGTTTTGCCTGCACCAGCTGCGCCATCATCTTCAGAAAGGCCCCTTCGAGCGGCCCGACGATCATCTGCGGGGACTCCATTCGCCGCTGAGTCTCATCCCGCAAGGCTCGACAGAGGTCCGACTCCGGCATGGAGTGGGCCTGGGCATAGGCCTCGATGTCGGCAGATACGAGTCTATTCATGGCTCTGAGCGACCATTAGCCCGCATGATTCATGACGGTTCGTCGTCCCCCACCCATCCCTCCCCCATACTATGGGGGAGGGTGAGGGAGGGGGCGCGAGATCGGCGGGCGGAGCCTTGAGGCCCCGATGCGTACTCGTGCAGTACGTTGAGGGTCCGAGGGGCGAGCCCGCTGGCCGGAGGCTTGTCGCAGCAGCGGATCGGCGATTGCAGCAGAAACGTTCATGAATCATGCGGGCTAGTTTGAAAACGGCTGGTTCGTTGCGTACACTACATGACAGGAGGCGGATCGGCGCGATCATAGCATGACAGCTCCTGAAGGAGACACCCTACTGTGAAAACCTTGAAGACCCTGGAATCCTTGACGACCAGACTCTTGGAGATCCAGCGCATTAACAGCGCGGCCTCGCTCCTCTCGTGGGATCAAGAAACCTACATGCCGGCCGGCGGGGGGGAGGCCCGCGCCGAGCAGATTTCGACGCTCCAGGGCATCGCACACCAGAAGCTCATCTCGCCGGAGATTGAACGGTTGCTCGCCACCTGGGTCGATCCAGCGACCGGTGAGATTCGTGAGAGCCCCGGGGAAGCCTGGGACGAGCCCTCACGTTCGTTGCTCCACGAAATGTGGCGTGACTATAGCCGCGCGAAGAAGCTTCCTTCAGATTTTGTCATTACGCTCAGCCGGGAATGTTCGCTGGCGCAGCAAGTGTGGGCCGAGGCAAAGGAACATCACGCCTTCTCGAAATTTCTCCCAAATCTCCGCACAGTCCTGTCGCTCAAGCGAGAAGAGGCCGAGTACCTCGGCTACCGAGACTCGCCATACAATGCCTTACTCGATGTGTACGAGCCGGGCTCCACCATTGCGGCATTGCGCCCGCTGTTCGCACAGATCAAGGGGCGTCTCGTGCCGCTGCTCAAAAAAATTCAGCAGAGTTCGGTTCAGATCGACGATACGATTTTATTTCACACCTTCGATCAGGCACGCCAACTGGAGTTCGGCCGGATGGTCTTGATCGCCATGGGATACGACTTCGAACGGGGACGTCTCGACTTGTCGGCGCACCCTTTCACGACGTCATTCCATCCGACGGACGTACGCGTCACAACACGTGTGCACGAACACGACCTCCAATCCTGCCTGTTCAGTTGTATCCATGAAGGCGGGCATGGGTTGTACGACCAGGGTCTTGACCCCCGCTACTTCGGCACGCCGCTTGGTGATTCAGTTTCGCTCGGCATTCATGAAAGCCAATCGCGCATGTGGGAAAACTGCGTGGGCCGGTCGCGGGCGTTCTGGCGTTTCTTTTACCCCATGCTGCAGCAAACTTTTCATCATCAATTGCGCGCCCTCGACGGGGAACAGTTCTACGCGGCCATCAACCGCGTGGAGCCGTCGCTGATTCGAGTCGAGGCCGATGAGCTCACCTACAATCTCCACATCATGCTGCGGTTCGAAATCGAGCAGGATCTCATCGAAGGGCGGACGCGCCCGGAGGACTTGCCGGGGATCTGGAATCAGAAAATGGAGGAATACCTGGGCGTCGTCCCCTCGAACGATGCGGAAGGCGTGCTGCAAGACGTGCACTGGTCGTTAGGGGCATTCGGCTATTTCCCGACGTACACGCTCGGAAATCTCTACTCCGTTCAATTCTATGAGCAGGCCAAACTGGAGATCCCGCATCTGGAGGATGAAATTGCGGCAGGACAACTGATGGTGCTGCAGCGTTGGCTCGGACAAAAGATTCATCGCTGGGGCCGAATGTTCACGCCGGATCACCTCGCCCAACGAGTGACGGGGAAGAGCCTGGACCCTGAACCGTTCTTGTCCTATGTGGAACGGAAATATGGCGAGCTGTACAAGCTCTAGCAGGATGCTGAAAAAGTCCGTCAGCGCCAGACCGTGACGCGTGAAGCGCGAGACATGCGAGAAAGGCGCGACGTGGACCGATGGGATTCTCACTTCGTCTCGCCCATCCCGTGAGTCTCGCTCGGCTATCCTGCGGGAGTGTTCTCCCGTTGTCCCAGACATGCGGGCCATTGGATTTCCGGCGGGACGGCATCGTTGTTCCCCAGCCTGCTAGGCGAGAAGCGCGGGGCTAGTGGCGCGTGGCAAGAACCCACCGAAGCTGTTGGCGAATTTCCCCTCGCCTCGTGCCTCGCCCCTTGCCTCCTCTCGTGTGAGGCTAATATCCCATCGCCTGATTGAGCTTAGCCAGGCTCGCGGCAGGCAACGTGAACTCCGCCTGCACCTCGATACGAGACGGCACCAAGAGTGTCGTGTGGAAGACAATATCGCGGATCGGGATCTTGAATTCCGGTTGCTGAGGGGTACTCAATTCGACTGACTCGACCGACTGGGTGATCGTCCCGCTGTCCTGCGGGCCATACACCGTCACGACCGCCTTCAAGATCTCCGCGATCTTCTCGTTCGTTTCGACCCCTTCAATATTTTTCTCCAGCAAGGGAATGACCTCATCCTGTGCCTGATCTGAGAGCGAAAAGTTTTCCACCCGTTCTTTCCGGCGCAGCGACATCAGGTCGTTATCGAGATCCTTACTGAATGCCCCATAGGCAAACCGGAAGAACTCAAAATGAAAGCCTTTAAAGCCCTTGCCGAACATCTGCAGCTCGCACAGAAAGCAGAGCTGCTGCAGCTTCACATCGCTGAGCAGCCCGTGAGGTTCCGCCAGATGCAGAACATAGAGCAGGAGGGCCCGGTCGACCGTAATCTGATTGGGTTTTCGCATGCCGGTAGTAGCTCGATTGTTCTGTCTTTTTGAAGGCTGCACTATAGATAGCGCCGGAGATCTCCGTCAATTCCTTCCCTCTGTGCCGCGCACGGCTCGGAGCCCCTTGACCAGTTGGGCAGTTTGGTCTTTAATGAGACCTCATCGGAGGCCCGTCATGGCAAATAAGCATGTGAAGGAAATGCAGGCCCTGAAGGAGCACCTGGGCAAGCATCAACTCAAGCTCACACGCCAACGTGAATTGATTCTGAACGCCTTCCTCCGGCAAGAGCACATTACCGCGGAGGCCATGTATCACCAGATGGCTAAGTCCGATCCTCACCTTGGACTCGCAACAATCTACCGGACGCTCAATCTCTTCTGCGATGCCGGCCTCGCACAAGCCCGGCACTTCGGCTCTCAGACGAAGTACGACAACGTCTCGCACAAGGGTCACCACGATCACCTCATCTGCACCAGCTGCGAGAAGATCGTGGAATTTGAAAACGAGGAAATTGAGCGGCTCCAGGAAGAAGTGGCCACCCGGAACGGATTTACCATCAAGACCCACCGACTTGAGCTCTACGGCCTCTGTTCTCGCTGCCGTCATTGACGAACCGGCTTTTTTTTAGTATCATTTTGAGACAGCTTATCAATTTCAATTCCATAAGGACCTCTTCATGCCATTCGTATGCTCCCTACCCACATTGCGCCGGACGATCCTCTCAGGCCTCCTTCTGCTCTTCACCGCCGGGCTCGTCGCCGGGATCTTCGTGCCCTCCGCCCAAGCCGCCGACAAACTCACGATATACTCCGGCCGCTCGGAACGCCTCATCAAGCCGGTGCTCGACGCCTTTACAGCAAATACCGGCATTCAAATCGAGCTGTTGTCGTCCGGCACAACGGAATTGGTCAATCGACTGAAGTCTGAAGGCGATCGCACGCCGGCAGATCTCCTGATCACCAACGACGCCGGCAGCTTGGAGCTGGCCCGAGCAGCCGGCCTCCTCCACCCATTGAATATGCGGGAAATTGAACGAGCCATTCCGGCGCAGTTTCGCGCGCCGGACAATGCCTGGGTGGGGCTCTCCGGACGATTCTGGATCGTGGTGTACAACCGCACGATGGTGCAGCCGGACCAAGTAAAGTCGCTCCTCGACCTCGCCGATCCGAAATGGAAAGATAAGATTGCGATTCCGAATTCGGGCAGTGAGTATTTACAAGCCGGCGTGTCGGTCATTCGCGCCACGTATGGAGACGAGAAGACCAGGCAGTTCCTGCAAGGCCTCAAAACCAATGCGGACAGCCAGGTCTACCAAAAAAGCTCGCAGATCGTGGATGCCGTCGCCAAGGGGCAAGTCGCGCTGGGTATCGTGAATCACTACTACGTGTACCGTCATCTGGCCGCTCAACCAGAAGCGCCGATCGCCGTGTTGATGCCGGATCAGCAAGAGGGCGGCATGGGAGCGATCATGAACGTCGCCGGCGTCGGCATCGTCAAGTCGACCAAACATTTGGACAGCGCGAAGTTGCTCGTAGAATTCCTGGTCGCCCAAGCGGGGCAGAAGTTATTTGCGGATCTCGACAAGGAGTATCCTCTCCACCCGGACGTAAAGACAGACCCGGCGCTCGTGGAACGGAAGAGTTTCCATGCAGCACTGGTCCCCCTCGCCAAGCTGGCCGAACTGCGCGAGCCGACTATCGCCCTGATCGAAGAAGTGGGTCTCCGGTAACTCGAAGGGACCCACCGTGAGCACGATTCGCCAACAGCTTGCTTCGCCACTACAACTCCTCGTCTTGGCCAGTGCGGGAATCATCCTGCTCCCGCTCGGCTATGTCACCGCACAAGCTCTCTCGGCCGATCCAGTCGTCTGGAGCCGCTTGTGGGCAACTCGCATTCCCGAGCTGCTGTTCAACACCGTCTCGCTGGCTGCCAGCGTGGCGGTCATCACGCTGGTTCTGGGCGTCTCGACCGCCTGGCTGGTCACACGCGTGGACTTTCCCGGTCGCCGGCTGTGGGAAGGCGCCTTGGTACTTCCGTTGGCGATGCCGACCTACGTGCTGGCCTATGTCTACTCCTACCTATTGGGATTCGGCGGCCCCGTCGAGCATCTCTGGCAGCTGGTGGCCGGCCCCCAGGCCAGAATCTTTTCTCCCCATAGTTATGGAGGCGCGACGCTCGTCATGGCGTTGGATACGTTTCCCTTCGTCTATCTCCTGAGCAGAAGTGCCCTCCTCAGTATGAACGTGTCGTTCGAAGAGGTGGCACGGGTCAGCGGCGTCTCCCGTCTCTCGACCCTCTGGCGCGTGACGCTGCCGCTGATGCGCCCCTCGATTGCCGCCGGGGTTGCGCTCGTCATCTTGTACGTCGTGTCGGACTTCGGTGCGGTTTCATTGCTTCGCTACCAGACGCTCACCTATGCCGTGTTCCAGCAGATGACCGGACGATCCGACAATACCGCGGCGAGCATCTTGAGCCTCTTACTGGTCGGGCTCGCACTGATTTTCCTGATCACCGAGCGGTGGTTCCGACAACGGAGCCGGTTTTATCAGACCACCGGCCGCTACCAGGCTCCACAACGGCATCGCTATGGATGGTTCGGCGCCCTTGCCGTCACTGGCTATCTCGGGCTGATCATCGGCGCGGCCTTCGCACTCCCAGCCTCGCTATTGATTCAATGGAGCCTGTCTCCCGAGGCACAGGCAACGCTCGACAGCCGGTTCTTCGGGTTCGTCTGGAACAGCGGCATCCTGGCCGCCAGTGCCGCAACCGGCGGCGTATTGATCGGCTTGCCGCTCGCCTACCTCGCCAGCCGCCGCCCGACTATGTTGAACTTGGGCTGCCTGCAAGCCGCCTATGCCGGCTATGTGCTGCCAGGACCGGTGGCGGCACTGGCCGTCCTTGTCCTCTTTAGCAAACTGGCTCCAGTGTTCTATGGCTCGGTGCTGATCCTCATCGTGGCCTACGTGATCCACTTTCTCCCAGCCGGGCTTCAGTCGCTGGAGCCGGCGCTCCAGCACATGTCGCCGAATCTGGAAGAGGTCGCGCGCACGCTTGGTCTTGGAATACGTGACACCTGGCGACGAGTGACGCTGCCACTCGTTCGGAACGGATTTGTCGTGGCCTGGGTCTTGATGTTCCTTCAGACGATGAAGGAATTACCTGCAACCCTCTTGTTACGGCCGGTGGGATTCGACACTCTGGCCATTCGCGTCTGGATGGAAGCGAGCGAGGAGTATTATCAGCTCGCCGCCCCATCCGCGCTCCTCATTGTCTTACTGAGTCTCCCGACACTGGCCTTGTTAATCTCGAAAGATTGGCGCGCAGCTTAGCAGGATGCTGAAAAAGTCCACCAGGCTGTCTTGTTCATTTGGTCTGTTCGATCTGTCTGGTTTGTTTGGTTGCATGAGACTAACCAGGCGGACCAGACAGACCAGATAACCAGACAGACCGGGCTTGTCCCACACGTGCGGACCATTGAAGTTTTGCTGCGCCGAAATAGTTTTTCCGCATCCTCCTAGAGGAAGGATCGTGAATCAGTGACATCAGACCATTCCACCGCACCAACCCGCTCCCAGGAGACCACACTCCAGGGCAACCTCTACACACCAGTCTCCTCGGTCTTGGAACTGCGCCACGTCTCCTGCGCCTACGTGGCCGGACGCCCCGCAGTCCAAGAAATTTCCTTCGCGGCACGGGAGGGGGAGATTCTCTGCTTGCTCGGTCCCTCTGGATGCGGGAAAACGACGATTCTGCGGGCAGTTGCCGGATTTGAACCAGTTCGCTCCGGCCAGATTTTCTTGTCCGGCCAACTCGTGTCGTCACCGGACGTGATGACCCCTACGGAAAACCGGCGCGTCGGGATGGTCTTTCAAGAGTATGCGCTGTTTCCCCACCTGCGCGTACAGGACAACATCGCCTTCGGGCTCCGCCACCTCGCGCGGAGCGAACGCTCCGCGCGGGTCCAGGAGATGCTGCGTCTCACAGGACTGGAGGGATTCGAGCGGCGGTATCCTCACGAATTATCAGGCGGCCAACAACAGCGGGTCGCGTTGTCTCGCGCCCTCGTCCAGAATCCCGTCGTACTGTTGCTCGACGAGCCGTTCAGCAATTTGGACCCTGACATGGCTGGACGCATGCGCCAAGAGTTGCACGACCTGTTGCGCCGGACGAAGACAACGACCGTGCTCGTCACGCACGATCATGACGAAGCGTTTGCCATGGCCGATCGGATCGCCGTCCTCAACCAGGGCCGCTTGGAGCAATTCGACACGCCGGAAATGATGTACCACATGCCGGCCACACCGTTCGTGGCAGACTTTGTCGGTCAGGCGGACTTCATTCCTGGAACCGTCTTCCAGGGCATGGTTCACACCGAGCTGGGAGAGTTTTCCAACACCATCGAGTGCGAGGACGGCACCGCTGTGGTCGTCATGATTCGACCGGACGATATTCACCTCGTCCCCACGAAAGGCGCCACCTCACGAGTCCTCTCTCGCCAATTCCGTGGCTCGGAGAATCTGTACACGGTCAGCCTCCCCTCCGGTCAAATCGTCCATAGCAGTCAAGGCTCCACGAGCGTCTATCAGGCAGGCACTGCGGTGGAACTCCGTGTCCTGGCTACCCATACGGTGCTCTTTCGGCGAGAGGAATCCACCGGATTGGCGTCGCAGCCGGTTCGACCAATCGCACGAGAGCATTGACAGGCTTTTTCACGATCTGGCATTGATAGACCCTCATGACGGTCCCTAGCCCGCATGATTCATGAAGGCTTCTGCTGCAATCGCCGATCTGCTGCTACGACGGGCCTCCGGCTGGCGGGCTCGCCTCTCGGACCCTCACCGTACTGCACGAGTACGCATCGGGTACTCAAGGCTCCGCGCGCCGATCTCGCGCCCCCTCCCTCACCCTCCCCCATAGTATAGGCGAGGGATGGGTGGGGACGACGAACCGCCATGAATAATGCGGGCTAGCCCCACCGGTCGGTGAATTACTTAGAGAAAATGAGGCCTCGCCTATGAACGCGGTACAAAACGTGGTCGATTACGGAATCATCGGGCTCCTGCTGGCGCTCAGCGTCTGGACAGTGGCCGTCGCGGTAGAGCGGTGGCTCTTTTACCGCCGTGTTGATCTCGCCCAGTACCCCAACAGCCAGGGATTGGAAATGGCTCTGACCAAACGCCTGGTCATCATTGGCACGGTGGCCGCGAACGCCCCGTATATTGGCTTGCTGGGCACCGTGCTTGGTATTATGCTCACATTCCATACGATGGGTACATCCGGCACCATGGCCGTCAATACCATCATGATCGGGCTCAGCCTTGCGTTGAAAGCCACGGCGGTCGGACTGCTGGTGGCTATTCCCTGCGTCGTCATGAACAACGTGCTCCGACGGAAGGTGGCTGAGATCCTCGCCCTACACAAGGAATACCATGCAACGAGACATTGATCAGATCAACGTCATCCCCCTCGTGGACGTCATGCTGGTACTGTTGGTCATCGTACTGACCACCGCCACCTTTATCAGCAGCGGACAGATTCCGGTCAATTTGGCAAAAGCGAAAGAAGTCGGCGATCGCAAAGATGCGCCCATCGTGATCACCCTGACTGCCGACGGCGCGCTCTTTCTCAACGACCGTGCACTTCCCGAAGGAGGGCTCCAGGGTGCGCTGACTGCGGAACCTCGAGAATCGGCGGTCGTCGTGCGGGCGGATAAAGTCACCTTGCTCGAACGATTTGTGTCCGTGGTGGATGAAGTGCGGGGGTTGGGATTTCAACAAGTCAGTCTGGAGGTTATCCGACTGTGATCGCTGCCGGACCACATCGCTCCGGACGCCAGAAGGACGCGCACGTCCAGGGCTGGCTCGTCTCCGTCCTCTTGCACGGCACAGTGGCTCTCGCAGCTTTTCTGCTTGTGAAACAGATCCAACTCGCGCCGCAAGACAAACCGTTCAAGTGGAACGTCGCCATGGTGTCGCCGACACAGCCAGCTCAACCAACGGCATCACCCCCGAACCAGGCTCAGGCCCCATCAGTTCCGTCGACGACCTCGGTTCCCTCTCCCCACGTGCAGCAGACTGCGCCGGCACAGACGCTCCCGTCGCCCCGGCCGCTTGCGCAACTGACGACTCCCTCACAATCAGCGGCTAACACAACACAACCAGCCGAGCCAATCAGACATGAGGCTGTGGCACCGATGGTCGCCGAGGCCACATCCATTGTGAAACCGGCCGAAGCACCGATGGCAGTCTCTGCGGAATCTGCTGCCCAGACGGCACCATCGAGCGCGCCGTCCGCAATCCTCGAACAGACAGCACAATCTGACCAGGCTCCGGCACCAACGCAGATGGCAGCCATCTCCCCGGCACCTACGAACGCGCCGACTAAGCTCGACTACGGGTGGCTCTCTGAAGCGATTTTACGTCGTGTGGAAGAATTGAAACGCTACCCTGCCTCAGCTCGGGTGGATCGAGCCGAAGGAAAAGTCGTGGTGAAAGCCGTGATCGACGAGGACGGGAACATCGGCGAGGTGGAAGTCTTTCAGAGTTCGGGACACCCCAGTCTCGACAAGGCTGCGATTGAAACCCTGCGGCAGGCAGCCCCGTTTCACTTACCTCGTCCATTAGGACAGCCGCGCATGACGATCAAGATTCCAATGAGCTATCGATTGGACCGCTAGCCCACATTATTCATGACGGTTCGTCGGCCCCCTTCTCCACCGTTCGACTGGCTGATCATCCCGCAGTCATCCCGCTTCACGGCTTGCGGATTCTGTCCCGCAACCCTGAGGACACATGGACATGACCTTCATGATCCACAATGATGGCCTCCACGTCCGGCAAGGCTTCGACAAGCTGCATTCCCAATTCAGCCCCCATAACAAATATCCCTGTGTCCAACCCATCTGCCCAGATGCCTTCACGGGCAATCACCGTGACACTCTGGCAGCTGCGCGCCGGTTGGAGCGTGCGAGGGTCGAGAATATGATGATATCGGACCCCCTCTCGCTCGAAGAACCGTTCATAATCCCCCGCGGTAGAAATAGCTTCGTTCTCCAAATCAATCCAGGCCAGCACCGATCCATCGTTTCGTGGGTGTTGAATGCCGACGGGAAACATTTTCCCACCCGGCAACCGGCCGAATGTTTTGATATCCCCTGACAGCGCCACAACTCCGGCTATGGCGCCTGCTTTCCGCAGCGCGTCGACGGCTTGATCTGCTGCGTAACCCTTGCCGATTCCCCCCACATCGATTCGCATCCCTGCTTTCCCCAGATAGATCGTCTGCTCACGCACATCGACATGAACAGCCTGCAGGTCCACCAAGGGACGGAGAGCATCCAATTCAGATTCTGTCGGTATGCGTTGACTTTCCATCACGCTCCAGGCATCCACCGCCGGGCCAATGGCAATATTGAATCCGCCATCGGTCATCTCCGCGACCTGAACCGCACGTTGGACAACCGTCAGCGTCTCCGGACTCACATGGACCGGCACGACCCCCGCCGAGGCATTCACGCGAGAAAGTTCGCTCGTTGGAATCCAGGTGCTCAGGAGCTCTTCCAGGCGGCGGATTTCAGCAAACCCGGCAGTCGCCGCAGCTTGCGCGACAGACTCACTCCGCGCCACCGCCGTAATCTTGACCAACGTGCCCATCTGCATCTGGGCCCTGGTGACGACGGCCGATTCCTGGTCAGGGGGTACCCCCACACAGCCAGACAGGGCACTGCACAGCAGCGTCAGGAGGCACGCCCGGAAGTGAAGAGACTCATTGAACAGGTTGGAATGCACGCGTTCCTCTCCTCCATTTCCTACACCAAAGAGGTGACGAATTATAGGACAGGACCAAGCCTAATGCACTCCCTCGTCGATGAGTTGAGCGTCATGATAGGCCTTGACTTTCGCGCATCGATTGGGATATTAATAATCGTTCTCAATTTCATTTAGACGGAGAAACATCTCGTAATGGTTAGCACGATGTCTCGGAGTAGTCACTCCGCCGACTGCGGAGAGACCCGCTGCGAGTGCGGTCAACTGATCGCCAAGGTGCGCGGGCAAGGGTTGGAGCTCAAGTGCAAGCGCTGCAAACGCATTGTTGTCATCCCCTTCTCTTCCATCAAAGGATGGAACACGGTCACAACATGATCACCCTGTCGATGAAAGGACGCGTCGCACCGTCCACCGAAACGCGAACTGTCGTTGTCTATTCAGAGAAGACCAGAGACCAGCGAGTCCCGAGTCAGACCACTCATCACTTACCATGGATGGAGGTTCACTATGAGGATCCGGTCAATCCTCGGGGCTCTCGTCATCGCCAGTTTGCCGGTCATGCCGGCCTTGGCAGAAAACATGACCCCGGAGGACATCAAGCGAATGGTCGACGAAGCAGTTGATAAGCGGCTCCAGGAACGCGAGCAGCATGAAGGGGCCGTGGAGCGTCGAGAGTCGGCACCACCGCCTGTACAATATCCCGTGCCGGTCGGCCCCATGTCGGACATTAAGGTGGAACGTCCGGGCGAAGAAAAGGTGCCCCTCTCGTTCGGCGCCACTGGTTCAGGACGATTGGTCTATGCCAAGCCGTTCGTGTCAGCCCCGAAAGCCATTGTCGGCGGCTACGTGGATATTCAGTTTCGATCCCAACAGAGGGGCAGTATCGAAGCCGGTGATGGCCGCCCCGGCGTGACCAACAACTTCGATCAGCAGCGGTTCGTTCCGTTCTTTTATGCCGATGTCACGGAACACGTCAAATTCGCGGCCGAACTTGAAATCGAACACGGCATTAGAGAGAGCTCTTCGAATGAAATCGAAACCGGACTCGAGTTTGCCCACATCGATTACCTGGTCAATGAGCCAGTCAATATTCGAGCCGGTATCTTGCTGCTTCCAATCGGCAAATTTAACCTGCTCCATGACTCCCCACTCAATGACCTGACCGATCGACCGTTGGTCAGCCAATTCGTTATTCCCTCGACCATGTCGGAAACAGGAGCAGGATTCTACGGGACAATCTATCCCGGACGGACCAGCAAGATGGACTATGAGTTGTACTTCACAACCGGTCCCTGCGGCTATGGTAGCGACGGTACCCCTCTGGTCAATGAAGCGAACGGCACACGTAATGGTCGTCAGCGGACCTGCGCAGGGCATGATGGTGCCGATATCAACAATGGCAAAGCGGTCGTTGGACGCCTGGCCTACAGTCCGATACTTGGCGTGGAAGTAGCAGGATCAAGCTACTATGGAAATGCGAACCAGAATGGGAGTAATTACAACCCGCTTAGCATTACGGCCGTCGATTGGACGCTCCAACGAGGCTCCTTCGAACTCATCGGCGAAGCTGCCTGGGCCTATGCGAGAGGAAACTCTCGAGCCATTACAGGCAACACAATTCCTGGCCCCCCTCCTGACGGTCCCGGTCCTTTCTCTCCTGGCCAGCTTCTCACTGGCATTAGTGGAAACAGCGGTCCAGGAACCCCACCACAGCGCATGATTGGCTACTATATCCAGAGCAACTATCATTTCATGCCAGAGTTCTTGACCAACCTTTCTCCAAAACGCTTCGGCCCAGGTTCCACCTTCACCGCTGTGATCCGGTACGACCGGGTCAACACCGACCTGGACGACACTAATAAGACAGGCGGGTTTGGCAATCTAGAGCAGGTGTCCTTTGGTCTCAACTATCGGCCCATTGAAGATGCGGTCTTCAAGATGAGTTATCAATATCAGCCTATGGCATTCAATCCCACGACAAATCAACGCATCCATGACAACGCGTTTGTGATCTCAGCCGCGACGTATTTCTAAACCGATGGCCTGCGAACCCTCTCGCGAAAGGGTTCGCCGGGTCCCTCAAGGAGCATGACATCACGTGCGAGCAAGAGTTATTGCACTCATAGGGCTCCTCGCTTGGAGCGGCTGTGCCTCCCTAAGCGGCAGCAAAGATCAGTTTTTCGCCTGTTCGTATGACGTGGTGTGGGATGCTGCCATAGACTCCCTGAAGGATCGGCCGATACGGGTTCAGGATAAGGACAAAGGGCTCATCGAGACCAGCTGGATTGAGATGGAAGGCACAGAACGCTCCTACGGGATACTCGAACGCGATGCGTTCGGCAATCAGGAACGGGCTCGCATGATGGTCGCGGTGAAACGCCTAAACGACGTCACCTCGGTGAGTGTTCTTGAAAACCGGCAGCGATGGCACCTGAAAGGAGGGATCTCGCAACAAGCCACCAAGTGGTGGCCTATTGATCCATCTGAAGAGGCTGAGGCAGCAGTCGTGAACCGACTCAATACCAAGCTGAAAGAGAAAGGCTGTATCACCTGATGAATCGTCGAAGCTGGTTTCTGGCAACATTCATTACCCTTCTCGTTCTTCCCCTCCCCGCCCGAGGCGAACGAGTCTGGGACGCCGAACTCAAACGATATCTCACGGAACAGGAAATGACCCACGCCGACGTCTATTTGACAGAAGACGAGGCGTTAAAAATGATGTTTCCGAAGTCCGAACGAATTCGGAAAGATGTCCTTCGGCTGACGTCAGAAAAAAAGACGGAGATAGAAGAACGGATCGGCTGGAAATTTCCTGAAGAATCCTTTGAGGTCTATATCGGCGAGACCGGCGCGCAGATTGACGGGTATGCCTTGATCCAAAACACCATCGGCAAGCACAAACCCATGACGTACATGGTCGGGATAGATAAGACCGGGCACGTCTTGAACGTGGAATTGTTGGTGTTTCGGGAAGCTCGCGGCAGTGAAGTGCGGACCAAGCGCTTCAACGTGCAGTATGAGGGCAAGACGGTGTCCGATCCGGTCAGGCTCAACAAGGACATTATCAACATCAGCGGCGCCACCATGTCGGTCCGCTCGATGACTGCGGGAATTAAACGGGGCCTGGTACTGGTCGATGAATTTTATTTAAAGCCGGCCGGGCTTGGCAGCGATACTATGGCCGCGCGCAAAGCAGAGCAGGGGATCTTCGGCTCCCTCTTCGGAAACTAACGGGTCAGAGAGCCTTCTCAACCATGCGTAATTTCAATACCCGTTTCCGCCTCCGCGACTCAGACCGGCACATCCGGCTGGTCTACAGCTTTTTTCTCTTCTTGATGCTGGCTGGCTTTACCTTTTCCTTTTTCTGGGCCCACAGCATGACGGGGCTGTCCCCGCAAGGGATCGCCAATCATTACCGGGGGTCGGATGCCACATTCGGCGAACCGATGTCGTTCAGAGAGCTGGCAGAAATCACCCACTTCCACCTCTTTACGATGCCGGTCGTGTTTATGATTCTAGTACATGTGCTCTATCTCACCAACGCCGGCAGCAGGCTAAAAGTTGTCACGACCTGGATCTCATTCGGTGGGGTGATGCTGGACCTGCTGTCTCCCTGGCTCATCAGCTACGTCTCTCCCATATTCGTCTTAACTATGCTGACGGGCGATACCCTCATGACGGTGGGTTTTCTGATCATGATGGTAATCCCTCTCTATGAGATGTGGGTCTTGAACCAGCCGCTGTTGGCAGGAAAACACGGGAAAGAAGAATGAGCTAAGGCGCCCTGACACTCGACAGAGACTGCGGCCAGAGGTTTTCACCCAGAGCCCAAGATCACGCGATGTGGTCTTGGGCTCTGGGTTTCCTAGGAGAAATGACGATGCAACAATACATCTCTGAGCAGATTCACCCTGGGATCATCACGATACAGGGAATGCTCCCGAAGATCGATTGTCTCCGACTCCCTATAGCATCACGCCACGACGTCGAAAGCATCCTCGTTCGTCAGATCGGCAAGGAGATCGATCGCGCGCTCCCCTGGCAGACAGGCCACGGCTGCCGCACAGCTACGATCTCGTTGTTGATCGGATAAGCGGTCGGCCTGACCCCAGGCGAAATGCACGATCTGAACCTCGCCGCCTTCCTCCACGATATCGGGCTCTTGATGCTTCCTCACGACCTCACCATAGGGGTGAATACGCTCGATCCAGAATCCAATGTCGCCGTGCAGAACCATCCTCGGCTTGGCGCCTCGCTTCTCGAACCGTTCTTCTTTCTCCGAGAGGCTTCGTCCTCATGGCCCACCACCACGAACGATGGGACGGATCGGGCTATCCTTACGGCATCAGGGGACGATTCATTCCCCTTGGAGCCAGGATCCTCTCGATTGCCGATGCTTTCGATGCAATCCGCATCCCCGAAGTCTCGAACCGAGTCGCGCGAAATAAGATCGCACTCAGAATTATCCGAGTCGCAGCCGGCACCTAATTTGACCCGGAATTAGTCGAGGCACTGTGTCCGTTCTAGGAATCTATTCCAGGCTCAGATCTTGTCGAATCAGCAATGAGAAACTGTTTCGATTCACGTTAGGAGTAATGGAGGTTCCACTATGTTTCCGTTTAATCGTCGTCACAACGCGTTTCCTCAAGTCGTCGGGACGTCAATTTTAATCTTCACCTCTCTTCTCCTTGTCGGATGCGGAGGGGGCAGCAATAGTCCTGAACCGGCTTCAGTCGCGGCTACAGGAACACCCGGAGCCGAAGGCTCCGTGGGAGAACGGCTGTTTGTCGAAACCCGCTTTGCCCAGTTCTTTAAGGCGTATCTGGATTCGGGGGGAAAGTAAATGACGTCCTTCCTGCGGCGATCTGGTCATGAATCTTTCTGAAACAACAGGGCCCATGGTGGGGCTCCCTGGACCCTTCGCAGGGCTCTCGATGAATTGTCGTGCCTGCCACCTCGTCGACGAACATACGGCCACGCAGCCAGACTTCATGCGCACCTATACGGATTTTGCGTTGCGAAGCCCGATTCCAGACCGTGGCGACGGCAAGAAAACCGCACCTCGGAACTCTCCGCCGCTGGTGATTGCTTCTCTCGATAGACCAGGCGGAACGTTATTTC
>WNFB01002161.1_pt1 | contig 17079 bp, 12 predicted proteins | sample 5400501 | NCBI WGS metagenome assembly WNFB01 (sample SAMN13153341, study PRJNA577476) | soil metagenome | isolation source: 200 cm saprolite under Douglas fir tree site 2 hole 1 | place: USA:California | collected 2015-04-18
TCTTGCAGCCGGCGCCGGGCGGTGAAGACGCGGGCGCTGGGGCCGCAAACCACTACCACTCCTCCGGCGCTGTCGTAGGTTAGGGTGAACTTCAACGATCATCGCTGGGATGATTTATGTCTCTGACGGAGATGGTGGCCGGGGCCGAAGCATGCCCTGTGTGCGGGGAATCGGGTGGCCGGACGATCTATCCCGAAGCGCGAGACCCAATCACTCTGGATTCTTTCCGAGTGGTTGAGTGCTCTTCCTGTGGCACCGCGTATACGGCGCCGCAACCTCGTTTACTTGATAAATACTATCCTACACGTTACCGTGGGTACGGGTGGCTCGTTACCCGCGTTCTCGGTACTCTGTATGGTATCCGGGTCTCCCGCTGGGCGCGTCTTAAGCCAACAGGAGGCTCAGTATTGGAGGTAGGCTGCGGCCCCGGTCTGATGCTTGCCGCGCTCCATCGGCGCGGTTGGCGCGTGCTCGGAATCGAACGCAACGAAGCGGTGGCGGAGGCGGCCCGCCGCACCCTGGGGATAGAAATTGTTGCAACGCCGGTCGAAGCACTCCCGGCAGACGCTCGGTTTGATCTCATCATCATGTTCCAAGTACTAGAGCACATCGGTGAGCCTGTGACGCTTCTCAGGGAGTGCGCTAAGCGTCTCGCGTCCGGCGGACGCCTGGTCATGAATGTGCCAAACTTTTCCAGCTGGCAGTCACAATTTGCCGGGTCGAAGTGGCTGCATCTCGACGTGCCGCGCCACCTCGTTCATTTCACGCCCGAAACTATCTCGGCGACATTAAAGCGGGCGGGACTCAAGCCTGTTGATATGAGCTTCGCCTCACTGGAACACGATCCGTACGGATGGGTAGAAAGCACAATCAATCGGTTAACCGGGCGCGCCAACACACTTACCCGCTATTTAATGGGGCTCGACTCCTTTGGGCCTTCAGTGTTGTTCTCATTTGTCCTTGGCGCTGCAATGGTTCCGCTTGCACTCCTGGTGTCAGTGGCAAGTTGGCTGGCGAGGCGTGGTGCTTTGATGGAAACAACCGCTATTCTCTTGGCTCCTCCCGAAAATAGCGCTTAACTGTTACATCTGCTGAAGCCCACGTCTTCAGGCACGAGGATTCTCGCTTTTGATTTGTGGGGAAACCCTTGCCGTTTTGCACTTCGAAAATGCGAATCTGGCGGCATCGCCGGGTGAGAACTCCGCGAATTTTTCCGGCTTAGGGCGTTTTCCTCCAAACCGCCAGAACGGATCTACCCAGAGAAAAAGCCAACAAACGATCCATGAACCGCGATATTGGCACTAAATAGTTATCCCAGAAACGCATTTGGCCCGTGCTCGCATTGGCCGCCTGGAGAAACAGCAGATTGCCCGCGGAAGCGAGGATTCCGAAAGCATCAAGATAGATGCACTTTTCTTCGCACAAACCTTGCGGGGCAACGGCGCGCAGAGACTTTCTCGTATATCTGCGAAAGTGGCCAATGGCTGCGTCGAACGGGGTATAGAGCCAGGGGAACGCGGGAGCCAGAACGACAATTACTCCGTTGGTCTTCAGATGCCGGGCGGCCAGAATGAGTTCTTCCTTATCTTCCTTGATATGTTCCAAGACATCGACGTAGAGGATTGCATCGAATTTCTCCTGGGCGCCGAGGTCCGGGAGCATGCCCACAATGATTTCGCAATTTCGTAAGTGGGGCAAAGAGCCGAGCTTCTTCGCAAAGGCGGAGTCAGGCTCCAAACATACCCATCGCCGCTGCGTCCCGTCGTTGAGCGCCTGCGTTGTTCCGCCTATTCCCGCTCCCACTTCCAGGATGTCACCAATCAAGTACGGCCGCAGTTTGGATTGCACATACGACTTCCAGTGACTTGCATGGGCAAAGATCTCAAGTTCCGAACCCATGTATTGAAAACTAGGCGTCTCCGGCATACCTGCCCTTTCTGCGGGAAGATTCGAAGCAGCACTCGCACTTTCGAAATATTCAGCCGATTTGAGTTTTGATCTCATAGGTTATTTGCCATTCAGCACTCGGTGTTCAGAAATCCCGTCGGGCAGCCGCAACTGCCAGACCTGCCAACCGCTCGTGGTCTGCCCCTGACGATAGCGATCGGCGAGGCGAAATTTAAGGCGGTCGAAAAAAAGCTTGTATAACAAATTCTCAGTGGATTTTTCAGCGGCTACAGAGTCGTATTTGGGCGAGTCGAAGAGTATGACGCGAGGAGAGACCCTGTATATTTCCGCAACCAATCTTTCGAAATCAGAATTGGTGATGGTTTCAGCAAACACGTCCTGGTTGGGTAGGGGATTGAAGCGTTGACTGAGCAGAGGCAACGAGTACGAATGGCGGGTGAAGTACCATGTGCTGGAACCTTCCTGACTTGCAAGAAAGCTTGCCTGCGCCTGCAAAATGTCAGCCGAATCCACAGGCATTGAAATGCCTGAGAGCGTTACATTGACCGCTGGTGTCCCCGCCGGGTACAGAGTCGCGTGAAGAATGGAATAGTTAGAGGAAAGGAGCATTGGAATCAGCACGAACGCCAACGAGGCCAGTCTGAAATCGAAGATGGCCTTATCAATCCCTCGGTGGCGTAACCGCCTAAGAAGGCCGGGTTCGAAGATATCAGCGATCAGGAAGAGATAAAGAAACTGACATGTCCACAGTGTTGATGGTTGCGGCCGGTTGACGTAGTAGCTGAACCAAGTCAGGATCGTCGCGGATATCCCTAGCTTTACACTCTCGTCAAACTCTAAATCCCGCACCCGCCATCTCAGGACGGCTGAACTAACTATGTAAGCGGAGTGGACAAAAATTAGAATCGCAAGCGGATCGAAATATAACGGAAGGCCGCCGTAACCTTGCCCGAACCTTCTAATATATCCGAAAGGTAGTGTTGCACCAAGTGGTGCCCAATACCCTAGCCCCGCACGGCAGAAGAGCAAGACGGCCAAAAAGACCATCACAGCCCCCGCAGCGGCCCGCAAGGCAAATGCGCCCATCTGAGCCATCGTCCAATTCCTTTGACGTGAGAGCAAGAACAAACCGTAGCCAAACGACAAACAAAGGCCGGTTTCAGGATTGTAAAGCAGCACAAAACACGCGCCGGCTCCCAGTATCAACGCTACTCGCCCTAATGGCTGCCGGCACAGGAGCAAGGCTGCCACCCCGGCGGCGAGGCCAAAACTTCGCCATCCAGATTGATTCGGAGAATAGATAGCCAAGTCGCTGGTGCTCACCCACGGCCCTATCAGCAGTGCGCCGAACAGCACATAAAACGGATTCCCCGGTCTCCATAGATAGAAAGCCAGGATTGCAAATACAAGGAAGGCAATCTGGGAAGCCTGCACTAGCCGGAAGTGTTCACCGAAATTGAGAAAACCCCAATTCCGTTCGAACACGCCAAGCAAGAGAGAGTGGATCAATCCATAATTGAGATTGACGGGGGGGCCCAACCGAAGTCCTGCCGCCAACCTGTCCCCCGCGCCAAGTATCGCACTGTAGTGCAATTCTGCGCTGCTCAACCGCGGCTCAAATAGATAAGGTGCGCGAGCTAGGCCGGGTATTACCAAGAAGAAGACATAAGCGGTGACACAGCTCCAAATCGCCAGGGCGTGAGGGCGCGTTTTGCGGCGTTGGCACCATGCCAGTCCCAGGAGGGCTAGGCACAGAGACGCAAGCCAGATGCTCAGCCTCCACACACGCCCGTTTGGACCGGGAAAGACCCCATTCAGGTTAAGAAGGGGAACAAGCGCCGCTGCAGCGGCAAGAAATCCCCCAGACGACTTTCTGAGGAACCTGCCAACCATTCGAAGTCCTGTTGTTACAGCAGGAGGATGGGCAGCGGGGTGGGTGATCGTGACAGCTCCCAGTACACAAAGCGTTGCAAGCAGCACTAGGCCCACGCGATGTGCCTGTCGCTGGGATCTGGTTTCCACCATACTAAACATTCCAATATGTTCAGGAGTGAATGCGCTGAGGCCCGCGCCACGGTTCATTGGCACAAACATCGTGATCGTGACCCCAAGCATCACAAAAACTGTGATGATTGCCGCTGCGTCTGATGCCCTCCAGCGACGAACGGGGGCAAGGCTCCGGACTACGGGCGGCGTCTCTTGCAGAATTGTTGAGTGGGAGTTATCCAGATTCATTGTGCGTTGAGGAAGCGCGACCCGTTTGTCGCGACGCTGGCCGCAGGATAAAGACTATTTCCATGACGACCGCCGACCCCACACGGCATGGTCGCACGAAGCGCCAATCTTTTGATTCCTGCTTCCAACGGCCAGTCGCCAGGTGGTAACCGTAGCTCACCGGAACTTGGACCGGTCAGCTGGGGGATAGGAGGCAGCGATTGAAATACTGTGCACCAGACTCCGGCAACGACGTGCAGCGGAACGCCAAAACCTTGTGTTCCTGTGCCTTTTAGAGCATCTTCGTCTCTTTTCGCTGCAAAATACGCAAATGATCCAAGCTAAGCTGTTTAAACCGCGTTTGTGAAAACGGTTCGATTTACTTGTTTCATCTTTCGGCCGCTCGGGTAGATACAACGAACCAGGCAACGAGGCGACAACGAGAGCTGCCATCAAAGGGGCGAAGGACAAATCGTGAAGGCCGTGATTCTTGCAGGAGGCATGGGCACCCGGATCAGTGAGGAGAGCTATCTCCGGCCAAAGCCGATGATTGAAATCGGAGGCAAGCCCATCCTTTGGCACATCATGAAGATGTATTCCGCCAGCGGGGTGCATGATTTCGTGATCTGTTGCGGGTACCGCGGGTACGTCATCAAGAGCTACTTCGCGAATTACTATCTCCAGACATGTGACGTCACCTTTGATATCGCGAAGAACCAGATGCATGTTCATCAAAATGGGGCCGAGCCCTGGAAAGTGACGCTCGTTGACACGGGGTTGGAAACCATGACCGGCGGTCGGCTGAAACGCGTGAAATCGTACCTTGACGGCGAGGACTTCCACTTCACGTACGGAGACGGCGTCGCGGATATCGACCTGAAAGCGCTCGTGGACCTCCATCGGCGGCAAAGAGTGCTGGCTACAGTTACATCCGTGCGTCCGCCGGGACGCTTTGGATCTTTGGTCACGGATGGAAATCGTGTGCTAAGTTTCCGCGAAAAGCCGGAAGGGACCAGTTGGATCAATGGAGGGTTCTTCGTATTATCGCCATCGGTCATCGAATACGTCGCTGGGGACCAAACTGTGTGGGAGGGTGAACCTCTCGAACGCCTCGCTCGAGAGGGCCAGCTCGCCGCATATACGCACGAAGGCTTTTGGCAGCCGATGGACACCCTTCGCGATAAGAACCATCTCGAAGCTTTGTGGAGTTCCGGGAAGGCTCCCTGGAAAGTGTGGCCATGAAACCGGAATTCTGGCGCGGGAAAAGGGTTCTACTCACGGGTCACACCGGCTTCAAGGGAAGCTGGATGTCTCTGTGGCTCCAGAGCCTGCGCGCGGAGGCCGTCGGGTACGCGCTTGCCCCGCCCACCAAACCGAGCCTCTACGCGGTGGCCGGCGTAAAGAACGGAATGAAAACCATTCTGGGGGACGTCCTCGATCTGGAACACCTGCGACGCGTCGTCCGGGAGCACACGCCCGAAGTTGTCTTTCATATGGCGGCGCAGTCTCTCGTGCGCCGCTCGTACGACGATCCTGTTGGCACCTATGCGACGAACGTGCTGGGAACGGTGCACCTTCTCGAGGCCGTACGGGACATTCCCTCGGTTCGCGCAGTAGTCATCGTCACGACCGACAAGTGTTACGAGAATCGTGACGACCAGAGGGCATACCACGAAACAGACCGCCTGGGGGGAGATGACCCCTACGCCAGCAGCAAAGCTGCTGCAGAGTTCGTGACCGCCGCGTACCGGAAATCCTTCTTTCACGCCGGGAAAAATGAAGCAAAAGCGGGCGTGGCCTCGGCCCGCGCTGGGAATGTGATCGGTGGAGGAGATTGGGCGACCGACCGGCTCATCCCGGATGTGATGCGTGCCGTCCTTGAAGGCAAGGAACTATTGATTCGGCACCCGCATGCCGTCCGCCCCTGGCAGCATGTACTCGACCCCTTGTGTGGATACCTTACGCTCGCCGAAAGACTCTGGCAGCATCCGGGCCGGTTTTCGGAGAGCTGGAATTTTGGTCCGGATGAATCCGAGGCGCTACCTGTTTCCACCGTTCTAGAACGCCTCAGCGAGCTGTGGGGACCCGGCATCTCGTGGCGGTTCGATGACGGCGCCCATCCGTATGAAGCGCAATATTTGAAGCTCGATTGCACCAAGGCCAAGGCGGAACTCGGTTGGGAACCGCAATGGAATTTGAATTCCACGCTGGAGGCGACAGTACAGTGGTACAAAGCACATCAATCTCGTCAGGACGTGCGCTCGGTGGCCGAGGGGCAGATTCGCTCCTACCAGAGCGCGCTAAGTCTGCCGGAAATTTCCCGGCGATGAGGGCCCCGGAGTGCCGTTTTTGCGGGTCGCCTGTCCAGCAGACTTTCGTGGATTTGGGGATGTCGCCGCTTTCGAACGCCTATCTCCGGCCCGAGCAGCTGAGCCAAATGGAGCAATTCTATCCGCTCCACGCGCGCGTTTGCGAGAAGTGCTTCCTTGTGCAGCTCGAACAATTTGAGTGCCCGGAGAAGATCTTTGGAGATTACGCCTATTTTTCTTCCTATTCGAAATCCTGGCTTAATCACGCGCGCAAATATGCCGATGGCATAGCAGAACGCTTCCACTTGGATGGAAAAAGCCTTGTGGTCGAAGTGGCAAGCAACGACGGATATCTGCTGCAGTATTTTCGGGCAAAAGGCATTCCCGTGCTCGGAGTGGAACCTGCCCAGAACGTGGCTCAGGCCGCCGAGGAAAAAGGAATTCGAACCATCGCAAAGTTTTTTGGCGTCCGCACGGCTCGCGAACTACAGGTTGACGGACAACAGGCGGACCTCATCGTGGGGAATAACGTGTTGGCGCATGTTCCGGATTTGATGGACTTTGTCGCCGGATTGAAGCTGCTTCTGAAGCCACGCGGAATTATTACCGTGGAGTTTCCGCATCTCCTCCGGCTGATTGAAGGCAACCAATTCGATACGATTTATCACGAGCATTTTTCCTACTTTTCGTTTTGCACGGCCGAGAATGTCTTCGCCGAACACGGGCTCACCGTGTTCGATGTCGAAGAGCTCCCAACGCACGGAGGTTCCCTCCGCTTGTTCGCAGGCCACGACGACGGGGGCCCCTGGAAGCCCGATTCCCGGGTTTCGGACCTGCGAGAGCGGGAGATTGCAGCCGGGATTCGCAAGCTGGAAACTTATACCTGCTTCGGAGAAAAAGTTCGCGAAACCAAGCGAGCTCTTGTCGAATTCCTGATTGGCGTGAAGCGAGCGGGCAAGTCGGTGGTTGGCTATGGGGCTCCCGCCAAGGGCAACACGCTCCTCAACTACTGCGGAATTGGCAGAGACTTCCTGGATTACACGGTGGATATCAGCCCGCACAAGCAAGACCATTTTCTTCCCGGCACCCACATCCCCGTTTACCATCCAGATATGATCCGAAAAACGCGGCCCGCCTACGTTCTAATCTTGCCCTGGAATCTCCGGGATGAGGTTGTGGGACAACTGGCGGAGATCCGCCAGTGGGGTGGCCGCTGTGTGATTCCAATCCCGTCTCCTGAAGTGATCGAATGAAAATAACGAGTGTTCCATTGCCGGGGGCTTATGTGATCGAACTCGAGCCCGTCGTGGACGAGCGGGGATTTTTCGCTCGCACGTGGTGCACCCAAGAATTCAAGGTACATGGGCTGAATCCGAACTTGGCGCAGTGCAGCGTTTCATTCAACAAACGGAGGGGCACACTCCGAGGCATGCACTACCAAATCGAGCCCCACCAGGAAGCAAAACTGATTCGTTGCTGCTCGGGAGCCATCTACGACGTCATACTCGACCTTCGACGCACATCCCCGACTTACTGCCAGTGGTTTGCCGTGGAACTGACTGCCACAAACCGCAAAATGATTTACGTGCCGGAGGGTGTGGCGCATGGTTTTCAGACGTTGACGGATGGTGTTGAGGTTCTCTACCAGATCTCGGAGAGCTATTGGCCCGAATCCGCGCGAGGAGCGCGGTGGGACGATCCGGTATTTGGCATCCAATGGCAAATCCCGGACCCGATCATTTCGCCAAGAGACGGTTCATTTCCTGATTACACGCCATGAAGAAAGTGTTGGTAACCGGGGCGAGCGGGTTTATTGGCCGGCAGTGCGTGCCCTTGCTTGTATCGAAGGGCTATGAAGTTCACGCTCTATCCCGGCGACGACCGGATGAGACAGCACATCCGAACGTCATTTGGCACGAGATTGATCTGCTGAGGCCAGGATGTGCCGCTGCGCTGATTCGTCAAATGCGGCCGGACTGCGTCCTTCACCTTGCGTGGTACGCCGAACCGGGGAAATTCTGGGAAGCGAGAGAAAACTTGGATTGGGTCCGCGCCAGCCTTGAATTGTTGGGCTCGTTTGCGGACAACGGAGGAAAACGGATTGTCGTCGCCGGCAGTTGTGCCGAGTACGACTGCAGCGCGGGCGAATGTGTGGAGAATGCGACTGCCCTCCTCCCTACAACTTTGTACGGGACGTCCAAGCACGCTCTCGAGAGGATCCTTCATTCCTCGAGCCGCCAAACGGGCCTGAGTTCCGCATGGGGACGAATCTTTTTCCTGTACGGACCCCATGAGCAGCCCTCGAGACTCGTTGCGTACGTGGTGCGCTCGCTGCTGCAAGGAGAGCCAGCGCTTTGTTCGGAGGGCGGGCAGATCCTGGACTTCCTGCACGTCGAGGACGCAGCCTCGGCTTTCATCGCTCTGCTGGAAAGTGAAGTGCAAGGGCCGGTGAACATCGGCTCGGGGCGTCCCGTCTCTGTTCGAAATGTGCTTCAAGAAATCGGCCGGCAACTCGGGCGCCTGGAGCTAATTCGTTTCGGGGCCCGGGCCGCAAGCTCGGAGACTGACCGTTTTTGGGCAAGCACGCAAAGGCTCGCAGAGGAAGTAGGCTGGGGACCGAGTTACAGCCTGTCCAGTGGGATCGATCAGACCATAGAATGGTGGCGGAGCGCGGCCGGAATTTCCGCGCGCGATGCGGTACAACGCGAAAAGCCGTAAATCTTCCCGGCAAAGCGCGCGCGGTGCGTGCCAAGATCAAGAGCACATTGCACGGCAGCCGGAATTACCTTACTTCAGGTTCCGGTTTGCGCTCCCACACAACCGCGGTCCATTCCCAGTAGTTGCCGGTATTCAGTGTCACGGGTGCGACAGGGCGATAGTGGGATTTCAGATAGTCGCCAATTTCGCGGTCAAAATCCTTCCCGAAATTTGGCGTTCCGTATTCCGAAAATGTGCGGTTGGACCAAAGGAGGTAACTGACGGGCTTCCGGTCAATTTCCCGGATCATGTCATCCGTCATTTTCCCGGGCGCCACGACACCGGGAGTAAACGAAAAAACGCGGGTCGGACAGTACGTGCCCGAAAGGAAGTACAGGCTGGTGTCTTCAGGGACGGAAAGAACAGATTTTCCGAGAGAAGCTTTCTCCTTCATGAATTGAATCGCGGCCTTGTAATTCTCCGCCATATGTTTCGATACGCGGATCGTGCCTCGTTCGGTCGTCAGCGGGACAAAATTCCTTGTTTCAGCCTCGAATGCCGCGGCGTGAAGCGCAACGGGTGCCAAACACCCGAGACAGATCACCAACTCTCCCAGGAACACGAACTGGCGCGAGCGTCCGGCTCGGGGAATGATCTGGCATAGGAGCAGTAGGAAGCATAAGACGACCGGGCCGTTATAATAGATGGGATAGCCTCCCGGCAACATCTTCATCAGGATTCGAAAGGCAAGCAGACTTGAGTAAGTCAATAATAGAGGGACTGCCGGACTGCGAGCAGCGGCAGAGCCGGTGCGCCGCCAGAAATACCACCAAGCGAAGAAAGCCGCCACGATAACGTACAGGACCATGTCTTGCGGGAAGAAAATTGTGGAAAGTGCCGGTTCCAATCTCCGCGGCGGAAGAAAATTCAGAAAAACATCCCTGATAAAGTATAAGAGTACAGCAAGGGCAAACACCACCTTCAACAACCTCGAGCGCGTGTCGGAACGTTTCCACCAAAGGACGCACCAGGAAGCCAACAAAGCCGCCGCCAGCGGGACTGCACGAAACATCGCTTCATGGAACGCGGAACCCGTGATCGTAAACCCGTTTTCCGCAAGCCACGACTTTCCGAATGTCTTCATGAAATAGGACGTGGGCCAGCTCACGATATTTTCCTGCGTGATGAACTCGACTCCCCCGATGGATACCATCCATCGAATGACGAGGCCGCATATCGCGATGCCCGGCAGAATCAGTGCAGTGTCTCTCGCGAAAAGTTTCCAGGATCGCTGCAACAAGCCGCGCACCACGATCAGGAGACCCAGAGTCCCGAAGCAGGCGATCCCAAATTCCGGTTTGAGCAGCAGCGCAATCGCTGCCGCCATTCCTGCTGCGAACATCCAGGTCCAACCCGTGGTACCAGACGCGCTAATTACAAGCCATAGGAACAGGCACCCGATGAGACACGCGTACACGGCGGCAGAGGTGTACGGCAGAGGGAAGCAAAAAAGCGAGGGGTGAAAGGCTTCCATCAACACCACGGCTCCTGCGGTCCAGCCGATGAGCCACGAGGACAAACGCATCCCGGCAAGGTAAAGGAATATCGCGGAGCCCAATGCCGACAGCGACCCCGCCCAGTACAACACATTCAGGCGCATGCCGAACAACCGAAACAGATAACTGGTGAAATAGGGCGCCGCGGGACCATACATGAACCATACGTCCCGATAGAGCATTTTTCCTTGGGCAAGCAGCGCAGGTACGTACATCTCGTGTCCGGAATCGATGGTCAGATTTCCCCACGTCGCCCACGTCGTATATACCTTCACAGCCCAAAGGACTAACAGCATAAGGAGAGCGCCGTACGTCGTGAAATTCCAGGGTATATGGCGGCTTGAGGTCATGGGCGAAAAATCTGGGTGGTCAAGATTCGGCGTACTCTTTGGAGGCGAGTCGGGAGAATCGAGCACCTGTTCGATAGAATGCAATGGGGTCATGAATTCGATCATAACAACAGTTGGCCCAGGAGATTGTCCGAGAGAATGCGAGCGGTCATAAAAGGTCAACCTCGCAATTTCCATTTTCCAACGCGGAGCAGCCAGGAGATCCTCGTGTTACTCTGGAAACGGAATCGAAATTCAGCATGCATGATGCAGACGCAGCGTGCGGAAACTGGCCTGCGAGGAGAGCTTTTTTCGGCTCCGCGACGCGCTCAAAGCCTACGGATTCCCCGTGCAGAAACTAGATTGGATCGTTCTTGCGATTTGTCTCGGGTTGGCTTGGCCGACGCCGGGTTTAGGGGAGACATGTTTCACAACGATCGAGCAAAAGCTTGCTCAGTTCGCCAGAAATAAGTGGGCCGCTCTGGCAGCGATTGGCGCGGCAACGATTATTGCGCGCCTCGCGCTGCTTCCGTGGATGCCGGTGCCGCAACCGAAAATACACGATGAGTTTAGTTATCTGCTTGCGGGCGACACTTTTGCGCACGGGCATCTGGCAAATCCGCCGCATCCTCTGTGGATTTTTTTCGATACCTTTCACGTCATCCAACACCCAAGCTATGCGTCGATGTATCCCCCGGCGCAGGGGACCCTGCTCGCGATTGGACAACTTCTGGGCCATCCTTGGATTGGCGTGGTGCTGAGCGTAGCCGCGATGTGCGTGGCGATGACCTGGATGTTGCAAGGCTGGATGCCGCCGGAATGGGCGCTTCTCGGCGGCGTGCTGGTTTTTTTGAGGTTTGGGATTTTCAGTTACTGGATGAACAGCTATTGGGGCGGCGCCGTGGCCGCGACCGGAGCCGCACTGGCCTTGGGCGCGTTGCCGCGAATTTTCGAACGCCGGCGGCCGCGCGACGCCGTTGTTTTCGGTCTAGGCGCGGGAATCCTCGCGATAAGCCGTCCTGTCGAAGGATTCATTTTCTGCATTCCGTTGACGGCCGCGCTCGTGTGGTGGATTCTGCGGCGCGAAGCTCCCGCGCGCCCGCCGTACGCGAAACGCGTATTGTCACCTATTGCCGCGATTCTGGCGTGCGTTGTCGGATTCGTTGGGTATTACAACGGGCGCGTCACTGGGAGCCTGATCGAGTTTCCTCACTTCATAGAGCAGCGCATGTATTTCACCACTCCCGTTTTTTTGTGGCAGCATGAAAAACCACCGCGCGCCTACGCGAACCCGCAATTCGACGATTTTTACCACAACTTCATGCCCAGCCTCTATCAGACCGGCTGGGATGAAGCGGTGGGCCAACTTGAATGGAAGGCCACGGAGTTTTGGCAGTTCTTTCTTGGGCCGGCGCTTTCGATTCCGTTTCTAGCGCTTCCCTGGCTGCCCGGCGACCGCCAAGCGCGCCTGTTGCTCATTCAAGTCGCGCTTTCCGCGATCGGCCTCTGGGTCGTCGTGTTTTACCATGCGCATTACGCCGCCCCGCTTGGAGCAACTGTCTATTTGCTCTTGATGCAGGGAATGCGCCAGATGCGAGGCTGGCGGTTCCGCGCGAGGGCGATTGGCATTGGATTGACGCGGCTGGCGGTGCTTTTCAGCTTGTTGACCGGCCCAGTTTATTTCATCCACGCGATGGTGTCCCAATCGAACTCGCTTTTCGATTGGTTCCACCGGCACTCCGTGATCGTGCTGGGGGTCACGTTTTTCGCGCTTATGGTTTTGAGGTTACGATCGCCGCGCACCGCGCCACCTGTTGAGCGGCCTTGGGCAATTTCGGCTTGCGAATTCGTCCTTCTTGTTTTCGTCATGCTGCAAACTTGTACGATCCAGAGGGATCTCCATCCCGACAATTATCCTTTTGTGGATGACTTGAACGAGCCCTTCCGCAAACCCGTCGAGCAGCGCCTGGCCGCGATGCCGGGCCAGCACCTCGTCCTTGTACGATACTCGAAGGATCACAACTCCGGCGAAGAATATGTCTATAACGATGCGGATATCGACCACGCGAAGACCGTCTGGGCGCGCGAGATACCCGGCATGGAGCTAAGCCCGCTCCTCAGCTATTTCCGGAATCGCGATGTGTGGCTCTTCGAACCCGATGAGGACAATGGGAGCGTGTCCCCCTACTTTCCAGAAAGGCCTGAGCCCTAACGAACTGCCAAGGGCTACAAATGATTTTGCCCTTGCCAGTTGCTTTCTCCGAAACCCGTTTGGAAATGGAAAGAATCGAGTAGCTGGCTTCAAAGCCCCGATGGAGGCATGGTTTCGTGTGCCAGCCGAGAGTGACTTAACATAGTCCGATCTTCGCGCTATGTACTCCTTAAATTATGGAAACAAGAGAGGCTTTCTCAATGGACAGAGTTAACGCATTCGACAGAAAGTAGTCTCAGCGGAGAATTACATTCGCATCTTACATCGGGTCGTTGGATCCCCAATGCAGATTCTAGATCTGGTCATCCTTGCAATTTGTATCGGTTTGGCTTGGCCGAATCCGATATTTGGCGGACCTCTGCCAGCGTGGCTAGAGAAAGAATTCGCGTCTTTCGCTAGAAACAAGCGGGCCGCGTTGGTGGCGATCGGCTTGAGTACGATCTTCATGCGGGTGGGTTTGCTCTGGTGGATTCCAGTTCCGCATCCGAAGATTCACGACGAATTTAGCTACCTGCTCGCGGCGGATACCTTTGCTCACGGGCGGCTGGCAAATCCGCCGCATCCCCTGTGGATGTTCTTCGACACCTTTCATGTCATACAGCACCCGACGTATGCCTCGATATATCCCCCTGCACAGGGAGTGGCGTTGGCGATTGGACGCCTGCTGGGGAATCCTTGGATCGGCGTGTTGCTGAGTACAGCCGCGATGTGCGTGGCAATGACCTGGATGTTGCAGGGTTGGATGCCACCGGAGTGGGCGCTGCTTGGAGGTGCGCTCGTCTTATTGCGTTTCGGACTTTTCAGCTATTGGATAAACAGCTATTGGGGCGGATCGATCGCCGCTGCGGGTGGCGCGCTGGTCCTGGGTGCTTTTCCGAGGATTCTTAAGTTGCAACGCCCGCGTGATGCTGTGATCTTTGGCCTAGGTGGGGGAATTCTCTCGATCAGCCGCCCATTGGAAGGATTCATTTTCTGCATCCCGTTGGCGGCTGCTCTCCTCTGGCGGTATTTGCGTCAAACGGGTCTGGACCGGCGCACGTATGGGAGGCGCGTTTTCTTTCCCCTGATCTTGGTGCTGGCTTGCTGTGTCGGATTTCTCGGCTATTACAATTGGAGGGTCACAGCCAATCCGTTTTTGTTTCCGCATTTCATCGAACTGCGAGATTACGTCACCGCGCCCGTCTTCCTGTGGCAGAAAACGAAGCCTCCGCTTACAATTGCCAACCGCCAGTTCGACTACTTCTATAATCGGTGGATGCCCACTATCTATCAAAAGGGGTGGAGCGGCGCGAAGGATATTTCAAGCCGAAAAGTGGCATTTTTTTGGAATTTTTTCCTAGGGCCCGTCCTTTCAATCCCATTTCTTGCGATTCCCTGGCTGCTTCGGGAACGCTACATCCGTCTGTTGCTGGTCCAAGCGGGATTGTCGTTTGCCGGCCTGCTTGCCGTTGTCTGGTTCCTTCCCCACTATGCCGCGCCGATAATGGCCACGATTGTTCTACTCGCAACGCTGGGCTTGCGCCAATTGCATATTTGGCGATACCGCCAGCAACCGATCGGAGCCGGGCTGGTGCGGCTGATCATATTGTTCAACCTACTGATCCCGGTCGTCTATTTTGTCACCGTCCATTTTTCCCTTCTTTCCGGATTCTGGGCTTTCACTCCAGGCGACTCGCCCGCTAAGGGTATGCTCGGGTTGGTGGTCACGGTTCTTGCCCTCTTGCTGCTTAGACTGCGCTCCAACCGCGCACAAGGCATGCAATCCGAATGGGCAAGGAGATTTCAATCATCGGAATACCTGCTTTTGATTTTGACCATGCTGCAAGTCTGTGTTGCAGAGAGAAATTTTCATCCTCGTAACTTTCCCTATGACAGTGGCTGGAGCTCGTTTTCAAGGACTGCCATCGAACGGCGTCTCGCCACACTTCCTGGCGAACACCTCGTCCTCGTGTGGTACTCGAGGGATCAGAACTCTGGCGAGGAATATGTCTATAACGATGCGGATATCGACCGCGCGAAGACCGTGTGGGCGCGCGAGATACCCGGCATGGAGCTAAGCCCGCTCCTCAGCTATTTCCGGAATCGCGATGTGTGGCTCTTCGAACCCGATCGGGACAATGAGAGCGTGGCTCCCTACACACCGGAGAACGCCGTGCCACCCCGCCATGCACCATAACAATTGAAACCAGCCTTAGCTGCTGTGCGCCAGTTTCTAAATAGCGCGTTCACTGGGGCCTAGCCCCAATTTCTCACAGCTTGGCAGAAGTGAAATGAAGTTTGTTTTAGTTGGGAGTTGCGGGATGGTTTCGTCGGCGCTGTCGTTTAGCTGATCCGTTTTTCGTTTGGCGTAAGAGTTTTTCTCTCTCCCAGGCTGTTTCGGCACACACCTTACTCCCTGTTGACATAAGCGCGGAAAAAGTTGTTAGGAGTCGTTCTTTTTCAATGCCTTACTGGGATGGCACACAGCTTTTCATAGACTTGCCGGAACAGTGTGACGTGGGGATATCCGCCCGCCAGCGAGACCCACACCTTGCGCACCGTGATGCGGATCAGCGCGCCAATCTTTAGCAACTTGAGCCGAATGGTGGAGCACTGGGCTTGGGCCAACTCCGTTCCCGCCAGTCCCAGTCGCCGCAGCATCTGCAACAACACGTAGGCGATCGAAGAGAAGTACAAACGCAATTGATTGCTGCGCAGGTAATGCGTGCTGGTGCGGTCACTGAACAGCATCAATTGTTCCTTGATGCGATTCTCCATGTCCCCTCTTCCACAGTAGTGCTCTTCATACAGCGCCTGTGCCGGCCATGGTTCTGCACTCAGAGAGGTCACCACGAACCGCGGGTTCTCGCCTTTTTCCAGATGTTCGGCCTTGGCCACCACCCGTCGCGCACGACTCCAGCTCTCCCGCGTCTGGTAGACGAACTCTTTGAACAATCGGGCGGCGCGTCCGGTCTCTTGGTACTGCGCTTTCGCCTCTCCCATCTCCTGCGCGATCTCGGCCTTCAGACGGTCGTTTTTCGCTAGTCCCAGCAAGTACTCTACGCGGTTCGCTTCACACCAAACCATCAACTCCTCGCGGCAAAATCCCGAATCTCCACGCACCACGATACGCACCTCGGGCCACGCGGAACGAATCTGTGCCACGATGCGCTCCAGTTCCTCCACACTTCCCGCCGACGCATCGATGTTCGACGATCGCAACCGCGCACCCAGCAGGAACTCTCCGCAGAAGATGTACAACGGCAGGTAGCAGTAGTGTCCGTAGTAGCCATGGAAGAAACGCCCTTCCTGCTTCCCGTGCAGCGGATCGTCGGTGGCGTCCACGTCCAGGATGATTTCTTGTGGCGCCTCCCGGTGGGCTTGCAGAAAGACCTCCACCAGTAGGCGGTCCACGGCTCCATGATCCAGCACGATCTTTTTGTAGCGCTCCTTCCGACTGGCCGTCTCTTGGGTCAGTTCCAGCCGATTCAGGGTGCTCTTTCCTGCTAAGACTTGACTGCGGGGATCCGACTTCTCAACCAGCACCGCCAGCAAGGGATCGTTCCGCAACTCCTCATGATCGTTCAGATCTTCGTATCCCAGGGCCAGACCATAGACTCTCTGGGCCACCATCTCCTCTACCTGGTGTTCGATCAGATCTGGATTCCGATAATCGGTAAAGCAGGCGGCAAACTGGCGCAGGATCCCAATTCGCTTCTCAACCTCCCGCAAGAGCAGACCACCACCGTCACTGGTGATCGCTCCACCGTCGAACTGCGCCCGGATCTCGCGTCGCTTTTGGGGATGAAATCCAAAGACAAACTGGTTACACTCTGCAGTCATAAGGCTGTTGCTCCTTCTTGGCAGAATTTCTT
>WNFB01002162.1_pt1 | contig 17078 bp, 18 predicted proteins | sample 5400501 | NCBI WGS metagenome assembly WNFB01 (sample SAMN13153341, study PRJNA577476) | soil metagenome | isolation source: 200 cm saprolite under Douglas fir tree site 2 hole 1 | place: USA:California | collected 2015-04-18
ACCATCGCGTCTACACCGTGCATGGTCAACGCAGTCTGCGATGCGCTGGCCTCACTTGGCATTCGCCACATCGAGATGCCACTCAAACCCGAACGGGTTTGGCAAGCCATCAGTCACGCGCAGGCTGCCCCGCGTGAACCTGAGCCGCTTTTGGTCGGGGCTTTGGCGGCGTCTGCTGCCCGCAAGAACACGCAGAAACCAGCGAGGAGGCGCATATGATTCCGGCAAACTTCGATTACGAATCGCCCAACACGTTGGACGAAGCTCTGAAACTGTTGGCCTCGCGCCAGGACGCCAAGGTCCTTGCCGGCGGTCATAGCTTGCTTCCCGCCATGAAACTGCGACTGGCTCAGCCTGCGTTGCTGGTGGATATCGGACGAATCGCGGGTCTCAGCTACATCCGCGAATCAAGCGATCAGATTCTGATCGGCGCCATGACTACGCACGCCGATATCGCCTCCTCGAAGTTGCTGCAGCGATCGTCGCCGCTGTTGTCTCAGGCGGCCACTCAGATCGGCGACACACAAGTCCGCAATCGGGGGACGATTGGAGGTTCGCTCGCTCAGGCGCATCCGGGGGCTGACTATCCGGCGGCGGTTCTGGCGCTTGATGCCCAGATCGTTGCGACCGGTCCCAGTGGAGAGCGGGTTATTGCAGCAACCGACTTCTTCATCGGAATGTTTACCACAGCGCTGCGGCCCGACGAAATCATTACCGAAGTCCGCGTGCCCAAGACCGACAACGAAAGTGTTGTCTATAAAAAGCATCATCATCCTGCCTCCGGATATGCGGTGGTGGGAGTGGCGGTGCGGCTAAAAGTCTCCGGTGGAAAGATCGAGAGTGCGGCCCTGGGCATCAGCGGGGTTTCGCAGAATGCGTATCGCGCGACAGCGGTCGAAAAGGCGCTGCGGGGTAAGCCGGTTGCCGCAATTCGCGAAGCGGCGGCGCATGCGGCCGAAAATGTCGAAGCGCTCGGAGATTATTATGCGTCGGCCGAATACCGCAAGCATCTGGCCACGGTTATGACCCGCCGCGCCCTGGAGCAGGCTGCCAGCGGCGCTGCAAAGTAGGATTGCGCGGAATCGAGTTACGCGACCCGCCTGATTTCGCAAGATTTATTCTGGAGGAGGAATTAGATCCCATGTCTGAGGCCAACGCGCAGCACGCAGCAACAACCTCATCCCGCCGTTGGACAGTCATCGGCTCCGGTTTGCTCATCGCTGCGCTGGCGCTGGTCGTGATTTATACCAGCCGCAGTGCCTTTTTCAGCCCCCTCGCCGTGGTGGTCATATCGGCTATCGGACTGGCGGCGGTCTTATTGCAAGTGCTGTTCCGCCGCGACCTGGCGGCAAGGGTTCACAGCCCGTTGTGGCTGAATGTGCTCGGTGTTCTCTTTGCGCTGGCTGCTTTGTTCGCAGACTCCCTTCGCCTCAGCCCACAACTCTCAGAGTTGATGGCCTTGGGCGCGGTGGGAAGTTTCGGCATCAGCAGCGTTGTCATTCTTGCCGCCATTCGCAAGCATCGCGCTATTTCCAGATGAATGCGGGCGATTCGAGTCTCCTCCCAGATCAATTCAATGCTGCTGAATATTTTGTCGATCGCCACCTTGCGGAAGGACGTGGGGAAAAAGTCGCTATCGAATGCGCTGACCTCCATGTTACTTACCGGCAACTCCATGAGCGCGTAAACCGCGCCGGTAACGGACTTCGCCAGCTTGAGGTGCGCATCGAGGAACGTGTTTTCCTCCTGCTGCTCGATACCCCGGAATTTGCCGCCAGTTTCTTCGGCGCGATTAAGATTGGAGCAGTTCCCGTCCCGGTCAACACTCTGCTGAAGCCCGCCGACTACGAATACATGCTGAATAATTCCCGGGCACGAGTGGCGATTGTCAGCGAGTCACTTTATCCGCAACTGCAAGCGATTCCCAATGGAAGATTGCGTTTTCTTGAGCATGTCATCGTGGTCGGCGGGGAAGCGCCTCCAGACACTCATCTTTTCAGCGAGTTGATGGAGCGGAGCTCGCCAGAACTGGAGCCCGAGCTAACCAGCAAAGATGACGCCGCTTTTTGGCTCTATTCTTCCGGCTCGACGGGATTTCCCAAGGCCTGCGTCCATCTGCAACATGACATGGTGGTTTGCGCCGAGCGTTACGCCAAAAAAATTCTCCAGATGACCGAACACGACCGCTGCTTCAGTGTGGCCAAGCTTTTTTTCGCATATGGCTTGGGTAACGCGCTGTATTTTCCATTGGCTGTAGGTGGAACCAGCATTCTTTGCCCCGGACCACCCAAGCCGCAGCAGGTTTTCCATGTCATCGAGCGCCATCGTCCCACAATCTTCTTTTCGGTACCGTCGAATTATGCCGCCCTACTCGCTCATCCTCGAGAGCATGACAAGGATTTCGACCTTTCCTCGGTCCGTCATGGGGTTTCCGCCGGCGAAGCTCTTCCGGCGGCGATTTTTTACCGCTTCAAAGAGCGCTTTGGAGTGGAGATCCTCGACGCCATCGGCTCCACCGAAGTCCTGCACATGTTTATTGCCAATCGACCCGGCGCTGTCCGTCCTGGATCCAGCGGCCAGGTAATTCCGGGATACGAAGCCCGGATCGTCGACGAGAGTAATCAACCGGTGGGAACAGGTGAGATCGGTAATCTGCTGGTCAAAGCGGACTCCACCTGTGCTCTTTACTGGAACCAGCACGACAAGACGAAAGAAACCATCGAAGGCCAGTGGATTCGCACTGGCGACAAGTACCATCAGGATGAGGATGGCTATTTCTGGTATGCCGGGCGTTCGGACGACATGCTGAAAGTCTCCGGCGTCTGGGTCAGTCCAATTGAAATTGAAAACCTCTTAATCGAGCATCCTGCGGTCCAGGAAGCGGCGATAATTGGCAGAAAAGACCGCGACGAACTGATCAAGCCGGTAGCTTGCGTAGTTTTGAAAAATGGCGCAACCGGTACTCCTGAACTGGAAGCCGAACTCAAGAAATTGGTAACCAGCCGATTGCCGGTGTTCAAGCGTTTGCGCTGGATCGAATTCTTACCTGAACTCCCAAAAACGGCAACCGGCAAGCTGCAGCGTTTCAAACTGCGGCAGCAGTTGAGCGAACCAGATTGACTTCAAAATTGCACCGCCAGCGTAGTCTCCACTTCCGCCGGTTGGCCATTCACGCGATAAGGTTCAAAGCGCCACCAGCGCACCGCCTCTGAGGCGGCGAGCGCCAGGTCCGAGGGTCCGCTCCGAGGATGCAATCCTATTACGGTGCCATCTTTGCCGACTATGGCGTCGAGCACCACGACTTCTGGCGTCTTGGCTGCCCGCGCCGTCTGCGAATACGCCGGATCGACTTTGTGCGTGATACGCCGCTCCATCACACTTGCAGGCACCTTCACCCGCGACGGTGAAGAGATGCCATTCCGATCCGTAAGATGAGTTTCCAGTTCTCTCCATCCGCGTTGCCAATTCCACCAGCCCCCGACGGTGACGACCATGAGAAATGCGAAAATCATGGCCAGCCCCCGTCTGTTGTGACGCCGCCGCAAAGTAAGGTGAGGTTGCTCGCTGGCAGGGAAACTTTCGCTTGTGATTTCCGACGCATTCAACGGAATGTTTTCTGGCGTCAGCTCCGCTAGTTTGGTTTCGGGATGCGCTTCTGCCGTACGCCTCGACCAATAACCAAGCATGGCTTGCTGCTCGGCGGTCAACCCGAGGAATTGAAGTCCGTAGTGCAAGCGGTCTTGATAACGCACCAAAGCTCGCGCCTGGAGCGGCAAGCCGACATAGGGAAGCCGGAATTCCACACCCACGGATTCGCCGGGGAACAACTCCGCCGCGACCGCCGCCCCCATGCCGCCATTCCCCAGATTGAGAGAGCGTCCGGGAATGCTATCCGGAATACCGGAGCGCAACACGGTCACATCCACCGGGATCGCAATACGGAAGCGAGCAGCAATCCGCCGGGCTATGCGTTCGGGGGACAGGGCGGGCGCCACAGCCGTACTCATTCTTCACCACCGGGACACACTTATAAGACCTCCGCGGCCAGGTTGTGTGAGATTGATGTTGGATTAAGTATATTACGCGGCGCTGCTAACCAGAAACGTACTTAGTAGCCTTTCTACACTGATGCTTTCTGTGCAGACCCGTCCCAAGATATCTACGCGACTGCGCTGTCCGGAACTTTGATTCCCTCCGCTACAGCACAAAAGTATCAGATAACCAAAAAGTCACTCCCGATTACGCCGCTTTGCGGGTATGCTGCGAGCCTATGGGTGTGTCGATATCAGTTCTGGCCAGTGGCAGTCGAGGGAACTGTGCCATCGTTTCCAGCAGTTGTACTCGCATTCTGGTGGATGCGGGCATTTCCTGCCGCGAAACTTTTAAGCGCATGAAGGCGCTGGGTGATGACCCACACTCTCTTTCCGCCATCCTCATCACTCATGAGCATTCCGACCACGTATATGGCTTGCACGTGCTGTCCAAGAAAATGAAATCGCCTATTTTCATGACTGGCGCGACCCATCAGGCGTGGACCAGATCGGTGCGCGACGCCGACGGGGCGCGGCCCAAGCTTGAGAGGTTGGAAGTCTTTTCCTCGGGCAAGAGCTTTGTGATAGGCGATATCACGGTCATGCCGTTTACCATTCCCCATGATGCCGCCGATCCGGTGGGATTCACCTTTCGCACGGAAGGTGTAAAAGTTGGATTTGCCACCGATCTTGGCTACGTGCCGCCCAGCGTGTGCGACAACTTGCGGCGCTGTGATGTGCTGGTGCTGGAATCAAACCACGATCTTGAAATGCTGCGCGGAGGCCCTTACCCATGGTCGGTTAAACAACGGGTGATGAGCCGGGTGGGGCACCTTTCCAACGAGGCCCTCGCGGATTTCTTTGCTGAAGACTATGATGGAGAGGCAGCATACGTTGTGCTGGCGCATCTCTCGGAGCAGAATAATCATCCGGAGATCGCCCGGGGGGCAGCAGAAAAGGCGCTCGCTCCACGTCAGAGTCTGCTCCGCAATCGGGTGATGTTGGCTACTCAGTCCGAACCGCTGGAGCCGATTCGACTGTAGTTCCATATGAGTCAGCAGTGCGTTGACCCTATCGTGGGTAAGATACTAGCCGGCTGGCGCTATGACATTTCCGGTCTGGCGCCCGAGATGCGTGGCGACTACGAACACCATTTTGCGGGCTGCGAATACTGCCGCTCCCGCCAGCGTTTGCACCGCACCATTGACGTTTCCCTGATTGTTTTGGCTTCAGTGTCGGCTGGAGTGTTCCTGCTGGCCTTCGGAGTAATTCGTCACTTCGGACCGCGGCACGCCTTCTGGCTTGAGATCGCTGCGCTGGGCGGATTTGCGCTGTCAGCCCTGATCTGGCTGGCAGTTGCAGTCGCGACTCCCGCACCCATGGCCGTCGTGGACGCAGCCCGACTCGGAGCACGGCATGTGCACGACCGCCTTCCCCAGGAGATTCGCGAGCGTCTCCCGGAAGAGGTGAGATTGAAGATCACAGGATCGTAATGCAGCGAATTAACTTGCCTGTATCCCGAATCATCATTGCGGGATCTTCCAACCCATGAAGTGGTAATGCAGCTTCTCTCAAAAGCGATCGCGTGGATGCTATTGACAGCGATAACTGCCGCTTCCCTGGCAGCTTACGTTGTTGCCGCAACTGAGTCTCCACGCACGCGCGCAGCCGGCTGTCATGAGCACTACCCAAAACCCTCCGCACCCGAACCCGCGAGTCATTCGTGCTGCCGAACTCCACACGACCCGGCGGTGCTCGAACAGTCTTTTGTTTCGCGACCAGTGCTCCTTCTTTACATCTCTGCGGTGACTGAATCCAGCCAGCGCCCGACGTCGGGACGTATGTTGAACACCGCCCGAACTCTGTTGGCCCTACCCGGCGACCAACCTCACAGCGGTTCCCTCCGTATCTAAACCGATCGCATTTAGCGAACTTCGTTGTCTTAACGCCTCCTCGTTCTCAAATCTCATTGGACTTGGTTCTAAACGCTGGAGTGATTCGTGCATCGTGCAAGCTGGTACTTATTCGCAGTCGCATTTTTGGCCTGCTCGTCTCTGGCGCAGGACGCTGACCACAGCATGCAAATGTCTGGACAACGCCAGTCTGGCCAGACAATGCAGGACATGTCAGGAATGAACATGGATAAAGCGAAAGCGTTTCTGCCCTCGCCTCACTCGGGTTCAGGCACGGGATGGGAACCAGCCTCCGGTCCCGCGCATGAGTGGATGACTTCTCGTGGCAAATGGGATTTCATGGCACATGGCGTACTATTTTTGACTTATAACCAGCAAGGTGGACCCCGCGGCGCCGGTAAAGCCGAGTCGGTGAACTGGCTGATGACTATGGAACAACACCGGCTGGGCTCGGGAACGCTTCTATTCCGGCAGATGTTCTCCGCCGAATCGTTGACCTCGCCGCATCCCGGCTTTCCTGAACTTTTTCAGACGGGAGAAAGCTACCATGGGTCGCCGCTCATCGATCATCAACACCCCCACAACGTTTTCGCCGAGTTGTCGCTGTACTACTCACGGCCGATAACCGAAAAAATCTCATGGCTATTCTATGGAGGCCCGGCGGCGGAGCCTGCCTTAGGCCCGGTGGCGTACATTCATCGTGCTTCGGCAGCGGAATTGCCAGCCGCGCCGCTTGGGCATCATCTGCAAGACTCTACCCACACCAGTTTTGGAGTTGTAACTACGGGCATCGTGATTGACCATTTCAAGTTTGAAGGTTCAGCATTCAACGGCCGCGAACCCAATGAACATCGCTGGGGCATTCAATTGGCTGCGCTCGATTCGTGGTCAGCAAGATTGAGCCTGGCTCTCAGCCCCAACTGGACAGCCCAGTACAGCTACGGGCGACTGGAACATCCCGAAGCGCTGGAGCCCGGAAGCGAGCGGCGGCAAACTGCGTCCATTGAATACAACCGGCCCTTTAACCAGGGCAACTGGGCAACATCATTGGTTTGGGGAAGAAAGCACAAGGATATTGACGGCACCAACCAGAATAGTTATGTGCTGGAATCGACGGCGAATTTCTTCCGAAGAAACTACGCCTACACCCGGCTGGAATTGGTGGACAAAGACGAACTTTTCCCTTCGGCGCTACTTCGTCCCTCATTTCGCATTGGGGCCTACACTTTCGGCGGGGTGCGGGATCTGATTCAGAGCCACTCCTGGCAGCTTGGTTTGGGAGGCGATGTAACCTTCTATTCCAAACCCGTCGCCCTTGATCCCATTTACGGCAATAATCCGGTTTCTTTCCGCGTATTCCTCAGGCTCCGGCCGGGCTTGAACACGGTCGCGCATTAGCCGGCTTCCATCGAGATATACGAGTGCCTGCATCCCGTGAGCGCGACCTGTTGCCGACTCTGGCACCGTGACCCACAATTTTCACAACCGGCGTACCCTTGAGTGAGGCACAATCGGTGCAATGGAATCGACGGTCAAAGCCATACGGATAATTCAAATCGCAATGCTGGTGAGCATCGCATTGTATGTCTTCATCGGGCAATCGCTTGCCTCCGCGGCAAGGGCATCCAACCCAGTAATTTTCTATGTTTTGTCGCTGGCAGCTATCACCATTGTGGGAGTGATCCTGGTCGTACGACGAACGCTGGTGTTGCAATCGGAGGCGACACTCAAGACACGGCCGACCGATGTAGCCACTTTGAATCGTTGGAAGTCCGGCTACATCGTCACTTATGTACTCTCCGAGTCATTAGCGGTATTCGGATTGGTCCTCTGTTTTGTCGGTTTCACTCTATCGCAAGTGGCGCCTTTCTATCTGGCCGGGTTTATCCTCATGCTTTTTTTTAGACCACGGCAGCCCTCTGCTGAGTTAACTTAATCAATAGGACATCTAATTTGTTTACGGAGGATTCCGTGTCCATTACTGGCCCGGAAGAGCTCGAAGGCATGCGTGCGGCAGGAGATGTGGTGCGCCGCGTCATTGAAGCTATGAAGCAAAATGTGCGTCCCGGAGTAACCACCGCCAAGCTCGACGCCATCGGCGACAAAGTGATGCGCGACCAGGGTGCACAATCGGCTCCGGCACTGGTCTACCACTTCCCTGGAAGCTCGTGCATCAGCCTGAATGACGAGGCTGTGCACGGTATCCCAGGGGAGAGGGCCTTGCGCGAGGGTGACCTGCTGAAACTGGATGTGACGGTGGAGAAGAATGGCTTTATGGCAGACGCGGCGGTCACCGTGCCGGTAGGTACCGTATCAGAGGAATCTCAGCGCCTGATTGCCTGCGCGGAGCGTGCCTTTGCCAAGGCAATGCTGGTGGCGCGTGCCGGGTTCCGTGTTTCCGATATTGGACGCGCCGTCGAGCGCGAAGTCCGCCGCGATGGTTTTTCCGTGATTCGCGACCTGGGCGGACACGGCATTGGGCGTACCATCCATGAAGCCCCTCGCGTTCCCAACTACGCTGATCCCCAAGCCACTCAGGTCCTGACCGAAGGGATGGTAATTACGGTTGAGCCCATCATTGCTGCGGGAAGCGGCAGAGCCACCTTGGCAAAAGACGGTTGGACGGTGCAGACGGCCGATCACAGGCCTTCTGCTCACTACGAACACACCATCGTCATTACCAAGGGCAAACCGATGGTGCTAACCGCGGCATAAGTGCTCGGACGCTGAGTCGAACTGGCAACTGGCAAGCGAAACCTACTTAATTTGGCAGGTGGCAAGACCACGCTTCTCCAGGTATTGCTGGTGGTAGTCTTCGGCCTCATAGAAGGTGGTTGCCGGAGCGATCTGCGTCACGATTGGTTTGTTAAACCGTCCTGACTTCTGCAATTCATCCTTGGAATTCCTGGCAGCGGTTTCTTGCTCGGGTGTGTGGAAAAAAATTGCAGAGCGATATTGGGTACCAGAATCCGGCCCCTGACGATTGAGCTGCGTCGGGTCGTGATTTTCCCAGAACACGTTTAGCAGTTGCTCATAAGAGATCTTTTCGGGATCGTATTTCACTTCTACTGCTTCGGCATGACCAGTCTGGTCGGAGCAGACATCTTTATAGGTGGGGTTGGAGGTTTGCCCTCCGGTGTAGCCGACGCGAGTTGAAGTAACTCCGGGCAACTGGCGGAAAGTTGCTTCCACTCCCCAGAAACACCCAGCGGCGAAGGTTGCTTTAGCCATTTGTTCACCACTCCGTAATCTTTGTCGCGCGACATTACGAGCGACAAGTCATTTTCTTTAGCATAGCGCAAGCCGGTTCCCCTTCTCCACTATTTCTGTTATACATATAACGTTATTGCAATGATTGTAACTCCCACTACGCGCGCCCAGTCCAAGCAGGCGCCGTGGCTGCTGCTCGTATTCAGTCTTCCGGCAGGCCGCGCCAGCCAGCGCGTCGAGGTTTGGCGTAAGCTGCAACGCTACGGAGTACTGCCACTAAGAAGCTCCGGATATTTATTGCCCAACACCGCAGCCAATCAGGAAAAATTGGAATGGCTGGCTACGGCGATCAGGAATTACAAAGGACAAGCATCGGTAGCACAAGTTCAGGGGTTCGACGACTTACCGGAACAAAAGATAAAGAATCTATTCGTGCAAGCCCGCTCTAAAGACTATGAAAACCTGTTGCGCGACTTAAAGAAACTAGTCGCGCTCTCCCCGTCGCGCCGACCTACAGGCCAACTCGCCCGCTTAGGAAGACGATTCCACGAGATCACTGTGATTGAGTTTTTTAAAAATCCTTTACGTAGTCGCGTAGAGGCCTTGCTGGCTCGAATAGAAGAATCTGACGGAGCAGCACCTGCGACTAACAAGAGGAATAAGACACGCCAGTACCTGAACCGGGTTTGGATCACACGCACTCGGCCAGGAATTGACCGCGTTTCGTCAGCCTGGCTGATCCGCCGATTCATTGATCCCAAAGCGCGATTTGTCTTCGCTGACGATCCAGCCAACCACCCTGACGCCATACCATTCGACATGTTTAGCCCTCAGGGATTCGGACACCGCGGGAACGACTGCACGTTTGAGACGCTCTGCAAACATTTTGCCATTCGCGATGCGCGGGTCAGGAAGATTGCGCAGATGGTTCACGATGCCGACCTTGACGATGAAAAGTTTGGCCGGATAGAGGCCAAAGGTCTCGATCAAGTTCTGAATGGCTGGGCAGGACAAGGCGTCGCAGATGCCGAGTTGTTGCGGCGAGGTATAGACATGATTGAGGGTTTGTATCAGGGACTTAACTGAGCCGAGGTTCTCTCGACCGATACTAGAGGTTTGGCATGAAGTGGATTACCCGTCGCAACATCAAGGTGGATCGCGTTGCGTGCCCGTGGCTCATTCGGCGGTTTATTGATCCTCAACCGGAGTTTCTGTTCGTCGAAGAAGGTCAGCTACTGGAAAGCGCGGAGCGGACAGGAGCAATTCCATTTGATGCACCGCGCCTGAGCGAGGTCAAGTTGAACCATCGCGGCACGCGCTGCTCGTTCGAGTCCATTATCGAAGACTTCGGGTTGAGCGACCCAGCGCTGTCGCGCTTGGCATTAATCGTGCGCGCGGCGGACGTAAGGGGGCAGGAACATCTTGCTCCCGAGGGAGCTGGGTTGCGGGCCATGGCAGAAGGATTTGCGGCAATGGACCTGCCAGACGAAGAAAGATTGGCCAGGCAATTTCCAGTCTATGACGCACTTTACCAGTATGCCCGGAGCAAAGGGAGCTGAAGCCTCCTGACGGTTGTTTCCAGCATCGAAGTGGGCAACAGCAATTTGCGTTGATTAGCGTCAAACAAAATCTGGTTCTAGAAAGGTAAGTGTCATGCAACAACAATTTCGAAACACGAGTCGTGATGGCGTCATTTTCGTGTTGGGCGCGATCGCCGCATTGTCGTTAGCGATTCTGAGTAATACGGCTACCGGGCAGGCAGCACCCTCTACTCAGAATTCCGGCGGCGACTGGAAGCAGGTGGAAGACGCCATGGGCCGGCCGGGGCAGATGATGGAAGATGTGATCAAGTTCGGGATGCCACGCAAGGATCTACACGTAACGCTTAACGGCGTGGCGATCAAGCCAGGCTTGGCGCTTGGTTCCTGGGTCGCTTTCAAGAAAGCGGAAAACGGCGCCATGGTTATGGGGGACTTGGTGCTCACCCAGGAGGAAGTCGAGCCGGTCATGCGGAAGCTGCAGGAAGGCGGCGTTGAAATATCTGCGGTGCACAATCACCTCATTGGCGAATCTCCACGTGTGATGTACATGCATGTGGCCAGTCATGGCGATGCCGTAAAGATGGCCAAGGCAATCCATGACGCTGTCTCATTGACCAAAACGCCGGGACCGGATGCTGCTGGTGCCGCGGCCACCTCGCCAGAGGCGTTGGGCATTGAACAGAAGAAAATCGAAGATCTCATCGGGCATCCCGGAAAGGTGAATGGCGGTATTTTGCAGTTCACTGTCCCTCGTGCTGAAGAAATCACGGACAACGGCATGACGGTTCCGCCATCGATGGGCGTTGGAACCGCGCTGAACTTCCAGCCTACCGGCAACGGAAAGGCTGCCATTACTGGCGATTTTGTGCTGACTGGCAAGGAAGTGAATCCGGTGATGAAGGCACTCCGGGAGAATGGAATTGAAGTAACCGCCCTACACAGCCACATGCTGACAGAGGAGCCGAGGCTCTTCTTCATGCATTTCTGGGCGAATGATGATGCGATGAAATTAGCAAAGGGACTCCGGGCGGCAGTAGATCTCACGAACTCGAAAAAATAACTTGCCACATAAGCTCGGATTCAGGGTTAGTGCGCAATCACTTCGCTGAGGGCGTTAGGTGTGACCATTACCCAAGGAACTGCCCAAGGAAAACGGGAGCAAACGCAACACCCGGCTTCAATCGGGCAATTCGTCGGGTATTTCCTCTGGCTGGGCACAGTGGGCTTTGGCGGACCCATCGCGCTGGCAGGTCACATGCAGCAGGATCTTGTCGATGACCGGCGCTGGATCAGCAGAGAAGATTATGTCGAAGGTCTGGCACTGGCTCAGCTTGCTCCGGGCCCATTGGCAGCCCAATTGGCCATCTACCTGGGCTACCTGCGCGCCGGGGTCCTGGGGGCGACGCTGGTGGGAGTGGCATTCGTCCTGCCATCGTTTCTGATGGTGCTCGCTCTCTCGGTGGCCTACGTGCGCTTCGGAGGGCTACGCTGGATGCAGGGAATGTTCTATGGAATTGGGGCAGCGGTGATTGGGATTATCGCGCGCTCGGCTTTCAAGCTTACGAAGATCACCCTTGGCAAAGACCGCCTGTTGTGGGCGATCTTTATTGTGCTGGCGGTCTCGACCGCTTGGACTTCGCGCGAGGTTATCTGGTTGTTCCTGCTGGGAGGCGTGATCGCAATGCTGCTGAAATCGTTTCCCGCGAGGGCGCGTGTGGGGAGCGCGACTGGCTTGGGTTTATTCGTAGCTGCAGGAACATTCCCGGCGAACAGCCAGTTGTGGGAAGTTTTTCTGTATTTCGCCAAGGCCGGAATGTTTGTTTTCGGCAGCGGCCTCGCTATTGTGCCATTCTTATATGGCGGCGTAGTGCAGGGACACCATTGGCTGACCGATCGTCAGTTTGTAGACGCGGTCGCAGTGGCCATGATAACGCCGGGGCCAGTGGTGATTACCGTGGCGTTCATTGGATATTTGGTGGCAGGCACGGCCGGTGCCGGTGCGGCGGCATTAGGTGTGTTCCTGCCCGTTTATCTGGTGGTAGTGGCGCTAGCTCCATCGTATAAACGGTGGGCGAAGAATCCACAATTGAATGCATTCGTGCGCGGAATAACGGCGGCTGCCGCAGGAGCGATCGCAGGCGCAGTCGTCGTGCTCGCGCGGCGATCGATTTATGATCTGCCGACAGCGGTGATAGCAATCGTGAGCTTGGCCGTGCTGTTCCGCTGGAAGGTGCCCGAGCCGGTAATCATTGCGGTTGCGGGCGTGGCGGGTTTGGCGCTGCATGGTTAGCATGGAGTTGGGGGGGAGGCGCGGGCAAACTTCTACCTGCTCGGGATTCAGGCGTCCGCGTGCCTGAGACCTTCGTGCGGTATTCTGTATTGACAGTCTGTTCCTCAGGGAGCGACACTCCGTTCAAGTGCGCAAAAGTCTGTGACCGGTGAGCAACGATTGCAACCGGGTCTGTATAGCACTGCGGGCAGGACCACGTCAGATTTGGTATGGACCAATATCCGATTGCCGGCGGAAGTTGCCCTCCATTGGAGTCCCAAGACGCCGATTTGCGTGCGACGGCGCCGGGACCGGCGGCAATCAACGGTGCTGCTAGTGGCGAAGCGGAGAAAGATGGCGTTGAATCCCAGCCAGACGCTGCACTTGGAAATAAGGAAGAGCAGAAATCGACATCTGCCTCCTCGTTTCGCGATGATGGCGGAAATTCCTTGCCAGCGATGGCGACACGCGAGTTGGATGCTACGCTGCAACTTCTCGTCGAACGCACCCAATACATCACCGGCGCAACTGGCGCCGCTATCGCGTTGAAAGATAGCGATGGCATGCTGTGTCGCGCTAGCGCTGGCGCTTCCTCTCCCGAATTAGGGGCACACCTCCAGGTAAATTCAGGCCTCTCCGGAGAGAGTGTTCGCACTCGCCAGATCTTGCGTTGCGACGATGCTGAGACGGATGCGCGAGTAAACCGGGATAGCTGTCGAGCATTGGGGATTGCTTCAGTTGTGATCATGCCATTGTTGCGGGATGGTGAAGTTGAGGGCGTGTTTGAGCTGTTTTCCGACAAGACCTATACGTTTGGAGCGCGCGATATTGCTACCCTCGAACGAATGGGAGAGATGGTTCATACCGCGATAGATCATGCCCGAGCCGCGCATGCCCCGCTTAAGCAGGCAGAGTCAGACAAGACTGAGGCAAGGATTCCAGATATCGTCGAGGGGAATGGAACGGAGGATCATGCGCAGGCCGATGACAGGATCTCAGAACTCGAAACTACTTCGCTGACCGAAAGAGATGCCAACGAGGAGGCTGTTCTTTCAGGAGAACCTACTCGAGGGACAGAGCGGACTGTAGTTTTCTGGAGACCGCGTCGCCACTCCGCGCAAGGCCCGAGTGAGGCGCAAGAGACCAAACCCACTCATGAAAAAGCATCTGATATTTCAGACTCAAAGTCTACGGCGGCCGCCGACGGGGACATACTTCCGGGACTGGCAACGGAGCCGGCAAAGATTTTTGCAGTTTCTGAGACCGGGTTTTCACTTGCGCCGGAAACCCCTCCCGAAGTGAAGGCGGTCAGCCCGAGTGAGAGAACAACCGGCCTGCGGGACGGAGCGATAGCGGAAGGGCTAGCCGATGCAGCTGACCGTGAATCCTGCTACCCCAGTGGAATAAATCCAGAGGGGTTTGTCGGCGGAACCGCAAATATCAATAAATGTGAAGGTTGCGGCTTTCCGGTTTCGGAGGGTAGAAAGTTTTGTCTCGACTGCGATTCCGCTCGCAAGGGCAATGATCCTGCCATGGCCGCCGTCACCGGGGGCCTACCCGCCGAACCTGCAAGATTTATTCCGCAGTTTTTGAGCGGAATCGAGGCACCGGCTGAGGAGTCGTGGCTTGCCGCTCACAAGTACTTGATCGCTGCCCTTGTCGCCCTGGCACTCATTATCATTTTCCTGCTGTTGTCTCATTCCTTGTAAGAACCGCGCGCCCTTGAACATGGAGGCCCCCGCCACCCGGAGGCTCATTGCCATGAGAGTGACCCCTCATCGCGCCCGCTTCTTCCTTCTTGACAAACGTGTTAAGCCTGCATAAAGTGCGAACATTCGCTCTATAAAAGGTTTTCAGGTGCCCATAATGAAGAACGTTTACGAGGTCCTCAGGCAGAAGGAACTGGAACTGTCCAGGTTAGAAAAAGAAGTTGAGGCGCTGCGAGTCGCGGCTCCGTTGCTCTCGGATGAGGGCAAAGATACGAATATTGAATCCGCGGGCAAGCCAACGCTGGCGACGCCCTCGCCAACGCAACCGATTCGGATCCCGCAGCCAGCGGTCAATGCTACCCCGCCACCAGCGCGGGCCGCCGGGTGGGAGGATACCGCAAAGCGTTGGCCCTAAAGAGAGATTGAATGCCATGCCGCTGCCTGAACCACGGGGAGCGGGCCTGAATATTCTCCGGTAAACAGCCCGGGTCACAAGCCCGGGCTGTAATGTTTGTGGTGGATCCAGGGTTTTCGCGCTCAGCCTGATCTGTGGGAAACCGACATCGGACAAGGGGTTCAGCCAACCTCAACAAATATTTGCAGCTTCCTATCTCTCGCCCAGCAGGTTATCTATCACTCCCCGCATCATTGAGCCCCCATACGAGCCGGCAATGCCCGGCAGGAATACCAGCAATGATTCATAAAGCTGAGCCCGGTTAGGCTTCTGCGTCAGCAAGACATAGGCGAACAGATCTGCAATGGGCACAAAAATCCCAACCGCCACCACCCATCGCCACGCTCTGCGGGGCCGAAGCAAACCCAACAACATGCAGGACGCGAGCACCAGCAGGGCGGTGAAAAGCAGGTCATCCAGTTTTACGTCAATCCATCCTGCAAAGGCGCCTGCTGCGATGGCAAGCATATAGAAATGCAAATCTTCACTGTCAGGTGAATCGTCATCCGAGCGACATCCACCCCAGGCGGTTGTCATCGATCTAAACAGAACTCCTCTCTCGGAGTTTAATAAACATAGAACCCTCTGCCGCTTTTTCTTCCCAACCAGCCAGCGTCCACCATCTTGATGAGCAGCGGACACGGACGGTACTTGGGATCCCCCAGGCCATCCTGCAAAACGCGCATGATGTCGAGGCATACATCCAATCCAATAAAATCGGCCAGCGTCAGCGGACCCATGGGATGGGCCATTCCCAGCTTGAACACTTGATCGACTGCCTCCGCAGTAGCTACCCCTTCCATGACGGCGTACATAGCCTCATTGAGGAGCGGCATAAGCACACGGTTGGAAACAAAACCCGGAGCATCATTGACCTCCACCGGGGTCTTCTCCAGTTTCAGGGCAAGGTCTCGCACGGTTTCGAAGCTCGCCTGCGACGTGGCCAAGCCACGAATCACTTCTACCAGCTTCATCACCGGAACAGGATTGAAGAAGTGCATCCCGATAACCTTGTCAGGACGCTTGGTCAATGCTGCGAGCTTGGTTATGGAAATAGAAGAAGTGTTGGAAGAAATAATTACTTCGGGACGGCAGATTTTGTCCAGATCGCGGAAAATACCGGCCTTTATTTCTAGTTTCTCGGTCGCGGCTTCTACTACAAAATCGCAAGCTACGAGCTTGGCTCGGTCGAGTACGGGCTGAATACGCTGCAATGTCATGGATCTGTCCTGGGGGGTAATCTTTTCTTTGGCCACTTCACGATCCAGATTCTTGCCGATGGTCTCGATGGCGCGATCGAGAAAGCTTCTATCTATGTCGTACAGAAGAACCTGATATCCGCTGCGGGCGAATACATGAGCAATACCGTTGCCCATGGTGCCGGCACCCACTACACCGATTGTCTTAACTTCCATGGCACCTTCTCCACTGCTATCGGCTATTGTTCGGAGGTGCAGTAGGAAAACCAGAAAGTGTAACAGAAGCGACAACAGGAAAGGATCGGGAAGCCTGGTGAGAACTTGGTTTACCAAAAGCGAACCAGATTTAAACACGAGATGCAGACAAAAGTTTTGGTATCGGAGATCGCAGCAAATTCTTTCCTTGATTCCGGCTTTGAGAATGTCGCTGAGGCAGCACGGACACGAACTGCCCGCATCACACCAATAAAGGTGCTGGGGGAGTCAGAGAGAAAGGCGGGCTGGGTGGCTGGGAGCTCGCTCTCTCTGGGCGGGGGACATCCAGGAGGGAACACATGTTACGAAAACTGAGCATGGCTGCCTGTGCAGTTGCGGTGACGATAGTTCTGAGCAGTTTTGCGGTCGCACAATATCGGGATGACGACGACGACTATTACGGCGAACAGGGCAATGCGGCGCAGGCTCGCCAGTACGGATATCAGAGCGGATACCGTGACGGTATCGCTAAAGGCAGACATGAAGGAAGAGAGAAC
>WNFB01007422.1_pt1 | contig 17059 bp, 13 predicted proteins | sample 5400501 | NCBI WGS metagenome assembly WNFB01 (sample SAMN13153341, study PRJNA577476) | soil metagenome | isolation source: 200 cm saprolite under Douglas fir tree site 2 hole 1 | place: USA:California | collected 2015-04-18
TGATGACCATCAGATCGAGTTGTTGGCGCATCCAGGCTGCCGAGGTTTCCACTTCTCGATCAGGTAAGAGATCCACGACCCGCCGACTCTCCAGGTTCACGAGGATGGTCCCGAAGCGGCACCCACGGATGACCGGAAAAATCGTCGATGCCGAGAAAAAGGATCACGCCGGCAGAGCTATCGGGCAGATCCATGATGCGACGGAGAATCGTTTGGCGGGTCGTTTGTATCCCCAGCCGCGTGGCCAATCGAGTACCGCCTTTGCCACAGGTTGCCAGTCCGATGGAGGTAATCTGCTGGCAGTGTCGGATCGTCATCCTGGCCCACGGCTCCATAAAGTCGGGAAAGCGCTCGGCGAAGACGTTGCGCGAAGAGTCACGCATTGCGACAGTAAAATTTGCGCACGGTGAGCGCAAGCAGCACTTGGCGGCCTCCACAAGGCACATCACGTACCGTCCGGCGGTAATGACTCTTGATGGACGAAGACGGTTCAGCACAGAGCGGACAGCAAGACGTCGGGTGCGTTGAGATCACAGAGATCAGCAAGCCAGTCGCTGTGATCTGGATCTGGTCAATGAGCATTCCGTCAGGCAGTGGCAGCAGTGGCGTCTTTTCCATCACACCCTCCTTCTTGGCGACGAAACAATCTCCCAGAGGCTTCTTATGGAAGAGACTATACCACGACAGGTCAATTTGTCGTTTCATGCAAGCAAGCGGAATGCCCCCAAAGCGGCCATGAGCCCACCGAATTCTCACATTTACAGATCAACTGTGATAAAATAAGTCCAGTAGACCATACCCCATCTGATCTCTATCATAGCACGCAACGAAAAAGGAGGTTCCAAGCCATGTACGAGGATGCCTTAGCGCGTGTCGACCTCTTTTCCGGCCTCCGTAAGAAGGAGTTAAAGGACCTGGCAACACATTGTTCGGAGAGCACGTATCGCCCAGGCTCGGTGCTGCTCTCTCAAGGCGAACAAGGGTTAGGGCTGTATATTCTCACCAAAGGGACAGTGCGCATCACCCGGAAAAACAGCCCTGATGGAGCGGAGGAAGTACTAGCGACAGCAGGGGTAGGGGATGTAATTGGCGAGTTGGCGCTCCTGGATGATTTGCCCCGCTCTGCTACGGTCACGGCGGTAGATGAGGTCACCGTGCTTAAGCTGGCGCTATGGGAATTCCGCCGTTTCCTGCGCCGTAGCCTCCGCAACGACCCCGATGTCGGGCTTGACCTCCTGGCCGTTCTCAGTCGCCGCCTGCGCAAGGCCGAGCAACGAGCCACCGAGTAACTGGTGAAGCCAGTATGTAAGACTGGGTGGGGCGGCCCTGACCAGGATGTTGTCTAGTCCAGCCCGAGGAGCAAGGAGGAGTGCTGGCAAAAGCATTCGACTTCCTGCATGGCGTGCGTGTCCGCGCGAGTTCCCTGAGAGCTCCAACTTCTCGAACTACGCCCATCCCGTTTACCTATCGTGGCCCCGATGGAGCCATCCTTTCTGTGGACTGCAAAGTGAAGCTCATGAAGGGGATAACCGCAATTCTGCCTCATTTCCTGGCGTTCCTGCCAGATAATGTGTCTCAACACAGTGAAAAATCGCTCGTAAATGGCTTCATGAACAAGAAAATGGTAAAAGATGATATCACGACAGGTTATGAGGCAGAAATGTTCGCCAGCGTTTTGCATCCGCCCTCAAAGTGAGTGACACGAATTATGGCAAGCGCGAAAATTATCTGACAAACGACATTGGTCAGCAGTATCGAACCTGCGAAAGAACCAGCATACTTGTCAGTCACAGGTGATAAGCTGTCAGATGAACTGTCAGTAGCAGTTTTATAGCAGATTGGGTAGGAGGTGAAACAAGGAGAGAAGGGAGCTTAAGAGGGTGAGGTGAAAGGGAAGTATGGTCTATAGCCCATAAGCCGGGGAATTGTCAAAAGTAATCGCGATAGCGCTTCTCCCAACCATCGGGGGCCGTAGGGGCGGGGGTGGTGCGGACGGGCGGCGGGGACGCTTGCGTCGCCCCCGGTGCTCTGAGCCCACAGTTCTTGGTGGAACCCACAATAGCGCAAATGTCTGAAGATAAAGGGAAAAACTCTGCCAGAGATCATGAAGTCTTACCTCGTATGATTTTGAGAGGCAGGCCTAAAAAACAATGTTTCTTCACATCTTCTATGTGACGCGCTGTTCTGCTATACTTGTGGTGCATTTACAACAAACTGCATATTTACACATCTTACAGAAGAGAAGGGAACATGCCTGCGGCCTGATCTTCAGAGCAGGATATTGTACAGTTGTTGGCGAGCTTTGGTAAGGGTACTAGAGCATAATCAAGAGACCATTTCGGGTATGAGAGGCATCCCCTAACATCTCCCCTTTTTTATGCACGCGCTCACACAGCAATACAACGGACACAAGTGATACAAGTGATACAAACGATACAAATGATACAAACCTCATTGGGAATACACTAGCAAGAGTGTCAGGGTGAAAGGTGATCCTCCACCTGGGGCGACGCAAGCGTCCCCACCCCGCTCTACACCACCCCCGCCCCTACGCGAACGGGCATCACCACTAGCCGCCGATTCTTGCCAGAACCTTTGGTAAGCTCCTATTTTACCCTGTCGAGAAACAACTGTATGAATTGTTCCGCATCCACGCCTACCGAAGCCAGCACATTTGCGGAATGCCGGCGTTCAAGCGCGGGGTCAATATCTGCTGGGCGTTCAAAGTAGGCGACGGTCTCCCCGGAGGTGAGCGTGCCAGCTAACTCTACATCAACATAAGCTGGCTCCCAGGTAATCAGTTCAGGTTGGAATGCTGCTGCCAGGCAGAGCGGGTCGTGCATCTGAAAAGCGGTGAGGCCCCGTGAATGCCCAAAGGTTTCAAGGTAGGAATCAACTGCCTGCTGGATGAACCTGGCGACCGGGCTGCCGGTAGAGGCAAGCTCCTGCGCTTGTTCGCGTTGGAAGAGGGCCTTTGTGGTTACGTCGAGCGTGACCAGGCGTATGGGCCAGCCTGCATGGAGCACGATATGCGCGGCGTGTGGGTCCGCGTAGATATTAAATTCGGCGATTGGTGTCACGTTGCCGGGGACGCGCAATGCCCCGCCCATGATGACCACTTCGCGCACGTGCTGAGCGATGCGTGGTTCCTTGCGCAGTGCCAGGGCGATGTTGGTCAGCGGACCAATCGGTACGAGCGTGATTTCGCCCGGCACTGCCATAATTTTCTCAATGATGAGGTCTACCGCGTGCTGGCTGATAGGCCGTAGTTTTGGCTCCGGTAGCTCTATACCGCCAAGTCCGTTGCGCCCATGAACATAATCGGCGGTGACGGGTTGACGTACAAGAGGACGGTCACAGCCTCGCGCTACCGGAATATCCGTTCGTCCTGCCAGTTCCAGCAGCGCCAGCGCATTGCGCGTGGTCAGATCGACGTGCACATTGCCGCTGACGGTGGTGATGGCTTCAAGCTGGATGTCGGGTGAAGCGAGCGCCAGAAAAAGCGCGAGCGCGTCATCTATCCCCGGGTCGGTATCGAGAATAATCCGTGGCATGGGATATCCTTCTCCATTTCGGTGGGTTGTGCCCAATGATGCACATTAACGAACTACTCCAGCCATCGCGGGGTGCCGATTTATCGTGCACCCGGTTTACCGCCCACCGCCGATTATGAACTTTAACGACCCAAAGCTGGTCTTGTCATGCTGAGCGCAGCGAAGCATCTCTGTGCCCATCGAGCCAGACCCTTCGCGGAGTTTACACTGAGCGGAGCGAATGTGCTCAGGGTGACAACACCTGATCGATCTTGTTCGTTAAAATTCATTATCGGCCTTCGGCGGATGTGATGATGTCCGCATGAAAAAGTTAATCTGCATAATTCTTCAGCCTCTGAAGCCCACTCAATCAAGCGTCGAGAACAGGTTATTCAGCGATTCTGCTAAGGTGGGATGAGCAAAGACGGCATCGCGCAGAACCGTGTAAGGTACCTTGCCCATCATCGCCATTTGCAAGACCGCCATAATCTCGCCGCCTTCAATGCCCAGGACGGCGCAGCCGAGAATCTGGCCCGTACCGGCGTCCACTACTGCTTTCATGAAGCCCCGGGATTCGTCCACTTCCAGGGCACGCGCTACGTAATTCATTGGCATTTTGGCGACCTTAATGTTGCGACCCTGCGTCCGTGCCTCTGTCTCACTCAGGCCTACGCGTCCCAGTTGGGGGTCAATGAACACGGTGTAGGGGACCAGCCGCTCGCGGGTACTGGCCTTCCCATTTTCGAGCAGGTTGGTGCGAATGATGCGAAAATCGTCGTAGGAGATGTGGGTAAAGGCCGGTCCGCCTTTCACATCACCCAATGCGTAGATTCCCGGTACGTTGGTCTCCAGGCGCTCGTTGACCTGGATAGAGCCTCGTTTGTCTATCTGTATTCCAGCAGCATCCAGGTTGAGCCAATCGGAGTTAGGTACTCGGCCTGCTGCTGCCAGCAAGTGTGATCCGCTGAGTGTACGCTCTCCAGCCGGTGTTTGCACTGTCAAGTGAATAGTGCCCTGGGCGGTTTGCTCCACACGCACCGGTTTTGTTTCCAGAAGCACTTCGATGCCGTCCTCGCGCAAGATGTGCGCTACTTCCCCGGCAACATCCGGGTCTTCACGGCTCAGCAGAAACGCCCCGCGCTGTATAACGGTGACCTGGCTACCGAAGCGGCGGAACATCTGGCCAAATTCCAAACCAACGTAGCCTCCGCCTATGATCAGCAGGTGTTCGGGGACAGTATCCAGCTCCATGATCGAGGTCGAATCTAAAGTGGGTACATTTTCTATGCCGGCCAGAGCGAGTTTTGCCGGTCGCTCACCAGCATTGATAAAGATCATGCTGGCTGTCAACTGGCGAGTTTCACCAGCGTTCAAAAGTACTTCCAGGGTCTTGGGACCTGTAAAGCTGGCCTCGCCCATCAAAAGGTCCAGGCCGGCGGTGCGTTCAATGCGACGCTCGCTCCCGCCGCGGAAACTATCGACAATGTCTCGTTTGCGCTGCCGGACCTTGACCATGTCAATAGTCACAGGTCCTGTATGCACGCCATAGTCAGCGCCACGCCTGGCAAGATAGGCAACGCGTGCGCTGGCTACCATCGTCTTGGTGGGTGTGCAGCCTTCATTGATGCAGGTGCCCCCTACATGTACGCGCTCGATAATGGCGGTCTTCCAACCAGCGTTTGCTAACGCGGTGGAGAGAGGCCCTCCCGCCTGGCCGGCGCCGATTACGATTGCATCATAGTGCGTATTTGCAGCCATTGAATCTCATCTCCTTCTATTTGTCCTGTATGTACTTCCTTTGGTCCTGCCTGACTGACGCAGTCAGTAGACGCGCCAGCGTCGTTGGCAGGACCCATTTAAACCCACATCCTTATACCACATGGTCATTCCGGCTGCCGATTCGTTACAGGTGGCAGAAAATGTGAAGGAGTAAGAAACAGTTCGACAAAATATAGTCAGACGTAATCAGGTTTAAAAGTACGAATGCCTTTCTGGTTCGTTGTACTTGTTAGAAGAGTTAATTCGTTCATTTTGAAGTGTAAAACATCATAGTATTTACCTGGATTTGGGAAAAGTAATATATGGATAAGAGAAAAATCCTGCTAAGTTTTATCGTACTGGGATCGCTCCTGGTGAGTCTCGCGCTGGCATTTAACATGTTTAGCAAAGGCATTCAGCATAGTTTTGCACAGTCATCCGGTGTCACCGTCACCGACTTCTGGATCAATGGTGGTCAGGAACCCTGGGGAGTAACCTTTGATAGCAAGGGTAATGTGTGGGTGGCTGTCCCTGGATGCGATCCATCACCTACCTGCAGCACAACTACTCCACCTGGTGAAATAGAAGAATATAATCCTGCCGCTTCAAGTTGGATTGCTACTTACCAGCTCCCTTCAGGTTATGCACAGCCGCTTTTCCTTGCGTTTGACGCCCAGGGTAATCTCTGGTTCCCAATGCCAATGGCTAATTCAATCGGTATGTTGAACCTTCAGTCGAAGACATTCCAACAATTCTCTGTGCCAACCGCCGCAGCCGGTCCCTGGGATATTGCAATCGATCATAATGGCAAAATCTGGTTTACTGAGCATTACACGAACAAAATTGGTGAATTTAATCCCTCAACACAGACGATGACAGAAATTTCAACACCGGCTAGCAATAGTCAACCCTATGGAATAGTTGTTGACGCCTCAAATAATATCTGGTTTACCGAAAATAACTCAACGGTCGCTCTTATCGGTGAATATACTACCGGTGGAACATTGAACGAATATAAGATCCGCAACAACCCCCCTAGTGGTCTGACGCCTCACCTTATTAGCGTTGACCCCAACGGCAACATTTGGTGGACAGAAGGATGGGTTGGTATGATAGGCAAGCTCAACATAGCGCAAGCGGCACCAGGGACGAATAACGGCGTCACCGAATATGCCTATCCTGCAACATGCACTACCTGTGGCGGTACACATACATCTGGCATCGGGATTGATAGTTATGGCCAGATCTGGTTTGATGATTCATTACAGGGTATCTTTGGCTCATTCCCAGATACTGGAACAGGCTCATTTTCTGTTTACTCGGCTCCCTCGCAAAACGCACATCCTCATGATGGATTGAACGTCGACGTGCAAAATCGCATCTGGTTTACGGAGGAGTTTGCTAACAAGCTTGCTGAAGCCGTGCAAAACACCGTGCCAACGCCAACACCATCGCCAAGCGTGTCACCATCGCCAGGCGTGACACCGTCACCATCACTCACGGTGACACCATCACCTACTATAATACCATCACCCACGGTGACACCATCGCCGGGATCAACTTTGGCGCAGGACACCTTCCAGCGGCCCAATCAGGCACTGTGGGGAACGGCTTCCGATGGCCATACCTGGGGTGGCGACGCCAATACGCTCAGCGCCTTCTCGATCGTAAATAATACGGGCCAGATCTCTAATGGGAATGGTATTTACAATGCGGTCCTCGGCTCGACTGCTACTGATGCTGAAGTCCTGTTCAGTGGATCAACGAGTAGCTACAGTAATACGAACCTGGGCGCGGTTCTACGCTGGAGTAATACCAATAACTGGTATAAGGCGTATATCAACGGGACGACCCTGGTCGTCCAGAAGAAAGTCAATGGGACTACTACCATTATTGGGTCAGCGTCCTTTGCAGCGACGGCGGGAACTTCCTACACCCTGCGCTTCCGGGTGGTTGGCACCACCTTGTACGCCAGGGTCTGGCAAACAGGGACAACAGAACCAACCAACTGGCTGATTACGGTGACTGATACCTCGCTCTCATCTGGCTTCTGCGGCTTGCGCATGCAGGTAGCAAGCGGTGTTACTGCTAGCTATACGTCGTTCCTGGCCCCGAAGGCTTCCAAGTACCCAGGCAATCTCTTAAAGAGCAGGTCCTACAATCTCTGCAATATTGTCGGGCCCTTCCTTATGAAGAATGCTTCCATCCTTTACAAAATCTCCACCCCTGCACAAGAATTGACAATGAGTGTCACTAAGCTGGAATCGTTACCTGTCCATCCCATTCCCCTTGTACGGCACCATTGATCATCACCAAGACCGTGATAACGGCAGATGGCGATGAGGGAGAAAGGAAATGAATTTCTTTGTTCGTTCCACCCGTTTGCCCTGTGAACGTGCTGTACATTGCTTTGCCATTTGCCGGAATAGTGGCTGGCCCCGTAAGACTCGTGCTTTGTTGCGTTGTCCCTGCATCTATCTGGGTCGTTATCTTAAGAGGGCCTACATCCTTTCCGCTGCAATTGTCGATCTCGTCCACCAGCTTATAATGTCCGTCAGTGAGCTTAACCAGCGAGGGCGAATTTACTGTCAAACAAGTTGCCTGTGCTCCGATTGGTGTAATGGCAGAAGTCAGTGTATTTGAGGTGGAGGATGCAGGCGATGGATTGCTACTGGTATCCCCGAAACAACTGGCCAAAAACACGGTACAGGCCAGCAACGCGATGAGAAATATGGGATGTACCTTGAAACCAGGTGCGTCTTTCAACTTCAGTCCTCCATTGTTAAGTAGAAATTCGGCATATTTTATCTTTGGCGATGTAGTTGGTCTCTGCTTATTCACTGCGAGGATATCTGGGCTATTATATAGTATTCGTTTCATATTGCAAACGTCAGCGGGCATGGTAACCATAAAGTCATTGATTCCGCCCCATTTGGGGTCATAACATTATAGCTGCTGCGCTAGAAATGCCTCGACTTCCGCGAGCGCCGGTAGACCTGATTGCGCCCCGAACTTCGTCACTTTTAGCGCGCTGGCATACACCGCAAATTTTAAAGCGTCTGCTGCACTCTGACCGCCGGTCAAAGCTACGGTGAACGCGCCGGCAAAACAATCCCCGGCGGCGGTCGTATCAACAACCTTTACCCTGGGTGCTGGCTGGTAAATAGTGAGTGTTTTTCCACTGCCATCGTCCATAGCAAGAACGGCCCCCTGCGCTCCCAGCGTTATGACAGCTATTGGTATGCCCTGCTCATGAAGCCTTGTAGCGGCGGTACGAGCGCCTTCAGGGTTGTCTACATCCATACCGCTAAGTGTGCTGGCCTCGTTCTTGTTGGCAATCAATATTTGCAGTTGCCTGAGAGTCTCCGGGGGCAGCGGTTGGGCGGGCGCAGGATTCAACACCACCGGGATGCCGCCATTGTGCCCGGCGGCAACCAACGTTTTGACGGTTTCCAGTGGAATCTCCAGTTGTAATACCAGCGCGCGTGCCTGGGCGATAGCCTCAAAAATATTCGAGAGTTGCACTCGATCCAGGCCCACCTGCATATTAGCGCCGGAGGCAACCACAATGGCATTGTCACCATCATGGGTAAGGAAAATAAAAGCCACGCCACTGGCTTCTTGCTTGTCGGTGACAATAAGCCCGGTATCGATTTTGTCCGCCAGCAGCGCATTGAGCAGTTGTGCCCCAAAGGGGTCTGTTCCTACACGTCCTGCCAAGGCTATGGGTGCCCCCAGGCGTGCCATGGCTACCGCTTGATTGGCTCCCTTCCCACCAGGAACGAGCTTGAGCGAGCCTGCTCCCAGGAGGGTTTCACCTAAGACAGGCAGGCGCGAAACCTGAACTACCAGGTCCATGTTGATGCTGCCAACGACGAGGATAACGCTATTTGACATGACTGCACACCTCCAAATTACATATGCCGGACGAGGCTCTTGCTTTCTCGATCTACCATATACAACAAACGACAATAGAAAGCAAAAATGGCTGTGCTATCCAGAGTATCCTGGGATTTCGAGAGCAAATTGGCTCAGTTATAGGGATGCCTTTGGGACAAATGCCCAGGGCGAATAGGCCAGCAGGACTCTTGTCACCGGGATATCCTGTATAACAGATAGGCTAGATGACCTACCAGGTTAAGAACTCTTAGCTCGAAATGCCAAATCTCAACCTCGATCACAACCTTCTCTCAATCAAAGATTAACGCTGACCTTGTATATTTGAGAATATATGAAGAAATTCAATCTGCATAGGTGGAGGAGCAGGAGTTAGCGAAGAGCCGCGTAGGGGCGGGAGTGGGGCGGATGGGTGGTGGGGATGCGTCTCCTTGCGTCTCACCTGACCGCGAAGCGGTAGCTGCGCAGTGCCTTTCGTCTCGGCTGACCGCGCAGCGGTAGCGACGCAGTCGCGTTGCCGAGACGGGCAAGAACCAGCGTTGGTGAGACGGATTGGTGCCAGCATCGCCCCTCGCTGGTAAACAGTTGTCGCTTTGACTGCATCCTCGTATAAGTAGTAAAGGAATGTAGAACGATGCTTGATGTCTTAGATTCCCCGACCACTCGTTTCGCGCAGGAAGCTGAACGGCGCCGCATTGCGCGTGAGTTGCATGATGGTGTTGTGCAATCGCTAACCGCGCTTGTTGCCGACCTGGAATACTTTCGTACGCGCTGCTTGCCCGCAATAGGTCAGACAAGCCACGAGGTTATTGAAAAAGTGGAGATATGGCAGGAACTTGCGCGTGATAGCCTGACTTCCATGCGCCAGGCGCTAGGTGGATTGCGCAAGCCATCTGAACTCGATCTTGGCCTGGAATATGCCATTCAAGTTATTTCGATCGACTTGCGTGATTCAGGCTATACTGTTGTGTTTGAATGTGAAGACTGGCCCGTTATGTTGCCGATCGAATATACATCGAATATCTATTATATAATACGCGAAGCGCTAACAAATATATGTAAACATGCCAAAGCCTCCACTATCAAGGTATGTATGTTTAGTTTCGAGGAACACCTGCATATCAGCATCAGTGATGACGGGGTAGGGATGCCAAAGTATTGTGTTAAAACGCATATGGAGAGTGGATATCAGCAAGGACTGGTAGGTTTGCGTGAGCGGGCAGCCCTGCTGGGGGGAGTTGTTACGATAGAGAGTGTTGCTGGCAAGGGTACACGTCTTGATATAGATATACCATTGCCTTATCAACATCCGTAAGAGCGAGGGCGGTCTCTCATGGGTAGGTTTTTTTGGAAACGTGCTCGTCAGTCGTAGAGTGCGGATTTATCCAGCACGCGGGCGAGGGCGGATGATGTGGGGAAGGGCAAGAAAGATACGGGGTATCTTTACAAGGCCTTGATGGTCGCCCGGTGCTGGGGGTGTGAGCGCGTTGCCCAACAGGTGAGCACAGGGAACGGGACGCGGGCGACCATAAAGGCCCTCCCCGCCGCCCCGCCCCACCCTCGCCCCTACGGAATTTGATGGGCTTTTCGTTAGCTTGATGCGTATTGGAGGGCTTTTATGGTCGCCCGAGGGCTTGTCCTCGCCCTGCCACGTTGCTGGAACAAATAACGTATTTTGGAGAAATGCAAAGCTATGGCTGCCGGGATGGAAGATCTGACAGGTGCGCGAGTCAACGCCTGGTCAGTAAGTGAACAGAGTCGACAGCAAATCAGTGTAGGAGTTGTTGACGATCAGCGCCTCTTCCGCGAGAGTATAGCGGGTATGCTGGCCGCGGAGTCGTTCATCTCGGTGGTTGGAGTTGCCTGTAATGGGTTGGAGGCAATCGAGCTGGTGCGGCAATTCCGGCCAGCCGTTATGTTGATGGATGTGAAAATGCCTGAGATGAATGGCATCCGGGCAACCCGCCAGATCAAAGCAGAGTTTCCCGAGACCAAGATCATATTATTGACCACGTTCACCAGCGACGACTTTGTGCTGGAAGGCCTGGCTGCCGGTGCGAACGGCTACATCCTGAAAGATATTTCTGCTGTAGGACTTGTCTCTGCAATTCGTGCTGTCAATAGCGGGGAACAGGTTACCGCGCCTGATATTGCTAACCGCGTGATGCAATTATTGGAGAAGCAAAACCCCGATAAAGGACAGCATGAAAACGGCTTGACGGCGCGTGAAATGCAAATGATCGAACTGATTGCCAGGGGTATGGTCGCTAAAGAGATTGCGCGTTTGCTTGCCATTAGCGAAAAAACCGTACGTAATCACATTAGCAGTATTTATCGTAAACTAGAAATATATGATCGCTCGCAGGTAGTCATTTATGCGATGAAGAAAGGCCTGATTGATATAGACGAGGGGTCTTAAGGGGCCAGAACAATGCGCAGCAATTCATGATCTCAACTCTTTTTATTACCTTGACGGGGGTGCCGCGTGTCTACCATTTTTATAGACCGGGACGGGGTTATCAATGAAAACCGGGCCGATTATGTCAAAAACTGGAGTGAATTCCGCTTTTTGCCAGGATCGCGCGAAGCAATTGCGAAGCTCACACAGGCAGGCCACCGCATCGTTGTGTGTACTAACCAGGCCGGAGTAGCCCGTGGGAGTGTTCCGATCGAAACGGTGTATGAAATTCATCGCAAGATGGTAGCTGCGATTAACGCAATGGGAGGTAAGGTAGAAAAGGTATATTTTTGCCCGCATGGTAAAGATGAGGATTGCGCCTGTCGCAAACCTCGCCCCGGTATGCTGCTGAGAGCGCGTGATGAGCTGGACCTGGATATGCGTGACGCGGTAATTATTGGTGACAGTATCGGTGATGTACGTGCCGGACTTGCCGTTGGTATTCATGCCGTACTGGTGCTTTCGGGTCTCGGTTTCGAGCAACTGTGCGCACATCATCACGAAGCTGATGGGCCATTCCGTATCACGCTGAATCTGAGGCACGCTGCGGAGTTGATTTTGCAAGGGCTGCATATTCCGACAGAAGTACAATCCTCGCTGGAACGTGCCTGCTATGCCTTTCTCGATAAGACTGAACATGTCGATTCTCTGCAACAAGATCTGGCAGGAATAAGCCTCTCTTCCTGATACTTTCTAGTGAGGGATAAGCGTGTTTATACTCCGGCAATAGGTGAGTAAGCGTTGGAAGATTGGTAATGCTTCGAGCGCAGGAGAAGATCCCACCACGATAAGTTTCCTCTGAGCGCGTGTGAGGGCCACGTTAAGCCGGTGAGAGTCGGTGAGGTGATCTCTCAGCTGGCTTTCTGCGGCTGGCGTGGTCGTGGTGGCCAACGATATGATAATCACAGACCGCTCTCCCCCCTGGAAACGATCTACAGTGTCTACACTCAAAGGTGTGTCAAACATAAGTGCTCGCCAGCCACTCGCTTCGTCGTCGCTGAAAAGGTAGCGGCGCAGGTTTGCGACCTGTGCCCGGTAGGGTGCAATAATGCCAATAGCTTGTTGCGCGACCCCTCGTGCAATTAATGCTGCAACTAACTCGCGCACGGCCAGCGCCTCAGCGTTGCTGATCTTCTCTCTTTCATACCCGGTGCTGACATCCAGAAATACCATCGGGTAATGTGGGTCAACGGCTCGTGTAACCGCGGGTACTTCTATGATTGATGCTGGCATTGCCACTTCCAGGAGGCGGTTCGCCACGGACGCATGTGGAATGAGTTGATCGCCATAGAACTCCGTAGAAGCAAAGTGAGAGATCTGCTTATTCATGCGGTATTGCACCTTTAAAGGCACGCAGGCGCTGATTCCCTGGTTGTCGAACTTCATATAGTCATCGTCTAATTGTTTGAGTGTGCTGAAGAGCGACTCTGCGAGTCCTGTGCTGGCAGCTTCCTTACTGAGGACGAGGGGAGGGAGTTGTTTTTCATCGCCGACAAGGATGAAGCGTTTTGTGAAGCGGAGCGCGCCTAAAATGGCAGGGAGGGTGAGTTGTCCAGCTTCATCGATGATGGCAACATCGAATTGGAAATCTACCTTGTTCTCCCCTGCTCCGTTAAGTGACAGGGGCGCGTACTTTTCCGATGACCATGTTGCAGTAGTCGAAGCGATAACGGGGATGTTTCGCAGCAATTCGTGCACGGCTTGCCGGGTATCTCCATCTACAGCAGGGGTACTCTTGCCATTCTGTTTTTGCTGCACGAGATCTTTCAACAGGTGACCATGTAATGCGTCATCTACACTGCGCTCGTGGCCCAGTCGCACAAAGTCATGAAAGCCCTCCATCTCAAGCCGTTTGAGCATATTATCAACAGCTTGATTGGTGAAAGCGGCGAGCAGAACGCGCTGGCCCTGGCTGCACAGCCGTTTGACGATCTCAGCGATGACACTGGTTTTACCTGTGCCAGGGGGGCCATGGATGAGCAGGTAGTCCTGCATCTGCAAGGCTCGCTCGACGGCCAGGTTCTGTTCCGCGTTAAAGCTGGCCCGTGGCGGAACGATGTTCCTGTTGAAGCGCGGTCGTCGAGCGCCTGCCACGAGTTCGCGCAGGTGGGGATCAGCTTGTAGCCAGCGGAGGAGATTTTGCACGGTGCGTACGTGGACGATACTGATATCGTAACGATCGATCAATGTTGGATGAGCGATAAGTTCTGGGCTCCAGATGGTGACTTGTTCGGAACTGGTACTGAGAATGGTGCCTGTAACGACTTCGCCGGTGATTGGGTCGCCATTGCTGAGCAAGATTTCGTCTCCCGCGCGCAGCTCCGAGGTGTTGGTGCAGCGAAATACCTGCTGCCAATCACCCTGTCCCGTTGGCACCGGTTTATGCAGCGGCACCAGGTCACTGATAGCTGTTCCGCGTTCAACTCGTTCCTCGACAGGCATTTGCCAGAGCAGCGCCTGCTGCTTCTCGCCTTCGAGTCCCTCCAGGTGCAGCAGGTGGTAGTACCTGGAGAAAAATGCGCGGTCCTGGAGTGCGGGTTGTGTGATATCCGCTTCGGAGACGTGTATTGTGGGCAATTCAGGTTCGGGTGGTTGCCAGTCGAGTAAGGAGGAGACCTGTTCGCACTGGGCAAGCATTGCGCACTTCGTGCAGCGTGAGGCTCCGGGAGGCGCAGGTGGAATGCCTGTAACGTGGCTGAGAACGAGGATATTCCGTTTCTCAATGACACGTTGAAGCTGGTTTTCTGTCGCACGAATACCGAAGTCCTGCGCTTCGCCAGGTGTGCCGCTATAGAGTAGGATAGCAAGGGCTTTCTTTAATTTGGGGTCGCGGCGTACTGTTAAGAGGGCATGGTATCCCTGTACCTGCCATCTATGCGCAGGTCTCGGTAACTCGCCGGTTGCTCCGCCCGTTTTCAATTCAAGCAGGCGCTGCCGGTCCGTCTGCTGCCAGAGAAGGTCAAGCCGTCCTCGCAGCCCAATCTCGGGTGCTAAGAGGAACGTCTCGGCACGCACTGAGTTCTCGCTGCCATGCTCTTCTGTCGCACCGGCCTGGCCATCCTGGGAGGATGTGGCCGGGGGCGTGTCCCACAAAGTGCTGCGCTGCTTCTGGAACCAGGTTGCCAGGCTTTCCAGGTGTGGGGCTACCTCGGCGCGTATGGCTTCGGTTGATGTGTTGATAAGCGCCAGGTCGATGCTGCTGCGTTCCAATGCCTGTTCAAAATGCCGCTGCAGGGTTCCCAGTGGTGTTTCCTGTCCATTGGCTATATAGCCTGTCATCAGTTCGCCGCGGTCGTACTCCTTAAGCAGTTCTTTGAAGCTGCTGTGCACCAGGTTACCGCGAATGGCGGCAGCTGATTGTGGCGAGGAGGCCAGGCGGTTGAGCAAATACTGGCGAGGACAATATTCAGCGTGGTTGAGGTCTGTGATGTTGAGAATGGTATCAGGTTCCAGGATAGCCAGCGTATAGTCATTGGTTCTGTAACGGTATACTGTGCGGCCCTTGTGTTCCCTGGCATCAATAGCAGGAGGCAGGTGATAGACACGCAAAGTGAGTTTTCTACCGCGCAGGTTACTACCTAGATCCATTAGCCCCTTGACCAGGCTGCGGTAATGGCGTGTCAGGCTGAATGAGGCATATTCTTCTCCTAGAGTAATAGTGATGAAAGGGGTCATTTCGCCACCAACTTTAACTTCGTGCGCGGAAATGATGTGTCCCTCGAGCTGTGCTACTGCGCAAGGTTGTTGGGCGAGCACGCAGAGAAAACATTCGTGCCGTGTTTGCTCTGCTTGACGGGCATCATGTGTTACCATCAGGTGAATCCTCTCCTGCAACCCCGGTGCTGTTCTGCATTTGTTGTTAGGAAGTGTACGAGACGAACAGATTTTCGTCAAGTGGAATGGTACCGGAATGGGTACCAGGAGAAGAGGCGCATCCATTGTACGGCAGGCTTTTGGGGAAATGGCAGATGATTGGTGTTTGGCTGCATGGAATATCGAGGGTAACTTCCAGGTAATACAAGAGAAGAAGAATACCTGTAAAATGTCAGAGCCGCTTATGCCTTGTTGTATGCGCGCAAGAACTCGGCTCTTGCAATCCCCGCTTGGGTACAAATGGTTCTCAGTGTTGATCCTTTTATTTTACTGTGATTGGGTAACGTCAACGGCGTTTTTGTGCCGTCGGCATTCTCACGAATCATCGCAATATGCTCTCGTTCTCGTACCAGGGAAAACCCAAGCAATTCGAATGCTTTGATAACCTTCGCCTTCGGTGCATCGACGGGGAAATGTGTCACGAGAGCGCTACCCCTGTTTCAGCAACGAACGCTTCCAGCACGGGAGAGTCTGTTTCGAAGATATCAGAGCCAAACGTTTCAATATGAAAGCGTATAGCGGATTTCACGTCAGCGAGAGCCTCCTCATAGGTATCACCTTCTCCGACGACAATCCCTTTCAAGCCTAATGGGTACGCGACGTATCCATCGGCATGTTTTTCTACAATAATTTTGATGGTCTGCATCGTCTTCTTCTTTCTTCTCTCAGAACTGCTCTGTTTCTCGGGTGTGCAAACATGTTCAGATGGCTCTCAAGCAAACCTTAGCAGGCTAGTGCGAAGATGTCAAGAGCCGAGCGGGAGGGTTCTCCATCCTTGCGAGGGAATCCCATACCTGTAGGGGCGAGGGAGGTGAGGAGCGGCAGGGTGGGCCTTTATGGTCGCCCGCTCGTTCCCCCTAATGGACGTAGACCTGGTGGGAGAGAAAGTGTACTTATGTACATTCACAAGATTCCGAACTCCAAAATCGAATTCGCCAGTACTATCCTCTTTTTGGTAGCAGTTTACGTCATAAAATCAGGCCCAAGTGTGTCTTCTAGATAAGAAAGCAGGAGAAAGAGATATGGATTGGTACACTGCTTGAGTCCTGATGGAGCGTGACTCGTGTATGTCATTTGATGGTAGAGAAGGACCGCTCGTAACTTCAGTAGAAGTCGAGTCATTTGAGACGATCTTTACGCGCTACTATCCCCTGGTCTATCGGCTGGCTTATCGCTATGTAGGGCAGCCAGGTGAGGCAGAGGATATCGCGCAAGAGGTCTTTCTGCGCTTTTACCATCTTCCACCGCATGCAGCGAATGAAGCTCAGCAACGTGCCTGGCTCTGTCGAGTCGCTATCAATCTTGGCTTGAATGCCTTGCGCAAGCGCAAAAGCCTTTCCGGTCAAGAGAGGCGCATCAATGTCGATGTTCTAGAGAATGTCTTGGATGTCGCAGAAGATCAGAATCCTGAGCAGTACGTGCTTGCTAATGAGCAGGCAGCGCTGGTGCGAAATACCCTGGCTCAATTGCCCGAACGGCAGCAAGTCTGCCTGGTGCTGCGCAGTATAGGGTTAAGCTATGGGGAGATAGCAGAAGCGAC
>WNFB01002169.1_pt1 | contig 17052 bp, 11 predicted proteins | sample 5400501 | NCBI WGS metagenome assembly WNFB01 (sample SAMN13153341, study PRJNA577476) | soil metagenome | isolation source: 200 cm saprolite under Douglas fir tree site 2 hole 1 | place: USA:California | collected 2015-04-18
AATATTTCGGGAATCAGCGTGAATTCGATCACCACAGTCAGCGCAAACGTTATATGGACAACGGACGTTCCTGCAACGACGCAGGTTGAATACGGACTTACGACGGGGTACGGCACCTTGACCACGTTGAATTCCACTCTCTCCACGAGCCATTCACAGGCTTTGACGGGCCTGACGGTTGGAACCGTATATCACTACCGCGTGCACTCGAAGAACTCGAGCGGCGTCGAGAGCATCAGTGGTGACGCCATTTTCTCAACCAACAGCACTTCAGATACGACGCCACCGACAGTTTCCATGACTGCACCGGCATCCGGTGCGACGATCTCCGGTACGGTCACGGTTTCGGCGACGGCGACGGACAACGTCGGCGTCGCTAGCGTGCAGTTCACGCTGGACGGGGCCAATCTCGGGGCTGCTGATACCGCGGCGCCTTATCAGATAGCCTGGGATACCACCACGGCAACGAACGGAGCGCATACACTATCCGCAGCAGCGGTAGACACGTCCAATAACACCGGGACGGCCGGCGCAATCACGGTCACGGTGTCAAATTCGGGTAACACCGCCCTGCAGGATTTTCAAGCCCGATGCGCAACGCCCGGCGTGATTGTCTGCGAAGGGTTTGACCGCGCGGCGGAGTTCGTGCCTTCCCAGGGTCCGCAATCAACTGTCAGCGGCCTTTACAGCAACGATGTGTGCTGCCAGATCGTGCAGGACACAACAACCTATGCGTCTGGCGGGGGCGCGCTGAAATTCCCAATCAAGGCCAATGACGGGAGTAACGGATCTTCTGTCAGAAGTGACAACTGGCTCCAGTTGTTCTGCCAGTCTACGCCTCCCAATAGCTCGTGTACCCGGCAGGTGTTCGGACCTCACACGACCTTCTATGTTCAGTTCCGTTACCGCATTGACGACAATTTTGCGAATACTGACTGGGAGAACTGCTGCGGCTCGTCGCCAAAGACGGCAGACTTTGCTTCTTTCAACTCTTCATGCGGCCAGACGGAACTGACGACGAACATGCGCGGCGGCGTCCCGAACCCGATGATGTATACAAATTGCGGGAGTGGCAATTACGGAGGCATTTATTCGCTGCCAGGGACTACGCAGGCGGCGCAGACTTCGCCACCGTATTCCTGGCAGAATGGCTATTACAATTGTTCCTATCCGAACACGCCGTCCGGTACGGGCGGATGCTTCACCGTACCAGCGAACAAGTGGATGACGTACTACTATGCCATCCAGCTTGGTGGCAACGGAACGTTCGACTCGCAGATCACCGCCTGGATAGGAGTTGAAGGACAACCGCTCCAAATCATCCATCAGGTAACAAACTTTCCACTCAGCTTCGATACGCCGGGCTACGATGCAATTTGGTTCAACGTGTACATGACGGGCTTCACATCGAGCTCAGTAAACCCGGCTGCCAACGCATGGCTAGACGAAGTCATCGTTTGCACAGCGCCAATCCCGGCGCCAGCGGCAAATGGCGGCGGAATCCCGCAGTAGCCTAAGGCTTCAGGCGACTCCCAAGTTTGAGGGCTGGTTCCGGTTTGGGATCAGCTCTTTCTGCTATTCCCGTAAATTTCCCTAAGATCAGGATTGGTGTGCTTTGAGGCCGGGAGCGGCACTCCAGCGTGCGAAGAAATGAGCGAGTCGCAGAATGGCGGAAGATTCGGGTCACTGCCCGTGGTTTGTGCGCGTAGCACTTGGGGTCGCGACAACTTGCCCAGCTAACACTGCTACTAGGCCTATCAGCGGCTCATGGTATTTACCGCCGCTTTCGAACACGCTGTGAATCGCGACCAGATAAAGAACACTTAGCATTACAGCGGTAAGCGAGGTGTCTCCTGAGAGGAAAGTCCTCCAGTTAGCGGCGATCATCAGAAGAATCAGAGCCCAGAGGGCCCACCAGTACATGTTCGAGAGAGCTTTCCAAAGAGCGTAACGAAGCCCGCCGATTCCAAGGCCACGCTTGAGAGTCTCGTATGCGCCTTGGGCATCATCGCCGAGAAAAAGAATTTGTTTGCGAAAGCCGAGTGACAAAAAGGCTCCAGGATGCGAGCGAATCCATTCCACGCCCAAGCGAAATCCAACTTTCCCACGCGATAATTCATCCAACGAATCCAGACTCTGTTCGCCTCTTGGCGTATATGCCCCCGTCGCGAGTGGATTGTTCGAGCGATAAAACACGTCTCCACCATTGGTGGAGACAGGAATCCATGCTCCGAGAACGCGGTGATTGCGCGCTGTCCATGGCAAAATAACGGCGCAGAGAGCAACCACGGTGACAACGGACCGAATTGCCGCACGCAGCAATTCTCGACTGGACATGTAGTCATACAGGACCAGCACAAAAACAAAGAGCAGAAACGAAGGCTGCGTGAGGCTCATCGCACCCAGCACGAGACCGGTCAATCCAAGCCAAGCGAATTCAGCTCCTCGTGCCGTGGATTGCAGGGCGTGGGAAAAAGTCAGGAGCACAAGACATAGCAAGGGCACTATGAGGAGTTCCTTACCAGAAAAGGCTGCAATCATAACCATGGTGGGCCACGGCACAAGAAGCATGCTCGCGAGCTTCGAGGCGGAAGTGCCGCCTATTCTCCTTGCAAATCGCTCGACGACGACAAGAGTCACGCCAAAAAGGCAGAGGTTTACCAGCAAAGGCACCCACGGCTTGAACCCAAAGATGGCAAACCAGAGGGCCAAGAAGAGAGGGAATCCGGGTGGCCAGTAAGCGAGTCCTCCATCCGGGAACCCATATTGATGGCTCTCAACCAGACCGCGAGCTAAGGAGAAGTATGTCGCTTGATCCGAGCGCTGCGGAGAGGGGTATTGCCAGGCCCAGAGAACTCGAAGAATTACGCCAAGGGCGAAACAAAGCGCGAGCCATTGTCCAACTGAGATGTTGCTGAAACGGGCTACCCCCGATTCAAGGAAAACTTTCCAAGTTGCCCGCCATCGCCAAATAAGAAATCCAATCCCACATGCTGCTGCGAGGGCGAACCAGATCCCAGCCAGTTGGTGTTTACCGCCGAGCGCAAGCTCCCAGCTTACGAGTGGGACGCTAAATAGTGATTCGATTGTCAGGATTAGAAACACAATCGAAATCATCTTCCTGAGATTGAGAGTCATTGCCGTTCCAAGCTGGGGGAGAATATACACTTGAGCTGCTGGCGGAGCAATTTTAACGATTATTCGAGGCACTTTTGCGAGTATCCGCTAGCCTGAAGCCCATTCAAATGGGTGCGGGCACGATAATTGAAGCCCGGAAGAAATCCCGCCTCAGCAATCCAGCGAAATTTTGGGCGCCAGAAAAGTTTGCCCCGCAAATGAGGGGAGAGCCAAGAGGAACAGGAAACAATGAAAATGGCGTAATGCCTGCATGTATGAAGACGGTGCGTTTAGCGGCGTGGTAGACTCGTTCGCAATGTACTTGTGGCCCTGCTCGGGATTTAGAATCGAACAGACCTTTTTCATGATTGAATCGTCTCAATGAGAAATAAAATAGCACCTCTATTTCAGTCCGTTAATCGGCTTTCGATGTTGAAAAGCTGCCTGCTCATATTCCTATTGAGTTTCGGGATTCGCGCTTCTCTGATCTTGTGGAAAAAACAATATCTAAAGGTGGAGCTCCCGGAGGTAGCAAGGATTGCGCAGTCGATTGCCCAGACCGGTGTGTTTGGGAACCCGTATGCGGTGCCGACCGGGCCAACCGCACACTCGGCGCCGTTTTTTCCATTCCTGCTCAGCTTGGTGTACCGTTTTTTTGGGACAGGTCAAGAATCGGAGTTAGTGAAAGAAATCTTGAGTACCGTCGACTGTTCTTTACAATATGCGATGCTGCCCATCGCTGCGCTTTGCCTGGGGTGGCCCGTGAGGATCGGAATTTTTGGCGGGCTTCTAGGTGCGCTTGTACCGTTCCGGTTTTGGTTGGAAACCAAGGGCTCGCTTGAACAAGTGTACGTGGCGCTCGCTTTGATGCTGGCTGTGATGCTGACAGGCGTCGCTTGGAGGACTCGACACTACACTTTTTCATCCGCGATTTGGAGGGGAGGGGCTTGGGGAGTCGCGTTTCACGTGTCCGCCTCGCTCATGCCTGTTTGCGCCGCATTGTTGTTTGTCGAAGTGGTTGTTCTCGAAAGAAAACAGGTCGCCGCTCACCTCCGATATTTGACTAGTTTAGTTCTTGTGGCGATTCTGCTGGTGCTTCCCTGGACGGCGAGGAATTATCTCACTTTCCAAAAATTGTTTTTCATGCGTGACAACCTCGGTCTTGAACTCGCCGTCAGCAATAATGAGTTCGCGAAGCCGCTGCTCGACGACAACATAAGAGCTCCCAAGTACCATCATCCCGGCAGTTCGGTGGCAGAGGCCCTCGAGGTGCAGAGGGTTGGTGAGATTGCATACAACCATGAACGAATGCGGGAAGCAATTCAGTGGATAAACACGCATCCCGGGAGATTTCTGGAGCTGACGCTGCTGCGGGTCCGTTATTTCTGGTTTCCCAATATGCAGCGAAACTGGCAAGCGCTGCTGTATGGAATACTCACCATCATTGGATTTGCCGGCGCTTGGCAGGCCGCTCGCAGAAGGGAACCGGCCGCGCTTTTGATCATTCCTTTGTGGCTTACTTTTCCGCTCATCTATTATTTGATAGAGAGCGCCGATCGCTACCGCTATCCCATCGATTGGACGCTCCTTCTCTGCGCTTGGTATTTGTTGGACCGCAAGATTGTGGGAGAAGACCAGCTGGGAAAAAAGCTGTCTCCCGTTTCACCGAGCGCGACGTAGGAGCGAGAACTCGTTTGGTTGAATCCAGGCTGATACGGAACTGGGGTGGTGCCTTGAGACCGGCCATCCTTTAGGACCTAGATTGGGCTTGAGAGAAGTTGCTCTTGTCTCTCTCCGGCTGGGAAGAGATAATCACAGAATGATCCGCCAAAATCCTGCCATTCGGCGTCGTCCGATCATGGGAGCCGTGCTGCTGGCCATTTGTTTACTGGAGGGTGTTTGGCTCATGCGACAGCGCCATGCTCTTGCCCGATCTGTGACTGACGATCTGGGCGGAAGCACTTCAAGTTCGACTCTCATTCGAGCTGAGTTCGTGGATCCCGCGAGTCCAGCTCTCAAAGACTTTCAGTCGAGGTGTGCATCCCCAGGCGTCTTTGTGTGCGAAGGATTTGACGATGCTTCGAAGTTTGTCCCTGGCCGCTCGCCGAACACGGGGCTATACCCTGGAAGCGATAACACGATAGAGATCGTGCAGGACACAACGATAAAAGCTTCTGGTAACGGATCGCTCAAGTTTCCGATCAAAGCCAATGATGGTACCGGGAACACGGTTCGAGACGATAACTGGCTTCTCAATTTTGGCCGGACATTCGGTCAGAATTCAACGTTTTACGTTCAGTTCCGATACCGTTTAGATGCCGCATACGTCAATACCAACTGGGAGGAGCCTGAGAATGGCGCATCGTCGCCGAAGATTGCAGATTTTGCGTATCACAACTCATCCTGCGGTCAGACAGAAATCACCACAAACAACCGCGGCGGCATGGCCATGCCGATGATGTATACGTCTTGCGGCGGGCGAGGTTTTTTCGTCAATCCGGGAACCACGATTTGGAATGATTCCAGTCCGCCGTACCAGTGGCAAAATGGCTTCTATAACTGCGCTTATAAATGGGATCCTGGCCGTCCCGGCGGCTGCTTTAAAATGTCGGCTGACAAATGGACGACGTTTTACTACCGGATAGAATTGGGGAATTGGGGAGAACCGAACAGCCATATTACGGCTTGGGTTGCACCTGAGGGTCAGCCGCTGCAGCCGTTTGTCGACGTCACGAACATGGCGATGAGAGCGGATACGCCAGGGTACGACGCTATATGGTTCAACGTTTACATGACAGGGTTTTTAGCTACGGCCAGAAATCCTGCGGCGAATGTCTGGTTGGATGAAGTAATCGTTTCCACCGGACCAATCCCGGCGCCCGCGAAAAACCCTCAGCCGGCCGATCGAAAGCCCTGACGGCGCCCGTGGAGGAGAAGTGTGACTCTACCCAGGTTGTAGACAGGCGACAAAGTTATTTGCGGGATGTTACCGGAGCGCCACAGTTGCCGTGCTCGGACGGCCGATGGGGTCGACGGCTTGCCAGTTATTGCCTTCCAGAACAATCTGACACCAAAGTTCCAGCATAATCAACGCAAGTAGGTGGTCGGTGTGATCGCGGCGCTCCGCGGCGTGATCAGCAATCAAGTTTTGAATTGCAGGCCAATGAAACAGTCCGCGATGGCGGACTTGGTCTTCGGAAAGTAGCTCCGAGATCATCGTTTGTAAGTCCTTTCGGAGCCACGCACCGAAAGGCGCGCCAAAGCCTCGCTTCTTTCGCGCCAGAATCTCGCGGGGCAGCCAGGGCGCGACGGCCTTCTTCATCAGATACTTCAGGCGGAAGCCGTGCACCTTGAGCGATGAAGGCACGCGCGACATCAGTTCAACCAGTTCAAAGTCTACCAGCGGCGCGCGACACTCGATCGATGCCGCCATGCTCATGCGGTCGGTCATGGCCAGCAGATCATCAGGCAAGGAGGTTTTAAGATCGGCGTAAAGGATTCGATTCATGCTGTCTGGATCAGTGCAACGGGCGAAGTAACTTTGCAGAGCATCTGCCGCCAGATTCAAAGCGATGGGGCCGGCCGTTGTTCGTTGCTTAAGCAACTCTACCTGCGTTTGCGGAGCAAAGAGAGTGACGTAGCCCATATACCGTGAGGCGGGCTCGAGCTCAGCAGATTTCACAAACGCAGTGGCATAACGCGCATAGTCCTTCCAAGTGGAATGACGGTCCTGCGGGATTCGTGCGAGAAGCGCCGGAAGCCATTTTCGACGCACGGATCCAGGTAGAAAGCCGTAGTAACGCATCAGGCTGGTGCCGAGGTATCGACGGTAGCCCCCGAAGAGTTCATCGCCCCCCACGCCCGACAGAATCACGGTTACACTTTCGCGAGCGAGCTTTGAAACGAGGTATGTGGTAAGACAGGCGGAGTCCGCGACAGGTTCATCAAGATGCCAAACGAGTTTCGGCAGCACTTCACTAGCCACCGGCTGCACCACGATCTCGTGGTGATCGGTGTTGAATGCCTTGGCGACTACACTCGCATAAGGGAGCTCATTGTAGTAACTATGCTCTCCCTGATAGCCGATGGAGTAAGTCTTTACCGGACGACCAGTCATCTTGGTCATCACCGAAACGATGGTGCTCGAATCCAATCCGCCACTCAGAAAGGCACCCAGCGGTACGTCGCTGATGAGCTGCATGCGCACTGTTTCCTGGATCTTCGCGCGAATCTGTTCGATCCATTCTCCTTCGCTGTGATGTTCCGTCTGGCCAAATGGCACATCCCAATACTCGTGGACTTCGGTGCGACCCTGCTCGGCGACGAGGTAGTGGCCGGGGAGCAGCTTCTCAATCCCCTCGATCAAACAGAGCGGGGCAGGTACGTAACCAAGAGCGAGATATTCCTCAAGCGCAGCAAGATTTAACCGCCGCGGAACATCCTCCACTTGAAGAAGGGCCTTCATCTCCGACGCAAAAAGGAGACGCCCGGGCTCACGCCGAACATAGAGGGGTTTTTCGCCAATGCGGTCGCGGCCGAGAACGAGACGCTGCCGTTTGCTGTCCCAGAGTGCCAAGCCGAACATACCGCGAAGTCGATCGAAGAATGCGAGTCCTTCCTGTTCGTAAAGGTGCACGATAACCTCGGTATCCGTGCGGGTCCGGAAGTAATGGCCCTTGGATTCCAGTTCATCACGTAATGGCTGAAAGTTGTAAATCTCGCCGTTGAGAACCACCCAAACAGTCTCGTCTTCGTTGGCAATGGGTTGATGACCGCCGGCTACGTCTATGATGGACAAGCGACGCATGCCGAGCCCGACGCCTCGTCCCAAATAGTGACCGAAGTCGTCTGGTCCACGATGGGTGAGCACCGCCCCCATGGCGTCGAGAACGGAGCCCGAGGATTGCTCGGGGCGCTCAAGATTCAGGATGCCATAGATACCGCACATGACTCTTCTACTCTCTCCGTGCTTTAAAATTGCAGTTAAACGTCTGAAGAAGGCAAAATCCACCTTCTTAGAAGTCGATAATCAAATGCGCTGGATTCCGAAGATTAGTTGCTCGTTGCTCTCCGGGCCCTCAGAGCATCTTCGAATACGCGCGCCAATTCAATGGCCTTATGCGCTCGAGAATGCCGCTCGATTTCCACTTTGCTGGCTATGGGCGCGGTCCCAACGCGAATCTGTTCCAGAAATCGCAGGAGTCCGGTCGCAATTCGCTCAATCGAATTTAGGGGAACAAGCGCGCCAACTTTGGCTTTTCGCAGTACCGTAGCTGTTTCTCCCCGATCGTCCACTAAAGCGAAAATGGGGCGACGAGCCCGGAGGTATTCGTACAGTTTTGCGGGGACAGCGGGATTGGAATCGTGCCCCTGGAAAATCAATAGACCGTCCACATTTAGCATCTCTGCAAGCGCCTGGTTGTAAGCTACTGGAGGTTCCAGAGTGATGATGCCCTCGAGCCCGTGTTCGAGTATTTGTTGTTGATAGACGCTCTCTGAGGAGCTTGCCCTGAGAATGACACTCAGGTTTTCAGAAGAAATCTTGCCCGATTTGCGGAGTTCAGCAAGCGCGGCAAAAAAGTGTCCTGGATGCCGGTCCGGAGTCGGGTAGAGCACACCACTGTGCAACAGTACAATCTTATTTCCTGCTGGCCGGTGTCCATTACAAAGAGCTTCCGCAGCTGCGAAGCTCTCCTCCGAGTAGCCATTAGCAATGACAGCCCACCGCTCCGGTGGAAGCTCCGCATACCGCTCCGCGTAAATCCGGCGTGCCCCTTGGGTGACGAAAACCGCGCGGGCACAAGACCTAACTGTTCTACTTTCAATCCATCCGCGAGCACGCCAGATTCTCGGATCTTTTGGCCAGCGCTCCTTTGTTACAGGGTCGATTTCGTTCATTGGGTCCCGGAAATCGGCGACCCAAGGGATCTTTGTCAGTCGGTGAAGAAAAAAGGCGATCAGATGGGCAGTCGCTATCGGATAGGTTGACCACATCACCTCGGGCTTGTGCCTCTGAATGAGACGCAGCCCCTTCAGAGTGGCAGAGACACACCAGCTAACCCAAGGATCGGGCACTGCCAGCCAGCCGGGATAACGACCCTTAACTGAAAGATGTCTGACCGTGTCAAACGCCCAGGTTCTGACTACTTGTAGCGTCGGCGGGATGTCGGCAAGCTGGTCCTTCGCTGCTCGAGGGTACGCACGTTCGGTAGTAGTTAGTACAATCGGTTCCCACCCGTGCTCCGGCAAGTGGCGCGAGAAACTAAGTGTTCGTTGTTGGCCGCTGCTGACTGCGCAGGGTGGGTAGTGGTATGCGATCATCAGCACACGGTTAGTCATGCGAAACTGTGAACATCCCCATTCTAGCGCGTCTTTCTTGACGCAGCCGTTCAATTCTAGACCGTCGTGAAGTTTCCGGCAGCACGGTTGCCAGCTCGTTGAACAGCACAAGACTCTTCGACAATCGCATGTAAATCTTTCTCTCTCAAATCTTGGTGCACGGGCAGCATCACGAGGTTTTCGTATAGGAAATCTGCCTCTGGAAAAGCCCCGCGTGGGACCGCCGAATGCCGAACACCGCCCCAGGTCACGGCAGGAATGCCTCGTGCACGCAGCGCGAGATGAGCATTTTCGACACCCTTAAAAATGAGGGGAGTGACCCAGGGACTATGCTCGTTACCCGTCCCGCCAAACAGTAAACGAATCCCCTTTGTGGAAGAGAATTCGCGTTTGAAGAAAGCAAAGTTTTGCCGCCGACTGGCCAGGATGGCAGGGACATCGGACCGCTCGAACACCCAGCGAGAAACCCGAGACATAGGGAGATTGACCAGTGATTCGTCGAACTCGAGACCGATGCGATCAGTTGGCGCGGTCCGGTCGGTAGGTTCTTCCTTGCTTCGCAGGCGGTCCCTGCCGCGATTCAACAGTTTCAGGAAACTGCTCATGGCCTTTAAGGTCAGGGTATCGCTGTGTTCAGTTCTTTTCTCAATGAGACTTTTTGCAGCCTTGAGACTAGCAAGGTAGTTTTCGTCATCCCAAGAAATAGGGATTCCGCTCGAACCATTCAGCACCAACTCTCCGCCATCATAGAGAGGCAGAAATTTGCGCCAACTAAACACGCTGATGTCACCATGACTCCCGATCGGGCGCCCGTCCACCTCGCCTTGTAAAACATGAGCGCAGTCTTCGATGAGAAAAAGCCCGTGTTCATCACAAAGCTTGCGGAATTCTGCGATCTCACAAGGAAATCCAAAGTAGTGGACGGCAAGAACGACTTTGGTTTCGGAGCGAAACCTCCGCCTGAGATCGGCAAAGTCAGTCTGAAAATCGCAATTGATTCGGTAAAATTCTACTTTTGCGCCGAGCGCAATCACGGGTTCAATGGCCGCCGCGCAGAGATAAGCAGGTAGGAGCACCACATCGCCGGGAGACAGCCGGATGGCGCGCAGGCCGTGATAGATTGCGCTTCTTGCCTGCGAGAAGAGGTATCGCGGTGAATTGTCACGAATCGCTGGAATGTTAGCCGTTCGCGGAAATACCGTCAGGAAGCGGCGGCTGAGCACCGGATCCTTGCTCATTCGGAATTGTGTTGGCCGCTCGGGCATCGAAGATTGAGATTGTTCCTCTCCCTGATCCATACAACCTAACTGTCTCTGTCACCATCCATCAAAAGAATGTTCTGGGCTTCAAATTCTGCTTTTGTGTCATGAGCCCGGCGCGTCGCGGAAATCACTACGGGTTGAGTTTCCCTGGCGTAGAAGCCCAACTTTCGAAAGAATGCGGTTTGTGCGTGAGTGCTTAAGCCCGGTGCATTCACACTGAAAGCGCCGCGCTTGCGAAGAATCTCCAACGCCGCGAAGATAAGATTTGACCTCACCCCCGCATCTTCAACTCCGAACAGATCGACAATGGTCGCCATCTCCCCCTCCTGAAGGAAGAGGATATAGCCCAATAAGGACCCATTTCGCCGCGCAGTCAACATTTCGTAGTGATGATGGAAATGCGATCTGAAGCGCCAGTTCAAATAGCTTGATGTTCGAGCAACACACATGCCGTATTCCGAGTGGATTTCTCTCGCCAACTGGCTAAACTCTTCACCGCAGGCTTCGTTCTGCGCGTAGATTGTGGATTCAGGAAGATTGCCCCGCCTAACATCACGAAAATTGATTATGAAGTTCGCTCCGGCGATGAGAGAACGACCGAGGAAGGGGAGCTTGCCCACGCTGGCCATCTTCCTTTCCAGGCTGAGCAACTTTGTCAGGCGTACCATGCATCGACTGGGTTCCACTCCAAGCCGCCGATAAACGGCTACCATGTTCTGCTTGGGAAAATCATAGTAGAGCTCATAAGGGCCATCTTGGATGCCAGCTAGGCAAGCACGCTGCAACTGCAAAGCGGGACCTAAGCTCCTGTATTGCGGGTGAATCCAAAAATCCACGAGCACACAACCGAGCCTCTCTTGGCCCCCCACATACATTCGGCGAGGCACGATTCCACCCGAGCCAACAACTGTGCCCCTGACTATATCGGTCAAGACCCACAACTGGGCCTGGCCATCGGGATTTTGACGGTACAGCCAGTCGAATCTTCGCCCGTCAGACCTGGGCGTCAGATATCGTAGCATCAGGTCTATCAATACATCGCGATCCGCATCGAGATTGGCAGGACGCACTGAGAGTTTCATGGCTACCTGACACCGCTAGTCAGCACGTCACTTCCATCTAGGAAAAAGGCGAATGCCCTTGACATTATTGAACAGGGCGAGAACCGGTTCTCTTTGTGGTGCATTTCTAGCTTCCCTGCTCTTGGTCGCAAAGGAAGCGCCTCCTCAAGAATTCTTGAAGAGTTTGTCAGATCTCGCCCAGTCAGTATAAGCTTCGGCTCGACCAAGACGGAACCGACCTACCGCTTTTCTTGCCTGAAGAATCCATGGATTGCGATAACAGTTCACATGGTAAAGAGTTCGGGTCCGGTCGATCCACTTCAGATGCCAGTCCATCACTCGTCCGTAGAATTCCAGACGCCGCCAGCCGCTCTCAGAAAACGCCCAGCGGATGAGCGATTCCTTCATTAGAAAGCCTGGGGAAACCTGCTTGAGGCTCTCGTCATAGGTGGTCTTCAGATTGACGCGCATGCCATTTCGCCCTATCCAAAGCTCACTCGCGATAGGTTTATTGTTCAAACGCAATTCGAAGATTGCGCCTTCTCCGCGTCCGCAAAAATTCTCCATCACATCGCGGTAGAAGCGTCCTTGCGCATTGTCCTCGGCAACAGCTGTACCCTCCTGCCCCTTCCAGCCCTGTGATTCCAGCCGTCCGTATTCCCGGATGCAGCCCGCCACAGAATTTCTATCCGTATGAGCCACGAATTCAAGTATTTGGCCCTGCTCAGTAAGCTTGCGACGCCGACGGGCATTGTTTCTCTTGATATCGTCACTACGAGATTCCCAATACTGGTCAAAAGTTCCCTCGAGAGTCAAATTTCCCGTCCGGATATATTTGATGAATTCCAAGCAGGATAGTTCAGGGTTGGTGGGGAATGCAGAGAATTCAGGGTCCTGCTGCAATACGGCAAGTTGAAGGGCATAGCCAGGGAGTGATCGCGTAAGTTCTTGCAATCCACACACTGCATCATCGCGATAGCCGAAAACGATCAGACCTATTGGAGCCTGGGACGGCTGGAAAGTTTCCCGGAGTCCCCAACGCGCTGAAACCACAAGAGCCATCGCCGGTCGTTTCGAGTCTTGGTTGAGTGCAATATTAACGTCCTTACCGCCAAAGTGCCGGAGAAGAGCGCTCACGAATCCGGAATCAAGCAGTATATGATCACCCTGACTACGATTCAGGCTGTCCCATTGGTCTCGGAGTGAATCAAAATGGCCTTTCGCAGGAAGGAACTCCCAGCTCATTTTAGTGTGCTCGGCTTACTGTCGCAGCGACCGTCGGTACGCTCATTATATCGGCGTGCCGAATCAACAGGTTTACCGGCACGGTTGGCCAGAGTTTCTTTGCCTTCATACAAAAATACTTCTGCCGGTCTTGGGTGACTTAGAAACTCCAGTGGGCTTGCTGTCTTTGCGTAGGCGCCGGATTGAAAGATTCCAACAAGGTCGCCAATTTCCGCGTGCGGCATGCTAATCCCTCTCGCTAAAGTATCGAGCGGGGTGCACAGGGGGCCAACGATGTCGACTACCTCCTCGGCGGGCGACTTAAGCTTGTTGAGAAGGGCAATGGGATAATTTCGCTTGATTGTTTGGCCCAGGTTACCAGATGCGGCCAAATGATGGTTCATGCCCCCGTTCACGATCAGGAATTTCTTGCCGCGAGAGACCTTTATGTCGGTTATACGGGCCACATAGATACCCGCCTCGCCAACGAGAAATCGGCCCGGTTCCACGAGAAACTGAGTTCCGACGAAGGCTGGATCAACATCGACCTCCGCACACAGGTTTCTGAGTCCATCGGCAAGGACATCAAGATCTAATTCCGTTTCGTGTGGGAAGTAAGGAATTCCCAAACCACCACCGAAATCCAGCGTCTTAAGTGGGCAACCGATTCGAGCAGCCACACGCTTCGCCAAGCGCACTCCGTGATGGTATTGGTTAATGAGGATGGAAGCATCCAGGATTTGCGTTCCAGTGAAAAGGTGAATTCCGCAGAGGTCCAACTCTGGTTCGGCGAGAACGGTATCCAGGACTTGATCCAGAATTTCTTCATCCATGCCAAACGGCGCTGGCCGGCCGCCCATGCGCATCGCTCCGCCTTCAGCTTCACCTGCGGGATTAATCCGGATTGCTACAGATGCACGACGACTTTGATGGCGACAAATTGACGTGATTCGCGCGGCTTCCGTGAGCGACTCCATGTGAATTTCGCCTATCCCGTGTGACAGAACCAGATCTAACTCCGCTTGTGATTTGCCCGGGCCGGCAAAGAGCATTTTCTCTGGGGCGCACCCTGCTTCGAGCGCCCGGCGGAACTCGCCGGCGGAAGCGATTTCAATTCCGCAGCCGCGGCCGAGGAAATGTTTCACCACCGACAAAGATGGGTTTGCCTTCATCGAGTAATAGATCGAGAAGCGATCAGGAAGCGCCCTGCGCAGCGCGTCATACTTTTTGTCCAGCACGCCGCCGTCGTAGAGGAATAATGGAGTGCCATTGACTTCAGCAAGGCGGCCTACCGGCGAACCGCTCACGACCAGCGACTCACTCGATTCGGAGAAGTATTTGGCAATCACCAATGTCGCTAAATCAGCCATCACAGACCTTCGCGACGCCGGAGCGCTGGGTAGTCCACTTTGCCGCTTGAAGTCCTGGGGAGTTCGCTCAAAGCTTCGATCGCCTTAGGGACCATGTAGCGTGGCATTTTCTCCGCGCAGTGCGCAAGTAGGGTCTCCATGTCCAAAGCATTTCCATCGCGGGGCACGACAAATGCTTTAATCGTTTGCCCGAGCGTCTCATCGGGGATTCCGATCACTGCGGCGCCGCGCAAATTGCCGCTCTGGAAGAGGACTTCTTCAATTTCAGTGGGGCTGATTCGGAAACCGCTCGACTTAATCATTGTGTCGCGGCGGCCAATGAAATACAGGAATCCCTCCTCATCCATTTTCACGAGATCGCCTGAATAGCAGACCCTCTCGCAATCGCCTAGCTCGGGAGGAAGGAGCGGATTAGGGCGCAGCGCGCGTGCGGTGTCCTCTGGCCGGTTCCAATAGCCGAGAGACACCGTCGGCCCACGATGTACAAGTTCGCCGGGCTCTCCCGGCTTGCAACACTTCCCCTGCTCGTTGAGAACCAGGATCTCCGTGTCCGGGATAGCCTTTCCCATGGAAGTCGGCCGCCGGTCAAGCTCTTCAGGCGACAAGTAGGTCGAACGAAACGCTTCGGTCAGTCCGTACATCAGAAAGATCTTCGTGGATGACAGCACCTCGCGCAGCACCTTCAGAACAGCCTGTGGCATCGCGCCGCCAGTGTTCGTGATATAGCGGAGGTGGGGAAGCGAATGCTTGGCAAGAGTCGAATTTGGCTGCGCCAGGAGGCTCCACAGTGTCGGGACACCGGCGAGACCTGTGATTCTTTCTTTCAAAAGAACCTGAACGATCTCGCGGGCGAAAACGAAATTGGTGAGCACGCATGTGCCACCCTTTTCGAAAGAGGTCATCAACTGGTTCATCCCGGCATCAAAGCTAAACGGCAGAACAGCGAGAATGCGCTCGCTGTCCGTAATTCCAAGATAGGTGGAAACGATTCGGCTACCAGCGACGACGTTGGCATGGCTCAGCATTACCCCTTTGGGCTTCCCCGTCGAGCCGGACGTGTACAGGATGGCGGCCAGATCTTTCTCGATACTTGTCTCGTGCCAGTCAATCGGTTTGGGGCGCGCACAGAAATCATCATAATGATGGGCAGGGAGATGCGTCGCCGCCTCTCCTCTGCCAACTACAATCAGGAACTGGAGAGAAGGAATCTGCGGAAGCATTTCGGAAAGCGAAGCGAGCTTGGCCGGCGTGGTGATGAGGCCCTTCATCTCACAGTCGCGAGCAATATGCATTACCTGCTCAGAGTGCAGTAGCGCGTTAATGGGGACATAAACGCCTTCCGCTCGCGAAATACCGAAGATGGATATGGCCTGCGGAACCGAAGCATCCAGATAGATGCCCATCCGGTCGCCCCGGTTGAGCCCAGCGGCCCGCAACCCGGCAGCCAGGCCGTTCACACGCCCTAGCACTTCCTTGTAACTGAGACGTTCCTCTCCATGTACCAGCGCCTCTTTTTCCGGGAAGCGTCGGGTGCTATCGCGCAGGAGATGCCAAATCAGGAAGTCCATACTGTTTTGTGGAAAAACCCTCTTTTCATTAAGTTAATTCTAACGTACCTATTTTCATCTGGTACTTTTCCCTCGGCGCAGTCGGCACGACAGCGAAATCACTGATGGCTTCAAGTCCGGTGTGCCGGCGTAGCCCGCCATCAAAAACGCACCGCGTGGCAGACTCCGCCTCCAAGCTATAGATCTTCTTTGCACCTGACTGTGCCGAGGTTTCAAGCCTCTGTGCCCGTTGGATATGGAATCACCGACAGATGCACCCTCACGCGCTCTTCCCACGCTTGTTTCCAATGAATGCCGAAAGAGTCTCGAGGGATTGAAAATTTTCTGGCACCAATTCTTCATCATTGATAGTGATCGAAAACTCGCTCTCAAGAAAACTAACTATGTCCAGAATGCCGAGCGAATCTAGGATGCCTTTTTCGAGCAGGGCTGTCTCCCGTTCGACTTTGGCTTTCCTTGCCAGTGGAAATTTCTCCAGCAGGAACTTGTGGATTCTTTGTTCGACAGAACTCGCAGCGATTGATTCCATTCTTTTGTCCAGGTATTAGATTTCTACGTGCACGCGCGTCAGTGTTCTTCGTTATTCTGGTTTCCGACGATAAACAAGGCTGATCTTATCTCCAGCCGCCTCAAATGTTAGACCTTTCGCTCGGTTCAGACGCCAGGTGAAAACACTATTCGATCGGCACTTGCTAAGCCTCGCAAGACAGAAGCAGCGCCGGCAAATCCATCGTCGAGATTGTGCCCCGCCAAAAGGCAAGCACGATGCTTTCCATATTTAGTACCACATGTAACGAACTCAAATATATAGACTTATTCATAAACTCCGCGGCCCGGCATGGTGCGACATTCCGAATTCTAGATAACCCACGCGCGCTGGGGATAATCACCGGCCTTCTATGGCGGTGCCGGTGTTAAGTTTGTGGGTTAAGTTCTTTAGATTCAGTACAAAACACCCATGTTCGATTGCCACTACGCGCAAGCGACAAGGGGAATATCTATTCCCTTCTGAGCAAGTCGTTTCCTTGGAAGAGAAGTTTGAGCGTCAGTACTCACCCGAGCTGGGTTGCTAGCAGCCAGGTAAGGCACTGAAAATAGAGGCTTTATAGTA
>WNFB01003907.1_pt1 | contig 17052 bp, 13 predicted proteins | sample 5400501 | NCBI WGS metagenome assembly WNFB01 (sample SAMN13153341, study PRJNA577476) | soil metagenome | isolation source: 200 cm saprolite under Douglas fir tree site 2 hole 1 | place: USA:California | collected 2015-04-18
GGCTCGCCCGTGGAGATTGTGATGACGCTGCCCCCGGAAATCACCATGGCTGGCCCGATCAAGGTGCGCTGTCATGGTCGTATCCGGCGCACAGAATCGCGGCTTGACCGCAGAGTCGGTGTGGTGGCAGAGATCGAACGCTACGAATTCCTGCGCAGTGACGAATAGCCTGGATAAGAGAGCCGTTTTCCGCTACTGGGCGTCTGGGGCCGTAGCGAGGCAAATGGAGCCTTGCTCAGGTTGGCCTTTTGCAAGGCTGCCAAGCACTGCAAACGAACTTTAGGAGTTTCCTCTCTTCGGACACCTCGAAAGGCTATGGCATCCTTCTGAGTCATTCCCCGAAGAAAATGCTTTCGGCAGGCCTGTGTGAAGGCGAGTCTATTTGCGCCCCACCAGCCGGAGGCGTGCGCTGACCGCGCGTCCCTGGCCACCGGCAAACCTCAAAAAGTTGGGAGCGTCAACATTGTTGATCACGGCGTTCGAATTGGCGTGACCGGTGACATTGACAGCGGCCAGCCGAGCTGCCCACTCGTAGCCGCGGAACCGGAAGCGTTTCTCAATCCCCAGATTGAGGCTCAAGTAGTCGGGAAATCGCAGGCGATTGGGGGGACCGACGAGCTGCTGCTGCTGGTCAACAACGCTGAAGGGAAATCCCGTCCGGTACTCGAAGAAATAGCTGATCAATAGTGCCCAAATCGGCGCCGGCGCCCAGCCCCAGGAGAAGAAGCGATTGGGAGCATCCCAGGATACGCGGCCCGAGGCCTGCGGGGAGAGGATTAGCTCGCCGAGGGAATAGTCGAGGACCTCGCTGGAGGAAGCGCGGGAGCGGGTGTAACTCCCAAACAACTCGGCTTTTCTGCCGAAAGAATGGCGGAGTGAAAATTCAACCGAGCGATACCGGTCGTGGCGATTGTTTTGGAGCAGGAATAAGCCTCCGGGCTGTGCGGGTTGCAGCTTCTCATAAGCCAAGCCCAGGCGTTCAATGCGGCGGCTGAAATGGACGGAGGCAAGGGTGTTAGCGCCGAACTTTTGTATCCATTCGACGCTGGCGGTGTAGAAGCGCGGTTGCTTCAAGCCACCCGTCGGCAAGACAAAGCTGCTTGCCAACGACATCGGATTTTTTCCGCTGCTGTCGAAAAAGACGTCGGTCTGCTGCTGATCAAGCCCCTGTCCAAGCACCGCAAGTTCAACTGGCTGGTAATAGATACCCCAGGCGAGAGCCAATTTGGCGCGATCATCTCGAAACGGCAGAATGTTTGCCGCGATCCGTGGCTCGACAAGCGCGCGGTGAATGATCCGATCCCCATCCGAACGTATTCCAAACTGAAGGAGCAGTGACCGAAGCGGGCGCCAGAAGTCCTGTGCGTATCCACCGATCTGCGTGTTAGAGACGTGGAACTGGGACGGGCCGGAAAAAGTTGTGCGGCGTGACAAGGTTGTATCGAACCGTTCGACCTCGATCGTGTGCCGTAGAGCGAGGTGAGAGAAATCGATTGCATCCAGATTGACGCCGACGGCGAAGTTGTGGGACCCATGCCAGTGACGGGAGGGTATGGTCAAGTTGCCCAGGAACTGCCATCGCCGAGCGCGCAAGCGCAAGCCCTCAAAGAAGTTCCCTGACGTTCCGCTTGGCGTGATCACATACGTGTCCGAGCCCCGAGGCTGGCTCTCGCTGTGCCCCGTGTCCGCCGCGGCGCCTAGCTCCAGAAGCATGTTCTTCCACCAAATCTGATCTTTCAGAGACACGAAATAGCGGCGCGCAGCGAGGTGCGTGGTCGTGGAAAGCGGAGCAAAAGGACCCAGGCCCAGATGGGAAGCGCTCGATTGATTGTACAGAAAGCTGCCCTGCAGCACGTGGGTGGGCGTCAGATTTAGCTGGAGGCGGAGCAAGTTATCGCCGGCCCATTGCGTGATGGTGTCCGCGCCGGGCGGCTGTTGCGAGATCAGAGCGAAAGTGTGCTGGAGGCTGGTTGCCTCGGAGAACCAAGCCCGGCCCTTGCGTAGCGGTCCAGAAAAGGTGAACCGCGGATACCAATTCCCTAAATGCGCACCGCGCTCAACGCGGAGGCCAGGCACGAAGTTCGTAGTACCGAAGCGCCAGCGGTCGTCGCCCGCAGTGGTGTCAAGCGCGAGCACGCCCGCGCCAGCGTGAGGATACGCAGCGCTGTACCTCCCGCTCTCAACCTCAACAGCCCGAACGGTATCCACATTCACGCGAAAGGTCATATCTCCGGTTGCGGGGTCGCCAATCTCAAATCCATCGAGGAGGAACTGCGTCTCGCCAACGCGCCCGCCGGCGACGTGTAATTTGCCGGAGGGATCCTGCACCACACCCGGCATAGCGGGCAGGGAGTTCTTCAGATCATGTGTGCTGGGAACAGGGATATCTCGGATCTCGTGCGCCACCAGAATTTCCTGATGCGCAGACTCCTGGGGCTCGATACCTTGGGCGGAAGAGACGACCTCGACTTTTTCATGGATCTCGAATTCGTGGCTCAGGGTAAACGAGAGCTCGTTTAGGCCTTCGTGAAGTTGAACCGCCTGCTGGACGAGACGAAAGAAACCGGGCTTGTTCAAACTCACGCTATAACTGCCGACGCTCAGGGCTCGGAACGCAAAGTGGCCCGCGACATCGGTGTAAGTTGTTTGCGTCTGCCCATTGGGCCCTCGGAGGACGACTTCAACACCTCCAGCCGCCACGCCATTCTCATCCACGACAGTTCCCAGAAGCTGCGCTGCCGGCAGCGCAGCCTGGGCTGCGGCAGGTAGCATCAGAAGCCCGATGAGACCAAAAATTTTGCTAAAAGGAAGCCTCAACTCCAACCCTCGCAGACATGTCGCCACGTCTCAGAGCATTGCGCCGTTAGCGAGAAATCCTCTGAGACAGGAAGGCCCGAGAACTTCAATGGCATCGCGCACGCTGAGATTTTACCGCTGGATTCGGTCATCAGCGGCCGGAATCTGGGGGAGAGCATGCGTACAGTTTGGCCCGCGCTCGAACTCAGCTAATAGGCGCGGAATCTCTTTGCGCTAATCCACCGCGGCGGAACTTAAGAGATTTCCGCGCGCGGAATCTTCTTGTGGTCAGGTTCGGGGCCGCGGCGGGGGGCCCGGCTCTCTGCTTGGAAGGCGTTAGAATACTGAAAGCAGCCGTTCTATCCCTTTCGCGAACTCCGGCTCCGGCGTTATCAGGCTCACTATGAGATATCCGTGGCTCGGGAAATCATAGAAGTGCCCGGGATGCACATAGACGTCCCTTGTCGCCAGCAGCTCGATAGCGAGCTCTTCATCCGAGCGCGTTGCGGGCACACGAAGGACCGTATTCCAGCCCCCTTCCATTTTTAAACGGCTGCAGGATTTCTGCCCGGCCAACTGGCGGTCAAGCTCGGACAAGTTTCTCCGCACGCGCGTCATCAACTGCTTCTGGAACCCGCGCCGCTGTTCCAAGAACACAGGAGTTGCCAACTGCATGGGAGCATTCATGGAAAGATAGGTATCGGCAATTACCTCCAGCCGCGCCAAGGCTTGTTTCCTCAAGTGCTCCGGCCCGGTGGTAATCAACCAAGCAGTTTTCATCTGGGGCAGGCCGGAGATTTTGGAGAGGCCGCTCATCGTAAAGGTGAGTGCCCCGGTATTCGTAGCGAAGCTGAGCGGCTGCGCCCCAGTAAGCACAAAATCCAAGAACACTTCGTCAGCAATCAAGGCCATCTGGCGCGCTGAACAAACCTCATTCAGTCTTGTCAGATCCTCAGGTTTGCAGAAATGCCCGGTGGGATTATTGGGATGAACAACAATCACTCCGCGCGTGCGGGATGTAATCGCCTGCTCCAAAGCATGAAAGTCGATCTGCCAGTGGTAGTCATAGACCAGAGGATAGCGCACCAGTTTTACATCCTGAATGTCGGCCAGAAACTCGAACAGGGGATAGCTGGGGGTTGGGATCAACAGCTCATCACCGGGATTGCAGAGCATCCGAAAAACAAAGGAATATGCCTCGCTGGTGCTGATAGTGAGAAATATGTTCTCGATAGAAACCTCGTTGCTGCGGGCGGCGTAATATGCGGCGACCGCCTGGCGAGCTGTTTCGAGGCCCTTTGGATCAGGCTTATAGTCGAGGGCGTCTGCATCGGAGAGGGCTCGCATGATGGCTGGCCGGTCATAGTCAAATCTGCACTCAGTAGGATTGGAGGCGGTAAGGTCAAGCACCGGCCTTCTAATCGCGCGATGCCGGGCAAGAGCTTCGCTCAGGCGATTAGCGTCGAGGTTCCAGTTCGTGCGATCAGCAAACATTAAGCAAGGGTTTCAAGTAGGATTGGCCTGGGAGAATGGCGCGCCCTAGGGGACGATTTAGAACTTTTTGGGGCGGCCAAATTGTGTCAGAAATCCCACACTCTAGCTCGTCCTCGCCCATTTGAATCACAAGTGCGGTGAGGGTGCCGAAAAGCCTCTGCAGGGTTTTTAGCAGCCGCTGCTGGCCATCCTAGGAAGCACTTCAGACATTGGAATCGTTGGTTCGGAAACGCAAAGGTTTCGGCCCCTGAATTAGCCCGCTATTCTTCTCGGGTAGGCGATTCCATATCCTCGAACAAACCTGCCAACTGCGACCGGCCCATCGCCCTATGGCTGCGGTGCGACGCGAGTGGCTTGAAACGAAACAGTCTGCCACTGCCCCTTGCGCTTGACCCAAACGCGGACGACTCGCCACTGCCCGCTAATGTCTGTGTCTCCGAAATGCCCCTTTATGTTCGCGGTGTAGTTGACCAGGGCAGTGTCTCCATAGACTCTCACTTTCATATCGGACTCATCGATGGCCTCGAACTTGACTTTGCCTGATTTGATATTCTCCAATACCTGGGCTTTGGTGCTGCTCGTTCCGAGCTGGCCTATCGAGATGTAATCGTCCGCCAGCAGTTTATCGTAGGTAGCGACATCCCCTTTTAGAATAGCCTGGTCCAACTGCTCGGTCATCGCTTTAATCGACTGTTCTACGCTGCCGCCCTGAGCCAATGCCAAGGCCGAAGCCGCAACAATACACGCAAGGACTATAACGAGCCGCTTCATCGTCCTCTCCTCTCTGTCTTCTTGGAATCCGCTGGTGGGCCTACGGAGAGGCACCATATGCTGTCACGGTCAGAGTGTCAAGGGCAGGGTCCTTGTGGCATCTGGCATTTTGTCGAAATGCAATGGTTTTGCCGCACAAGGCCACTCCTGACCTGAAATTCAATTCCTAAGCCGTTATCTCGTGGGATAATCCGGCCATGTCGATTGGCGACCGCCTGCGTGCCTTTCGCGAAGCGAAGAAGCTGTCCCAGGGTGATATCGAACAGCGCACCGGCCTGTTTCGCTCTTATGGCACAGGTGTGCGGCGTGTGGGTGTGAAATCGCTCGTATTTTTTCTTCTGTTCCTTCCTGTCGTTCCCTCGAAAAGTGGAGACGAACCGCGGCCGACCAATGAACAAAAAGGAACACAGATCATCCTCCAGGCACGGGCCGCCGTGTGCGATCCCAGCGTGCTGGCGGGTCTGCGCTCAATTTCGGTCGATGCCGACGTGCATCCGCCGCAGTGGATGCTCGATCGGACCGGAACCACGCAACAGGCGCAATCCCGCAGTCTCCACCTCGACTTCTTGCTTCCTGATCGGTTCAAAGCGGTTCTGACCGCGAGAATGAATTCCAGCCGTTCGATCTGGATCACCGCTTGGAATGGCGGCGAGCCATGGTCGGACATGATCACACCGGACGCGAGAGCAACCATAAACAAAGTGTTCGAACCCGGCGCGGAAGCGTACGACAAGGACCTAAACTTTCGTCGGCACGTGTACGCGGAATTCGTGCGTGATTTGATGATGTGGCTGCTGATCGCGCCGGATCTATCATCGTTTCACTACACGTACGCGGGTGTGCACCGCACCCCGACTGGCACGACCGAGATGGTGGATGTGACCGGGCCGAACGACACAGGGATGCGTCTGTTTATTGATCAGGGGTCTCATCAGTTGGTGATGATTCACTACACGGGTTTGGCTCCCTACACCGCCGTCATGCTGCCGGCACCCGTCTCAGGCCTGCCGCCGCGCAGCCGTTCTGGCTCCGGCGGCGGTATTCCCAAAATCGGGCTGGACTCCACCGCCAGAACTCTAAGCTTCACAACTGAGCTGCAGGAACTGAACGTCGAAGAGGTCTATGGAGGGCCGATGGGCCGCAACTCCAGTTCCGCGGTGATGGGAAGCCGGGATAAAATACATTCCTCGACAGACAATCACGGAGACTTCCGATGCTCACCGACGCCGCAAAGAGCGCACTACGAGAAATATTGGCGTGTCGCCCGGCCGATGTATGTTCTGGTGACTGTGCACTGGCGGCAATTGGCAAGCAAGATCGCGAGGGTTTTGCTCCCAATTGGGCACCACGGACTTCGCGCCCCGGCGCAATTCGGTTCGCAGCGGTTGAGTATGAGGAATGTGCTGGAAACGGATTTCCTGAAGGCCGGTGAAGCTCTTGAGGCCATCGGTGTAGATTGTGGAGCCGGGAGCGATGTTCTGAGTGATGAAGCGGTTGATCGTCGTTGTACTGAAGTCCGGAATGACCTGCCATGCGGATGTGCCCCGAGCTTTTTCCCCGCCTCTCTACGGCTACCAGAACGAGGGTGGCTCGGCGCCCCTTGAGCTGATGGCTCCCTCGGATACCGGCCTGGGTACCTCCAACCCAGTATCGTCAGTCTCTACCTCACCACGAAGCGGTTCGCGAGCGACATTCACCATCGCTCGCCGGAGCTTGTGAAGCATCATCCAAGCGGTTTCGTAACGCCGAAGCCCAAGCTGGCGCTGAAGAAGGAGTGCCGACACGCCCTCTTGTCGGTCGTCATCAGGTAGGCGGCCCGGAACCAAAGGGTCAGCCCTATATGGCACGCGCACGCTGCAGAGGGTATGAGCCAAGGGACCTAATTGCCGTACTTGAGCAGATAAAGGATTTTTTCAAAGTCCTCTTTCTCCATCCCGAGGGCCCGGCGAAGCTCCTGAGAGTTCTTGAAAGAGCCTGCTCTGCTGCGCGCTTCGAGAATGCGGGTGACAATCTCCGGTTTCAGATTCGGCAGCTTTTCGAGGTCCTCGCGACTGGCGGTGTTGACGTTCACGAGCTTGGGAATGGCGGGACCGAAAGCCTTGGAGAGATAGGTTGTGATCGGCTCGATTTCTTCAGGAAAAAGGGGGGCCCCGCGCTGGATCATGTCGTTGACGCTTTTGGTCCAGTCCGCGCGGCTCATGCGCGCGTGGACGACGACCCTTAGGTTGTGACAGCTGATGCAGGAACTCAGAACCAACTCCCGACCATCGCCCGGAGGCAGCAGTTCCAACCAGCCTTCCTCCTTCGGCTTCTGGTCCTGCGCCGGGACTGCCTGCAGGACCAAAAGAAGCGACACGAGCAAAAGTGCTATGATTCGCACCCCCTCCGGGTGTGCACAGGCTGAAGCGTGTGCGCCCCTTGCTAGACCTTGCGGCTCCGCATGGCGGCCACCGACAATTTGGGATACCAGGCTAGTTCGGCTCCCTGGCCGGTCCTGCCGACCAGGGCGTCAATCAGGTAAGGCTGCCCCTCCTGTGCCGCGCGGGCCGCGCGCTTCATGGCCGGCTTGATCTGGTCCGGTGTAGCCACTTGTTCTCCAGGGACCCCGAAGGCGCTGGCCAGTTTTACGAAGTCCACGTCCGGATCGCCGAGGTAGCTCAGCATGTCCTTGCCGGTTTGGGCCTGCCGGCCACCTTCGGCGAAGGCCCGCCCGCGTGTCTCGTTGTAGCTGCGGTTGTTGTAGATGACGGTGATCACCGGGATCTGGTAGCGGGACATGGTCCACAGGGCCATGGGCTGGCCGCCGAAGAGGAAGCCGCCGTCGCCCTGCAGGGAGATTACCTGCTTGTCCGGCTGGGCGATCTTGACGCCCACTGCCGCTCCCACGCCCCATCCCAGCGCGCTGCCTGAGGTGCGGCCGACCAAGGTCTTCTCCCCTTCGGCAAAAGTGAAGCACTTCAGCGCCTTGGGGCCTTCCGTGCCGAACTCCGCGATGATGTAAGCATCGCGCTCTAGGGCCTCGTTGATATCACAGGAGAGACGCTCCCAAGTCAGCGGAACTTTGTCCCACTCCGCCTTCATGGCCTGCAGCCGGGCCTGACGCAGGCGGGCGACAAACTGCCGAGTCTGCGCCAGCCGGTCGCCGCGGATTTGCTCCAAGCGTTCCGCGGTGACTATAGACTTGATTGCTGCGACCAGATCCTCCGCCACCTTCTTCACATCGGCGGCGACTCCCAAGTACAGTGGATAATCGTTTCCAATATCGGACGCTTCGATGCGAACATCGATGATCTTAACGGAACGCGGAATCTGAGGCTGCCCTGCGCCCGGGTCGGGCAGCTTGCCCCCCATGTTCAAGATCAGGTCCACGTCGCGCGGGTAGCGCATACTGCGAGAGTAGCCCCCCAGGAAGAGCGGATGATTGGTGGGGAAGTTGCACGAGATGCGGAAACCTTCCCTTTCTTCCCCGCTGGTCACGGGGATGGCCAGTAGTTCGGCGAGTTCCACGATTTGAGGGAGGGCCTTTGAGCTCCACACGTCGGCCCCCGCGCGGAGGAGAGGGCTCTTGGCTTCGATGAGAGCGCGGGCCATCTTGTTAATGGCGGCCGAATCGGCACGCACCGACATGGGGATGCTGAACGTTCCGGGAAGGAAGATTTCCGCCTCCACATCGCGGGTAACGAGGAGGTCCCGGGGGAACATCAGAAAGGTCGGGCCTCCCGGCGGTGTGGAGGCCAACTTGAAGGCCTTCATGGTCCATTCGGGAATGCGGGTGGCGGCGTCGACATTCCAGCGCCATTTGGTGAACTGCTTAACCGGCTCCAGGGTGTCGTCCAGATCTTCGTGGCTGTCCCGCCCGGATGCCAGCGATTCGATGCGGTCGCTGGCGATCACCAACGTAGACCGGTCTTTCATGGCGTTGTACATGTTGGAGGAGGCATTGGGGACTCCCACCCGGCTGAACATGGAAAACGCGGTCTTCCCTGAGGCCTTGGAATATCCGTCCGCCATCGCCACGCAGAGGCTTTCGTGCACGGCCAGAATGATCTTCATGTTCGGGCGGTCCACCACGGCGTCGCAAAGTGGGCTGACACCTGTGCCGTTGCCCAGAAACAAGTACTCAACTCCCGCTTCCTGCAACTGCTCGGCCAGAAGCTCACCTCCCGTGCCGCGAAAGGTGCGCGTGTAGGACTTGGCCTCCTCCTTGGTCTGATCCTGCTCGAAGGCGGGGGCCAGCGAGGCGAGCACCGATTTGGCAGCCACCAAGCTAAAGCCGGATTGGACCATGCATTTTACGAATCCCCGGCGGCTGAGGCCGTTCTGAAGATAGCTGCGGACCAGGTCCCTCACGTTGTCCTCCTCTCCAAGCGCACGGGCTTGCCGGAAGGCCCGCGCGGCCGGGTGCGGACTAATGTCGTTTCATCACCAGACGAACTTCATCCGGAACTGGACCTGCCGCGAGGTGGTGACGGTTGGCGACTTAGGCTGCCCGGCGTTAGGAACCAGTTCTGGGGTAGAGTTACTATTGATGCGGTCGGCGCCACTCGTGCCGGTCACGACTGCGAGCACGGCTACTGTCTCCAGGTTGCGTGCCGACACCCCCGCTTTGGGGATCACAGCGCCATCTTGGTCCTGGACCGTGCACAGAATCGTGCCGAAGACGATCTGCGCGCTCGCCTCAGGCACACTCAGCAGGATCCATGGAAGGGCCAGGAACATGCCCGCATGCGCTTGCAATGCGTTTCTTCTCGTAACTCACGTCCAGGAGGCGATTGTCTCTCAGGCTCGGGGTCTGATTGCCCACAGGCCTATTCAGTGAGATTTGGATCTGTGCTGCTTTTTGCCCGCCTGTTTGGCCAGGCGCGCCTGTACATCAACGATATGGTCGAGCATGGCTTTGAAAGCTGCGTCGGAATCTCGCCTGCGGACCGCATCCAAGACTCTGCGATGACGGCTAAGGACATGGCGAAGCGTGTCCCTGGAGGGATGGATTTCGCTGATCGCCTTCGACGCTACTCCAAGCATCGATTCAGCCAGCACCTCGAGGATGGGGTTCCGCGCAGCACGAGCGATGAGCAGGTGAAATTTCAGATCGTAGAAGCGCGGCAACTCTTTGTCCCTCACTGCCGCGCTCATCTTGCGGATTTCCTCTTCGAGGTCGCGAAGATCTTCTGGCCTGGCTCTTTCTGCTGCAAGCCGAGCCGCCTGTGGCTCGAAGATCAAACGGACCTCAGCAATCTGATGAATGGACACCTTACGGAGCTGGAGCAATGTCTGGAAGGATTTGGCTGCAGGCCGATGGTCCACATTGGCAATGAAGATGCCGCCCACGACTCCCTTCTTGACGTGAATGAGCCCCTCGGGTTCCAGCGTGCGCAGGGCTTCGCGCACGGAACCGCGGCTCGTTTCGAACCGCTCCGCCAGCTCTCGCTCCGTGGGAAGCTTGTCGCCGGCGCGCAGCTTGCCTGCAAACATTGCTTCCTTGATCTGGCGCACAATTTCATCCGAAAGTCTTCGTGTTTTGATGGAGTCAAACATAATTTCGCTCGCGTTAAACTTTGACCGACCGGAGCCGCCGGTCCGGGAATAAGAGTTTACCGGAGTTTTCGGACTTCTGCGCGCTGGCCAGCTCTCTACATCACTCCTGCGGATTCGAATTTCCCGATTTCCGATGGGCTCAGCCCCAGTTCCTCCGCGTAAACTTCTTCGTTGTGCTGACCGACGAGGGGAGCCGGCCGTCTAATGGCCAGGCGCTCGCCACTGATCAACGCGAATCCTCCAGGATATTTCAGGGTTGAGCCGGACAGGGGGTCCTCCACTTCCTGCCAAAACTGCCTGGCCAAGAGTTGCGGGTCCTTAGAAATATCTTCGACGGCGAAGACGGGGTACCCGAGAATCTCTCGCTTGACGGCTCCTTCATAGAACTCCTGCTTGGTCAGGGTGGAGAAAAAACGACCGATGGGAGCTTCCAGGGTGTCGACGTCGTTCTGCCTAATGGTGGTAACGTCAAATTTGCTCCAGTCGATCTCTTTGAGCCGTTCAGTGGCCGCTCCTTCCTCGTCCATCCAAGCTACCAATTGCTGATTTGCGTGACGCCCCGCGGCGCCGCCATAAAGGATGAAATTGATCCATCCATCTCGGCATGGCCAGAAGACCCTCATTCTCGCGCCGGTGACGCTGCGGCCAGTTACATGAATTCCCGCGCGTTCCGGGTTGGTGCGATTCAAGTCCCAAAATGTGGGCGCATGGGCGAGCGCAGCCATGACGGCCACCTGAGCGGAGACGTCGACGTGCTGACCTTTGCCCGTCAGGCTGCGGTAGGCGAGCGCTGTCAAAGCACCCATAGCCGCTTCGGCTCCTACCCACATGGGCGCCTGTGGCTGGGTGACGCGCATCGGTTCGCCGTCTTTTTCGCCAGCCAGAGACATCGCGCCGCTGAGAGCCATGATTTCCAGATCTGCTCCCTGAAAATCCCGGTAGGGGCCTTGCTGCCCGTAAGGCGTGATGGAAACCAAAATCAAGCCAGGGATTTGCTCTTTCAGGTCCTCATATCCGAGCCCCCAGTTGTCCAACGTGCCCGGTGGAAAAGTCTCTAGGACGAAATCCGCCTTTCTCGCCAATCGGAGAAACAAGCTTCGGCCACTAGGGTTCTGAAGGTCGAGCGTGATTCCGCGCTTGTTGGCGTTGAAGGCCAGCCAGTAAAGGCTGTGGGGCGTGTGATTCGGGGCTTTGAGAAGCGGCGGCGATTGCCGCGAGGGGTCACCCTCGGGGGGCTCAACCTTGATGACATCAGCCCCAAGGTCTCCGAGGATTCTGCCGCAGGAGAAACCGAGAGGGCCAGTCAAATCAAGGACGCGATAAGGTTCGAGGAGCAACATAGGCGATGAGTGTTCGGAAGTATTCCCTTCTGTCCATGCGAGTCGCGGTGCGAGAGACCCCGCGGGTTGCAGGAATTCCTCCGCGACAAACTCGGAGGCCAGTGATGCCCCCCCGGACGGAGCAAGGCAAGCCTATCGACCGGTTCGGGCCAATACTTCTACCCAACCCCGCATCCGTTGTTTCGCACGCTCGAAATCGGACTTGGCAAAGAATTTCAACGGGTCAACTTTGTCCACCGGATAGACGGGACGATGGAAGTCTTGTTCGTAGCCGAAAGGCACCGTCGCATCAATGCCCATGCCGCCTTCGAAGCGTGTATTCGAAGCTGTCCACTCTCGCTCCCCAGCGGTCATCCGCTCCTGGGGCTGAAACGTTTGTCCGATACCGCCTGGCAGAGGATTAAGGATGTCGGTATGAGGATTCACTCGCGTGGTCAGACACCACATAATGTCGTCCATGCTGTAGATATCGACATCCGGGCTGACCGCGATGGCGAGCCGCATTCCCTGGTTGCAGGCCAGAGTCGCGGCGAGGAAGTTGCGTTGCCAACCTTCTTCGATTCGACTGCGTTTCTTGACCTGAATGATGACCCCGCCCCAATCCGTCATGCAGAAGGGGATGTGCACATCCTGGACGATCCCTGGCTGCAGCCGCTCGCAGAGCTCGTAAATGGCCGCCTCGCGCACGGTAGTATCGATATTGTTACAGTCGGCCATGTGAACGCCCAGGAGATAGATCAGGGGCTTGCTCATGCGCTTGCGCATGGTGATGGCGGTCGCGTGAAAGGTGGGCGCCTTGTAAGCTTTGCCCATGTAACCAGCCCACTCCGGGTGGAAGAAGTATTTGCCTTGCACACCGGCCTTCTCCGCTTCGGCGGTCTCATACCTCTTATCTCTTGGGTGCAGCAGACCCTCCAACACGTATTCCGACTCAGCGATGGCATAGGCATCCACGGTGCGAGCCTTGACGATGCGCATCGGAGAGCCCTGGATGGCGCCCGCAACTCCCACCTCGTCGCAGCCTTTCGGCAGAATCACGTAGTCAAAGCCCCCGCCGGCAACCAGCGTGCAGGCCGGGGGAACCCCAAAGCACATGGTGAGCGGGATCGGCTCCTCATCTCGATAATGCTCGGTGATGATCTGCCACATATGCGAGCCCGGCGAGGCCTGAAAAGTACCCACATTCCCCCAACGGAAATTCATCCGGTTGTAACCGATGTGGCTGCCGCCGCTGAAGTACTTCCCAATAACGCAGCTAATGGCGCTTCCAATCGTCAACTCGGTTTCCAGCTCGGTATGACGAATGGCCGTGATGTACTTGTTCACGTCCAAATCATCCGTGATGACTTCTTCCTGGCAAGGCGCCTCCGCCTGAGAAATCTCCACCGGCGGCAGCGGATGCGTCATAGCGTGGGCAATCTTTTTCGTCCGGTCTTGCGGACTCTGGAACCCGAACAGCTTGTCCACGACATTCATGTCCGCCAAGAGGTTGGTGATGGCGCGTGCGTGAGGCTTTCCCTTGACATGGTTGAAGAGCACGACGGGACCGCCGTCCAGGTGCTTTTGAATTCCGGTGATCTCCAAATCGGGATTTACTTCTACATCCGTCTTCAAGACATCCCCTTGCGAGTCGAGCCACTCTAACGCGGCCCTCAGGGAGGTGATGTCTTTTTCCACTCCCTTCTTGCTCTCTTCCAGGATCAATTTAGACATCCTTCGTGCTCCTTTTGATTTATTCAACGTAAGTATTGCTGCGCGCCATTCTTCAGACTGCGAATGAGTGCCCTGACCCTTGCGAGTGCCGGTCGATCAAAAAGTAGAGAATGACCAGGGCGGCGTTTGCAGCGCTGACGAAGCCAAACGCGGCCAGATAACGGCCGCCAAACGTGCCGATCAGGTAGCCGATCATGGTCGGGGCGAGTCCCCCGAGCAAGTTTCCCACTCCTACGAAGATTCCGGTTGCGCGTCCGATTTGTTCGGGCGCTGCCAGCCCTTGCATGAGGGAGGCATTCATGGCTCCGTAGATCATGGGAGCGGCCAGGGCGGTCACCAGCAAGAGCACCGACGCGACCGTACTTGAAACGATGACGGAGGCGAGAACCATAGCGGCCACCACGGCGCTGGTTCCGGCGCCCACCAACGCGGGCCGCATGGTACGGTCGGCCAAGTAGCCCATGCCCAACCCCACGCCGATCGGGACGGCATAGCTCAGTGCCACCCAGCCCTTTAAGGCCTCGAAAGGAACCCCGCGCGCCTGCGTCAGATAGGTCGGAATCCAGGTCGCCAAGCCGAAAAGAGTGGCGACTGTGCCTGTGTGGCAAAGAGCGACGGTCCAGAAACTCGAGCGAGTCAGCAGAGACTCGAGCTTTGCCGAGCCCCCTGCCCCGGCTCCTCCGCGTTGGCCCGCGCGGTGGTTGAAGATGTATCGGCGTTCTTCGTCGTTTGCGTAGGGTGAGCCCCCGGGCTCATCCGGCGCCAGAAACAAGAGCATCGGCTCCAGTACCACGAGAGAGCCCACGCCGAGCACCCAGAAGACCATGCGCCATCCGCCGGCGGATATCAAAACCGTGACGATGGGTAGACCAAGAGCGATCCCAACTTGATTTCCATTTACCCAAAGCGATTGGATACGGCCGTGCTCGCGAACCGGAAACCACCGGCCTGAGTAGCTATTACACACCGGCCAAATGCAACCCTCGGTGAGCCCCAGCACAAAACGAGCGAGATAGAGCTCGTTAACACTATTGGCGACCGCACACCACAGGGTGGTCAGCGCCCATCCGCACACTCCGATCATTGCGGAGCGACGTGGTCCCAGGCGATCCACTGCAAAGCCCCACGCCAGGAGTCCCACCCCATAGCCAAGAAAGAAGATCGTTGAAAGTAATCCGATACGCGCCGGCCGCCCGACCAGCGCCATCTCGGAAAGGAATGGCCGGTCAGCAATGACCACGGCGACGTTTGTCTTATCGAGTTGGTTGACCACGACAAGCATGACCAGAGTCGGCGCGACAAAGTACCAGCGTGCTGCAGTCCGCCCGGCGATCAGAGGGGCACTAACGGCGTTGTCTGCTATCTCCATCTCGGTGTCTTCGTGTTCACGAACTCCACAACGCTTCATCTGAGTTACTTCGCACTTCAGAATTCGGCATGCTTGAAGGTGTCCAAGACGGCTGCGTGGGCTAGGAGAAGGCGCCTTGGTTTAAGAACTCCCGATAATCCTCCTGGGACATCCCTAGCCATTTGAGAAGCACTTCTTCGTTATGCTCGCCCAGACATGGCGCAGGCCGGCGAATGCTTCCTGGTGTTTCGCTGAGATGATACGACACCATGCGGTAGTGATGCGGCCCGATTTCTGGATGCTCGAGCTCTTGCCAGACGTTTCGAAAGGCGATTTGGGGATCGGAAAAAAGGTCTCGCATGGTGTTCACCACTGCCGCATGAACACCGTGCTCTTGGAGATGGCACATCACCGACCTAGCGTCGAGGTCTCGCGTCCAGTCGGCGATCAATAGGTTGAGAGCCTTTTCGTTTTTTTTGCGATTCGACAGAGAGTCAAAGCGAGGATCAGAAAACCACGATTGTTGTCCGGCGGCGGAACCAAACCGTGCCCATTCCTCGTCGTCCCAGCAACTGATCACGCACCACCGGTGATCGCGACACGGATAGCAGCCATGCGGGGCCGCTGCCGGGTCCCGATTGCCGTCGCGACACGGGACAACGCCATTGCCGGAATAATCCAGCAGCGCACTGCTGATAAACTGCAAACCCGCTTCGTACTGGGAGAGATCAATATAGACGGATTCACCCGTCCGCCGCTGGTAGTCCAAGGCCGCGAGAACGGCAGCGCCACCGAAAGCCACAGCAATGAAATCCACATAGGGCCCGTAGAGAAAATGAGGTGGCCCATCGGGCTCGCCGATGAAATGCGTAAAACCGCTTAGAGAAGATAGTTGCGAACCAAATCCGGGATGGCCGGCGAACGGTCCAGTTTGTCCCATGTTGCTTGTGCTCAACATGATGAGTGAAGGCTTGTGCTCGCGCAGGGTCTCGTACCCGAGACCCAATCGGACCACTACACCGGGGCGCATATTTTCAATGACAACATCGGCCCACTCCACCAGCCGATAGGCAAGCGCCAGGCCCTGGGGATGCTTTAGATTGAGGGTCAGGCCACTTTTTGAGTCATTGAAGAAGGCAAAACACCCTGAACGGTTGAGCCCGACTTTGTCGTCCCTGTAGGGCGGGTATTGCAGCCGAAATCCGTCTGGCCGCTGCTTGGATTCCAGGTGAATCACCTGCGCGCCAAAGTTAGCGAGATATTTGCCGATGCAGGGTCCGGCCGCGTAGCCGCCAAGCTCAAGAACTTTGACCTGTTCAAGCGCGTTTTTCATCGAAGAGTCAGTCGTTTCCGGGGAGCTAAATGCTCTAGGCCAGGAGCTCTTTCAACATCTCTCTCGCTTGAAGCGGCTTGACGGGCCGTTTGTAGGTTACGCCGCTCGTGAGATAGACCCCCGGCTCAAACTCCTCGTTGGCCGCATCCGCAAGCACATGTTCGACGCGGAGGTTGAGCTTGGAATTGTGCGATGAGCAACTCATCTCCCGAGCAAGCTCTCGAACACTCCCTTTGATGTAGTAGGCGATACGCTCATCGAGGATCATGAGGCTGAGCTTGCCGTTGCGACGCATGTTGTTCGACGAGGAACTATCCTTGTAGACCGCCAGCCGAACGTTGCCTTCGTCTTTGGCGACAATTTCGAAATAGCTGAAGATTGCCGGGTGCGGCCACCCATTGGCGTCCACAGTACAGATGAGTATGGCTTTCTCGGCGCACGCCCGAAGATCGTTTCCCGCCAACCTGTGGTAAAGGTCGTCCGGCAATTTGTTCCCGACAAACTTGCTCACTGTTCACCATCCTCGCCTTTCCTCGATGATGCCCGTTCTCGCCGCGTGCGCTTGGCCGAACTCAGGAAGAAAGGGTTTTTCTCCATTTTTCTTCTGCGGCACGGCGCACTTCGGGACTTGACGCGGCCACGCGGGGGAAGTCTTTCAACCATTCGTAGGGCGGGCAGGCATCGATGATCGCGCGGGAGCTGTGTCCCTTCTGCCCTTT
>WNFB01002171.1_pt1 | contig 17049 bp, 20 predicted proteins | sample 5400501 | NCBI WGS metagenome assembly WNFB01 (sample SAMN13153341, study PRJNA577476) | soil metagenome | isolation source: 200 cm saprolite under Douglas fir tree site 2 hole 1 | place: USA:California | collected 2015-04-18
GCTCGGACGCGCGTGCACCACCGCCTTTTCCAGCTCGTTGGGCGGCGTGATGACCTCGTAATCCTTGAACTTGGTCACCGCCGCCTCGGCGTGGTCCTCGGGGCGGCGGCTCACGTCAGCGCCTTCGCCTTGTCGAGCAGCGGCTGCTGCTTGATGATGTCCGCCTTGCCGCCCTTGCGCCGGTCCGGCCCGACGTAGTTCGGATTGACGTTGCGCCGCCGGTCGGGACCGAAATAGGTCTTGGTCTTGATGAAGGGCCGCGGGTTGACCACGATGTTGAGGATGCGCTGGTAGAGCGCCTTCGCCGAGATCGGCTTGGCCAGAAACTCGGTGATGCCGGCGTCGCGCGCGGCGACGACGCGCTTCTTCTCCGAATGCCCGGTGAGCATGATGATCGGCACGTACGGATTGGCGTTGGCGCCGGGCTGGCGAATCATCTGGGTCAGCTCGAGACCGTCGAAGATCGGCATCGCCCAATCGGTGATGACGATGTCGGGCGAATAGTGGGTGAAGGCCTCGAGGCCCGCCGCGCCGTCCTCCGCCTCGTACACCTCGCGGGTGCCGAAGCCGTGCAGCAGCGTGCGCAGGATGCGGCGCATATGCGCGTTGTCGTCGATGACGAGAAAGCGCAGGCGGTTGAAATCGATGCGGACCATGGCGATCCCGACGGCTGGCCGGCCACGCCGGCAGCCCGTCCGCACGCTAAGGATTTGCCGTTAACGAACCGTTTAGGATGATTGCCCCGGCGCCCGAGCCCGCCGGCGCTTGCGGGCCGTCATGACGGCTGGCTGATCTTGGTCGTGGGCCGGTGGCGCTCCTTGTCGACCCACTCCCAGACGGCGTCCTCGCCGACCTTGAAGGCCGCGGCGACATGGCGGACGAGATCGCAGACCAGCAGCCCGTAGTGCTCGTGGGTCAACTTGCCGGGATGAATGTGACAAATGACGTCGTCATCCTGCCCCTTGAACATGATGACCAAAGGGTCCGCGATTTTCATCGTTTTCTGCCGTCGACCGAGTTGGCTCATGGGCGTCCTCCAAGTCCCTGATCAGTAGCCGAACTGCTCGAGCAGGATGCGCTCGTCGAGGCTGTGCCCCGGATCGAACAGCATGTGCATCGAAATGCTGTGATCCATGGAGATGTCGACCGAGCGCACCGAGCGCACCTCGTCGTGGTCGGCGACCGCGGCGACCGGCCGCCGCTCGGCCTCGATGACCTCGACGGTGATGCGGGCCTTGTCGGGCAGCAGCGCGCCGCGCCAGCGGCGCGGCCGGAACGGGCTGATCGGGGTGAGCGCCAGCAGCGGCGAGTCGATCGGGATGATCGGCCCCTGGACCGAGAAGTTGTAGGCGGTCGAGCCGGCCGGCGTCGCCACCAGCACGCCGTCGGCGACCAGTTCCGCGAGGCGCTCCTTGCCGTCGATGAGGATGCGCAGGCGCGCCGCCTGGTAGATCTGGCGGAACAGCGACACCTCGTTGATGGCGCGGTGCTCGTGCTCGTTGCCGTCGATGTCGCGCGCGCGCATGACCAGCGGGTGGATGACCGCGACCTCGGCGGCGGCGAGCCGCTGCTTGAGGCCGTCGCCGCGAAACTCGTTCATCATGAACCCGACCGTGCCGCGGTGCATGCCGTAGATCGGCTTGCCGGCGCTCATCAGGCGGTGCAGGGTCTGCAGCATGAGGCCGTCGCCGCCCAGAGCGACCACCACGTCGGCCTTGTCCAGCGGCGCATCGCCATAGCGCGCGACCAGCCGTTTGCGCGCGCGCTCGGCCTGTGGATTTTGGCTCGCCACGAAGGCAATCCGGTCGTATCGGGAGGCTCGGCGCATCGGTCTTCGCATCTCGCGGCGCCGCCCCGGGCGGGCGGGCGTCGAACCTTTAACCCCGGTGGCTCACATGGAGCGCGCAGTCCTCGTCTATACGACCTATCCGTCGGTTGTCGAGGCGGAGCAGGCGGGCCGTGCGATCGTCGAGCGCCGGCTCGCGGCCTGCGTCAACATCCTGCCCGGCATGATCTCGCACTACTGGTGGCAGGGCGTCCTCGAGCGGGGCGAGGAAGTCGTGATGATCATCAAGACCCGCGCATCGTTTGCCGAAAAGGTGCGCGCCGCGGTGCGCGCCGGACATTCCTATACGACGCCGTCGATCCTCGTCGTCCCCGTCGAGGGCGGCGATCCGGATTATCTCGGCTGGATCATGGCGGAGACGGAAGCGGGGAAGGGGAGCGAATAGCGAATAAAAACAGAAACCTCATGCTGAGGAGGCCCGCGTAGCGGGCCGTCTCGAAGCATGGCAACAGGGGCGCTTGCCGCCATGGTTCGAGACGCGCAGCTTCGCCGCGCTCCTCACCATGAAGGGCGGTGTTCTATTCGCTATTCGCTATTCGCCGTTTGCGCTCAGTAGCTGATCTTGCCTTCCATCGCGCCTTTGAGGTCCTTGAATTCCTGGCAGTCGGTGCCGCCGCAGATCAGGCGGATCTTTTCCAGGAAATCGCCGGCCTTGAGCATGTTGCCCTGCTCGACGTGCCACATGCCGTAATACTGCCAGGTGCGCACGTGGGTCGGGTCGATGGCGAGCGCCTTCTCGTACCAGACCCGCGCGAGCTCGTAATTGCCGAGCTTGCGGTTGGCATAGCCGATGTAGTTGGCGACCTCGGCGCTGTCGTCTTGGCCGAGCGCCTTGAACGCGGCGATGCCCTCTTCGTACTTGCCGTCGAGCACCAGCGCGCGGGCGGCGCGATAGCCGTCGATGAACTCCTGTTGCGATCTCTGGTCCGGCTTCTTCTTCTTGGTGCTCTTCTGGTCGCCGCCCTTGGCGCCGCCGCCGGACGGCGCCGGCGGAGTTCGCGGCTCGGAATCGCCGGCGGCGAGAATCGGGCCGAGCGAAACCGCAAGGCCGAACAGCGTCGTCGCGGTGAGCACGCCGAGGCGGCGGGCGCTGCGCGTGATCATGGTGTCCTCCAACAGGTGGGCGATTCATCCATCATACGGCGGAACGCGACGACTGCGCGGCCGCTCTGCCTCGGTTCACGCGACCGTGATCACAAAGATGCCGTTCCGGCGGTGCCCGGGCAGATTCTGAACGCTGAGCAGGAGGCGTTGTTAGCGCTCCTTCATGTCGATGAACGGCCGGCGCGGCGCGGCTTCAGGGCCGGTTCAGCGCGCTGCCGCCATAGTCCGCGCGACGACCGGTGAAAGGCCGACCGATGTCAAAGATGAACCCGGCCTCCAGAGAGGACAAAGTCATGTTGAGGACCCTGAGCGCCGCGCTGCTGGCGGCGTCCATGATCGTCGCGCCCGCGCTTGCCGCGGAAAAAAGCGCGCCGTCGCCGACGGCGGCAGCCCCGTCGGACACCAAGGCCGCGACGGCCGACAAGGGCGTCGCGAAGACCAGCCGGCACGCGCATCGCAAGCACGTGAGGCACGTCAAGCACGTGCGGCACCTGCGGCACGTTGTCCATGTGAAGCACACCAAGCACGTGAAGCACGTGCGGATCGCCAAGCCGGCGAAGCCGGCCGCGACCTCGGCCAAGCCGGCCGGCACCGATCAGAAGGCCGTCGCGGCGCCCAAGCCCGCGACGCGGTCCGGCACGAACTGACGGCGTCGACCGCAGACTGCGCGTTCCTGCTCGCCGCCGGATCCCTCGCAACATCCGCAGGCGGGCAGGGGAGGCCGGCCAGGGGTAACCCGCTGCGCCGTTGCGGCGGGCCGCCCCGAAAGGCCGGCCTCTTCGTTGATCCGCGGCCCCAGGTGCGCTAGGTCCCCCGTTCGCCGTTGCGCACAAGGGGGATTCGATGCTCGCCACTCGCACGTTCGCCGCGCTCGTCATTCTTGCCGCCACCACAGGCGCGGCGTTCGCCGCCGATGACATCATCGAGGCGATCGAGCAGGGCCGCAAAGCCTACCAGTCCGGCGACCTCGCCGGCGCCAAGCAGTCGCTCGACCTTGCCTCGCAGCTGATCGGCCAGAAGAACGCCGAAGGGTTCGCCGCCCTGCTGCCGGCGCCGCTCGCCGGCTGGAAGGCGGGCAAGGCGGAGACCAGCGCGGTCGGCAACGTGGCGTTCGGCGCGTCGTCGGCGAACCGCACCTACACGAGCCCGAAGGACGAGACGGTCGAGGTGCAGATCACCGGGGATTCGGCGCTGCTGGCGCAGTTCGCCGCCCTCCTCAGCAACCCGCAGATCGCCGGCGTCATGGGCAAGATCGTGCGCATCGGCAATCAGCGCGGCATCCAGAGCGGCGACGGCGACATCCACATGGTGATCGCCAACAAGTTCCTGGTCCAGGTGACCGGCTCGGCCCCCGCCGACGCCAAGCTCGCCTATGCCCAGGCGGTCGACGTCGCCAAGCTGAGCAAGATGTGAGCGCAGTCGACCAGGCTCAAATGCGAGAGCCGCCCGACGGGGCGGCTCTCTTCGTTTGATGAAACCTTGGGCCGCGAGGTTCAGGCCTGCGCGGGTCGCGGCGCAGCTCCCGCCCCCGGCTCCTCCGCTTCCATCTCCTCGAGCGGCCGTTGGCTGGGCTCCATCCCCCACAGGTACACGACCAGGATCTGGACGACGAGCAGCCCGATCATCAGGCTGATGACGCCGCCGATGCCGTAGGCCTTGAGCAGCGCCACCACGAAGAACGGCGAGACGATGGTCGCCGCGCGCCCGAGCGTGTTGCAGATGCCGTTGGCGCGCAGGCGCACCTCGGTCGGGAACAGTTCCGGCGTGTAGACGCCGAACAGCATCGAGACCTGCACGTAGATCGAGACGATCAGCAGCACGCCGACGGTGAGCAGCAGCGCCGGGTGGGCGCCGACGACGAACGGGTAGGCGGCGCCGAACAGGATGGTGAGCAGCGACGCGCCGATGATGCTGCGCCGGCGCCCCAGCCGATCGGCGGTAAGCGCGCCGACGGCGCAGCCGGCAATCGAGCCGAGGCTCATGATCAGGGTGAAGGCGAACGACCGCGCGATGCTGTGGCCCTGTTGGATGAAGAATTGCGGCAGCCACAGCACGAAGCCGAAGATCAGCGTGTTGACGGAGATGAGGCACACGCAGCCGACCACGAGGCGCGGCAGCAGGGTCGGGCTTGCCAGCGAGGCAAGCGTCCAGGCGGGGGTCGGCAGCGCGGGAGCGGGCGGCGGCAGCGGACCGGCGCTCGCGGCTTCGCGCTCGATCGATTGCATGAGCGCTTCCGCCTCGGCGGCGCGGCCGCGCGCTTCGAGCCAGCGCGGGGATTCCGGCAGCGCCTTGCGCAGGTACCACACCACGAAGGCGCCGATCCCGGCGATCACGAACATCAGCCGCCAGCCGAGACCCGGAAGCAATACGGCGAGGAAGCCCGAGGTCTCCTTGGCAAGTCCGGCGCCCCACGCGCTGATGCCGGGAATGATGAGCGTGCCGAGAAGGACGGTCACCGGCAGGCCGGACACCACGATGAACGCCATGAAGGCGAGCCACTGGCCGCGCACGCGCGGCGGCACGAACTCGGTCAGGGTCGAATAGCCCACCACGATCTCGGCGCCGAGGCCGAGCCCGATGACGAAGCGGACCCAGTTCAACGTGTCCATGTCGGGCGCGACGGCGGCGGCGAGCGAGGCGAGGCCGAACACCAGCAGATTGAACTGGTAGGTGAACCGCCGGCCGTAGCGGTCGCCGAGGAATCCGGCGACGAGCGAGCCGATCGTCATGCCCACGAAGGTCAGCGAGACGAACTGCGCGTTCTTGGCGAGGGTGGAAAATCCGCTCTGCAGCGCGGCGCCCAGCACGGTCGTGCCGATGTAGAGGTCGTAGCCGTCGAAGAACATGCCGGCGCCGATCAGCCAGAAGATGCGGTGATGGAACGACGAGATCGGCAAGCGATCGAGACGCGCGCCGGCGTTGACCGTGGACATGCGATTCCCTCCCCCAACTTCGTTTCTTTGTCCGCCCGTATCCGGGCGGCCAGCAACTTAACCGAAACGGCGGCGATGGACTACCGGGTGAACTCAATTCTATTCGCCCTTCACCTCGTCGGCCATGGATTTGCGATAGCCGAGCGTCCAGGCGAAGCCCTGTACCACCAGCAGCAGGGCGGCCGCCGACGCCAGCACGATGATCGCCGCCTTGTCGGCGAAGGTCGCGTAGCTGCCGCCCGACATGGTCAAGGCGAGCCGGAAATTCTCCTCGAGCCGGTCGCCGAGCACGAGGGCAAGCAGCAGCGGCGCCATCTCGTAGCCGAACTTGCGCAACAGGTAGCCGACGCCGCCCGAGACGACCATGATCCAGATGTCGGCGGCGCTGAAATTGACGCTGTAGACGCCGATGACCGACACCACGAGGATGATCGGCACCAGCCACGTGTAGGGGATGCGCAGAAGGTTCACGAACACGCCGACCAGCGGCAGGTTGAGGATCAGCAGGATCACGTTGCCGACATACATGCTGGCGACGAGCCCCCAGAAGACTTCCGGATGGTCCTTGAGCAGCAGCGGTCCGGGCTGCACGCCGTGGATGGTGAGCGCCGAGAGCAGGATCGCGGTCGCCGGGATCGACGGGATGCCGAGCGCGAGCAGCGGGATCATCGCGGTGCCGGTGACCGCGTTGTTGGCGGTCTCCGGTCCGGCAACGCCGGCAATCGCGCCTTTGCCGAACTGCTCGGGGTGTTTGGAAAACCGCTTTTCCAGCGCGTAGGAGACGAACGTCGACACCACGTGGCTGACGCCGGGGATGACCCCGAAGATGAAGCCGACGATCGAGGCGCGGCCGATGGCCGGCGCGGATTCCCTGAGGTCGTTCCAGCGCGGCACCAGTTCGCGCAGCTTCGGCTGGATCGCCTTGACCGCCGCGGTCTGCTCGAGATTGATCAGGATCTCGGACACCCCGAACAGGCCGATGGCCAGCGAGGTGAAGGAGAGGCCGCTGGCGAGCCCCACGTTGCCGAAGGTGAAGCGCAGCGTGCCGGTCAGGTTGTCGAGGCCGACCGTGCCGATGGCAAGCCCGAGCAGCACCATCGCGGCGGTCTTCAGGCGCGAGCCGGAGGACACCGCGGTCACCACGCTCAGCGCCAGCAGCATCAGGATCACCTCGACCGAGGGGCCGATCTCGATCATCACCTTGGCGAGCGGTGGGGTGATGAACATCAGGCCGAGGATCGAGAAGGTGCCGCCGATGAAGCTGCCGACGGCGGCGATCATCAGCGCCGGCCCGGCGCGGCCCCGGCGCGCCATCTCGTAGCCGTCGATGCAGGTGACGACCGAGGCCGCCTCGCCGGGGATGCGCACCAGGATCGAGGTGGTGGAGCCGCCGTACATCGCCCCGTAGAAAATGCCGGTCAGCATGATGATGCCGACGGTCGGCTCGAGCCCGAAGGTGAGGGGAAGCAGCAGGGTCATCCCGGCGAGCGGACCGAGACCGGGCAGCACGCCGACGATCGTGCCCCACAGGCAGCCGATGAAGCAGTAGAGGAGGCCCTTCCACGACAGGGCGAGGGCAAACCCGGCGACCAGCTGATCGAAGCCCGACATGGCGCCCCTATCGACGGATGAGGGCCGTCAGGAAGTTCTGCATCGCGTCGGTGTCGATCGGACCGTCGGGAAGCTGCAACCCCAGCAGCACCTTGAAGAAATACCAGACCGCGATCATGCCGGCGATCGCCGACAGGCCGGCGACGACGATCGGGACACGGCCGATCAGGACCAGCAGGGCGGCGCTGAACAGGCCGAGGGTGAGATAGGCGCCGAGCGGCTCGAACGCGACGCACACGCCGAGCAGCGCCGCGAGGCCGATGAGCACGTCGCGATGGCCGAGCTCGATCGTCTCGCCCGCGGCCCGATGCAGCACGGCGCCGCCGGCGATCGTTGCGGCAAATCCCATCAGCAGCACGCCGAGCGCGAAGGGAAAGAACCCGGGTCCCGGCAGGCCGATGCTGCCGAGGTCGAGGGCAAGCGCCTGCCAGGCGAAGAACAGCCCGGTCAGAAAAAGGACGAGGGCGGCCGCGATGCCGCCGCGGCGCGACGAGACGCGCAGCATCCCCGGCGGTGCCGGCGAAGCGCCAGCCTCGGCAGTGTCGGCCACCCGTTTCCTCCCCTCATGCGGCTCGCCGGTGTGTTCGGCCGCCGCACCCCCGGTTTCGGCTTGTTATTTTTTCTTCAGACCCAGTTCGGCCATGACCTCGCCGAGCCGTACGTCGTCGCTGGCGATGAGCTTGCCGAAGTCGTCGGCCGGCAGGAATGCCGGAGTAAACCCGATATTTTTGCCGGCGTCCTGAAATTCGGGCGATCTGACCGTCTGTTCGATGGCATCCTGAAGCTTTGCGATGACCGGCTTCGGCGTTCCCTTGGGGACGGCGATGCCGCGCCACATGTCGAGCGCGATCTTGTAGCCCATTTCCTGCGCGGTCGGCACGTCGGGGAACGCCGGGTCGCGCCGGGAGCCGAGCGCCGCAAGCACGCGCAGATCGTTGTTCTTCACGTGGCCGATGACGGCGGCGGGCAACTGCACCGCGGCCTCGATGCGGCCGCCCAGCAGGTTGACCACCGCCTGGCCCTGCCCGAACGGGACCTCGATCTCCTTGGCGCCGGAGACCGCGAACAGGGCCGACGCGGCGAAATGGGTGTGGCTGCCGGTGCCGGAATTGCCGACCCGCGTCTTGCCCGGGTTGGCCTTGGCGTAGTCGAGGAATTCGGACAGCGTCTTCCACGGCGCATCGGCGCGCACAGCCAGCACCGGGATCTCGACCGCGACCCGGGCGACCGGATCGAACGCGTGATAATCGAACGGCAGGATGCCGGAATAATAGTTGGTCGAGATCGAGTTCGAGTTCCAGATGATGGCGTAGCCGTCGGGGCGCTGCTGCGCCACGTGGGTGTAGCCGGCGGCGCCGCCGCCGCCGGTGCGGTTCACCACGGGAATCGGCGCCGCCAGATATTTGGCCATGCCGTCGGCGAGCTGGCGGGCGGTGACGTCGGCGGCGCTGCCGGCGCCGAACAGCACCGTCATCTCGATCGGCTTTCCGCCGGGATATTGCTGGGCGGCGGCGGGAAGCGCGAACGCCGTCAGGCTCAGGGCGGCGAGAAGCGGGAGGGCGCGCCGTGTGGTGTCTTGCATGGCCGTACTCCGATCGCGGACGGCGGGTTGCCCCCCTCGGCGTGCCGGCCGCGTCATGCGTAGCCGCGATTGCTGCAGCAAACAAATAAGCCAGGCGCGGGCGTTCCGGCTACGCCCGCCGCCTATTCCGCCGCAACCTTGTGGGCCGCCGCGCCGCTCCTCGCCTTCACCACCACCTTGATGGCGTCGTCGATGCGCTCGCGCGCGTACTTGATGGCGGTGGGCAGGTCGTCGAGCGGAAACGTGTGGGTATGGATCTTCGTGGCGTCGAAGCGCTTCTGCGACATGAAGGCCTCGGCGCGATGGGTCGCGCTCTTGCCCTCGCCGCGAATGCCGTAGAGGTAGATGTTGTTGCGCACCAGGTAGGCGACGTCGACGGGAACCGGCTCGTGCGGGAACGCGGCGAGGCAGATCTTGCCGCCGCGGTTGACCATGCGGGCCGCCTCGTTCACCGCGTCGGCCGCGCCCGAGCATTCGAGCACGTAGTCGACGCCCTTGCCGCCGGTGATGCGCCGCACCGCCTCGACCGCGTTCTCCCGGCGCACGTTGACGACGTGGTCGGCGCCCAGCTCGCGGCCGATCTGCAGCCGATTGTCGCGGGTGCCGGTGAGAATCACCGGGGCGGCGCCGAGCGCCTTGGCGACCGCGACGCCGAGCAGCCCGATCGGACCGGGCCCGAGCACCGCCACGCCCTCGCCGGCGACGAGGCCGCCGAGCTCGGTCAGGCCGTACATGGCGGTGCCGGCAGTGACCACCAGGGTCGCCTCTTCGTCCGACATGGCGTCCGCAATCGCGACCAGCGTGTTGATGTTGTTGACCTGGTATTCGCAGAAGCCGCCGTCGGTGGTGAAGCCGTTGGCGCGGTGGCCCTTGTCCACGTCGCCGTAGTTGAGGCCGTAGTTGTGGCAGGCGGTGTACATGCCCTCGCGGCAGCGCTTGCACTGGCCGCAACCGGCATGGATCTCGACGGTGACGCGCTGGCCGACGGCGTATTCGTCGACGCCCGGGCCGAGCGCGACGACCGTTCCCATGTATTCGTGGCCGGGGGTGAAATTCTTGTTGAACGGCAGGCCGCCCGCGATCATGGCCGGCGTGCCGTAATGGATGATCTCGAGATCGGTGGCGCAGATCGCCACCGCGTCGATGCGCACCAGCACCTCGGCCTTGCGCGGCACCGGCACCGGCTTCTCGACCGGCACGAGCTGGTCCGGGTCGCCCAGCACCCATGCCTTCATGGCGTCCGGGATCGGGAACGCGGCGCTCGTCTTCACGCCGGCAGGGGCGTACATGCGGCCTCTCGCTATGCGCCGCGCTGCTCGGGCAGCGCTACCGCCAGGAGAGTAGCACAAGGCAGAGGTCAGATGACAGAGATCAGATGTCGGAGATCAGAAGTCAGAGAGATGAAGATGCATCGGTCATCTGACCTCTGACATCTGACCTCCGACATCCGTCGTCAGCTTCCGTAGTTCGCCTTGAGATAGTCGCCAATGGCTTTCGCGTCGGCCTCGCTGATCGGCGCGCCGAAGGCGTTGATCATCTTGGCGACCTCGGCGTCCCAGACGGCCGCGGTGGGAAACGGCGAGTTCATCGGGATGTAGTCGAGGCTGTGGCAGGCGCCGCAATTGGCCTCGACCTTGTCGAGGCCGGGCGCCTGCTTGAGCGCGATGGGTTTCTCCTCGGCGAAGGCCGGCGCCGCCATCAGGGCGCCGGCGAGGACGATCGCGATCGAGCGCATGGGCACCTCCTCAGGCCGCAGCCAAGGTGACGGCGTGCATGAGATTGTGGTGGTAGCCGGCGGGATTGAGGATCAAGGCCGCCGTCTGGCTCTGGCCGATCACGTTGGTGGCCCGCGCCATGACCTTGGTCTTGCCGCGCAGCGGCGTGAAACCGTAACTCCAGGTGCGCAGCGCGAACTTGCCGAGATCCGGCCCGAGCTTCGCGGCGACCCAGGTCTTGCCGCCGTCGGTCGTGACCTCGACGGCGCGGATGCCGTAGCCGCCGTCCCATGCGATGCCCGAAACGGTGGTGCGGGCGCCCGCCCGGACCGCGACATTGTCGCCGTGGCTGGTGATCAGCGAGTTGACCACCATCTCGGTGATCGGCGTGTTGAGCGCGGTCTCCTGCGAGATGAACCGCTCGACCAACGGGAACTTGCCGACCGGAATCCGGTAGGCCGATTTCATCCAGAACCCGTCATAGGGCTTGGTGATCGCGTTGATCGCGATGACATGCTTCATCCAGTAGGTGCCGGTCCAGCCGGGGACCACGAGGCGGGCCGGATATCCGTTCCAGTGCGGCAGCGGCTCGCCGTTCATCTCGTAGGCGATAAGCGTCGTATCCTCGATCGCCTTCCACACCGGCAGGCTCTTGATGAAGCGCGGCGTCTTGTCGATCGCGCCGCGGTCGGTGCCCTCGAACACGATCTCGAGCGCCTCCTTCTTGAGGCCGGCCCGCTCGAGCACGTCCTTGAGCCGGGCGCCTTTCCAGCGCGCGCATCCCATGGCGCCGTACCCCCACTCGACGCCGGGCACGTGCGGCTGGAACAGGCCGCGGCGATTGCCGGAGCATTGGCACACGGCGGCGACCTCGTACGCCGGCAGGCGCTTGAGGGCATCGAGGTCGAGCTGCGCCTCGCCGTTGGCGCCGTCGCCGCCGATCGCGATCTTCCACGTCCGCGCATCGACGCGCGGAATGTCGGACAGGTGATAGCGCACGAAGAACGCGTCGTTGGGCGTGATCGCCGTGTGCAGGTGCTCGACCGGGGTCTCGTAGTTCGGCGGCCGGTAGCTCAGCTTGATCAGCGGCCGCTTGCCCGGCAGCGCATCGAGCACGGCGACCTCGCGGGTGCCTTCCGGCAGCAGCGCCGCAAGCTGGAGCGCCTGCGCCTCGGCGTCCGAGTCGAACAGCCGCGGCGACACCAGGCCGGCGCCCGCCAGCGCAACGCCTGCGCCGGTCGCGCCGAGCAGATGGCGTCGATTGATCATTGCTTCCTCCCCTCGTTGCGGGTCCGGCCGCGCCGGCCGGAGCGGTGATATGTCTTCACGTCGGCGCCGCGTGCGGCGCGTTATATCGCGCGCGGCCTCGCCACCGTCCTGGTTGTTTGTGCTACGAACAAAGGCTTGGTCGGCGGGTCGACGTCGGCATTCGCGTTGCAAACAGCATCGTATTCCGCATCATGGCGCATTGGAGGCGGAATCGCGGTTCTTTTCATCATCGCCGACGGGTAAACGCGAGCCGGCAGACTGCGCCGGGATTTAACTAAAACGCGTTGCGCTCTTTATCGTCTGCCGCTTGCGTCGGACGGCGCGGGGCGGGCGTTCGACGGTCGGCGTCACAAAATCAGCAAAGTCCGATCGAAATTCAGTCGCATTAATTCGTCACACCATCGGGCGCCGTTGACTTTCGGGGAGGATGTAATGCGTAGCTCCAGCCGCGGCGTCGGGAATCTTTTTGCCTTTTTTCTCGCTTCGTTGTTCGTCGTTGCCGCCTCCGTTCAGCTCGCAAGCGCGCAGGGTCCCTCGGCCAGCTACGAGGAGAAAAAGCGCCAGGCCAACGACATAGCGGTCAGCATCGTCGTGTCGGGGCTGTCCTGCACCTGCGCGCGGTTCGCCGAAGACATCAGGAACGTGGTCAACGACCTGCGGCCGGACGGCCTGCGCGTGCTGCCGGTGCTCGGCGTCGGCGGGCTGCAGAACCTCAACGACGTGCTCTTTCTCAAGGGCATCGACATGGGCGTCGTCGACGAGGACAACATGCGCCTGCTCAAGCAGCGGGATCCGCGGCTCTATGCGAACATCGAGCAGCGGGTTCAGTACATCACCAAGCTCTACAATTCCGAACTCCACGTGCTCGCGCGCAACGACATCAGGACCTACGACGACCTGCGCGGCAAGAAGGTCAATTTCAACCTGAAGGACAGCCAGACCGAGGTCACCGCCGAGATCATCTTCGAGAGGCTGCACATCGACGTCGTGCGGTCGAACTACGACAACGACGAAGCGATCAAGCGGGTGAAGGCGGGCGAGCTGGCGGCCATGATCATCCTCTCCGGCGCCCCGCAGGCGGCGCTGGCCAAGCTCAAGGCGGAGGACGGGGTGCATTTCCTCGCGCTCGACAAGAGTCTCCTGCCGGCGCACGACCTGCGGCCGATCTTCGACAGCTACCTGCCGGCGGAGCTGACCTACGAGAGCTATCCCAACCTGGTCCCGCAGGGGACGTCGGTGCCGACGATCGCCAACCGCGCGCTGCTCGCCGCCTACACCTGGCCGGAGAATTCCCCGCGCCACAAGAAGCTCGCCAAGTTCGTGCGCGAATTCTTCGGCAAGATCGACCAGTTCCACGACGGCGCGCGCCATCCCAAGTGGAAGGAAATCAGCCTGTCGGCGGAGATTCCCGGCTGGACCCGGTTCAAGCCGGCGGCCGACTGGCTGGCCGAGCACCGCACCGCGCCCGCCCAGCAGCAGCGCGAGTTCGACGCGTTCCTCAACAGCTCGGACAAGCAGGCGCCGCGCGGCCAGGCGGAACGCGAGGTGCTGTTCCGCGAGTTCATGCAGTGGCGCGACCGCCAGACCAAGCGGCAGTAGGGACTCCCTCTCCCCGCTTGCGGGGAGAGGGTCGGGGTGAGGGGGCCTCTCAGAATGCGCGCTGTCCTGAGAGGCCCCCTCACCCGACGCGCTTCGCGCGTCGACCTCTCCCCGCAAGCGGGGAGAGGTGAAGAGGCGCCTCACAGTCCCGCGAGCGCGCGCCGGTAATAGGACAGGTCGAGATATTTCTCCGGCGGCGGCGGGGTGCCGCCCCACTGGCCCTCGATCTCGGCGCGCAGCTTGAGCACGTTGGCAAAGCCCGCGAGGTCGAGGCTGGCGTCCCGGGCGAGCCCGCCGGCCGGGCTCGCGGCGATGTCGTAACACTCGGCCGCGATGTCCGGCGGCAGCTTGAGCCAGTCGGCGATGAGCGCGACGGCCGGCGCCCTGTTGGCCGGATCGAGCGCCCAGCGCAGTCCCTCGACATAGGCGGCGATGTAGCGCGTGAGCACGTCGCCGTTCGCCGCGCCCCAGGCGCGCAGCACGAAGCCCGTGGTCGCGAGATAGGGCCCGATCGCCGCGACGGCGTTGCCCATGTCCTTGAGGCCGGCGCGCCGCGCGCGCAGCGAGAACGGCAGGTTGAGCATGGCGGCCGCGGCCGTCTTGTCGTGGAGCATCGCCTCGAGCCGCCGGACCGTGCCGCCGACCGAGCGCACCGCGTAGTCGCCTTTGTTGAGCCCGTTGAGCTTGAGCATCTTGTAGAGCTGCAGGGCGAAGGCGGTGTCGGGCGCGTCGACTACCACCGCCTTGCCGCGCAGGTCCTGGTACGCGCCGATCTCCGGCTGGACGAACAGATGGTTGAAGCCGTCATCGCCGCCGAGCACCACCGCGATGTCGACCTTGGCGACCTCGGCCATGGCGACCGCATTGTCGACCGCCGTATGGACGATGTGATAGCGGCCCTGCGCCAGGCCGTTGCGCAGCTCCTCCGAGTTCGGCGCGATTTTCAGCTCGACCGCAAGCCCGCGCTTGGCGAACGCGCCTTGGGCCTGCGCCGCGAGCAGCGGCAGGTTTTGCGCGCCGTGGAACACCATGACGGTGAGCTGCGTATCGGCCGCCGCGGCCGCCCGCGGCAACGCAAGCGCGGCGATGAGCACCGCCGCCATCAAGAGCAGCCGGGGCACTGGCATGCGCGCCGCTCAGCTTTTGTTGCGGCCGAGCAACCCGTCGACGCTCAGCCGGCCGGCGCCGGCGAGGAACAGGAACAGAAATCCGCCGGCGATGGTCAGGTTCTTGAAGAAGTGCGAGCGCTGAGCGGCGAAATCGGCGCCGGCCAATTCCCAGTAGCGATGCGAGATGCCGGTGGCGACGATCACGAACAGGATCATCAGCAGCGCGGCCCAGCGGGCCTTCACGCCGAAGATGATCATCAGGCTGCCGCCGAACTCGACGATGGCGCCGACCCATCCCCAGAACGAGGGCGCGGGCACGCCGCGCTTGGCGAGCGAGGCCGAAAAGGCCGCCACGTCCGTGATCTTGTTGAAGCCTTGGATGAGGAAGATCGCCCCCATGGCGAGGCGTCCCAGCAGGGCCACGACGTCGTGGCAGCGCAGCGCCAGCCGGTCGGCGGGATCGGGCGCCGCGTCGGACGCGGGCGAGGTAGACACCATGGGACCCCCCTTTGCGTTGTGATGCGTCATGCCGTGTCGCATCCGGCACAACCTCGCGTCAAGCGGGCCATCGTTCACACGCGCTTGAAGGGAGGCCCGCGCCGCGGTTGTGCCGGGCGCGCGGACTTGCGAGATTGCGCCCGGCCGCCGGCCTCACGGGGAGGGATCCGCGTGCGCTTCATCGCACTCGTGCTTGGCTGCGCGCTCGCCGGCTGCGCCACCTACTCGGTCGAGCGCACGCCGGAGGAGCGCAAGGCGGCGTGGGACGCCGGCAACGTCTTTCCGGCCGATTATCGGCCGGAGCTGATCGCCTACCTGCGCACCTATCTGAACGACCCGACCGGGGTGCGCGAGGCGGCGATTTCCGAGCCGGCGCTCAAGTCGGTCGGGCCGGGCGAGCGCTACGTCGCGTGCGTGCGCTTCAACCCGAAGCGAAGCGGCGGCGGCTATGCCGGCGCCAAGGATCATCTGGTGATCTACGTGGGCGGCAAGCTCGACCGCTACGTGGAGAGCGGGCCCGCGATCGAGATGTGTCGCGGCGCGGCCTACGCGGCGTTCCCGGAACTCGAGCGGCTGACACGGTGACGGGGCCTCCCGTCTGCCGCACCGCTTTGTCATCTATTTGGATCGCGGCCTTCACCGCCGCGGGGCGTCTTCCGGCGGCACCAGCAGGAGGCCCTCGGCCTTCGCCCATTCGCGGAACGCGCGGGCGGCGCCGGCGATCGCGGCCGGGGTCGAGGCGTCGGCCATGCGGCGCAGCACCGCGCGCGCCTTCGCATCCAGGCGCGCGCCGGCGTGGCGGTGGATGACCTTGGCGGCTGCATCGAGCGAGCGGATCGGCTCGTCCGGATGGATGTTGAGGTGGATCGGTTCGTCGAGCGCGGTTTCCGGCATGAAGGTTCAACCGGGGAACCGCCGCGAAAGTTCCGCGCCGGGAACGCAATCGGCGGCAATCAACGATCAGGAGCCTTTTGGCGCGAGCAGGAGTTCGGCGGAGAACGGCGCTTCTTTTTTCGCGTGTCTGGTCTGGAACAGGCGGATCGTCAGCTTGCTTCCGCCTTTGATGGCCATGCTCTGGTCGGGTCGCAACTCCTGCTGCTTGTCCTGGAGAATGCCGCAGGTATAGACGCCCGGCGCGCTGGTCTTCACGCAGGTGAGCTCGCTGTCGGCGTCGACACGCATGATCACGGTGCGGCAGTCCTGGTCGAGACTGATCGTCACGGTTGCCATTCGCCCCTCCCCATGACCGATCGTGATCGCGGCGATCGGTCGTCCGGATGAACGGGTGAGGGCAGTTCGGCCGCCGGGCGGACGGCTTGCGCCGCCGCGCCCGGGCCGGTTCGCGTGCGAATGTTCATGCGGTCCCCCCGCCAGCCGCCCGATCAACCCCGAGTCGCATGCTACGAAGGGAATTTCGGCAAGCTGTGTGAACCACTTCACACAACGGCGCGAAATAATCGCACGACGGACAGAAATAAAACCGGAGATGGGCGTTGGCCGATCGGAACTCCGGCATTCGGAATTTTCATGGCTGGCCCGCCGCAATTCCCGGAACAGCCGCGCGCGCGGGCCGGTTGCCCCCGGCGGGTCACAGGGGCACGAGGAGAACTTGCCGTGATGGTCGACAGGACCGTGCTCGCAACGTCATTGGGCGGGATCGCGCTCGCTTCGGTGCCGCTGATGGGCTCGACCTCGGTGGCCGTTGCCGCATGCGTGGGCGTCCAGGCGAGCGACTGCATGCTGCATTACGGGCCGGTGGCGGAGTCGTCGTACAAGGACACCG
>WNFB01008855.1_pt1 | contig 17048 bp, 13 predicted proteins | sample 5400501 | NCBI WGS metagenome assembly WNFB01 (sample SAMN13153341, study PRJNA577476) | soil metagenome | isolation source: 200 cm saprolite under Douglas fir tree site 2 hole 1 | place: USA:California | collected 2015-04-18
ACTTCGCCCATTTTTGCGAGACACTTCCTCTGAAATGCGAGATCGCCAACAGCTAGCACTTCATCCACCAAAAGGATCTGCGGCTCAAAATGGGCGGCGACGGCAAACGCCAGCCGCATTTGCATTCCCGTGCTGTAATGTTTCAGCGGCGTATCAATGAAATCGGCCACCTCGGCAAAAGCGACGATGTCATCGAACTTGCGTTCGATTTCCTTCTTCCCCATGCCGAGAATCGCGCCGTTCAGATAGGTATTCTCGCGGCCTGTCAGCTCCGGATGAAACCCCGTGCCGACTTCGAGCAGGCTGCCCACGCGGCCGCGGATTTCCGCCGAGCCTTCCGTGGGTTGAGTGACGCGCGAGAGAATCTTCAGCAAGGTTGTTTTGCCCGCGCCATTGCGGCCAATCAGTCCGAGCACTTCTCCCTCTTGCAAATCGAAGGAAACATTGCGCAGGGCCCAGATGTGGCGCGGGCCGCCGCCCGAGTTTCCGGCGCCGTTCGAACGGAACCAGCGCGCGGGGGATTTCAACGCGTTCGCAAGGCGGTCGCGCATGGTGAGGTAGCGCTCGCGCCCGCCGATCCGGTAGCGTTTGCCTAACGACTCCACGTGGATGGCGACATGACTCATGGGTCAGACCACGTCCGCCATCGTGCCCTCTACAGCGTGGTAGTACACCAGCCCGCTGAAGACCAACAAAACAACCGCCGTCGCGGAGGCCGCCAGCAGTATGCCCGGCGGCTGGCCGTGCCCCGTCAGCGCCCAGCGAAACCCTTCAATGACGCCCGCCATGGGATTCAAACCGTAAAGCCAGCGCCATTTTGCAGGCACCAAAGAACTCGCATAGGCCACCGGGGAAGCGAACATCCAAAACTGCACCAGGAATGGCAGTACGTAGCGAACGTCCCGGTATAAGGCGTTGAGCGCGGAAAGCCACAAGCCGACGCCCAGAGCGGTCAGGATGGCGAGCAGAGTGAAGGCAGGCAGCCAGATGACGGCTTTGGTGGGAACAATGCGGTAATAGACCATCATTCCCAGGAAGACGGCGAAGGAGATGGCAAAATCCAGGAGCCCCGATAGGACCGCGGCAATGGGCAATACAACGCGCGGGAAATAGATCTTGGTGATGACTCTTTGCTGGTCGACGACGATGTTCGTTGCACCCTGCATCGCGGTGGAGAAATACATCCAGGGCAGGAGAGCGCAATAGTAAAAAACCGGGTAGGGCAGCCCCTGGGAAGGAATCTTCGCGAGCGTGCCGAAAAACAAGCTGAAAACAAGCATCGTCAGTACGGGCTGAAGAACCGCCCAGGCGGCGCCAATTACGGTCTGCTTGTATCGAACCTTGATGTCGCGCCAGACAAAGAAATAGAGCAGCTCCCGGTAAGCCCATAACTCGACGAGGTCCAGTGCGAGCCACCGGCCCCGCGCGGCAATATGCACGGAGGGAAACTCGTCCAGGTCTTCGATCATCACCACAGGGGTTTGAGGGACAGCCATTAATTTAATCGTTCCTCCGGAATCTGGCGGATCCTGTGCTGTTCGATGTCCTCCTGCTCAATGTGGCGCATCATCTCCTGGCGGTGCAAGAAGTAGGTCTCCAGGCTGTGCGTCAGCCGCGAGGGCACTGCCACAAACTGATTGTGCGCCATCTCGCGCCAGGAAATCTCTCCGCGCGCGGGAACCAGATGCGTACCCCATTGGAAAATGAATCCGGCATTCCATAGCACGAACATTGCGATCACCGTCCCGGAGAGCGCCGCCGCCCTCGAGGCTTTTCCCACCCATTCGGAAAAGGCGCCGAGCAACGCAGCAAGCCCGAGGATGAACACCGGCGTCAGCGATAGAAAGAAGCGATTGCCGTAACTCGACAACCCGTCCCAATCCGGATAGCTGGCGATGAAATAGTAGTAGGCCAGAAACGTCAGAATCGATCCGGTCCCCAGAAGCAGGTTCCGCTTGGCGAGGAAAAACAGGCCGATGATCGCCAGGGACAGAATCGGAGTCCAGCTCAACATTCCATGATCCGCGGAGAAAAGAACGCGCAAAAATGCGGGAGAGGTCCAATTCCAGGTCCAAATTCGCGGGTACCCCGTTTCAAACGGGCTCCCGTAAATAATCTGACGAGTGACGAAGGTAGGGAGCAGCGATAGCACGAACATCGCTCCAAACAGAGCGGAACATGACGCCAATTTTGCAAGTGGCGCGATCGTTTGATTGGGGGCGTGTGACCCTGCTCGAACAAGGTAAAGTATTTCGAGCCCGGGGAAAATCAGCAAAATAACATTCGGATAATAGACGTTCCCCATCAGGCCCGCGAACACTCCCAAAGCCGCCCATTGCGCGGGCGTCCGCTGCAACTTTGTGCGATCCCAATACCAAAGAAAGAGGGAAACCGAAAATGCGGAAAATGCGTGCGACCAGGAAGGGTTGAAATACATGTAAACCGGCAAAGAGCTGGCCAGCCAGATTCCGATGGTGGCAAGGATAGCCCACTGCGGTTCGAAGTATTTCCGCGCCATTCGAAACGCCAGGAACAACGATAAAAAACCGTAAAAAGCCGTCGTAAGACCCATCGCAAGCACGTAAGGACGCGAATATCCATCCGCAGGAATGTGGGCACCAAACCGATCGAGGAAGAGAACGGCTAGGTGAACTGGAACCAGGACGGGGGCCCACAGAATCGCGGGGCCCACGCTGAAATGATTTTCGACGTGTCCCGTCTTCGTATACATTTCGCGCAGCAGATGTCCCTGTGCATCGACCCGCGCCATGACGAAAGTCTGGTTCCCCGCAAGATAGTCGTTTTCGAAATTCAAGTCGTGGTCTATCAACGCGGAGCGCAAATAGGCGTAGTAACCAACTCCATCGCCGCGGACCCAGGGATTGACGAACGGGAGGGTTAAAAGGAACAAGAGGAACAGCAACCTTGCGTGCAACGAGGAGGCCGCGTTGGCCAAAAGCGCCTCATTCCGGAGAAGAACTCCCGCGGCAGCGCGGTCGCCGTCGAGCGCGTCATAGGTCCGCGCGCCGTTCATTTTTCCACCCATACAAAGATTCGGCGCCGCACATTCGATCCCGCGTGCCGGCAACGATTCCACACCGGCAAGGCGCGCCGCCGGACGCGACACGATAGATTCGGCCTGAATCCGCGGTTAGGCAACGCGCCAAGACATATTCTACAGCAACGAAATAGGAAATAATGCGTTCATTCGTCTGGCGGCCCGGGCTGCCGGCTCGTCCATCAACCATGACTGGAATGTCATCGGCGGAACCGGGCCTTAATACTCAAACTCTGCTGCTTGCAGCTTCCCGCGGCGCGGCTACAAGATCCTTCCTTCTTCCGTGGTACGCGACAACTCGATCTATGATTTCCGGCAATGTGGTTTTGGGGCGGAAACCCGTCAAATTTTCCAGTTTATCGAGGCAAGGCACCCGCCGGAACATGTCCTCGAATCCGGGCTCATACGCCTGGTCATAGGGAACAAATTCGATGGGCGAAGAGCTGCCGGTCTGTTTCTTGACCCTGCGAGCCAGGTCCTCGATAGTAACTTCAGAGTCATTACCCACATTGATCACTTCTCCGACGGCCTTGTCCGTGGCCACCAACCGCAGGATCGCCTCGACCGAGTCACGCACGTCGCAGAAACAGCGCGACTGCTGGCCCGTGCCATACACGGTGATGGGCGCTCCTTCCAGAGCTTGGGCCACAAAATTCGGAAGCACCATGCCGTAACGCCCCGTCTGCCGGGGTCCGACCGTATTGAACAATCGCGCCACCACAACCGGCTGCCCCTTTTCTTTCCAGTAGGAAAGAGCCAGGAATTCATCCAGCGCCTTCGATGCGGCGTAACTCCAGCGGCCCTTGGTAGTGGGACCCAGCACAAGATCGGCGTCCTCGTGGAAGGGGAAGTTCGTGCTCTTTCCATATACCTCGGAAGTGGACGCTGTAAAGACGAGCTTACGTTTCCGGCAGGCTGCTTCCAGCACCATTTGCGTGCCGTTGACATTCGTTTCGATCGTTCGCACCGGGCTTTCCACGATTAGCTTGACGCCCACTGCCGCCGCCAAGTGGAAAATGACGTCGGCTTCGTCCACGAGCTCCGCCAGCAACTGGCGGTTATCCAGCGGCTCCAGAAAATAGTGCATCCGGTCGTATTTCTTGAGATGGCGAATATTTTCCATGCTGCCCGTCGACAGATTGTCCATGAGCAGGACTTCATCGCCGCGTTCGAGCAAACGCTCGGCAAGATGTGAACCTATAAACCCTGCACCACCAGTAATCAAATAAACCAAGCCGTACGCTCCTGGCCGTCTAATCTTGGCCCAATTGGGAATCTGAACTTTCGGCTCGGCGGGATTTGCGTGACTTCTTGCCCTCTTCTTCCCGGCCATAGCCGCCGTAGGAGCCGTAAGAATACGGGTAGTAACGATACGAGTAATAATAGTCAGGTGAACTAGCATCCACGGCGTTCAGCACCACACCGAGCATGCGGCATTTCACCCCGGCCAGAAGATCGCGAGTGCGCGTAAAAGCTTCCTTGGGAGTCTCACCGCTGCGCACGACCAGCAACACGCCGTCGACCAGCACCGAGAGAATCACGGCGTCGGTCGCGGCCATGATCGGCGGGGAGTCGATGACCACAAACTTGTACCGAGTACGGAGTTCGGAGATGAGTTCGGTCAGCCTGCGCGACGACAATAGGTCGGCCGGATTTGGCGGAATGGGTCCCGTGGGAATCGCCGCGAGGTTCGTGATCGCCGGATGCGGGACGGTGATCAGGTCCAGTGAAGAGACGCCGGCCAGATAGGAACTCAAACCGGCGTGCTTGCCGTCGACAAGACTCAAAGCGCGATTGATGCCGGGTTTGCGCAAGTCGGCGTCCACCAGGAGCGTCTTGTCACCAAGCTGCGCGAGCGTTACCGCCAAGTTGACCGCGGCGGTCGTCTTGCCTTCGCGCGGCAGCGCACTCGTCATCAGAATGACCTGCGGCGGATGGTCGGCCTGGGACAGCAGCAACGATGTCCGCAGCGCGCGAAATGCTTCCGACATTTGCGACTGCGGCATGTTGTGCGACATGAGCTCCGCCCGGCCTTCCTTACCGGCAATCACCGGGGCCTTCAACAACTTCGCGAAACGCCCGTTGCGTTTGCCATTGGAATTGGAAAGGGCGGGAACAACCGCCAGGGAGGGCAGCCGGGCCAGTGTTTCGATATCGTCCGGCGTTTTTACTGTGTTATCCAGGTATTCGCGCAGAAGGGCAAGACCGATTCCCCCGATCAGTCCCACCAGAATGCTCAACATGACGTTTCGGGTCTTGTTCGGACGGGAAGGGCCGGTGGGGATCAGGGCCGGATCCACAACCCGGATATTCGAGGACCGCAAACCAGCGGTGATACCCGCTTCCTTCAATTTCTGAAGCATCCCGTCGTACAACTGTTTGTTCGTATCGGCCTCGCGCTTCAGGATGTTGTATTGAACCAGCTTCTCGGCCATTTGGTTCGTTTCGGTCTTCTGCTGGTCCAAGGCATTTTTCAGCAGAAGCTCCCGCTGCCGCGAACCGTGATATTCCGCCTCCATCTGGTTGCCGATATTTGTTTTTTCACGCGCGACAAGTTGATCGAGATCCTTCAACTGCGCCTGCAACCGGACAACCTTGGGATACTTGGGGCCATACTGATTGACCGCATCGGTGTACTGAGCGCTTAATGTGCTCTCCTGCTTGAGAATATCCTGAATGACGCCGCTCTCGCGAACCGCGGAGATCGCGTCATAATTCCCCGCCTGGGCAAGTTGGTAGACGGCCTCTTTATTGATTCGGTCCGCTTGCGCGTCGGTCAGTTGCTTGTTGAGATCCGCCAGTTTTTGCGAACTGATGTCGTTCTTCTCGTCAATCGTCCAGATCTGGTTTTGGCGCTCATAAGCGAGGCGCGCATCCTCGGCATTCTCCACCTTGATCTTCATTTCATTGAGCTGGCCGGCCAGCCAATTCGAGGCTTGCGTCGCGGCTTCGTAACGGCTTCGGAAATTCTGCTCGATGAAGTTGTTCAAATGCGCATTCACGACGCGCGCGGCCAAGGTCGGATCGGTCGATTCAAAGGTTACATCGAGCAACCGGCTGTTCGGCACCCGTTTGACGGTCATTCTGCCAAGAAAAGCGCCGAGCGCCGGCGGCCGATGCAGGCTGGCCTCGCTTCCCGGCACCACGGGCTTTACCGGTTTCGCCGGGTTGCCCCCGAACTCTGGCAGATTGTCCAGACCCATGGACCTGACGGTGAGCATCGCCAGAGTTTCACTTTGAAGGATCTTCGATTGTGTCGTGATGTAATCTTCCAAATCCGCGTACATGTCGTACGAATCCGAATCCGAGAAATGCATCGCGTTCGCGTTCTCGCGGTCGATTTCCACTCTCGCGGTGGCTTGGTATACAGCCTGCATGCGGAACGTGGCGATGGTGACGATCGAAACGATCGCCAGCAGGAAAAACAGGATCAACCACTGATGCTTGCGCAAAACGATCAGATAATCGAGCAGATGCGGCTCGCGCGGCATCAGGTCCAGGGCCAGGAACGGCGACCGGTTCTGGAGCGAATCGGTGGCTCCGCCCGCCGGCCTTTCACGCGGTACTAGATTGTTTGTTTCATCCATGGGATCTTCGTTGGCTCCAAGGCGTCAAACCAGACTCGCGCGGCCAGCCTCAGCTACAATCCTCTTCCCGCAACGATAAGGGCAACGCCCGATGTTAGCCCCAGCGCAACGTCACCGGCGCGGTGTAAAGCCTTTTTCCCCGAACTGTCCGGAACAAATAGAATGTCGCTGGACTGCAACAACACATCCTCGCTTTTGAGCTGCATTACCTTATTCAAGTCCACAGGCACTTCATCCCGCTTGCCCGTCTCCGGATTCTTGCGCAGAATCACGGCTTCCTTTGTTTTGGCGCTTCCCGTCGTTCCCCCGGCCAAAGACAGGATCTTGAGGGTGGTCATGCGATCGCGGTCGTTCTGCATCACAAACCCGCCTGGGCGAGTGACCGCGCCCACGACGTAAATAATTCCAGCGCGCGGCACGGAAACGACGTCACCCCCGAGGATGGGAATATTGAAAGTCGAATTGCCCGATTCGAGCAGGTCGCTCAAACTGATCGTGTATGTCTGGGAGTCGCTGGGAACCTTGGCCGTCTCGGAGTCCTCGGATCCGGCGGGTACCGAAGGCGGGCGCGTCACGATGACGGTGCTACCGGCATCTTCTGAAATGCCCCCCGCCTGAGAAAGGACCTGGAGCAGCGTCGTTTGGCGGACCGCCTGAATCACCATAGGGGCCTTGACTGCCCCAATGACCGTGATGGGCTGGCTATGTTGCTCCTTCAGAGTCACGCTGACTTGCGGTGTCGATACCAAGCCGTTGCTCTGCAGTAACTCGGAAAGCTTATCTTGGACTTGAAAGGTCGTCAGTCCGGTGACATGCACTTTTACGGGAATCAGAGGCAGCGAAACATAGCCGGTTTCGGTGACGCGAACATCGCGCGAGAGTTCGGGCACATCGAAAACTTCCACACCCAATACATCACCGCTTCCGATCTCGTAATCACCTTGTTTTACGGAAGCGGCAAGCGCGAGTTGCGCGATGCGATCGTTGACGTCCGAGTTTGCTCCCATTTGTGCGGGCGGGGACCCATTCTGTACAGGCGGCAACGGTTTCTGTTGTTGGGAGAGGACTGCCGGGGCGGCCAGCAGAATAAATATGGCAACCCGGCTAGACCAACCCGCTAGCGGGCACAGTACACCCGAGCTTTGAAGTGTCATCAAGTTAGATTCCCCCACGCGACAGCCATTATACAGTCACTTTCCCCAAGTCAAGGCTATTTGTTGAAGCGCAAAGAAAATGTTTCGCATCGGTACACCGCGCTGAAACATTGTGTCCATGCATCGGCAGGGCGATACGCTGGAAACTGCAGAAGGGGTCCGAATTCACGAGCAGGACGACCAGATATGCCACATGGATACCGCGGAAACCGCCAGCTGGATTCAGGATCTATCCTGAGAACGCAAAGACGGGGCTGAGGATGTTGCGAGTGCGGCCTGCAAGAGAAAAACAAGGGCATTGGACGGAATATGAAAGTTGAAATCCACGGTCGCGTGGACAAGCAGACCGAAACATGCAACGAAGGCGCCGGCATGAAAAGCGAGTCTCCTTACTTCCCGCACGTCAATGAGATTCCTCCAGCCGGTCCATGCCAACAAAGCCAGAAACGCCAAACCGCATAGGCCGCCAACCACGCCTGTCTCCGCGAGAACCTCCGCGTAATCGTTGTGGCTGTGGTTCACGATGAGTCCGTCATAAATAGTTTCGTAAAGAGGAAACACTTCCTGCAGGGTGCCCAAGCCAGTCCCGGCGATCGGATGATCGAGAAAAATCCGCCAGGTCCCGTGCAACATCTCAATCCGGCGCCCCTCAGTCACTTCCAAGGACTTGTAGCTTGCAAACCGTTCGAGCGCGCGGCCGATGCCGAGCCACGACACCAGGGCTATCCCCAGAACCACCACCAAGCCCGCCGCCACCAATTCCTTCCCTTCCCTCCGCCGGAAAAGGAGCAAGATTGCCAATAATCCAATTTCAGCGAGGAAGCTCATGATGCCGCCCCGGGAAGCCGACAAAAACAACGCTCCGATGGGAAACAAGGTAAACAACGCGACCAACGGCAACTGGTCGCGCCGCTCCGCTCTCAGAATCAGGATGGCCAGGCCCGGCGGGATCAACAGTTCCGCCAGGCCCGCGAAGTGATTTCGATTGACGTAAGGACCGAAAGGTATCCCGCCATAGCGCAATTCGCGCACCCAATACAGTTTTCCGTTGAATGTAAAGTGCTGCAGAATAGCGAAGACCGACACGGCAAATCCAAGAATCAGCAGGAACCAGACGAAACCATGCCAGTGCTCCAGGGTTCGATAGGATTGCGCGCAAAGAAAAAATAACGCCAAAAGCGCGGTGTACTTGAGCAGTTCTATGCGAGTCAGAAACGGATAGACGGTGATGCCTGCCGCCAGTTGCACCGCCGCCACTCCCCATAGACCGAGGAGCGGCCACGCGAGCACGGCGAAGGCGACCAGCACACAGATGCCGATGCGAATGGCCTTCATCGTGACGCACCGGCCGGCAGAACGGCAACGTCATCCACCCACACGGTGCCATTGATCTTGTTGTCAAGACGAGTGCTGGGCAACCGCCGGAGGGCGATCCGAATCAGATGTGTTTGCGCCCCGGTCGTGAATTCGACCTCTTCCATCGTCCACGGTTGAGTGCCCGTTTCGTTCGGGGTCAGCACATTCAGATCCTTCGGCCGGCGAGGATCGATGATCTCAAACCTCATACCGCTATCGGTTGAAATTTGATCCGTACGGAGAAACCCTCGAAAGCGGTAGCGCGTGGCCGGCGCAACAAGCACCCATTGGAAGAGATACTCATAGGAAAGATTCTGCGTACGATCGAAGATGACCCGGACCGCGCGCGAACCTGAATGTTTTTCTTCGGTGTCGAAATCGAAGTCCGCACCTGGGACGTCCTGTTGGCGCCAGCCGAAGCCTCCGTTGGACGGATCGCTTTCGAAACCTCCATCAAAGACAAGTGAGCCGGCCGGGGACGCCGGTGGCCAGGTACCTTCGGCCGCCGTCGCCTGGCGCCAAACGGAACCCGCTTCATCGAAGCGGTCTTGCCTTACCAGCATGTCGATGAACGCGAAAAGTGTTGTTTTCCGGTCGATGGAAGCATGTAGCCCGATCAGGTGATTCCACACGGCGAGAGCCGCCGCACCCTCCTGCGCTTGAACAAGGAAGGAAAGTGCCTCCCAATCCCCTTCGGCTGTTTTCGGCAAAACTTGGTCGAGTAGTACGCGCACATCGGGATCGCTGTGCCAGGCACGCGACACTGCAAGGGGGAGCAGCTTGGAGTCAACCGCCACTGCCCGATGAATTTCCGCATACGCTTCCGGCAATCGCTGCTGCCGGAGAAGGTAATTTCCGTACCTCCAGGACACTTCCGCTGAAATCGGGTAATTCTCTTGCGCCGCGCGAAAGTACTTCTCCGCTTCTGCGTCGTTTCCGGTGATCTCCAATGCGCCCGCCAGATCGAGTTTGTAGAACGGGGAGTGGGGATCGAGTTGCACGGCGCGGCGGTAATAGGAAATAGCCAGCGGAAGATCGGAGTGTTCGAAATCAAGTTGGCGGTAACGTCCCAGCCGGTACCAATTTTCGGCGTTTGCGGGTTCGATCTTCGAGGCGCGGGGCCAATCGTCGGGATTCGAAGAGGTGCCATAGTGGCTGGCCAGTGCGTGGTTCACGCCTGCATAGGAAAGCCAGATGACGATTGCGACCGTGAGTGCAATCGCAACGCAGCGCCAGATGGGGTTGATCCGTGCTTCAGTCATCGGTCGATAATCTGCTACGAATGGTTGCCTTTGTGCAACTGAAAAGGCAAGGAAACCTGCGCGGGTCGCGCATCCAGCAACAAAGAAATGAGATAAGGAGGGGGAGCGGTTAGGCAGAGGTTCTTCAACCCTTAAGATCCATCCTTCTTCGAAGGCTCGACCGGATCCACGGCGCATTCCGCAGCTGGACCTTTCGTTGGCAGCTCCTTGATTCTCCAAAGATAAAGAGAAATCTCAATTCCGTTGGGCAACACCCGCTTTTCCAATCTCTCGGGAGGCCAGCCGTAGATTCGGAAATTTCGCGAAACGATTCGCGCCCCTGGAGAAAGCTCGGAGCGCAACCGCTCCACCAGTCTCAAATTTGAGTCCGCACCCAGATACATCATGACGACAGTTGCTTCGGAAATTTCCACCTTCTTGGCATCCTCTTGGAGAAATTTCACCAGGGATTCGACTCCATGCTGGCGGGCCTTCGCCTGAGCCTCCGCAATCCGCTGGGGGCTGATGTCCACTCCCACGGCACGGATGCCGTATCTCTCTGCTGCCGTCACCACAATCCTTCCGTCACCACATCCCAGGTCGTAAAGGACGTCGCCCGGCCCGACACCCGCAAGGCGAAGCATTTCGTCAACGACTTCTGGGGGCGTCGGATCATAGATGGCCAGATCCAGCTTGAGCCGCTGGCGAAAACCTAGACCGTACTCCCGCAGCAGCCGCAGAGGCCGCATCAGTACATAAAGGGAGGCAAGCGCTCGAGGCAAGCGCACAGCCTGGCGGTCACGCTCCGTCGGGGTCATGGTGAGTCGCAGCATGTGCCGAATTCCTTGCGCGATTCCGTCCCGCGACCGCAGCCGGAATAATGCGCGGGGAACCACGCCGGGGCTCGCATCGACGTTCCCCTCGAACTGAGCTCGCACCTTGTCCGCAAGCCAACGAACACTGGAATCCCGTTGAGCTCTCTCCAGGACGGGCTGCGGCAAAGTCGCGCCCAATAATTCGTGCGCCAGATAGAGTCCCAACAAGAGCACACGCATGGACTTCATCTCGGCGGCTATCTGCATGACCAACGCCCAGTCCACCGGCTGCGCGGTGACAAGTTCCGCCACGTCCACGATCCACGCCAGGCGGTCCCAGAAATGCTTAGTCCCGTGAACGCACAGCATCACCAACGTGTCTTCGATGGAAAACGTGAGCATTTTCCGTCCCGCGATTTCCACGGTAATGAGCCGGCTGGTCATCTTGTCGACATCCAGCGGAACGGGAAAATACCGGAGCGTCTGCTCTGTGTGCAATTCCACTTGGGCCCGGGTGGCTTCGCGAAAAAAGCCATACTGACCGGGCGCCTGGCCGGTCCGGCCTGCCAGCTCTTCCTGCGGTTCAAATTCGGCGCTGAAACCCGCGGATTTGAGCAGGGCCGTCGCGCGAGGAATGTTCGCCTGTTTGGTGACAAAATCAAGATCGATGAACGTTCGTCCCGTCAGGCTCCGGTAGGCGAGCCAGCTCAGGACTGGTCCCTTGTAGGGGATCAACGGCAATTGCTCCGCCTCAAAGATTTCGTGGATGCGCAAAAGCTCGGAGAGAAGATGCAGAGCCAACCCCGACGACTCTCGCACGTACTGCCGCAGACTGTCCAGCCAGACAGTGGGAACGAGGTCTTCCGCGGTGAGTTTCAAGTTTTCGTGGAGAAGTGACGCGACGTGGTGTTGGAAGGCAGTGGCAACGACATCGGACCAGTTCAATTTAGCGCGGAGAAACGCGCTGATGCGCGCGGCAGTCACCTCATCCAGGCGTGTACGCGCGCAGCACAGAATCAACTCAAGTTCAGGACGTAATTCTTTCCCCCGCTTGGAATCCACACTCATGGCGAGGCTCATTTTGGCAGGATTCCTGATTTTCAGATCAGGAAAAATCGGACCGCGTGCCAAAACCTGCCGGCTTCGATTGGCGAAGGATGGGCGTTCGATTGGGGCTGGGCGTGGAAAATCGTAATTTTTTGAGGGAGGGCCTTCCTCAAACTGAAATACGGATCAGGCGTTCACCACGCTGCTTTCAGTGACGCTGGAAGGCAGGGCCTGGGCCGCGGGCTGCAACCCTTGAATCTGGACCAATCGCAAAGAATGGTAAGGCTGCGAAGACGCCTTCCTTGCTTTCAGATTCTCGGATGGAATACCCGTCCGCGCGTAGGATTTCTCGCAGTCTTGATAAGAAGGTCCGCGCATGTTTCCTTCGAGATACGCTAATCCGGGGCAGCGCGTGCAAGTTCCGCCGTGCGTGCACTTAGAGCACGTAGGCATATCGCGCAGTTTGATCGAGCGGACTTCATTGAGCTGCGGGGAATCGCGCCAGATATCCACGAACTTCATGCGCCGCACATTGCCGCTGGGGAGAGGAAACTGCACGCACGGGTAAACGTCTCCGTAAGGAGAGACATAGCAGGCCGTGTGTCCAGCGCTGCATGGCAACTGATCCATCTCGTCTTCGCCGGGCGAGAGAGGAGGAGCGCAAAACTCCTCAATGTTTCCGCCGACAAGCGACTCGTTCCGGAAAACCTCTCTTAGCGCGGCCTCATCGACGTTCAAATTAAGAATGGATCTATCACCGTCCATCATCGGAGTGATCGTGGGGTCCATGATGAACTGCGCGCCCAGTTCCGCGGCCAAGGCCCTCACGCCCGCATAATCGTGCACGTTTTGAACCATCAGCACGTTGGCCATGATGACGTGGATGCCGTGCGCACGCAGCCGGCGTATGGCTTCGATCGACTGCGCGAGTGAGCCCGGCAGCTTGGTAATGGCGTCATGAACCTCGGGGACGTGCGAGTAAATACTGATCTGCACCGATTCCACGCCCAGTGCTTTTATGCGATCTGCTTCCTTCTTGCGAATCAAAATTCCGTTGGTTTTCAATTTTATGCAGAACGTCCGCAGGCGGGCGTACTCCAGAATTTCGAAAAAGTCCCGCCGCATCAGAATTTCGCCGCCGCTGATCGTCAGATAGAAAACGCCGGCATCCGCCATTTGGTCCAGCAGGTCCTTGATCTCCGCGGTGGTCATCTCGCCGTGATCGTGGTGGTCGAGATAGCAGTGAATACACCTCTCGTTGCAGCGATATGTCAGATCCAGTTGCACGCTCAGCGGAATGTTCATCTGGAGCGCCTTAGCGGCCATTTCCGCGACTAAAACGCTCATTTAGTCCCCCCGGTGGCAGCCGCGGACTGGGCAATCGGCTTGTCAGAAAGCAGCATGAGGCCGTGTTCGGCCAGTTGTTCCACGAGCCCCTCCGCATCCTTCAAGGCTACTTCCGGCGTGATGTCATATTGTGTGCAGATCTTGTTCGCGACGATTTCCTCGAGCGGCGTCGCGCCGTCCGCCGACTCCCAGATGACTGTCGCGACCTCGTCCAGCGTAAACAGGGTGGAGTTCGTGGCGGACATGATCATCGTTTCATCGCCCAGCACTCGCGCGGCAATTGCGGTGCTCCGAGCCACGTAGCGTTTGTTGTTCATACGATCAGCTCCCAGACGCGGGAATCGGGCAGGAATGTCAGACGGCGAATCGGCACGCGGCTCACGAAATCAAAGGCCGCATCGAAAACCAATTTGACGAACTCAGGGTCCCGTGCGAAGAACAGAATATTTCCGAGCAAACCACGAACAGCATCCGCTCCCATAATCGGCTCGATCTTGTTCTCGGAGCCTTTCGCGAGCAGGTACACACACTCGATGGGGGCGCGCAGGTTTTCTCCGGCGCGGGCCAACTCGCCGAAAAACGGCGTACCTACGGCAGTATATCGGCCGTCCTCCAGGGTCACATAAGAAATTTCGTCGGTAAGCAGCGCGGCGCCGGGAGGAGCCAGCCTTGCCATTGTGGTCTTTCCGGCGCCGGAGACCCCCGCAAACAAGAAAGCCCGCCCATTGCGTATGGCGCTCGACGCGTGTACCAGGAAGCCGCCCTTCTGGGCCAACAAAAGCGTGTGCACGATGCGCAGCACCGAATCGAGTGAGTAGGGATTGATGGTTTGCTCGATGCGTCCGCGCGCCGCGGAGGGATTCCACTCGGCGCGAAAATCCCCACGTTCCATCAACCAGCGGCCCGAATCCCACGTCACGCTCAGGTCTTCATCTCCGGATTCGGTGCCCGGCGGAGCCAGCTCAATGTCAAAATCGAAGCTGGCATCGTCAGAGGAACTCACGTACCCGGTGTAACGATCTTGAATCAGGCGGATGAACGCAGGGTCGCCGGAAGTCAAGCGTATAGGCAGGCCGCCGATCTCAACCACCACGTCCGAGCGCTGCGGCGCCACGGTCACACCCGGCATTCTACTGCTCCCTCAACGTTCTGAGTTTGAAGTCGTGCAACAACTGACTCATTCGGTTTGTGGGTCGGAGCTTGAGCCCTAGAACCTTCAGGGCTTAAAAGCCCTTCTCCTGGTCCTACTTCATTGTCGGACCTGAAGGTCCGACCCACAACACTTTCCCAAAGTGTGGCCAAACGCAGATAAAGATATGTCGCACGGTCGGATGTCTGCAGAACGCGTACGATCACCTGGTCCCAGGCGTTGAGCCGGGCGTCGGGCTGTACGTGCCGATGGCCGCGTCCGTCACCGCACTGGACGGAAGTAACCCTGCCGAGCAGCTCGGAGGAAGAAACCGGAGGATCGTTGTGAGAAAGCCGGTCACCGCGCGTGACGAGTCGCGGATCATCGTGGCCGCCCGCGCGGGCCACCATCCGATGCGCGAACAAACGCCCCTCGCGCGCGTAAAGTACGATTTCCCCTGGAGAAATTTCGGATAGACCGGCGCGCTGGATGGAAATCAAATCGCCTGGAAGGATGGAAGGCACCATACTGGTACCGAATGCTCGGAGACGAACTTCTCCGAAAGTGCGGACCACATCACCCACCAGACCGCACGCCAGCGTCGTCGCATTCTCCGGCCGCTTCATAAGTACTCTAAGCAGCCAGCTATGAGGCTTTTCTGCTGAACCGGCAGCCGCCCTGCGTGGCGAATACCTTACCGCAAGCGAGCGCCGCCACCTCGAAAACAGGCTCGAACCGGAAGGAAGGAGCCTTGTACGGCTTCTTCACACCTGATTCACGCGGCTCGCCCGACGAATCCACGTTCGTCACGTTCGTCACGTTCTTCATGTCGCGTACGATCCCTCCAGTTAATTTAGCGCTGATTGCGTTAACTTGACTGCGCATCCCACACCCGCAGTCGTGAAGCAGCTTGGCACGCCAGGCCCCGCCCCCGTCGAATTCGCACCCAGCGAGAAGTAGAAGCTTGAGGTCTGCGCTGAGGTGGAAGTATTGTCGACGACGAACCCGCTCGTGGCGCCTGCACTATTCGTAGGCACCGGCGCCGTGGCGGTTACGGTTGCGGGCGGCCACGCTGGATTGCCGGTGACATTAACGGATATGACGCAAGCGCCGTTGGCGGTTCGACACGCACCCGCAGGTATGGGATTGGCGCCGCCACCGGGGTTGGTGTTATTTCCAAAGCTGAAGAAAATCCAATCCCTTGCGACCCCGGCTCCTGCGCCATTGGGGTTGAAGAACTCTGTCACCGGAGAACATGCTTCGCCGTTGCCGTTTGTCATGCCCTCAAGCGGAGTTCCCACACCGCTCAGAACCCCAGTAGCGGCGGTGAAGCTGAGTTGATAGACGGCCGGCCGGTCAGCGGTGCCCGACTCTTTCCCGCAAACATACATGTGGCCGGCAATGGTGGGTTTCGCACTGGTGATGTAGGTGTTGTCAAAGGCGCCGGAGTATAAGGCGGAGCCGCCGGGCGTAGTGCCTCCGATTTTGAATGACACCGCTCCGGTCAGAGCCGTGCTCGCCTGCAAGACCGTGCCATTGTTGGCGCTGGTTTCGGTGCCATTGACTGCGATAACCGTTCCAGTGGTGCCGTCCACGACCGGAGCGTCAACAATGGCGCCTCCCGTTCCAACCGCCAGATGGATTGCTTCCACGCACGGCAGCGGAGTACACGTGCCAGCCGTGCTGCCCGTTTCCCTGATCATGCTCAGGAGTCCCGTACTGTCCCCCACGAAGATATTTCCCGATACGCTGTCGTAGACGGGGCTGGTGAGTATGGTTGCCCCGTTAATCGTTTTCGGCCAACCAACGGTAACCTCCGCGGGTGTCCCGTTGAACACGCCTGTGAACTTATGTACGCGGCCGTTGTTATCACCGGCGTAGAGGACGTCGGCATTATTCGTGTAAACGTAGAAGGGCGACGACTTGGTATCTGCAAATCCCCCGGTGAACGCGATGCTGCTCATGCACGAGTTCGCCGCCGGGCAATCCGTCGTCCAGTTCTGGCCCGCTGTAAGGATCGTCGTTGGTAGTAAATGGGGATAGCCGGTACCGGCTCCCTCGCCAAGCTTCCACTTCAGAATGCGAAGCGTCGCGGCGCCGGCGACGTTTTCCACGAATGCCACCTTCGAGCCGTCCCCCGAGAGAACGATAGAAGTAACAGCGGTGCCCGTCCCTGTGAAATAGGACCACATGACCGATGGCCCGTCCTGGGGACAAAAGCCGGTCGCGCTGCCTTGCGTCGCATAGAGATTATTGAAAGCAACGATGTTTCCTGTCCCCACGCCCCCCGCGAGCGTCGTAGCGCCACCGGCCC
>WNFB01002173.1_pt1 | contig 17044 bp, 4 predicted proteins | sample 5400501 | NCBI WGS metagenome assembly WNFB01 (sample SAMN13153341, study PRJNA577476) | soil metagenome | isolation source: 200 cm saprolite under Douglas fir tree site 2 hole 1 | place: USA:California | collected 2015-04-18
GCCGACATTCTGGTTTATGGCTGCGACTTCGGCAAAGGCGGTCTCGGAAATGCTGCCGCAACCGAGCTCTCGTGGCTCACCAAGGCCGATGTCGCAACCTCGACCGACCTGACCGGCAATGCCGACCTCGGCGGCAACTGGGCGTTGGAGCGCCAAGTTGGCGTCATCGAATCCAGCATCGCCTTTAATGAAGGCGCCCAGAGAACTTTCCATAACGTCATGGAAACGCTCGACTGGGACAAGCAGACCTGGGTCGCCGGTGCGACCGCCGGAAGCTACGCCGTCGGCGGCGGCACGGTCAGCGTGACCTTGACGCTGAGAAACGCCGACGGATCGCTCGCCGCGGGGAACCCCTTTTCGGCCGGGTATCCGGTAGACGGCCGCGCTCTCATGGACGGCAACCTGGCCCAGAACAACTTGGAGCTCGATGTCAAAGCCGGCGGCTTTGCGAGCAGCGGCCAGTATGTCGACGTCACCATTGCGTTTTCCCAGCCGGGCGGCGTCAGCAATGTGTCTTTCTCCTTGTTCGACATCGACACCGGCGTGGCAGGGGGCGGTGCAACCGGGTTCGTCGACAAGATCACAGTGAGCGGCACCAACAGCGACGGGACTCTGGTTCCCGCATCCGTGACACGGGATTCCAGGGTCGCGGCCGGTTCGGAGACCTGGACTGCAGCGACCTCGTCCAGCGCCACTACGATTACAGGCACAAACCCGACCGCGAACACCGGCGCTGGCGCGGAAAAAGGCACTGCGGTAATCGGCTTCGATCAGTCGGGCATTACCCAGATCAACCTCAAATACCAGAACCTCAACGTCGCGTACCAGCAGACGATCGGCTTGCACGACATATCGTTCGACGCCGCTCCGGCCGCGCCGCAGATCGACCTGAACATGAGCGATGCGAGGCCGTTCGCCGGCGAGAATTTCGCAAGCGCGTCCTACGCCAACTCGAGCACCGGCGCCATCGCATGGAACGGCAACTGGGTCGAGACCGACGCGGCCGGCGCGGCGCAGAGCGCAACCGCCGGCAACGTGGTCATAACGGGCGGCGAGCTCAGCCTCACCAAGGCGACCTCTGCAGTCCAGCGCGCCGTCAACCTGAGCAGCCAGTCCACCGATTCCCTGAACCGTCTTTCCTTCGACTACCGGACCGGCACCGGCGTCGACGCCGGCGCGGACAAGGTCGATGTCCAGGTGTCCGCCGACGGAGGCTCGACCTGGACTACGGTCGACACTCTTGACCTGGGTGCCAGTGCCAGCGGATCCAAATCGTATGACATCACGGCGTTCTCGAACGCCAACACGGTCGTACGGTTCAAGCCGACGGCGGGCTCGTTCAATCAAGGCAACGAGGAGTTCTACCTCGACAACGTCAAGGTTACTGCGCAGCCGACCAGTTTCTCCGCCAGCTACACGGAGGGCGGCGCAGCCGTCAACATCGCCGGTGCGAACGCCGCGATCAACGACAACAGCACAAACATGTCGGGCGCAAGCGTCACCGTCGGCAGCTTCGTGACCGGGGACACGCTGACCTGGACCAATCAGGCTGGAATCACGACGAGTTACAACAGTGCAACCGGCGTGCTGACCGCGACGGGCGCAGCGTCAAGAGCCACATACGAAAGCTTGCTCCGCTCCGTGCAGTACAGCTCTGGCTCCGACGACCCGACGGTCAACAATACCAACACCTCACGCACGATCTCTGTCGTGGTCACGGACAGTAGTGCGAACGCCAGTAATACGGCGAGAAGCACCATTGCCGTCCAGGCGGTGAACGATGCGCCGGTGTTGACGGCGGGGGCAACACTTGCGTACACGGAGCAGGCTGCGGCGGCCGTGATCGACAACACGATCACGCTGACGGATGCCGACGACACGCAGATGGCGAGCGCGACGGTGACGATCGGCAATTTCGTGGCGGGGGACACGCTGACCTGGACCAATGCGGGGTCGGTGACCGGGGCCTACAACGCGGGCACGGGGGTGTTGACGCTGTCGGGGACGGACACGCTGGCCAATTACCAGGTGGTGATGAGGAGCGTGAAGTTCAGCTCCAGCTCGGATGATCCGACCGCGAACAACACCCAGACGACGCGCACGGTGACCTGGGCGGCGACCGATGCCAACAGTGATGCGGTCGGGGCGAAGACCAGTGCGGGGGTGACCTCGACGATCAACGTGACGGCGGTGAACGATGCGCCGGTGCTGGCGACGGGCTCGACGCTGAACTACACGGAGAACGCTGCGCCGAGCGCGATCAACGCGGCGCTGACGGTGGCCGATCTTGACAACGCGACGCTGACTTCCGGGACGGTGTCGATCACGGGGGGCTTTGCTTCGGCCGAAGACGTTCTGTCGTTCACCAACGTACCGGCGACGATGGGGAACATTGCGGGGGTCTACAACGCGGGCACAGGGGTGATGACGCTCACCTCGGCCGGCGGCACGGCGACGCTGGCGCAGTGGCAGGCGGCGTTCCGGGCGGTGCAGTACTCGAACAGCTCGGACAACCCCTCGACCAGCGCGCGCACGGTGAGCTTCACCGTGAACGATGGCGCGGCCAACTCGAACACGGTGGCGAGCACCGTGAACGTGACGGCGGTGAACGATGCCGCAGTGCTCAGCTCCGCGACGGTCGCGCTGGCGGAAACCAACGCCCCGCTCACCACCGGCGGGACACTGACCATCACGGATGTGGACAGCCCACAAACCTTTGTGCCGCAGACCAATGTGGCCGGCGCGAACGGCACGTTCTCGATCGCGGCGAACGGCGCCTGGACCTACACCGCCAACAGCGCGTTCGACAACCTGAACGTCGGCCAGTCGGTCTCGGACACGTTCACGGTGGCCTCCGCCGACGGCACGACGACGACGGTGCAGGTCACCATCAATGGGACCAATGATGCCGCGGTGCTCTCGTCCGCGACGGTGACGCTGGCGGAAACCAACGCCCCGCTCACCACTGGCGGGACACTGACCATCACGGATGTGGACAGCGCCCAGACCTTTGTGCCGCAGACCAACGTGGCCGGCACGAACGGCACATTCTCGATCGCGGCCGACGGCAGCTGGACCTACACCGCGAACAGCGCTTTCGACTACCTGAACGTCGGGCAATCGGTATCCGACACGTTTACGGTGGCTTCGGCCGACGGCACGACCAGTACCGTGCAGGTAACGATCAACGGCACCAACGACGCCGCCGTGCTATCGAGCACGGCGGTAACGCTGAGCGAGATCAATGCGCCGCTGACGACCGGCGGCACGCTCACGGTCATCGACCCGGACAGCTCTCAGACTTTCGTGCCGCAAACGAATGTCGCGGGCGCGAACGGCACGTTCTCGCTCGCCGCGAACGGGGCCTGGACTTATACGGCGAATTCCGCGTTCGACAACCTCAACGTCGGCCAGTCGGTATCGGACACCTTTACCGTTGCCACTGCCGATGGCACGAGTTCCACCGTCCAGGTCACCATCAACGGCACCAATGACGCGGCGGTTCTGAGTTTCGCCACGGTGGCACTGTCCGAAACCAATGCGCCGCTCACCACCGGCGGCACGCTGACCGTGTCCGATGTGGACAGCGCCCAGACGTTCGTGTCGCAAACCAACGTGGCCGGGACGAACGGGACATTCTCGATCGCGGCGAATGGCGCCTGGACGTATACCGCCAACAGCGCCTTCGACAACCTCAACGTCGGCCAATCGGTCTCGGACACATTTACGGTGGCTTCCGCCGACGGCACGACGACGACGGTGCAGGTCACCATCAACGGGACCAACGACGCCGCGGTGCTCTCGTCCGCGACGGTGACGCTGACGGAAACCAACGCGCCGCTCACGACCGGCGGAGCGCTGACCGTCAGCGACGTAGACAACGCGCAAGCATTTGTGCCGCAGACGAATGTCGCAGGTGTCAACGGCACGTTCTCGATCGCGGCTAACGGGGCGTGGACCTACACGGCGAACAGCGCCTTCGACAATTTGAACGTTGGGCAGTCCGTGTCCGACACGTTCACCGTCTCGGCGGTGGACGGCACCACGAGCACGGTGCAGGTCACGATCCAGGGCACCGACGACGCGGCGGTGCTTTCGAGTGCGGCCGTGAGCCTGAGCGAAACCAATGCTCCGCTGACCACGGGCGGAACCCTGACCATCACGGACCCTGATAGCCCACAAAGCTTCGTAGCCCAGACCAACGTGGCGGGAGCGAACGGCACGTTCTCGATCGCGGCGAACGGCGCCTGGACCTACACGGCGAACAGCGCCTTCGACAACCTAAATGTCGGGCAGTCGGTGTCGGATACATTCACCGTCGCTTCCGCCGACGGCACGACGACCACGGTCCAAGTGACGATCAACGGGACGAATGACGCGGCGGTCCTGTCATCGGCCACCGTGGCGCTGGCCGAGACCAACGCGGCGCTGAGCACCGGCGGCACGCTCACCGTCTCGGACGTGGACAGCGCGCAGACGTTTGTGCCGCAGACGAATGTGGCCGGCGCGAACGGCACGTTCTCCATCGCGGCGAACGGCGCCTGGACTTACACGGCGAATAGCGCGTTCGACAATCTCAACGTCGGCCAGTCGGTCTCGGACACGTTCACCGTTGCCTCCGCCGATGGCACGACGACGACGGTGCAGGTGACGATCAACGGCACGAACGACGCTGCGGTGGTGAGCTCCGCGACGGTCGTCCTGGCCGAGACCAACGCGCCGCTGACCACGTCGGGAACGCTGACCGTCACGGACGTGGACAATCCGCTGACGTTCGTCGCGCAAAGCAACATCGCGGGGGCGAATGGCAGTTTCTCGATCGCCGCCAACGGTGCCTGGACCTATGTCGCGAACAGTGCGTTCGACAATCTGAACGTCGGGCAGTCGGTGTCGGACACCTTCACGGTGGCTTCTGCGGACGGCACCACGAGCACGGTGCAGGTCACCATCAACGGGACGAACGACGCCGCGGTGTTGAGCTCCGCTAGCGTGTCTCTTACCGAGACCGATGCGCCCTTGACGGCGAGCGGAACCTTGAGCGTCACCGACGTGGACAGCGCGCAGAGCTACGTGCCGCAGACCAACGTCGCGGGCGCGAACGGTACGTTCTCGATCGCCGCGAACGGCGCCTGGACCTACACGGCGAACAGCGCGTTCGACAACCTCAACGTCGGCCAATCGGTGTCGGACATCTTCACGGTGGCTTCGGCCGACGGCACGACGAGCACGGTGCAGGTCACGATCAACGGCAGCAACGATGCCGCGGTGCTCTCCGCTACCTCGGTAGCGTTGACCGAAATCAATGCGCCGCTGGTGACCGGCGGGACCTTGAGCGTTGCCGACGTGGATAACCCCCAGACATTCGTGGCTCAGACCAACGTCGCCGGCGCTAACGGGACGTTCTCAATCGCGGCCAACGGCGCCTGGAGCTATACGGCGAACAGCGCCTTCGACTACCTGAACGACGGAGACTCCCTGTCAGACACGTTCACGGTGGCTTCGGCCGACGGCACGACGACCACGGTCCAGATCACGATCAACGGCAGCAACGACCCGGCGTCGGTTTCCACTGCCAGCGTCACCATCGCCGAGACGAATACGCCGCTCACTACGGGCGGGACCTTGATGGTGACGGACGTCGACAGCAGCAACGCGTTCATTCCCCAGAGCAACGTCGCAGGGACGAATGGCACGTTCTCCATCGCGGCGAACGGCGCATGGACCTACACCGCCAACAGCGCGTTGAACGAGCTGAACGTCGGGCAATCCGTCTCGGATTCCTTCGCGGTGCAGGCGACCGACGGCACGCCGACGAGCGTGCAGGTCATCATCACGGGGACGAACGACGCGGCCGTGCTTAGCTCGGCCACCGTGAGCCTGGCTGAAACCAACGCGCCGCTGGCGACCGGCGGGACGTTGAGCATCTCCGATATCGACAGCCCGCAGGCGTTTGTCGCGCAGACCAACGTCGCCGGCGTCAACGGCACGTTCTCGATCGCGAGCGACGGTACCTGGACCTATACCGCCAACAGCGCGTTCGACAACCTCAACGTCGGTCAGTCGGTATCGGACACGTTTACGGTTTCTGCGGCCGACGGCACGACCACCACCGTGCATGTGTCGATAAACGGCACGAACGACGCGGCGGTACTGTCATCGGCCACTGTCGCGCTGGCCGAGACCGACGCACCGCTCACCACCGGCGGCACGCTGACCGTGTCCGACGTGGACAGCGCGCAGACTTTCGTGCCGCAGACGAACGTGGCAGGCCTGAACGGCACGTTCTCGATCGCGGCGAATGGCGCCTGGACCTATACGGCGAACTCGGCCTTCGACAATCTGAACGTCGGCCAATCGGTCGCCGACACCTTCACGGTGGCCTCGGCGGACGGCACCACGACCACGGTGCAGGTCACCATCAACGGGACCAACGACGCCGCGGTGGTCTCGTCCGCGACGGTGGCGTTGGCGGAAACCAACGCGCCGCTCACGACCGGCGGAGCGCTGACCGTCAGCGATGTCGACAACGCGCAAGCCTTCGTGCCGCAGACGAATGTCGCGGGTGCGAACGGCACGTTCTCGATCGCGGCTAACGGGGCGTGGACCTACACGGCGAACAGCGCCTTCGACAATTTGAACGTCGGGCAGTCGGTGTCCGACACGTTCACCGTCTCGGCGGTGGACGGGACCACGAGCACGGTGCAAGTCACGATCAACGGCACCAACGACGCCGCCATTCTGAGCTCGGCGAGCATGTCGCTCACGGAAACCGGCGCGGTGCTGAGCACTTCCGGCGGCTTGACCGTCACCGATGTGGACAGCGCGCAAGCCTTTGTGCCGCAGACCAACGTGGCCGGGGCGAACGGCACGTTCTCGATCGCGGCGAACGGCGCGTGGACCTATACGGCGAATTCCACTTTCGCGTATCTGAACGTCGGCCAGTCGGTGTCCGACACGTTCACGGTGGCCTCGTCGGACGGCACCACCACGACGGTGCAGGTGACGATCAACGGCGCGAACGACGCCGCTGTCATCTCGAGCGCGGCGGTGACGCTGAGCGAGACCAATGCACCGCTCACTACGGGCGGGACATTGACGGTCACGGATGTCGACAGCCCGCAAACCTTCGTGCCGCAGACCAATGTCGCCGGCGCCAACGGCGTCTTCTCGATCGCGGCGGACGGCACCTGGACCTACTCCGCCAACAGCGCCTTCGACAACCTGAACGTCGGGCAGTCGGTGTCGGATACGTTCACCGTGAGTTCGGCCGACGGCACCACGAGCACGGTGCAGGTGACGATCAACGGCACCAACGACGCGGCGGTGGTGAGCTCGGCGACGGTCGCCCTGGCTGAGACCAATGCGCCGCTGACGACGGGCGGGACGCTGACGGTGACGGACGTGGACAACCCGCCGACGTTCGTCGCGCAAAGCAACGTCGCGGGGGCGAATGGGAGCTTCTCGATCGCGGCGAATGGATCGTGGACCTACGTCGCCAATAGCGCGTTCGACAATCTCAATGTCGGCCAGTCGGTGTCGGATACCTTCACGGTCGCGTCTGCGGACGGCACGACGAGCACGGTGCAGGTCACGATCAACGGCACCAACGACGCCGCCGTGCTTTCGAGCGCGGCGGTGACGCTGGGCGAGACCAATGCCCCGTTGAGCACCGGCGGTACGCTGGCGATTGCGGACGTCGACAGTCCCCAGACGTTCGCGCCGCAAACCAACGTGGCCGGGACAAATGGGACGTTCTCGATCGCCGCGAATGGTGCGTGGACATACACGGCGAACTCGGCATTCGACAGCCTCAACGTCGGGCAATCGGTGTCGGACACGTTCACCGTGGCTTCGGCCGACGGCACCACGACCACGGTGCAGGTGACGATCCAGGGCACCAATGATGCCGCGGTTGTCTCCAGCGCGGCCGTGACGCTGACCGAGACCAACGCGCCGCTCACGACGGGCGGGACGCTGACGATTACCGACGTGGACAACCCCGCTTCGTATATTGCGCAGACCAACGTGGCGGGTGCGAACGGCACGTTCTCGATTGCCGCGAACGGCGCCTGGACCTACACGACGAACTCGGCGTTGGACAACCTCAACGTCGGCCAGTCGGCCTCGGATACGTTCACGGTGGCCGCAGCCGACGGCACTACCACTACCGTGCAGGTGACGATCAACGGTACGAATGACGCAGCCGTGCTATCGAGCGCCGCGGTCGCTCTAACGGAGACCGACGCACCGCTCACTACGGGCGGAACGTTGACGGTCACCGATGTGGACAGCGCGCAGACCTTTGTGCCGCAAACGAACATCGCGGGGGCGAACGGGACGTTCTCGATCGCTGCAAATGGCGCCTGGACCTACACGGCCAACGGCGCCTTCGACAACCTCAACGTTGGCCAGTCGGTCTCGGACAGCTTCACGGTGGCCTCGGCTGATGGCACCACGAGCACGGTGCAGGTCACGATCAACGGCACCAACGATGCGGCGGTGCTCTCCAGCGCCACGGTCGCGCTGAGCGAAACGAATGCGCCGCTCACCACCGGTGGCACGCTGACCGTGTCGGATGTGGACAGCGCGCAAACCTTTGTGCCGCAGACCAACGTCGCGGGCGCGAACGGCACATTCTCGATCGCAGCGAACGGCGCCTGGACCTACACGGCGAACAGCGCGTTCGACAACCTCAACGTTGGCCAGTCGGTATCGGACAGCTTCACGGTGGCTTCGGCCGATGGCACGACGAGCACGGTGCAGGTGACGATCAACGGCACGAACGACGCCGCAGTGCTGAGCTCGGCAACAGTCGCACTTGCTGAGACCAATGCGCCGCTTACCACGGGCGGGACGCTGACCGTCTCTGATGTCGACAGCGCGCAGGCCTTTGTGCCGCAGACCAATGTGGCGGGGGCGAACGGGGTCTTCTCGATCGCGGCAGACGGCACTTGGACCTACACCGCGAACTCTGCCTTCGACAGCCTCAACGTCGGCCAATCGGTGTCGGATACGTTCACGGTGGCTTCCGCCGACGGCACGACGAGCACGGTGCAGGTGACGATCAACGGCACCAACGATGCGGCGGTGGTCTCATCTGCCACGGTGACTCTGGCTGAGACCAATGCACCGCTCACCACCGGCGGGACGCTGACCGTCTCTGATGTCGACAGCGCACAGACCTTTGTGCCGCAGACCAACGTCGCGGGCACCAACGGCACGTTCTCCATTGCGGCGGACGGGACGTGGACATACACGGCGAACAGCGCCTTCGACAGCCTCAACGTCGGACAATCGGTGTCGGATACGTTCACCGTGGCCTCGGCCGACGGCACGACCAGCACGGTGCAGGTGACGATCCAGGGCACGAACGATGCCGCGGTGCTCAGCTCCGCAACCGTCGCACTTACTGAGACCAATGCGCCGCTCACCACGGGCGGGACGCTGACCGTCTCCGACGTCGACAGCGCGCAAAGCTTCGTGCCGCAGACCAACGTCGCGGGGGTGAACGGCACGTTCTCCATTGCAGCTAACGGATCGTGGACGTACACGGCCAACAGCGCGTTCGACAACCTGAACGTCGGGCAATCGGTGTCCGATACCTTCACCGTGGCCTCGGCCGACGGTACGACCAGCACTGTGCAGGTGACGATCAACGGCACGAACGACGCTGCGGTGGTTTCATCTGCCACGGTGACCCTGGCTGAGACCAATGCGCCACTCACGACGTCGGGAACGTTGACGGTCACCGATGTGGACAATCCGCCGACATTCATCGCGCAGAGCAACGTGGCCGGCGCAAACGGCACGTTCTCCATCGCAGCGAACGGCGCGTGGACCTACACAGCGAACTCGGCGTTCGACAACCTGAACGTCGGCCAGTCGGTGTCGGACACATTTACCGTTTCCTCCGCGGACGGCACGACCAGCACGGTGCAGGTGACGATCAACGGAACGAACGACGCCGCAGTGCTGAGCTCGGCCACGGTTGTGCTCGCCGCGACCGACGCGCCCCTGACCACAGGCGGGAAGCTGACGATCGCCGATCCGGACAATGCGACGGCATTCGTACCGCAGAGCAACGTGGCCGGGGCGAACGGCACGTTCTCCGTTGCAGCGGACGGCACTTGGACCTACACCGCGAATTCCGCCTTTGCCAACTTGAACGTTGGCCAGTCCGTATCGGATACGTTCACCGTGGCTTCAGCGGACGGCACGACCAGCACGGTGCAGGTGACGATCATCGGGACCGATCACCTAGTGGTGTTCTCGTCACAGACAACGCCGCCCGCTGTGGCGAGCGCATCGCCTCCCGCCGTGGCAGCGGGTCTTGTCCCGACGCCGGAACCGGCAGCCCCTGCCGCGCAGTACACGGCCGCGCCGCTCGGGCTGCCGGTGGATAGCTCGGTTCCGGCTTCGAACCTTGCGGCGCAGCCCACGGTGGCGACGGTCCGGTGGCCCGATGGCACCTTTGCCGGCGCAGACGCCGACAGCTCGACTGTCGCTGGCGGCTTCCCGGTCGTCCGGCTGCTGCCGGAGCAGGCCGGCATCATGCGCGTGAGCGACCTGGACGATATCGGCAAGGTCACCGGTGGTGGTCAGCGTCTTTTCGCGTATCGCGGCATTCCCGACATGCGGCTGCTCGGCGGCGGCAACGATTCGCTCGCGGTGCCGCAGGATGCCTTCGCCCATACCGACCCGCATGCCATCGTGATTCTTGACGCGCGCCTCGCCAACGGCGCGCCTCTTCCCTCCTGGCTCAGCTTCGAGGGTACGCGAGGCGAGTTCGCCGGCACCCCTCCCGAGGGCCTGCAGGGCAGCATGGAAGTCGAGGTCATTGCCCGCGACACCGAGGGGCGCGAGGCGCACGCCGTGTTCGCGCTGCAGGTCGAGGGGCTGTGGGCGGCCGAAGGCGATCCGGCCGGCGCAGCGCTAGGCCTGGACGTCGACAAGAAGGAGGCCGAGAAGGCCCGCCTCGAGGCCGCGCGGCAGGCGACCGAAGGACGCGGCCTGGTCAAACCCGGGACCGGGGCCGAAGCCAGGCCGCAGAAGGGGCCTGCGGCGTCGTTCAGCGACCACCTGCGCACCGCGAACGCCGCGCGTGACCCCCTGCTCGATCGCATCGTGCGGAGTGGCCGAGATACGCCCGGCACACGCCGTTAGGGCAGCTTTTCCTAGCTCGGTTAAACTAGCGTCTTAGCGACCGCGCGTAAGCCGGCGCGCCAAAACGAGAATATGCAGCTTCCGAGCCGATCATTGATGCGATCAGGATGGGCGAAGACTGTGCTCGCGGCTGCTTTTAGCGCGCTGCTTTACGCCTGTGCCGTGACGCCGCGTCCAATGAATGCCGAAGAGCGCGCGAAGCTCGCCGCTGACGCGCAGCGGCAGATGTTCGAAGGCCAGGAGCCACTGGAGGGGCCGCTCACGCTTTCTCAGGCGGTGGCGCGCGCCATCAAGTATCAGGCCGAGCATCGCCAAAGGCGCATGGAGGAAGCGGCGTCGGAGGCGCAGCTCGACGTGGCGAAGTTCGACTTGCTGCCGAAGCTAATGCTCAATGCCGGCTATAGCTGGCGCAACAACGAGGCGTTCGGCTTCGGCTTCACGCCGAGCGGGACGATTGCCACCACGCCGACCGCTTCGCAGGAGCGCACGCACAATACGTCGAGCATCGGCCTCGCGTGGAACCTGCTCGACTTTGGCACCAGCTATTTCCGCGCGCGCCAGCTTGCCGATCAGAAGCTCATCGCCGAGGAGCGCCGGCGCAAGGCGGTCCAGACGCTGATGCACGACGTGCGCGTCGCGTGGTGGCGCGCCGAGGCCGCGGAGCGCCTGTTGCCGGCAGCCGAAGGCCTGCTCGCGGAGGTCGAACAGGCGATCGATAAGACGCGCTACATCGAGGCGCGCAAGCTGCTGCCGCCAGTGCAGACGGCGACCCTGCGCCGTGCGCTGCTCGACCTCAACCAGCAGATTTCCTTGCGCCGCCAGGATCTCGCCCAATCGAGAATCGAGCTGGCCGCACTGGTCAATGCCGCGCCGGGCAGCGAGTTGCGTGTGGCATCGCCGGGCAGCGACGCGCGCGAAGTTCCGGACCTGACCGCCGACCTGGAAAAGTTGGAGATCCTCGCGCTTCAGTCGCGCCCCGAAATCGCCGAGGAAGGCTATCGCGCCCGGATCTCCGCCGATGAGGCGCGCAAGGCGCTGGTGGCGCTGCTTCCGAATCTGAGCCTCGATCTCGCGCGCAATCGAGACAGCAACAGGTTTCTCCTGAACAACGTCTGGACCTCGGCCGGCGTGAACGTAGCCTTCAATCTGGTGAAGGTGTTTTCGCTGCCGGCGCAGAACCGGTCCGAGGAGGCCACGCGGCGGGCGGACGACGCGCGCCGCCACGCGATGGCGATGGCGGTGCTCACTCAGACGCGCATAGCGGCGGTCCGCTACACGTTGGTCGCCGACGAGTTCCTGGTATGGAATGAGGCGGCGCGCGACGACGATCTGATCGTCCAGTATCTGGCGTCGAGCGAAAAGGTCGGAATTGACAATGAGCTCGAGCTGATCCGCGCCCGCGCGCGCGCCATGGCTAGCCACATGAACCGCGACCTGTCCTACGCCAACCTGCAGGCCACTGTTGCGCGGCTTTTCAACTCCGTTGGCTACGACGCGGTGCCCCGGGAGGACGAAGCGACGGCCATTGCCGAGCTATCGGGCCGCGTGCAAGCGCGCTTTGTCGAGCTCGAGCGCGCGACCTTCACCGAGCGCGCTGCGGCGAAGAAGCTCGCGCTCGTCCCGGGCAACGTTTCCGGCGCGGAGCCGCGCGTTGCGGCCTTGCTGCGCCAGGGCATCGACCGGGTGCTGGGCAGCGCCGGCATGAAAGCCGCTGACGCGGCTGCGGCCGACGCGCGGCTGGACCTGCAGCTCTCCGTCGGGCTGGCCGGAGAAGGGCGCAGGGCGGTCTCCATCGGCGTCAGCGCGGTGCCGGCTGCTGCGGCCAGCGCTAGCCTCACACGCGAGTTCAGGACGACGCTGAGCGAGCCGGTGGACGACGAGCAGTGGCGCGTTCTGGGCGAAGCTGCGGCTTATCGCGTGATCGGCGATATCGCGCCGGCGCGCATCACGCGGCCGGCTCTGCGCATGGCGCAATCTCTGCATATCCCGTCTCCGGGAAAAGGCGTGGGAGGTCGCAACATTTTTCCTGGGCGAACCGTAGAACCGCTCGAGCTACGCCTAGATCGGCTTTTCGGCTCCGTGGTTAAGGATGTCGCGGGCGTGGCTGGCAGCCAATGAAACAGCGTCTAATTTGCGGGGCGGCTCAGCAATGACACTGTCCCGGCGCGAGTGGTTCTGGCGCGTATTCGCAGCCCTGATGCTCGTCGAAATCTGCTGGTTTGCATGGGTCGCATACCATATGTGGCCGCGGCAGTTGGCGACGGAGTTGGCGTATAAGGCGGAAATCGAAGCGAAGGCGCGCCCGCAAATAGCTCCCGCGGCGCCGCCACCTCCTGTGGCACCGGCACTTGCGCTTAAGACTGAGACGGTGCTTACCCCTGCCGCGGGCGGCCAGGACGCTCCGAAGCCCGTGCAGGGCGCCTCAGATCCAAATAGCAATGCCGCAAGGCCGGCCTCCGCCGAGAAACCGAAACCGGCTGCCGCGGAAATCGCGGCGCTCATCGTCGCGGGCGAAGAAACCACGCTGTCCAGCCAGATGGCCGGCAAGATCCGCCGCGTCCGCGTGGGGCTCGGCGATCAGGTCGAGAAAGGCGCGCCCCTGATGGAGTTCGATTGCTCGGAGCAATCGGCCCAGCTCGAGACCGCGAATGCGGAGTATCGCGCGGCGCGCGAGACGCACCTGGCTCGTCTTCGGCTGCAGGCGCTCGGCGCGGCTGGCGAGCTCGAGGTAACAGTTGCCGCGGCGTCTGCGGACAAGGCGCGCAGCCAGGTAGCGGTGCGTCGTTCACAGCTCGCCTATTGCAGTGTGGACGCACCCTTTGCCGGCAATGTCGCGCGCTTGCGCGTCAAGACGGCGGAAAGCGTAAACCTGGGCCAGCCGCTCGTCGACCTCGTCAATTCGGCTTCCCTGAAGGCGCAAATGTTCGTTCCGGTCGCCTGGATTGCGTGGTTACAGCCGGGCACGCCCCTAAGCATCCGCGTCAGCGAAACCGGGCAGACGTTCACGGCCAGGGTTGCCAAGGTGAACTCGCGTGTCGACGGCGTCAGCCAGCAGCTCGAGCTCGAGGCGCACATCGAAAAGGGCCAGGGCAGGCTGCTGCCCGGAATGGTGGGCTCCGCCACATTCGAGCGGCCGCCTACGAAGTAATTGCCGCCGATGAGCGACAGCCCCAATCCTGCCCTGGCGTTGCTCGAATTCGAGCGCCGTATCCAGTCCGCCGCTTCCAACCGGGAAGTGGCGTTTCGCGCGGTCAACGATGGATCGCAGGTGCTGCGCTTCGATCAGGCGGTGCTCTGGCGGCTGGACGTCTTTTCGCGCCCGCTGGTCGCAGCGGCCTCGGGACTTGCCGACGTTTCGGTGGACAGTCCCTATCAGCAGTGGCTGGTAAGGCTGATCCAGACCATTACCCCGGCTTCGTTCGAAGCGTCAAGGACGCTCACCACCGCAGAGTTGCCCGAGGCGATCGCCGAGGACGGGGCGGACTGGTGCCCGGGGCACATCCTGCATTGCCCGCTGCGCGGGCCGAACGGCGCCGCGCTTGGCGGAATTCTCTTCTTCCGCGCACAGCCCTTCACCGAGGCGGAGCACGCAGCGGCGGAGTGGATAGCGCGCTCAACGGGCTATGCCCTGTGGGCCTGGCGCAGCGAGCGCAGCGGCATCAAGCGCTGGCTGAAGAGCCGCAAGACCTGGCGCCAGCTTGCGGTCGCCGCCGTGCTGGTGGCGCTCGCTTGCCTAATACCGGTGCGGTTGAGCGTCCTCGCGCCGGCGGAAATCACTTCCGCCAGGCCGATCCCGGTGACCTCGCCGCTCGACGGCGCGGTGCGCGAGATCCTGGTGAAGCCGAACCAGATCGTGAGGGCGGACGAGCTGCTCGCAGTGCTGGACGATACCGGGCTCAGGAACCGCCTCGAGCTGGCGTCCAGAGGGCTCAACATCGCGCGGGCCGACCTGCAGCGCGCGACCTTCAAATCGTTCAGCGACGAGGCCAGCCGGTTCGAGCTGCAGGTGCTCAATGCCCGCACGCAGGAGAAGCTGGCGGAGGTCACCTACCTGACCGAGCTGCTGGAGAAGTCGAAGCTCACTGCGCCGCAGGGGGGAATCGCGGTCTTCTCCAGCCAGGAGGATTGGCGCGGACGCCCGGTGCAGGTGGGCGAGCGCATCATGATGATTGCCGACCCATCCCTCATCGACGTCACGATCTACGTTCCGCCTGAAGATGCCGTGGAGCTTGAGCGGGGGTCCGAGGTCAACCTGCTGCTGCATGTGGATCCCCTGTCGCCGCTGGAAGCAAGGATCGAGCGGTCAAGCTACGAGGCGACCGTCGCGCCTGACGGCACGCTCGCCTACGTAGTACGCGCCCAGCTTTTGCCTGGCCAGGGGCTGCCGCGCATCGGCCTGCGGGGAACCGCCAAGATCTATGCAGATCGGGTGACGCTTGGATACTACTTGCTGCGCAAACCGCTCGCCTTCTTTCGACGGACCCTCGGTATCTAAGCTCTGTCCGCTCGGGCGTGGCGGACAATGCTGCCGTGCGTCGATCCGTAGACCGGAATGCGAGACGGCCCCTTTACGCTTAGGCCCGGGCGACGCTAGATTCGCCCCTCCATGACGCCTTTCGAGCTCGCCGAACCGAAATCGCTGCGCGAAGCGATCGAGCTGCTCGACCCGAACGACACCGCGGTGCGTCCCATGTCGGGAGGCACCGCTCTCATGCTGATGATGAAGGCGGGCGTGCTGCGGCCCACGCGCCTCGTTAGCCTGAGAAACATTGGATTGGAAAGCACCGATGTGGGCCCGGCGGGCGAGTTGCGCATCGGCGCGATGACTCGTCTCAGGGCGATCGAAAGGTCCGACCTCGTGCGTCGCGGCTGGCCGGTGATCACGCGCGCGCTGCGCACGCTGTCGAACGTGCGCGTGCGTAACGTCGCGAGGGTGGGCGGCGGCCTGGCGCACGCCGATCCGCACATGGACCTGCCGCCGCTGCTCGCCGCGCTCGGCGCGCGCGTCACGATCGAGAATGCAAAAGGCAAGCGGACCATTCCGGTGGAGGAAATCAGCACCGGGTACCTGGAAACGTCGCTGCGTCTCAACGAGCTGATCACGCTGCTGGAGGTGCCGCCGCTCGCCGGCCGCAGCGCGGCTTATCTGAAATGCACCACGCGCTCGGCCGACGACTGGCCGGCGGTAGGCATTGCAGTGGCTCTATCTTTCGAGAAAGACCTGATTCAAGAGGTGAAGCTGGTGATCAGCGCGGCGACCGACCGGCCGACGCGGCTCGCGGCTGCTGAAAAAACCCTCAAAGGGAAAAGAATCGACGACAAGTTATTGAAGCAAGCGGGCGAGGCTGCAGCGGAGGAGGCGGCGATTGTCGGCGATCTGCACGGCTCGGAGATCTACAAGAAGCAGCTGATCCGCGTCTATGTAGCGCGGGCCATCAATGAAGCGTGCGCTAAGTCCCACTGAGACGCCGCAGATCGGCCGCTCGGTGCCGCGGCTCGAGTCGTGGCTGAAAGTCACCGGGCGCGCCGAATACGTCCACAACCTGCGCCTGCCCGGCATGCTCTACGGCAAGATTTTCCGCTCGAGCGTGGCGCATGGCCGGATCAAGCGCATCGACGTGAGCGCGGCGCAGGCGGTGGGCGGCGTCCACCGTGTGGTGATCGCGGCAGACTTGAAGGAAATCGTCCCCGATCCTTTCTACGGTCCAGCGTTCCACGACCAGCCGATCCTCGCGGTCGACAAGGTACGCTACGTCGGCGAGCCGGTGGCGGTGGTGCTCGCCGCCGACCCGCACGTGGCCGAGGCGGCGGTCCACCTCATTACTGCCGAGTACGAAGAGCTGCCGGCGGTGTACGACGAGGTCGAGGCCATGACCTCGAA
>WNFB01002176.1_pt1 | contig 17039 bp, 18 predicted proteins | sample 5400501 | NCBI WGS metagenome assembly WNFB01 (sample SAMN13153341, study PRJNA577476) | soil metagenome | isolation source: 200 cm saprolite under Douglas fir tree site 2 hole 1 | place: USA:California | collected 2015-04-18
CGCCACGCCGCAAGCCATGAACATATAACCGAGCTGCGAGATGGTGGAGTAGGCGAGAACTTTCTTGATGTCGGTCTGGGCGACCCCGATGGTCGCGGCGAACAAGGCGGTCAGCGTGCCGATGATAGCGACCACCATTAATGCCGTCGGCGCACGGTCAAAAATCACGTGCGAACGCGCCACCATGTACACGCCAGCGGTCACCATGGTCGCGGCGTGGATGAGCGCGGACACCGGTGTGGGGCCCTCCATCGCATCGGGAAGCCAGACGTAGAGGGGAATCTGCGCTGATTTACCGGCAGCACCGACTATCAGCAGCATGCCGATGGCGGTGAGCACTCCGGTGCCGGCAGTCTCCGATGGAATCCGGTAAACGCCGTGAAATACCTGGTCAAAGTTGAGCGAGCTGAAGTGCTTGATCAACAGGAATAGCGCAATCAGGAAGCCGAAGTCCCCGATGCGGTTGACGATGAAAGCCTTCTTGCCAGCTGAAGCCGCTGAATCCTTGGTGAACCAGAACCCGATCAGCAGATAGGATGCCAGGCCCACGCCTTCCCAGCCGATGAACATCATCAGGTAATTGTTGGCCAGCACCAGGGTCAGCATGAAAAACATGAACAGGTTCAGGTAGCTGAAGAAGCGATAGAACCCACCTGCTTCCCACATGTAGCCGACGGAGTAGATGTGGATAAGAAAACCAACGCCGGTCACCACCAGCAGCATTACGAGCGAAAGCTGATCGAGGTAAAAAGCGAAATCCACCTGGAAATTGCCAGCACGGATCCAGGGTGCCAAGTTCTCCAGATGCGGAACAAGCAGGGAAGAGAACCGGGCCGCAACCCACAACGCCATGGCAAACGTCGCCCCGCAGAATCCAAGCGCGACGAGCGACACGGTCTGCCGGGAGAAGCGGCGGCCGAACAGTCCGTTGATGGCGGCGCCGACCAGTGGTAGCACCGGAATCAGCCAGAGATGGAGGTTCGGCGTCATAGTTTGAGCAGATTCACCCGATCGACATTCAAAGTCTCACGCGTTCGGTACACGGCGATGATGATGGCCAATCCCACGGCTGCTTCGGCCGCCGCCACCACCATCACGAAGAAGACAAAAACCTGTCCGCTAAGTGCGTGCCAGTGGGCCGCGAATGCCACGAATGACAGATTCACGCCGTTGAGCATTAACTCGATCGACATGAAAATGGTGATGATGTTGCGCTTGATCAGAAACCCGGTCACGCCGCAGGCAAACAGGATGCCGCTCAGCACCAGGTAGTAGGAAAGCGGTACCATCAACCCTCCTTCCTCGTCTCTTGCGACGATTCAGGCCGGCTGGCGAGCACCACAGCACCCATAATCGCGATCAAGATCAGTACGGAGGTGACTTCAAAGGGCAGCAGGAAATCATGGAACAGAAGCCAGCCGATAACCTTGGGAGGTCCCGGGAGCGCTCCCGCGGCTACAGCCTCCGTGCCCGAGTGCTCGAGCAGAACCCATCCCATCAGCACGCTCCCGGCCAGCATTCCGGGAATTCCAAAAAGCAGCGCGACTCGGCTGCCCTTGGTTCGCTCCTCTTCGCCTGCGTTCAACAGCATGATGACGAAGACGAAGAGCACCATAATGGCGCCGGCGTAGATGATCACTTGCACGGCGGCTACGAACTCGGCGCCCAGCAGCAGGTACTCGGCTGCCAGCGAACCCATCACCACGATCAGCGACAGCGCGCTGCTGATCGGATGCCGCTGCACCAGCAGGTTCACCGCTCCTGCCACGCAGATCACACCGAAGATCAGAAACAGAATCAGGTGCATGTGTTCAGTTCTCGGTTCTCAGTCCGCAGTCCCCAGTTTTTCCCTGTCTGAGAACTGGCGATTGGAAACTGCTCTTTTACGACTTCAGCGCCACAATCAAGGCCGTAACTACCAGGTTCGCGATGGCCAGCGGCAGCAGGAACTTCCATCCGAAAGCCATGAGCTGGTCATAACGAAAGCGCGGCAACGTTCCACGAACCCAGATATAAACAAACAGAAAGCCAAACACCCTCAGCAGGAACCAGAACACCGGTAAGATCGCTCGCAACCAGGCGGGGCCCCCGATAGGACCGTGCCATCCGCCCAGGAAGAGCAGGGACGCCAGGCAAGCCACGGTAATCATGTTGGCATACTCGGCCATGAAGAACATGGCAAACTTCATGGCGCTGTACTCGGTGTGATAGCCCGCCACCAGCTCGGTTTCGGCCTCGGGCAGATCAAAGGGAATACGATTGGTTTCCGCGTACGCCGCCATTAGGTAAATGAAGAATGCAACGATCTGTCCGCGAAAGATATTCCAGCGCGGGATGAATCCCCAGAATGTGCCGCCTTGAGCATCTACGATCTCGCGCAAGCTGAAGCTGCCTGCCATGATGAGCACACCAATCAGCGAAAGACCCAGCGCGACTTCATAACTGACCATCTGCGCGCTGGCACGCAGCGCGCCCAGCAGGGAATACTTGCTGTTGGACGACCACCCAGCCAGGGCAACGCCATAGACGCCCAGCGAAGTAATGCCCAGAATGATCAGCAACCCGATGTTCACGTCGGTGATTTCCAGAGGTGTGTGGATCCCGCCCACTGTTACCCAGTTGCCGATGGGAATCACGGAGATCGACGTCAGGGCGAAGGTTACGGCGATCATCGGCGCCGCGATGTAGAGCGGTTTGTACACGTGCAGCGGCGTCAGGTCTTCCTTGAACAGGAATTTGACTCCATCGGCCAGAGGTTGCAGCAGGCCAAATGGACCCACCCGCGTTGGCCCCCAGCGATTCTGGATATGGCCTACGACCTTGCGTTCCAGCCATACGCTGTAAGCCACGGCCGTGAGCAGCACAATAAGGGCGATCACCGTCTTGATGACGGAAACGATGATGAAGGTTTCAATGCTCAAAGTATGGTTCAGTCGGCAGCGACCTCTGTGTCTTGCGGCTGTTTATGACGGTTCTCAATCACCGAGTTCAAGGCCCGGGAATAACGCCCTAAGGTGCCGGAACTGAAAAGATCGTCGTTGGCGGGCGCGATCAGTTCCGAGTTGTGTAACGCTCCAGGCCCGCTTCCAGAGAGGGTTGTGTGCTGATCGTTACCGGCCAGCAGATTCATCCGGGGGACGTCATAGCCGGGCACCAGCCGCTGAATTTCGTCCAGAATGGCCATAGGATCAAACGGGCTCATCTTGGGCTCCAGGCCGTTTGCCTCCAGCCAGACCGCATGCCGGTCGGCTTCGCCCGATTGCGCTCCGCGCGACTGTCCCATGTCGGCGCGAACGCCGCGGCCGAACGGCACCAGTTTGCCGACGTCAAAGCCCATGGCGTCCGCAATGCGAACCATCATCTCGAAATCGGTCTTCGTGCCGGTAACTTCTCCCGCTTTCTTGACCAGTTGCAGGTCGCCGCAGGTATTGGTAAACGTCCCGGACTTCTCGTAGGCGTTGGCCGCGGGCAAGACCACGTCCGCAATGACGGCGGTCTCCGTCAGGAACATGTCCTGCACGACCACGAAGCTCTGGGAGAAGATGAACGGATCGATGCCAAGCCTGGCGACGGGATTGGAGCCTACGACATAAAGCGCTTTCAGTTTGCCGGCCTTGGCGGCCTCGACCATGCCTGGAAGGTCGAGGCCGGCGTCTTGCGGGATGTTTCCCCATTCAGTGTGGAAGCCGCTGGTTCCTGCTACTGGGTGATAGCCGGGGAGCAGATCGGGATAGAGGCCCATGTCGGCTGCGCCGCGGGAATTGGCGTAATCGCCCAGGCAAATGAATTTGGCACCCTGAATAGCAGAGCTGAACTTCACGAGGGACGGAATATCGCTGCCACGAATTTCCGATCCGAAGATGATGACCAGGTTCTGTTCCCCGCGGACCTTATCTCGCAAGGCGATCCAGGCATCGCGGGCAGTTTTCTCGCCGAGCAGAGTATCGACGCTTGTATCATCGCCCGCGAGGAAGGCTGCCACTTGCCCTTCTGTGCCCGCCGGGATTTGGGCGAAGGTGGAAGCCTGCCGCCGCAGCTTGATGGGCCTTGAATTGACGACGTACAACCGTGAACGGTGCAAGCGGACGTTGTTGCGAATCTGCCAAGCCAGCAGCGGATGCTGCTCCGTGGGGTCATTGCCGATCAGCAGGATCGCCGGCGCGGTGAAGACGTCGGCCATGCTCGCCGTAGGATTTGGCCGCCCGCGTAAGGCTGCCGCCAGGGCAGGGAAGTCTGCCGTGCGGTGATGATCCACGTTGTTGGTCTTCAAGACCACGCGTGCGAACTTGGAGAGCAGGTAGGCTTCTTCATTCGTGGTGCGGGTTGAGCCCAGGACGCCGATGGCCTGCCCGCCATCTTTGTCGCGGATCTCGGCGAAACGCTTTCCGATCAGCTCAAATGCCTCTTCCCAGGTGGAAGGAGTCAGCTTGCCGTTCTTGCGAATCAACGGCTGTTTCAGGCGTTCTTCGTGATTTGCGAAATCGAAGGCGTAGCGGCCCTTGATGCAGAGGAAATCGCCGTTGATGCCGCTTTTGTCGCGATTGTCTCCGCGCACGATCTCCATGCCGCTATCGGAACGGCGCACGCCGAGGGTGGTCTTGCAGCCGTCGGCGCAGTGGGTGCAGGTCGTGCCCACGTGCTTCATCTCCCAGGGACGCGTCTTGTAGCGATACGCGCCGGAAGTCAGCGCGCCCACGGGGCAGATGTCGATGCACATGCCGCACTCTTCACACTCCAGGTGGTCTTCTTTATTGGGAGCAATGATCGAGCTTACGCCGCGGTTCTGCACGCCCAGGGCCCACACATCCATGCCCTCGCCGCAAACCCGCACACAGCGATAGCACAGGATGCAGCGCGGCCGGTCAAAATACACCACGGGAGACCATTGCTGCTCTTCCCTGTGGTTCTTGGGTTCCATGTATTTGGATTCGGCGGCGCCGTAGGAAAAGGTCATGTCCTGCAGTTCGCATTCGCCGCCTGCATCGCACACCGGGCAGTCGAGGGGATGGTTACCCAGCAGCAGCTCCACCATGGACTTGCGCGCTTGCCGGATCTCGTCACTCTCCGTCGTGACCATCATGCCCTCACTGATCACCGTGGTGCAGGCGGTTTGCAGTTTGGGCATTTTCTCAACCTTCACCAGGCACATGCGGCAGGCGCCCTGCAAAGACAGATTGGGGTAATAGCAGAATGAGGGCACTTCGATGCCCACGCTCTTGCAAGCCTCAATCAGCAGCGTGCCGGCTGGAGCCGTGACCTTCTTGCCGTCCACCGTGATGTTTACGTCTGCCATGTAAGATTTCGTAATTTTGTAATCGGGCAATTTTGCAATTTAACTGCTTCGTGCCGTGTGCCGCGTCGCCGTGAAAATCGCACTTAGTTCGCGTGCCTCGCGTAACAGATCCGCCATGCGCTGACTCGGGACGACCTCACAATCGGAGAGCATTTCCAACCAAAACACGGTCTCGTCTGCTTCTTCCACAACCAGTCCGACCTTGGCTATCCACTCCGCCCGAGCTGGCTCTGCAAGCGGCCCGATAATTTGCCGCCACCGAAGTTCCGCACCGCAATAGTTGTTTCCCTAAGACCTGCGCATCCGCAGCGTGAGGCAGGGACCGATAAAGCCTGATAATTCGCACTGCAAATGCCTTGGTTCGATCACGCAATTGCTCCTGCGGCGACTGCATGCTGGTTTTCCACATTACAAAATTACCCGATTACTAAATTGCAAAATCCTTGCTATGCCATAACTGCCAACTGCTCCACTGCGCCCTCTTTCTCAAACGGACACGGCCGGCCTTCCAGATGATCTTCGAACTCTTTGCGGAACTTCTTCACGATGGAAATCGTGGGCATCGCCGCCGCATCGCCCAGAGGACAAAACGTCCGGCCGAGCATGTTTTCTGCAAGATACTGAATGTTGTTGATGTCTTTCTTTAACCCACCCCCGGCGTGAAAGCGCGTAAGCGTCTTTTTGAGCCAGTCGGTGCCTTCGCGGCATGGAATACACCAGCCGCAGCTCTCGTGCTGATAGAAGTTCATGATCCGCAGGGCAAATTTCACCATGCAGGTCGTGTCGTCGAGGACCACCACGCCGCCCGAGCCCAACATTGAGCCCGCCTTGGCTAGGCTGTCGAAGTCCATTCCGACGTCGATTTCATCAGCCGTCAACAGGGGTGTGCTCGATCCGCCTGGCACCACTGCTTTCAACTTGCGGCCGTTGGGAATCCCGCCGCCCACCTCATAGATCATCTTCTTGAGGTTGTATCCCATGGGCAGCTCGTAGACGCCGGGACGCTCCAAATGGCCGCTCAAACAGAAAAGACGGGTACCGCCATTTTTCGGCGGGCCCAGGTTAGCGTACCACTCCGCGCCGCCCAGGATAATGTGGGGCACGCTGGCCAAGGTTTCAGCATTATTGATGACGGTGGGCCCGCCCCATAGTCCAACCACGGCAGGGAAGGGAGGCCGGATGCGCGGAATCCCGCGTTTACCCTCGAGTGATTCCATCAGCGCGGACTCTTCGCCAACTTCGTAGGCCCCCGCGCCCCCGTGCCAATAGACGTCGAAATCATAGCCACTGCCGAAGATATTCTTACCCAGGAATCCGCGCGCATAGGCGTCTGCAATCGCCTTCTGCATGATCTCCGACAGGTAGCGGTACTCGCCCCGGATGTAGACGTAGCCAGTGTGTGAACCCACGGACAACCCGGCGATCACCACTCCTTCGATCACTGCGTGTGGATCGTGCTCGAAAATCAGCCGGTCCTTGCAGGTGCCCGGTTCACTCTCATCGCCGTTACACAGGACATACTTGGGCTTGGGCGATTGCCTGGGTACGAAGGACCACTTCATCCCGGTATTGAAACCTGCGCCGCCCCGCCCGCGCAGGCCCGAGTTCTTAACTTCGTTGACGATCGCGTCCGGCTGCATGCCCAGAGCCTTCTGGACGGCCTTGTAGCCGTCGAGTTCCAGGTAGCGGTCGATATTCGTTGCACCCTTGCCGAAGCGCCTGGAAACGACCTTTACCTCGTCGGGATGGGAAACCAGGTCAGCCATGAGATTGCAGATTTAAGATTGCAGATTGTAGATTGAAAAGCTCAAACCTCCGCGATTTTCGCCGTTCGCTCTAAAATCTGAAATCTTCAATGTGAAATTCCTACTTCTTTGCGTACGCTTCCAACACCCTGTCCAGCTTCTCCGCCGTCAGGTTCTCCTGGAAGTCGTAATTCACCTGCGCAGCGGGCGCCCAACTGCATGCGCCGATGCACTCCACTTCCTCCAGTGAGAACAGGCCGTCGGGCGTTGCCCCCTTGTGCCCGATGCCGAGCTTCCTTTCGCAATGTTCGAAGAGTCCATCAGCCCCGCGCAGCATGCAGGCAATGTTGGTACAAATCTGCACGTTGTACTTGCCCCGAGGCTTGGTGGTCAGCATGGAGTAGTAGCTGATCACGTTGCGCACCTCGAGTTCGGTCAGGTCGAGACGGGCCGCAATCTCGCCGATCACCTCTTCGCTGAGATGTCCGACTTCGTCCTGCGCAAAGAGCAAGGTTGGGACGAGCACAGACCGCTTCGTCGGATAATGCGTAAGCATCTCCGCGAAGCGAGCTTCGAATTGTTGGGAGAACTTCATTGCCTGCCGCCCCTACGGGGCTCGCTCACTTTTCCCAAGCCTACTCAGGGCTTACGCCCTGGGCTGTATTATTCCGCCCCTTCGGGGTTGGTCCGGTTTGGCCAACGACCAACGACCAACGACCAAGGACCGAGGACGATCTACCTATCTATTTCGCCTAGAACAATATCTATGCTCCCAATGGCCGCCACCACGTCCGCGATGAGCCGGCCTTCACACATTGTGGGCAAAGTTTGCATGTTGGCCAGGCATGCCGCGCGCATGTGAACCCGATAGGGTTTGGCGGTTCCGTCGCTCACCACGTAATAGCCCATCTCGCCGCGCGGCGATTCCACAGCCTGATAGACCTCACCCTCAGGAACGGCAAAGCCCTCGGTAATAATCTTGAAGTGATAGATGAGGGCTTCCATCTCGGTCTTCATCTTTTCCCGATCAGGCAGCACCACCTTTGGGGCATCCGCCTTGATGGGGCCTTCCGGCATTCCATCCAGCGCCTGTTGCACGATGGCATTCGACTCGCGCAACTCCTGAACCCGGCACATGTAACGAGCGAAGACATCGCCGTCCTGAGAAACTGGCACCTTGAATTTGAAGTTCTCGTACCCTGAGTAGGGCATGTCGCGGCGAAGGTCAAGGTCCACACCGCTTCCGCGCAGCGTAGGTCCGCTCGCGCCCAGCGCGATGGCATCTTCCGCCGTAATCCGCGCCACACCCTTAGTACGCATCTTCCAGATCGGATTGCTGGTCAGCAGGTTCTCGTACTCATCCACCTTTTCGGGAAAGCGGTTCACGAAGTCTCGCACGCGCTCGAAGAAGCCAAGCGGAGGCTCCAGCGCCAGCCCACCAATGCGGAAGTAAGAGGTCATCATGCGCTGGCCGCTGACCATCTCGAACAACCGCAAAATATCTTCGCGCTCCCGGAAACAGTAGAGGAACACCGACATCGCGCCGATATCCAAGGCGTGCGTTCCCAGCCAGACCAGGTGCGAGTTGATGCGCGTCAGTTCATTGAGCAGCACTCGCATCCACTGTGCTTTGGGCGGGATCTCCAACCCCAGCAGTTTCTCCACCGCGAGTACGTAGCACAGATTGTTGGTCAGGGGGCAGAGATAATCGATGCGGTCGGTAAGCGGCACCACCTGCTGGTAGAACTTGGCTTCGCAGGTTTTTTCGATCCCGGTGTGCAGATACCCGATGTCGGGCATCATGCGCACCACAGTTTCGCCGTCAATCTCCAGAATCACACGCAACACGCCGTGCGTGGAGGGGTGCTGCGGCCCCATGTTCAGGATCATGGTGCGATCCTGCCCCGCTTCCAGCGTCGGCATCGGCGTGAGGTGGGCCATAACCAAGCCTAGCGGTAGCCCTCCACGGGATAGTCCTTGCGCAGGGGGTGGCCTTCCCAATCTTCCGGCATCAGCAGCCGCCGCAGGTAGGGATGACCGGTGAAGCGCACGCCGAAAAGGTCGAATATCTCTCGTTCGAAGTAATTGGCCCCTGGCCAAACCGGGGTGACCGAGTCCAGCGCCGGACTGCTACTCCCCAGCCGAACCTTCAGCCGTACCCGCTCCTTTTTGGGGATGGAGAGCAAGTGATAAACAACCTCGAAGCGCGGTTCTGAGGGAAACCAGTCGACGCAGGTCACGTCGGAGAGAAAGTTGAAGGGGCAATCCTGGTTGTCGCGGAGCAGAACGCACGCCTCGCGAAGGGCGGAGCGCTCGATGTAGATGGTCATCTCATCGCGGTCGAACTTTGCTCCCTCGACGGCCGCGGGATTCCAAGCCAGCAGCTTGGCGATCGCCGGGTGAGTCTTCAGTTGTTCCAGGTCGGTAATCGCAGGCGCCAGAGACATCAGACTTCACCTCGCCCGGCCGAAGGCTTGCTCCAGTCCAGCGCCCCTTTCTTCCAGATGTAGAAGAAGCCCACCAGAACGATACCGATGTACACCAGCATCTCCCAGAAACCAAACATCTTGAGATCTCGCAGGATCACCGCCCAGGGATAAAGAAAGACAGCCTCAACGTCGAAGAGAATAAAGAGCATGGCCACCAGGTAGAATTTGACCGAGAAGCGCTGCCGGGCGTCTCCAATTGGTGTCATGCCGCACTCGTAAGGCGAGAGCTTGGCCCGGGTGGGCCGGCGGTATCCGATCAGCCTGGAAAGAAGGACGATGGCTCCTGCCAGAGCCCCGGCAAGCAGGAAATGAATCAATAATGGCAGGTAGCGGGCGAAATAATTGTCCGGCATAGGGGAGCTATATATAATTCACGCCAAGCACTGCTTAAACCTTCTAGATTAGAGTTCGCATCTTGGTAGTGTCAAGCGACCGGAGCTGTGTTAAGAGTCTTTAATGCACGTGGGAACTTTCTCCCAACCCGTGGACAGAATCGCATGATTTTCGGCTTCAATACCGACATCAAGCACGAGGACACCACCTACCACGTGCAGAGTGAAGCTCGGGAAAACGAGCTCCTGCTGCAGACGCAGGTGTTCGTCCGCGGGCGTTGCGTGGGGAAGCGGGCAACCTCGTATGCGGATAAGTTGGCCGGCGGCGGCTTCACCGACCCGCAGAAAGAGCTGATCCTGCGCGACCAACACCGTCTGGTGCTGGATTCCATCCGCGACGGGCACTTGGGTGACGTTCTCGATAAGCGTGATACGCCGGAGACCTTGGCTGCAATCAAAGAACTGGACCTGCAATGGCTGAATGCAGGCTCGGTACACTCCGAGCGCAATCTGATCATGCGTTTGCGCGTCACGGAGGGTGGTTCCGGCGTGCCGGGAGCGCGGCTCACGGTTCGCTTCGGCCGGCCCGATGCTGCACCCTTATATACCCAGGTAGTCACTGATGCGACCGGCGCCGCGGAGATGAAGATCGAAATGGATGAGTCCGCGCTGCCCGATTCTTCCGTGTTGGTGCAGGCAAACTACTCCGGCCGCACCGCCACCCGTAAGTTCCAGCTACGGAAGGTAGAAGCGTAACGGATCGCGTGGGGACCTCCGCCCTCGGCTGTCCTACGGAGCGAGGCTCCGCTTCGCTTTGGACCGGCAGGCTTCGCTCGACCCGACAGCCGCGGGCGGCTGTCCCCACGTGGTCCGTTACGCTTGCTCCCAGCGCGAACAGTTGCGAGAATCGATGGAGATGAAGCTCGTCATTAACGGGGAAGAGCGCAGCTTCGGTCCAGCACTCACGCTTGCTGGACTGGTCGAGCAACTGGGCATGAAGCAGGATCGCGTCGCGGTGGAACTGAACCGCAACATCGTCCCCCGGAAGCAGTGGGATGAGACCAGTCTTTCCGAAGGCGACCGGCTGGAGATCGTGCATTTCGTCGGCGGAGGCTGATCCCGCTTGGCTTTTCGTCGGCGTCATCCTGAGCGGGCCTTCAGGCCGCGAAGGATCTTGCGCGCGCATCCCGCGAACCTGCGAAGCTCTCGGGAACTCTCCTAGTCAACCCCTCATACCCCAAATCTCTTCTTGACACCAACCAACTCATGTCTAAAATGTTTCAAACATTTAATGCTATGGGTGTTTGAAACATTTCTATCTCAAAATGCAGCGGAGCTTTACATCTCGTGAGGTGGTTGGGCTGACCGGCATCACGCCACGGCAACTGCAATGGTGGGACGAGCGGGGCATTGTCATGCCTGCTCGAGAAGGGCATCGGCGGCTGTACTCGATGGGAGACCTCACCGAGGTTGCTGTGATCTGCGAGTTGCGGCGCCGGGGCTTCTCTTTGCAGCGCGTGCGCAAGGTGATGCGCTTCCTGCAGCGGGAGTTCGGCAAGCGGCTGGCGGAAACCGTCAGCGGCGCATCCGACTACCACCTGCTCACCGATGGCTCCAGTCTTTATCTGGAAACTTCGGCTCGGCAGATTGTGGATATCCTGAAAAATGCCCGCCAGCCCATGCTGGCAATTTGTCTCAGCGACACTGTGCGGCAGGTGCGGGCAGTAATCCGCAGCGGCAAAAAGGGCAGCGCATTCGTCCCGGCGACGGCTCGTTCATTGCGCAAAGGCAAAAAGGCTTCATAGGCAGGGAAGTTTGGTTCCACGGGGAGGCGAGATGGTTGGAGAACTGAACGTCCTGAGCGAATGGATCCCGGAGCAGATGCTCCCGGGCACCATTTTCGTGCTGGAGAACGCAGGCCACGTGGGGGAAAAAGATGATCCCTACTGGGCCGTGCTGTCCTGTCCCGACTGCGGGACTCTAGGCCTGATCACGCGCAAGCAGCTCGCGGGCTTGCTGCCGGTGATCTGCGGCTCCGATCAGTGCTCGGCCCAGTTCTTTATCAACGACAGCGATATCGTGATCCGAAAGCCGTTCTGACCTTTCAGCCGATGGCGGCACGAACCTCCCCCGTGCTGCGATTACTGACTGCTCACCTTTACTTTCTCTAACGCCACCGGCACCTGTTCCACGATCTCAATGCCGAATCCCTCCAGCGCCGCCACTTTGCGGGGATGATTGGTCAGCAGGCGGATGCGCCGCAGATTCAAGTCGGAGAGGATCTGAGCTCCGAGGCCGATTTCACGCTGCGTCCTGCGCTCGCTTTCCGGCAGCGACGGCAGGCGCTTTTCGCGATGGAAGGCAAGCACGGTCCGGTCGCCGATGCGCTCCACCGAAAACCCCTTGGAGGTCTGATGCAGGTAGATCAGTGCGCCCCGGCCTTCGCGGGCAATCGCCTGCATCGAGCCCTCGATGGTCGCGCGGCAATCGCAGCCGGTCGATCCGAAAACGTCGCCCATCAGGCAGTGGGAGTGCATGCGGACCAGCACCGGCCCGCTATCGCCTTCCATCTCCCCACGCACTAGAGCCACGTGGGACTCGCCGCCATCCACCTCGCTTTCGTAGGCAATCAGGCGAAACTCTCCGTGCCGCGTGGCGACCACCGCCTCTCCAACGCGGTGCACATAACGTTCGTGCTGCATGCGATAGCGGATGAGCTCGGCGACGGTTAGCATCTTCAGGCTGTGGGTCTGACAAAACTCGATGAGATCGGGGACGCGGGCCATGGTGCCATCGTCACGCATGATTTCGCAGATCACTCCCGCTGGAACCAGCCCGGCCAGCCGGGCCAAATCCACCGAGGCTTCCGTCTGTCCCGCGCGCACCAGCACGCCACCCTTGCGGGCCCGCAGGGGGAACACATGTCCCGGACGCGCCAGGTCCGCGGGGCGAGTGGCGGGATCAATGGCAATTTTGATGGTGCGGGCGCGATCGTAGGCTGAAATACCGGTCGTCACCCCGTCGCGCGCGTCAATGGCTTCGCAAAACGCCGTGCCGTAGTTCGAGGTGTTTTCTGCGGTCATCGGACCGATGCGCAGATGGTCCAACCGCTCTTCGGTGAGGGCCAGGCAGACCAGACCGCGGCCATACTTGGCCATGAAATTGATGGCTTCCGGAGTGACCTTCTCCGCGGCCAGCGTCAGATCGCCTTCGTTCTCGCGGTCTTCATCGTCCACCACCACGATCATACGGCCGCTGCGGATTTCTTCAATCGCGGCAGGGACATCCGTGAAGGGTGAGTGTGGCGTCATGACGAGGTGATTGTAGCAAAAATGGGGCAGCAGGCTGGGCTACTACGCCACTGGATACACCAACCGGATGATCCAAAAAGCGAGCCCAGCGACCGCTCCGGAAGCGGGGATGGTGAGAATCCACGCCCACACAATGCGTCGCGCCACGCCCCAGCGCACGGCCGAGAGACGGTGTATCGCGCCCACGCCAACGATCGCTCCGGTGATGGTATGGGTGGTACTGACGGGGATGCCGGCAAGTGCGGTGCCGAACAGGGTCAGGGCTCCGGCGCTTTCGGCGCAGAATCCGCCTATCGGTTTCAGCTTGGTGATCTTAGATCCCATGGTATGGACGATGCGCCAACCGCCAAAATAGGTTCCAGCGGCGATGGCGGCGTGGGCAGCTAGAATAATCGGCCACTTGAGTCTGCCCCAGTCGTGAGCCATGTCATACGGGCTCATGTAGTGAGCCGTGAAAAGCGCCCCGGCCACAATCCCCATGGTTTTCTGCGCGTCATTGCCGCCGTGACCGATGCTGTAGGCTGCGGCGGAAAGTAACTGGAGGCGGCGGAACCAGTTGTCGACCGTACGCGGCGTCTTGTTACGCATTAGCCAGTAGCTGGCGGTTGTGAACAGCAGAGCCAGCACCAGCCCCATCATCGGCGCGATCACGATAAAGACGAGGGTCTTGGTCCACCCCGCGGGAATGATGACCGTGAAGGCGCCGCTTAATCCGTGGTTCAAGGCATGCCGCGACATGGCAGCGCCCGCGTAACCGCCGATCAATGCGTGCGACGAAGAAGTTGGCAGGCCCCACCACCAGGTCAGCAGGTCCCAAGCAATGGCGCCAGCCAGACCTGCGATCACCACATATTGGGTCACATCCTCCAGCCGGATCATGCCCTTGCCGATGGTCTTGGCTACCGCTGTTCCCAGGAACCAGGCGGCAATGAAGTTGCAGAACGCGGCCATGAGCACGGCTTTTCGGGGTGTGAGGACGCGGGTGGAAACTACCGTCGCAATGCTGTTGGCAGCGTCATGGAAGCCGTTGAGAAAATCGAAAGCCAGAGCCACCACCACCGTGATGATAAGCAGCAGCAGTCCTGGATTCACTGGTGCGGCCACCTCGTCTGCAGTGTGGTGGGGGAGCTGCCAGGCATCAAGCGCTCTTCAAGGCGACCGCTTCCAGCACATTGGCTGCGTCTTCTGCCTTGTCCGTGGCGTTTTCCAATACTTCGTACAACTCCTTGATCTTGATGAGCTGGATGGGATCTTTTTCGTTATCGAACAGGTCCGCAATGGCCCTGCGGCTCACCCGGTCCGCCTCGTTCTCCAACCGGTTTACTTCCACACAGTGTTCCAACACCAACTGGTTCTTCTCCAGAAGTGATACTCCCTGAGCCAGTTGCTCGGACTGCTGTACGATCAGCGCGGCCAGCTCCGCGGCGACCGGTGGGGGCGTTTGAATTTTGTAGAGCCTGAGGCGCACCCCTGCCGCATTGACGAAGTCGAGCACGTCATCGAGCGAGGAAGTGAGCCGGTGGATGTCCTCGCGGTCGAACGGCGTAATGAAAGTCTGGTTCAGCCGGGTAATGATGGCGTGGGTCATCTCGTCGCCACGATGCTCGATTTCCTGCAGTTGGTCGAGCCGAGGCACCATATTGGCGGGGTTCTTGAGGATGTCATGCAGGAGGCGGGTGCCTTCAGTGAGGTTCTGCGACACATCGGCGAACATGCGGAAGAATTTGGTCTCCCGCGGAATCAGGCGGATCATGAACCTGGGGCTCCTTGATGCGATCAGGGCGCAGGCTGGCGGTTTCCGTGGCCGCGCGGAAAACGCATAACTATCTCATGCGGGTACTGTAGCGTCAAACCATACGTTCACGGGCCGGTGCGGGGGACCTCAAGGCAAGCTTGCGGATCGAACTGCACGAGAAAAGGGAAAGGGCCGCCGATTCGGGCGGCCCTGCTCGTCCTTGACTGGTACCCTTTACAAAGTCGATTCGATCTCGAATCCCCAAGCCTCGAGCAGCGGTTCGGGGATGTATTTCGAGTTCTTGTTCCGACGCGCCCACTCCCGCAGCCGGGTGGAGCGCAAGTACTGATCCGGCGAGAGCTTATACTCTCGCACGACCTGCTCGAATTCGGTAATGGTAGGGGTAATGGGCCCGATGGGTTCGGGCTTGCCCCAGTTAGGATTTCCGCGTCGCTTGGCCATGAAGATTGCGCCTCGTACTCGTAATTTAAGATTTAGCTGCTTTAAGCAGGACTCAAAACCTTAGATTCACCTGGCCTCACCATGGATTCACACCCCATCACCCCGCCTACAAAGGAACTGAGGCCCCCTGGACGAAACCCTGTGGCTAACGGGAAGATAGTGATTCTACGGCCTTTGGGTTCCGAAAGTCAACCACATTTTCCACTTCCGACCGCTTAAGTGCGAGGTATATTATAGAAAAATAATGAGTTATTTCCGGCTTGACGGTCCAGTCTGGGCCGGCGGCTGGAGCGTTCGAACTTCCGATTCCCAGTCGCACTTAACGAAGTGGCCCACTTGCGCCCCGCTGCTCGTGGAAGTCCTATACGAACCTCTCCCGTAAACGCTTGGAACCAGAGTCATTATTCATTGCTCCCGGTGGGCCACACTTGGCAGCATTGGGTTACGGCCGTAACTCACTTGCATAGCTGATTCATTGACGAGCGAGAGCTGTGTACCTACATTGCCATAAGGAGGCCGTACGGTGAGGGACATCTACGAAGTGCTGCGCAAGAAGCAGGGTGAGCAGGCGCAATTAGGCAAGCAGATCGAAGCGCTGCAGACGGCTGCTGAACACCTCCGCAACGTGGCTCATCTGCTGAACGACGACCGCGATGAAAGGGAAGGGGCCGGCAGCCGCGGCTGACTGCTCTATCCTCGCGGTTTTTCCCGGATATGAAGGCGCATTATGAGTTTGCAATCTCTCGTTCTCTGTTCTGACGAAAAAATCGTGCGCGTGCTGCGGCGGGTCCTTGGTGACCTGGAAATCAGTATGGACCACTGCACCGAGGCCGATTCCGCCGTTCGCAAACTGACCCGCCAGAGATTTGAAGGAGTGATCGTGGATTGCAGCGACGAGGAAATGGCATCCCAGGTGCTCAGAAGCGCCCGTTCCGCTCCCTGTAACAAGCGCGCCGTGGCCGTGGCCATCATCGACGCCAAGACGGCTCTGCGCAGCGCCTTTGAGTTGGGAGCCCACTTTGTGTTGTACAAGCCGCTTTCCTCAGAGCGCGCCAAGGCCAGTTTCCGGGCCGCGCGCGCCTTGATGAAGCGCGAACGCCGCCGCAACACTCGCGTGCCAGTCGAAATTCCCGTTACTCTCCGAATGGATGACGGCGTGGGCAGCGTGCATCGCGGCTACACTTCGGACCTGGGCGAGGGAGGGATTGCCATCCAACTCCCCCAACGTCCCCAGAAATTGGGCCCGATGTCGGTACACTTCACTCTGCCCGGGACGATGCATACGATCGAATGCATCGGCGAAGTAGCCTGGGATAACACTGGTCACCAGCTGGGTATCCGCTTTGTGGAGCCGTCCCCAGAAACCCGCGACCATCTCAAGGCGTGGCTCGAGAGCCATTCCCCCGAATTGGAGAAGGATGATCCGCCGGCTCGCTGCAAACTCACCGATCTCAGCCCGGGCTGCTGTTACCTGGAGATCAGTTCGCCTTTTCCCGTGCGCACCAGAGTCATCCTTTCCCTGCGTGTTGCCAAACTTCAGATGCAAGCCGGAGGAGTGGTGCGCGTCATGCATCCCGAGGTAGGCATGGGAGTGGAATTCACACAAAAAACCACCCAGCAACGGGAGCACGTGAAGCAATTCATCCATGCCCTGACCAACGACCAAGGGGGG
>WNFB01003341.1_pt1 | contig 17038 bp, 16 predicted proteins | sample 5400501 | NCBI WGS metagenome assembly WNFB01 (sample SAMN13153341, study PRJNA577476) | soil metagenome | isolation source: 200 cm saprolite under Douglas fir tree site 2 hole 1 | place: USA:California | collected 2015-04-18
GGGGAAGACCTTCGCCGACTAACGGCGCGCGCGATCCGAAGTTCGGGGTTCGACGTCCCGAACACCTCGAACATCGGACCTCGAACCCTCGCCCAGCCCACTCAGTTATTCTGCGAAGTAGTGTCCTCTTGTCCTACATGTGTGGACCATCGAAATTCTCGCGTACAAAATATGTTTTCCGGAGCCTGCTGGGGCGGGAGTATACTGGATGGTAAGTGAGGTCTGGCATGCATCGTGTGCTTGTCCTGGGTGCTGGAAAGATCGGATCCCTGATTGCCTGCCTCTTGTCAGAAAGCGGGGACTATGAGGTCTGTCTCGGTGACATCAGCCTCAACGCCTCCAAGCGGATCGTCGAAGACCTTGGTCTCTCGCGAGTGACGCCCCTGCTCCTCGACGTCCGCCATCCCGACGCCATCAGCGCATACGTGACGACGCATCGATTCGAGGCGGTCCTATCGAGCCTCCCGTATTTCTGCAACCCCGTTGTAGCCGGATTGGCTCGGGAACACCGGCTTCACTATTTTGACCTGACGGAGGACGTCGAGGTCACAAATCAGGTCAAAGTCCTGAGCATCGACTCACCGCAAGCCTTTGTGCCGCAATGCGGCCTGGCCCCCGGTTTCATCAGCATTGCGGCGCACGACTTGATCACCCATTTCGACAAGGTGGATACGGTCAAAATGCGGGTCGGAGCCTTGCCGGTTCATCCCAGTAACGCCCTCAAGTATTCGCTGACGTGGTCCACCGATGGGCTGATCAATGAGTACGGCAACATCTGTTATGGAATCGAAGAGGGGGAGAAGGTGCCTCTTCTGCCCCTCGAAGGGTATGAGACGATCGAGGTGGATGGACTCCTGTACGAAGCGTTCAACACCTCCGGAGGATTGGGAACGTTGGCCGATACCTATGCAGGGAAAGTCCGGACCATGAACTACAAGACGCTGCGGTATCCAGGCCATTGCGAAAAAATTCATCTCTTGATGAAAGATCTCAAGCTGAATGAGGATCGTGAGACGCTCAAACGTATCCTCGAACAGGCGATTCCCCAGACACTGCAAGATGTCGTGCTGATCTACGCTTCCGTGACGGGGACGAGGGAAGGCGCCTTGTTCGAGGAGAACTACGTGAAGAAGATCTATCCCCAATGCATTAAAGGGAAACTGTGGTCTGCCATTCAAGTGACGACCGCCTCGAGCCTGTGTGCCGTAGCCGATCTCGTGCTTGCGGCGCCTAGTCAGCACAGGGGATTCGTGACCCAGGAATCGTTTCCGTTACAAGACGTGCTCAACAATCGGTTTGGAGCCTGCTACCGATGATGTCCATCGCGGAAATCCTGAAGGGATTGGACTTGAGCGCCATCAACGCCGGTGGCAGCACGGGAACCCATTGGTGGGCCTCCGGCGAGAACACATCGCTGCTGAAATCCGTGAATCCGGCGACCGGCGAGATGATTGCGCAAATTCGTGCCTGTTCAGCCGATGACTATGAGCAGATCGTGCGGGAGTCCATTGTGGCATTTCAGCAATGGCGGCTCGTCCCGGCTCCCAAGCGGGGAGAACTTGTCCGGTTGATCGGCGCCGCGTTGCGGGAGCACAAGGACCTGCTTGGCTCGCTGGTGTCTCTCGAAGTCGGCAAGATCAAAGCGGAGGGGGACGGCGAAGTTCAGGAAATGATCGATATGGCAGACTTTGCCGTGGGCCAGTCGCGCATGTTGTATGGAACGACGATGCATTCCGAGCGGGCGCAGCATCGGATGTCGGAGCAATGGCATCCGCTCGGACCGGTCGGCGTGATCACTGCCTTCAATTTTCCCGTAGCGGTCTGGGCCTGGAACGCCTTCCTGGCTGCGATTGCCGGAGATACGGTTATGTGGAAGCCTTCACCAAAAGCGCCGCTCTGCGCGATTGCGGTGCAGCATCTCTGCAACCGAGTGATGGAGCAACAGGGCTATCGAGGGATCTTCTCACTGATCGTGACGGCCGAAAAGACCATCGCGGAGACGTTGGTCCAGGATCGCCGATTGCCGTTGATCTCGTTCACAGGGTCCGTACCGGTCGGTCAAGCTGTGGCCTCGACCGTCGCGCAACGGCTGGGGCGGACGCTTTTGGAACTGAGCGGGAACAACGCGATCATCGTGGATCAGACGGCGGACCTCTCCTTGGCGATTCGCGCCATCGTGTTCGGTGCGGTCGGCACCGCCGGCCAACGTTGCACGACGACCAGACGGCTGTTCGTCCATGCGTCTCGTTACGATGAAGTGGTCACGAAGCTTGTTTCGGCGTACAGACAGATACGTATCGGCAATCCATTGGAGTCAGGCGTGCTCATGGGTCCGCTGATCGATCGAGCTGCGGTCGAGGCCTATCGAAAGGCTATCGAAGAGGTGAAGCAGGCGGGAGGGAAAGTCCTCTACGGGGGACAGGTACTGGGTCAGCCGGGCTATTTCGTGGAGCCGGCCATCGTGAAAGCGGAGAACCATTGGCCCATCGTTCAGCGCGAGACCTTTGCGCCGATTCTCTATGTCATGCCCTTCAAGGCACTTGACGACGCCATCGTGTTACAGAATGCGGTACCTCAAGGCTTGTCGTCTGCGATTTTTACGTCCGATGTGCGGAGCAGCGAACGATTCACATCCACTGCCGGCAGCGACTGCGGGATCGCCAATGTGAACATCGGTACGTCAGGGGCGGAAGTCGGCGGCGCCTTTGGAGGCGAAAAGGAAACCGGTGGAGGGCGTGAGGCCGGCTCGGATGCCTGGAAAGCCTATATGCGGCGGCAGACGAACACGACCAACTGGGGTGACGATTTGCCGTTGGCCCAGGGCATTCAGTTCGGCCCCTAACCGCTGAAGGTCGCAGGTCAATAGTCATTGCAACTGGATAAATGCGGGTGCAGAACCAGAAGCAGTTTTTGCCATTGACCAACATCTTTTGGAAAAGAGGCAAACCATGGATCAAGGCGCTGAACTCGATGCGTTGATCAGCCGGATGATCAAAGGCTATGTGTCGCGCGCAGACCATCTGACGCTGCGGACGCTGAACATCGACCGGCGTGCGGAGGAATTCACGAGGCTCGGGTATGGGTACAGCGAAACGATCGAGTATGAAGACTGGTACGCGAAGGTCTATCGGAAGGTTGGGTACCCCGCGCTCTTCGTGGATCAAGCCTATCCCGATGATCGGGGACGCACCAGCATCATCCCTGGTTGGGTCAAGACCTTTGGCGATCAAGTATTTCATCATGTGGCAGTGCGCGTGGAAGAAATCGAGCAGGCGATTGAACGGTTGAAGGCACAAGGGGTGGCCTTTGCCGGCCAGATCGTCGGCGCCCACGGTGGTCAGTTACGGCAAATCTTCACGGCGCCGGAAATGGTGGACGGTCAGCCTTTCTCCGTGCTTGAACTCACCGAGCGCCACCGCGGGTATCAGGGGTTCTCGCCTCCACAGGCAGACAGCCTGATGAAATCCACTGTTGCCCGGTAGTGCTCTGCTCAAACGAATCGGCGTATGGTCGGTTCCAGACCGACAACCAGTTTCACAATCTTGGTGCCCCTCAAGTAACACCGCTGAAGGAAGACCTAACAGGCTGCGGAAAAACTATTGTGGCACGGTGGAAATTCAAGGGGCCGCACGTCTAGGACAATAGGAAAACACCGCGCAGGATAGCCGTGCGAGACTGGCGTGACAGGCGAGACGGGCGAGGGTTCGAGGTCCGAAGTTCGAGGTTTTCGGAACTTCGAACCCCGATCGATACGTTGGCTCATGCCTGACACGATGCTCCCGCCTATCTCGCCCGTCCCGCCTTTCCCGCTCGTCGCGCATCTTTTCAGCGGCCTGCCCCAGTGACAAAGACATTTTTATCCCCAAGCTTTCTCGCCTCGCCTTAAGAGCCCACGCAAGAGCCGCTGCATTTTTCCCCTGGCCTTCTCTCGACGCTGGCGTTGGCGTTCGACCATGCGTCCGGCGACAAATGCGGCCCGCGCGCTGGTCGATTTCTTGAGGAACGCCCGGATATGCACTTCAGCTTGAATGGCGTCTTGGTGCATGCCTAAGACGTCCTGCACGACGCGGGCTTTGTTGATGAAGCGTGTGGCCGGCTTGCCGACCGTCGGTTCCGCGAGTTCGGCGGCATAGCGGGCCCGTTTGGTTTTGATCCTGGTCTCGTGGATTTTGGCATTGTTGGATGCCTGACCAGCCTGGCGAATCGCGTTTCGCAACTTTGTGAACTCCTGCTTGGCGAGGTCGCGCAACGTCACGGTGGATTCGACGACGGTCGGATCGTGCGCCGCTTGCTGGAGTCGCCTGATGAGGTCATGATACCGTGCGCTCCTTAGCTCGTTCAGCAGGACCTCCTGGACATTGTTCCGTTGGGCTTCCAGATGGGCGATGAATTGTGTCAGAGGCCGGCGGTCTCGTGCATCCAGCGCGGCAGACTCCTCACGGAAGTAGGCGAGTTGCACGTCGAGATCGCGAGCCGGTCCCAGCAGTTGGCCGAGCCAGCGCAATTCATCCCGCAACGAGTCTGCCCATTCAGGAACCAGCAGGGGCCTGGCGGTGCGCAGGACGGCGCGCAATTGTCTCGTGGCCACGCGCATTTGGTGCAGGCTTTCAGATTCCCTCCCGAGCCTGGCGCCCGGGTCATGCGCAAGCAGCCATCGGACATGACGTGCGAGGGCCCACTGCACATGAGCCACCACCGGCGCATCCGATGCCGGCGGTGGCTCAGGACCGGGAGCGGGCAAGGAGAGCGCGTGGAACAGCTTGGGGCGTCCGTCATGATGGCAGGCTCCCGCTCGACGGAGCTGTCGCTCGAGGTCGGGCAGTGTGCTGTCCTTTCCATTCACCTGTTCGATTTCGAGTTCTCGAAAGCGCTGAAGTACCGCTCCGTCCTTCATGACGGACACGTGGTCGAGCGTGACGTCTGCGACAGAGGCATTGTCCGTGCGCACGCGGACACCCGTGCGCCAGACTCGCAAGGTTGCTACAGGTATGAGCTGCCGCTGTCCGAGATGGAGAAAGAGCAGATCGTGGAACGTTGTCGGTGGAATAGATTGGCGATCGACCATCTCAATTTCTTGCCGGTCCTTCATCAGAGGAAGTTTCAGTTGCCAGGCCTGTTTCCCGCGCTCGACTCGATGGCGGAGGGTGATCCCCGCGTGGGCCAGGTCGTACTGGGAGGTGTCATAGTAGATCGAGGTTAGCAGGCGTCGTGGAAGCGCGATGCCAGGAAGATGGGGCAGGCGGAAATTCGGATCGATGGCCAGTTTGATCTCGCGCTCGACCGTTGATTGTACAGCCGGGTTGAAAGCAACCGGATCTGGCGGTTTCGAGGGAGGCTTGTTGGCACGAGCCATCACAGTCTCCTTACGGGACCTTTAAATGTCGCAGATGGAAGGTGAGGGATGCAATCCCTAGCCCGCATTATTCCTGAGCGCTTCTGCTGCAATCGCCAATCCGCTGCTACGACGTGCCTTCGGCCGGCCGGCTCGCCCCTCGGACCCTCACCGTACTGCACTAGTACGCATCGGGGCCTTAGGGCTCCGCGCGCCGGTCTCGCGCCCCCTCCCTCACCCTCCCCCATGCTATGGGGGAGGGAAGGTGGGGGACGACGAACCGTCATGAATAATGCGGGCTACGGCAGGCGGATGAGCCAATCGTCTTGGGCGTTTAACAGGCTGCTGAAAAACTGGTGTGAACCCCTCTGCTGAGACAGTTTGGAAATCTTGAACGGGCAGGAGAAGGTCGAGAAACTTGGCGATTGACTATTTATAATATGTCTAGTATTCTGGACATATGGACATTAAGGAAGCTCTCGCCGCCTTCGATACGCTTTCGCAGGACACCCGCCTGCGGGTGTTCCGTTTGCTGGTTGAACATGGTCCGTCCGGCGTGCCGGCCGGTACGCTAAGCGAGTCCTTACATATTCCTCATAACACGCTGTCGTTTCACCTGTCGCATATGAGCCATGCGGGTCTCGTCGTGTCGCGACGGGAAGGCAGGTCCGTGATATACCGTGCCAATTTCGAGTTTTTTTCCGGTCTGATCCGGTACATGGTCGAGGACTGCTGCCGCATCGAATTTGCCAGCATCCGAAATGATAAAAAGCGGAAATGCTCAATCATTGAACTGTCACACTGTTACCAGCCAAAGGAGAAAATATCATGAAACGTTTTCATATCCATATTGGGGTTGAACAACTCGATGAATCTATCCGCTTTTACAGTGCGCTGTTCGGCGCGGAGCCGGTGAAAACGAAGACTGACTATGCCAAATGGTTGCTGGAAGACCCCCGCGTGAACTTCGCGATATCCACGCGTGCGAAGAAAAAGGGTATCGATCACCTTGGCATCCAGGTCGAGGAAGAGAGCGAACTGACAGAGTTGCGCGAACGCCTCAAGGCTGGGGACATGGTCGTGGTCGAGGAAGGCGAAACGGTCTGCTGTTACGCCCGGTCGGACAAATCCTGGATACACGATCCCGCCGGTATTCCGTGGGAAGCATACCGGACGATGGAGGATGCCCAGCTATTACCCGGCCATGCGGATCAGGCTGAAAGTGCCTGCTGCACGCCGGAAACGATGGGAGAGCCTGATTGCTGTGAACCTTCTGAAAAAACCGCTGGGTGTTGCGGCTGATGCAGTCCGATGCGCTCAAGGTGTTGGTCCTGTGCACGGGTAATTCCTGCCGCTCCGTCATGGCTGAAGCTCTGATCAATGATCTCGGCCGGGGCCGGTATCGGGCATGGAGCGCCGGAAGTGTGCCAGCGGGATATGTTCACCCGAAGTCGATCGAGACGTTACAACGGCATGGCATAGATCCCGGTCGGCTACGCAGCAAGTCATGGGATGAGTTTGCTGAACAGTCATTCGATCTGGTGATCACGGTCTGCGATCAGGCGGCTGGCGAAAGCTGTCCACGATTCCCCGGCACCCTCAAGAAGCAGCATTGGAGTACGCCTGACCCGGTCAAAGCCACTGGATCAGAGGCCGAAATAGACGCAGCGTTTGATAAGGCTTTTCTCGTGCTCAAGAACCGTGTCGAGGATTTAACGAAGTTACCGCCTGCTCCTCCCGTCACCTGTCATTTCTTGACCGTTATCTGACGCTGTGGATATTTCTCGCTATGGCGGGAGGAGTGGCCATCGGCTCCGTGTTTAAAGATGCGCCTTTCTTAACAGTCTGTCGGTCGGTACGACCAATATTCCGATCGCGATGGGCCTTATCTTGATGATGTACCCGCCATTGGCGCGGGTGAAATTTGAAGAACTGCCGTTGATATTCAGGGACTGGAAAATTCTGCTGCTGTCCCTTGTTCAGAACTGGCTGATCGGCCCCGTGCTGATGTTTGGCTTGGCCGTCCTGCTCCTGCGTGACTATCCCGAATACATGACAGGTGTGATCCTGATCGGCCTCGCCCGATGCATTGCGATGGTCATTGTCTGGAATCACCTGGCCGAGAGGGATAACCAGTATGCTGCTGGGCTGGTCGCCTTCAATAGCCTCTTCCAGCTTGTATTCTTTACCGTCCATGCGTGGTTTTTCCTGAGTATCCTGCCGCCCGTGTTTGGCCTGGCCGGACACGTCGTTGAGGTCAGTTTCCGCACGATTGCCGAAAGCGTATGTATCTATCTTGGCATTCCTTTTCTGGTGGGGTTTTTATCCCGCGCTATTCTTATCCGTCAAAAAGGCCGTGAATGGTATGAACAAACTTTCCTGCCCAAAATCGGACCAGTCACGCTGATTGCGCTGCTTTTTACCATTGTCGCCATGTTTTCGCTTAAAGGCGGGATGGTGGTGACATTGCCGGTTGATGTGGTGCAGATTGCTATACCCTTAGGGATCTACTTCGTCATCATGTTTTTCGTCAGTTTCCTGATGGGCAAGACAATCGGAGCTGACTACAGCAAAACAACAGCGGCCTCTTTCACGGCGGCGAGCAATAATTTTGAGCTGGCCATTGCCGTGGCCATCGCAGCCTTTGGCTTGGGATCATCGGAGGTCTTTGCCACGGTTATCGGCCCATTGGTGGAGGTTCCTGTTCTGATCACGCTGGTACAGGTCGCCTTTTGGTTGCGGGCAAAGCTATGGCCGGGAGTCAGCCTGGAAGTCCGCCTTTCTATATCCCAACCGCTGTAAAACCGCCTGTTCTCGGTGCGGTTGAGCTACCGTCGCTCTTGCTGCCATGGGCGCAACTTCTAAAAAGTTAATTCTAAAAACCTCTTGAACCTTACCCATGGGGCAAGGTCTGTTCGATGATGTGCCCCCAGACAGGCTAGGCCTTCAAAAACTATTAGCACCGAAGCATACCCTTTTCGTCACAAAACAACATCCGATAGGGGAAGCGGAAATGGAAGTATTTCTAACGGTCACCACTATGTCCAAGGACCCAGCGTGGATTTCTCCTGTGAGTTCTGTCTTTATACGCGATAGTAGCCCCCTTCCTCCAGAAGGTCGCGAGGGAGACCGCGGTAAGAACTGCATCTTTGGCTAAGGCTAAATGGACGACGCGGGAAACAGCGTCGTGAGTTGCTCAGGGAGGTAATTCTGATGCTGATTGTTAAGTCAGTTTTGCTTTTTGGATTGGCTGGGATCTGTGAGATAGGGGGAGGATACCTCGTTTGGCAATGGTGGAGGAATGGATCTAATTGGCAATGGGGTCTCCTAGGTGCCGTCGTCCTGTTCCTATACGGTATCATTCCAACCTATCAACCCGGGCAATTTGGGAGAGTCTACGCTGCATATGGAGGATGGTTTGTAGTGCTCTCTATTCTGTGGGGATGGACGGTGGATCGGATTCCGCCGGATCGCTACGATGTTCTTGGTGGACTGATCTGTCTGGCGGGGGTTGCTGTCATTATGTATTCGCCGAGATGATACGAAAGAAATTTCTCTGAATGGTGAGGGAAGCCCTCGGAGGGCCGGAGGCTTCCCATTCACGCCCTAAACGTTTGAGCACATGAGCGGCAATCCACTCCTTAGCCTCACACACGACGGTGCCAAGGGCATCAAGGTCAATGAGACCACACGAAGTCCCATTGCGCCACACGCCAGACTGATCCTTGAACGGCCGAGAGAAGGTCGCCGCGAAGAACGGACCCTTCTCACTGACAATCTGCCAGATCGTCGCTTTGATGTTGCCGCATCGCAGCGTGTTCGCGAGTTGTTTGTTCGTAGCCATCTTGTTTCCTCCTTTGTTGAAATGAAGTTGGGTCTCGCACAGAATGAGGAGAGACAACGCACATTTCAGGGGGGAAACACGAGGCAGGGGCCGAGGCCGGCGTGCTGGGGAGGGAGAAGCGGTGGGAGTGACAGCGTAGCTGGCGCGAGCGGTGCACCTCGCAGGTGCTAGCCGGTCAGCCCAAGTCGCGGCTGCCATAACAACACGATGGGATGTAGTGCGATCGAACCTACGGCCCGCTGATTAAGAGTCCGCCGATATACAAACTGAGCCGATCAAGGACGATCTCCCCCCGAACAAAACCAAGGGCGAGGAATGACCCAGTATCATTCTGGGTCAGGATAGGTCAGATACGTTTGGCACCAGCGCTAACGGTTAATAGGAGATTAACTTCGGCGATTACAGCCTGTCTCAAACAGGGGATTCGGTCTGCAGAGAAACGACTTGATGAGTTGATCGAACGACTCCGATAGTTGGTGCTGGTGTCTCGCTAGTGGCCTGATCGTTGGCTTTGCGTCCTCACCTCACGATGGGTATGCCTTTGTCGTGGAGGGGCTTCCGCGACCCCTACACTATCGCAGTGGCGAGGACACCTCCTCGGCCATTTCAGTTAACGAAGAACAGAACCCTTCATTCTTGGCTTTGTCCGCTGCACGTTCGACTCATCTCACTCCCTTTTCTGATTAGCAGTGCTTGATACCGTGCGACGACATGTGTCGCACGTGACTGGAGAACCACTGCGTGATATAGGCAACGGAACGATTCCTGCCTGCTGCCTCGGTACCACGCCTTGATCTGGGATAACTCTTTTACATTTTCTAGGCAGGGCCGTGCCTCTTGTTTCTGCGTCAGGCCACAGCCTTCTTGAAGACCACCACAGCCATGATCACAAAAACACCTAGCTAATCCTTATCTTTCCAGTGCCCTCTCCCATGGCCATTACCAGGGGAACGACCGTGCCCCTTATACTTGACCTTGTGTTCCTCGTAGTAGAGGTATGGCCGATCGGTCTCCAGCTCAAGGCTGACGTAGTTGCTCGTATCAAGCACCACGGTCGAGGGGAGCGTCATGGCCACTTGCCAGGTGCCCCCATTCAAGTAGAAGTAGCTTCCGGTGCTGACGTTCATGTACACGCCGCTCGCCGGATAGTAATAATAGCGATACTGAGCTTCCATCGCTCGTCGCCCATGAGCTGGAGCCCAGGGCGGCGGACCGCCTCGCCGACCTTCGACGATGACCGGTGGCGGCGCACCGCCTCCAATCGATACCCCGACACCGACATTGGGACTGCGTCCGTCTGTTGCGCATCCCGCAAACATCAAGGCCCCCAGTCCAGTTAGCAGTAGCTTATTCATCAAGTCCCCCTATCCATGTGATGTGGTGAGTGGCAGTCGCCCAGAGCCCTCGCGGCGTTTCTCTTTGGGAGGCACCGGCCGGAACACCATCGGATCTGTGGAGCAAGCCTAGTGCCTCTTTCTCCCGCCAGGAACTGCGGGAATGACCGAGAGATTTCGCCTGCGTAATGTGCTGATAATTCAGTCTGTTCCCTGTCTGAATCTGGTTAGCCCCAGCTAGGCGATCCTGCCCCGGTCCTCATGCTGGCTCTGCCCCAAACAATTTCTTGTCTTCTTCAGACAAATCTGGAGACGGAGCCGGAGCTGTCGGACAAGACGCATCCAGGGGTCTCGTCGGAAGCCTTGTCGCCTACTGATGGTGGATAGAGACACAGCCACAGCCCTTTGTTGACAGGCGGAAGCGGTTTGATACCTTTGACCCAGCGAGAAGCACCGCAATCGTGGCGATTCACGGGTAACCGTTCTACTCAAGGAGTTGCATGATCCACATGACGAAGTGTGTTTGGGGATTCGTGTGCGCGGTCTGTCTGATGGGACTAGTGAGCGTGACCCACGTTGGGGTCTCAGGAGCGGCAGAACCACGAGCCGGTGCTTGGTCGGGTGGCGCTGCCATTGGGTTCTTAGGCAACACGCCGGACGGGACTGCGTTCGCCACCAATTTTCACGCCGACTATTTCCTGAATCGTCAGATTTCGGTGGGCCCGCTCGCACAATTGGCCGTGACGGGAGATTTATTTCAGATCGGCGTCTCGGGACAGGTGAAGTATTGGCTCGACCTGCCCGGACTCGATACGCGATTGAAGATGAACCTGCAAGGGGGGCTCGGCTTTCTACATGCCGACCTCCACACGTCCGATACCTCCTTTCTGATCCCGATCGGCGTGGGCCTGGACTATGCGCTGAACCAGCAGGTGAGTCTCACATCCACCTTCTTGCTCAACTTCACCGATGTCAACACGGGACGAGGGACGGACGCCAACGTGATGCCGGGGCTGACGTTCGGAATTCGCTTTTAGGGAGAGGGGTGAAGAAATCCTGGAATTGGGTGGGTCACCTGCCGATCCTATCAGTTCAGCACACAAATCCCCTTATTACTTACAGGAACAGCATGACAAATCAATCAGCCCCACGGTGGTCGTCTAGCAACCCATCTGTTGCAAATCCCCCCGCACCGGGCGCACAGCTGGTCTACGTGTCCAGTTCCGGGTCACGGCGATCTACGTGGTCGCTTTTCGCTAGCTGCTCTAAACCACTGCCTTTCGGACAGCAGACCGTCGCCTGCGCGCACTCCCGGCTTGGAAGTCCTTCTTGTTCCGTACGCCGTTGGTTTACGGCGTCAAGGTAAAGTCCTGTGTTGCACTCACCCCGGTAATATTTACAGGCGAAGGCGGTGGTGTCTGGGTTGCGTAAACCGTTGGGGTTCCGAAAACCGTTGCGGAGCCCTCGACAGTATAGACACCTGCAACCGCTGATTGTGCGGCAGCAGTAAGGGCAATGGGCAGGGTGGTGCTGTATTGGCCGAGCCCCGGCGCGCCAATGGGCAGCGTCAGATTGTAGGAATAGTCACCGATGATTTGGGGCGTCGTGGTTAACACAGGGGCCACTTGGGATTTGACGGTCACGGTTGGACCACCGTTTAACGTTTGCTTCGCGGCCACAAGGACGGTGCCATCATCGGTGGCCGGGTTGTTCAACGTCACTGTGCCGCCGATGTCATGGGTCGTAGAGCCACTCAACGTGATTGGCGCGCCAATGGTGCTGACTGTAGTGATGCTGGTGCTGCTCGCAACCGGTACTGCGGCAATGACTGCTGTCGCACGGCCGTCTGCGGTGATCACGACATCGTAGCACGTAGTGGGACAGTTTGTGGGATCAAGATGAGCGAGGAAGAATTCGCCGGTAACCGTGTTCGGCACCGTCGCACGAACGATGTCACCATCCATCTGGGCTGATACCACAACATGGCTGTTAAGCAGGGCCGTGTCGACAAATCCTTCGATACCATTCAGCACAAATGGAATGACCTTGATCACGGGCTTGAGCTTGTACGTGCCATTGCCGGTCTGCACGATGGATTTGCAGGCATCAAAGTCCAGCAACAGATCGACGCGTTGCCCCGACCCCACGGTGAACTGGTGGATCAATTTAATCCCGGATTGCATTCCGCTGGGCGTCTCGAGCGCGATCTCGTTCTTGGGTTGGGCGGACAGGACAACTGAATTGGCGAAGGGTGAACTGCCCGTGTTCGGAACCAACACCAGGCGCAGTTGGGTGTAATGGCCTGCCTCGAGCGGTGTCTCGCCAAGGCTTTCGAGCGCGCGATTCGTTTGCGTAGGATCGGTGAGGTCGAGCAAGTTGATTTTACGCGGTGGGTTGAGGGTGATATCGGTCCAGCCGGCTGCGTTTTCGGAAGCACTGTCGCTTTGATGCAACCGCACTTTGCTGACGGTGACATTCACTGCATCGAAGCCGCAGGCCGGCGCATCGGTCATCGAAACGCCCAGCGTGCCGGGCTGCGTACTACCGCCACCATCACTGCCACATCCGGCAACAACAACAGCCAGCAGGAATCCCATCAGCCCTGTGAACAGTTTGGAATAACTCTTGAGTGTGTTCATCATTCACCACCTGTTGATTCGGATAAATTGGACCACATCAGCAATCGGACCTTCAGTCAGCGATACAATTCAACGAGCGAGCCGCCTCCCGATCTCTCTAACACGCTAGATCCTCTAGCACCAAGCAAATTCCATGCTATTTAGTTAGTGCTCTGTAGAACAATCTGTACCACTCTCATGCGGAGTACTGAGTGCAATCAATGCCGCTTACAAATGCGTATTAAAACAACTGGCTATGATCAGGGCCCTGCCTCGAATCGTATCGTGTAAAGATTCTCATTCTGCGTCGCTTTCCTGCAATAGCACTTTAGTAGGTGAAGGTTTGATGGCATCTTGATACAGGATACCTCGCCTGGGTTCTACCCCGTTATCACGGACGGGTGAGTTAAGAGTCGTTCCGCCTGTTGCTGCATATCGAATCTCCGCCGCTGTCGCGGATTGTGACACGGCTCGATGTAGTGAAAGATATCGGCCCTGGCCTCGGCTCGGGTCCGGTAGTGCTGCCGGTTCACGCGTTCGCGTTTGAACACTCCGAAGTAGCTCTCGTCCGCCGTGTTATCCGCGCGGCTGCCCACCGCCCTCATGCTGCCGATTATCTGGTGGGCCTCCAGGAACCGTTGGTATTCCTCGGAGGTAAATTGACAGCCCCGATTCGAGTGCCGAATGATCGGGGTGCGCGCGGGTCGCTGCCACAACGCCATCAGCACGGCTTGTATGACCAACTGGCGGTCCTGACGCGGACTCATCGACCAGCCTGACCCAAAACCGGAAAAGTAGACCACCCGCCACTTGAGATACGAGTCCGTTGCTCAAGCGATTTGTGGCTCAGTTTTTGGGTTCGGGGGCACCCGGTCTTGACATTTCTTTCTCCTAGCGCCCAAATTCAGGTAACCACAGTCCCTGAGCAGGTTGCTGAGAAGGAGAGGACGTCGCGCGATGGACCGATGGGCTGCACAGTGGGGGGATCAGCTCCGCATTCAGCACAAGGTATGGGTGGTGCTTCTTCTGCTCTGTGTGCCGCTCAGTGCAGGCATTGCCATTCACCTGTATGTTGTCCAACAGCTGCTTGCGCTCCAACAACAACGGCAGGAGCTCATGCTGGCTGATGAGCAGGTAGATGTACTGGGGCGGCTGGCCATCGATATTGAAGACGGCTTTCGCGGCTATGTCTTAACCCAGCAACCCGCCTTTCTTGCTCCACTGGCTGAAGCAGAAGGGAAGCTCGATCAGGCGTTGTCGGATGCCACAACGTCGCTCGCGAGGCTATCGGGTTCTCCGAACAGTCTCGCGCCGATCGAACAACAACTGAAAGACCTTCTGCGATCGAAGCGTGAATTGATCGCAGACATTCAGAAGGGGCAGGCGGACAAAGCGTTAGCGTACGTGCGGTCGGGTGAAGGGCTCCGACTGTCCGATCTCCTCCGCGAAGACTTCCGGACCGTCGAAGACCGTCTGGAGAAGCAGCGAAATTCGTTGAACGAACAAGCGGATGCGTTGTCGCAACGGACGTTTGTCGGACTGTGGATCACGCTGGCCGGTGTGGTCGCGCTGGGATGGATTGTCTCGCGCATACTGGCCCGCTCTCTCACGGATCCGATCACGCGGCTGCAATCCGCCACTGCAAGGATCGGAGCACAAGTCGATGTGGCCGGGATCACCGAGCTGTTGGCCAATGGCAGAGGAGCGAAGGATGAACTCGGTCAGTTGGCAGAGGCATACCTCGCCATGGCTCGCCGCATCGAGACGAATATCCAAGAGCTCGAAGCGCTCGACACAATCAGCCAAGAGATCAACACCATCGGCTCGGACGATCTGGATGGGGTGCTACGGCGTATTACGGACCGGGCAGTGGAATTGGTGCAAACGGATATCTGTCTGGTGCTCCTTCGCGATGAACGAGTGGGCTGTTGGATTGTTGAAGCTGCATCCGGTGAATGGAACGACCGTTTGAAGAAATGGGTCATGCCGTGGAAGGAACTTCCGGTCAGTGTTCAAGCGTTTGAGACGCGCGAGGCGGCCACTGGGGAACGGTTTCGTTCGGATGAGTGGCCGCAGATGGTCCGGCACAACTTGACCGGGGACAGTATACTGGCAATTCCACTGCTGGCGCAGGAGATTCCGTTCGGTGTCCTGTTGTTTCTGAGCAAGCGACCCCGGGCGACGCATGAGTGGAATCAACGTCTGGCTGAAGGATTGGCCCAGGAGGCTGCGCTGGCCATATCAAATGCGCGGCTGCACGAAGCGGCACAACAGAAACAACGGGATTTGGTGACGCGCCTTCGACAGCTCGAGCATCTGGCAGAAACCTTGGCTCATGATCTCAAGGGGCCGGGGGCTCGCATGGAAGAACTCGCACGGTTGCTGGTTCAGCAGGACAGTGGGCAATTCGATGACCGGACGAAGCGGTGGTTATCCCTTATCGAAGAGAATGGTAGGGATCTTGTGCAGCGAGTGGAAGGGATCTTGACCGTGGCTCACGTGGGTGCTAATCAGGAGGCCATCACGGCTGTCGATCCAACTGCGATTATTGGTGAGGTGTTGAAAGCCCGAGCTGATGAGATCGGGCGCCTTCGTGCCGTGGTACACGTTGAACCAGGGTTACCGCTTGTCGCCTGTCACGGTGCCTATCTCCGGCAGGTCTTCGATAACCTCGTCTCGAACGCACTGAAATTCACTCGAGAGGGAGAGCCACCCGTGCTAAGGATCAGCGGGCGGGTACAAGGTCCTATGGTGGCTTTCTCCGTGGAGGATCACGGGATCGGGATCCCTCCGACCCAACGTACTCGAGTGTTTCAGCCGTTTGTCCGTTTGTTGATGTCTGAGGCAGCCGGCAACGGGATCGGCCTGACCATCACCCAGCGCATCGTGGAACTGTATGGCGGCAAGGTGTGGATCGACGGAGCCGAGGGGCCGGGCTGCACAGTACAATTCACAGCCCCGAGTTTTCAGGAGCGAGAGGGAGCCTCGAATGCCAGGATGCAGGCATCGAGGGTCCCCGATGTGGTTGATGTCGTCCGACGAGGGGTTCTGTGAGGAAGGGGGAGATGATGACACGTGGCGGAGTGTCCGACTTGCGATCGATCAGAACCAAATCCAAAGTGCCGTTCACGATCCTGATCGTCGAGGACAACGCAACGGATGTTGAGTTGATGTTGCACGCCCTTGAATCGGCGGATCTGAAACCGCTTGGGGGAGATTTCGATATGGAGGTTCGTGCCACGGCAGAAGGGGCCTTGCAATTGCTCGGGGAACGGGCCGTCGATCTTGTGCTGACCGACATGGTGTTGCCGGGAATGGATGGGTTGGATCTCGTCAGCCGCATTCAAAAGATCGACCCAAACTTGCCGGTGCTGGTGGTGACGCGGATGAACGCGGTCCCTCTGGCCGTGGATGCGATGCGGCGAGGCGCCTTCGACTATGTGCTGAAGCCAGTCAATGCAGAGGACTTGGGGGTGCGACTTCATCGGGCGATCCGAATCTCTGAGATCCTGCGTCGGCATTCGGTTTACGAACAACAGGACCGGCAGGAGTTTGCAGCCAATAGTTTCGTGGGGAGTGGCGTCGCATTCGAGCAAATTATGCGGAGTATTCGTGAGGCGGCCCAGGTCCGCTCGACGGTCTTAATCACCGGTGAAACCGGAACGGGAAAGGGGATGATTGCACGGGCGATCCATCAGCAGAGTCCTGAGTGCGATCGGCCGTTTCAAGTGATCGATTGTACGACCGTGCCTGAAGGGATGATGGAATCCGAGCTGTTCGGGCATGTACGGGGCGCCTTTACCGGCGCGATCGTCGATAAGCCGGGGCTCATTGAGCTGGCGAACGGCGGCAGCGTTTTCCTCGATGAAATCGGGGAGCTTCCCCTTCTCCTCCAAGCGAAACTCCTGCG
>WNFB01002177.1_pt1 | contig 17037 bp, 16 predicted proteins | sample 5400501 | NCBI WGS metagenome assembly WNFB01 (sample SAMN13153341, study PRJNA577476) | soil metagenome | isolation source: 200 cm saprolite under Douglas fir tree site 2 hole 1 | place: USA:California | collected 2015-04-18
CGACCGCGTCAATGATCTCCTTCGAAGAGACCCGGCTCCGGCGCTTCTCCAGCGAGACCCTGAACGTCTCATCAACACCCACCTGTCCCGCCCGGCTCACAACCGCCGCGCCGATACTAGGAATATCGCAAGGAACCACTTCCTCGACCGGCTTCACCTTCAGAATATATCTGAACTGCCAAGGCCGATATTTGAGGACCGGACGAAGCTTCGCCACGACCTTGACCGGGTCTAGGGACGTCTTCGCGACCGTAAGACCGCTCACAAGCGCAAAATCAGTCTTAGGAGACACATCACCGAGCTCTCGCAGCAGATATCGAATCTCATGATTCGCCTCGCTCTCATTGCCACGGGCACTCGATAGGAGAAGATTGAAGTCGTGAATCAAGAGTCGCGTCCCGAGAGCCTAACAAGCCCGCGCCACGGGAAGCGCCTTAAGAATATCATCCCGAGAAACAGCTCCCTCCCTGAGCACGGTAACCTCTTCGCCAATCACTCTCACAACCGTAGATTCTCTGCCGATCGGAGCGGGACCCCCAACTACTACGAGGTCGATGCGACCTTCCAACTCTCTGAAAACGTCGTCCGCCGTTTTCAGTGAGGCATGACCCGAGATGTTCGCGCTCGTCCCAATGAGTGCTCCGCCACACTCCTTAATCAGCCTCCCAGCCGTTTCATGATTCGGGATTCGCAGTCCGACCAGAAACGTATCGCCTGTGACCCTTGCTGGGAAATCGCCGCAGGATCGTACCACCAATGTTAACGGTCCCGGCCAGAATCTGTTTGCAAGTCTCGTAGCTAAGCTACTAATCTCTCCAAGTCTCTCGGCGTCTATGAGAGAACTTACGAGAATGGGAAGTGAGCCTTTGATACGTTCCTTGGCCTTGACAAGACGATCGACTGCGTCGGTGTCGAAAGGATTGCAGCCCAGACCATACACTGTATCGGTTGGATAGGCGATGACGCCCCCTTCTCGAACGAGCTTTGCAGCTTCCTTGATGTCGTCGGTGCTCATTCCAACGAGCCTAGTCATCGGCACCATCGTCTATCCCACGCGACGGGTGCTTATATCCAATGCATCGACGGTTCTCGCGCCAACATGGAACCTTCCAAACCAGTCATTGTAGTTCACGGAGGAGCAGGCGACTGGCCCTCAGAACTTCACAAGCAAGGACTGCATGGAGTAGAGATAGCTGCTGATCAACAGCGAAGATGTCTGGCACTCGTGTTAAGAGCTAGCTTCTGGGAAGGCTTTTAAGCAGCCATCGTTTCGCGCGAACCCAGTTTTCACATGACCAATATTCACTGGCCCATTACTGCGAGCGAGGAATGGGGTGAAGACGAGGACTGGGGTGGCGATGATGAATGGGGTGAGGATGACGACTGGGGTGGCGGGGACGATGGCGGCGGCGAAGACAACTAACGCTCCGTTGACGTGTTACTAGACGACCAGTTCTCGAAACCGTGCCGATTTTCGGGGTACCCGTGTTTCTATCCTGTAGCTTGCTAGGTAACACGAATTCTATGACCGTCCCGTCCATGCGGGAGGGTCCTAGCAGGATTGAAAGTGAAAGTTCAACTTCGAAAAGTCAGAGCAATCTCCATACTCGTACTCGGACTCATGATGGCATTCGCCTTCGTACCCAAAACCACTCATGCGGCAACGATAACAAGCACTGATTTCCAGTCGCAGAGCTTCAGCAAGGTCGTTGACTGGTACGATTACGTGCGACAGTACGCAGCCGCCAATGGCTACAATGCTACAGCAATCCAGAACGAACACGCATACATCTACGCCAACTACGTCAATGTCGGAGGCTTCCAACTCTTCTCAGCAGGTCTCGTCAACGCAACCCACAACGGCCAGTTCGTGACTATCCCACTCCAGACGTTCTTTGAACACTTCAAAACCCCCGGAGGCAAAGACGTCGTAACCGCCTCCAGCTTCATCAGCCTCGTCGCATTCAAAGAAAACAGCACCACTGACGTGTATCCTAACTCTCCAGATAGGGGAGACGAGGTCTATGCGTCCTTCAGCCTCGGAGTTAACCTGACAGCGCTCCCGAACCACAAGCCCTACGTGGCAACGTCTCAGACCATACCATTGTACATGCAGGATAGTAATCACTGGTCTTGGGGACTCAAGTACAACACTCTCAACGCGATATGGTGGAAGGTAAATCCAGATCCGCTCTTCCCCAGTTATGACGCGTTCACACCGCGAGGGTTCGCTCAATATTCTGAATTGACATTCAACTACGCGTTGGCAATTGACCCCGGCGCAAAGACAGCGACTCTTACCGCGAGCTATACTATCGGACGGATGACAGATCTTTACATTCTAACCACACGGCCCACTATCCATCTTAACTCGACCGGAACCTACAATCTGAGCGGAACGCTGAACAACACCCAGACAATCTACCAGTATCTAACAGCAAAACAGTTCAAATTGTCAGTCGTGCTCTCCCAAAAGGCGATCATAGCCGGGACAGCCACTACCAACAAGGACGACTCCGGGGCCAGCGTCGACAATGACAATTCAACAGACGTAACCCACACTGCAGTCAATACCGCAGCAGGTGATGGGGAACGAGCCTTCAGAGCGGACTTTGGCGTCAAACCACAATACAAATCATACAACTACACTAAAGATCCTACTGAGGCCAGTTATGCAACCTACAACGTCGCAACCCGGACAGTCAACCGGAATGGCTGGGGCGGAAACCCGCTCTTCTGGTTCCAGAACACGTTCATGGGCTTCCTGCCACTATTCGTGGCCCATGTCGACCCGGCACTTATCCAGCAGGTCAAAACCGGAATGGCTAGTATTACAGTCACTGACTACCTGTACATCATCAGCTATCCAACATGGAACGGATACCGGATCGTAAACGATCCCGCCTACACCGCATACTTCCAACCCACCAGCACGACCGGGTTCCTTACAGCGATATTCCTTGCAGTCGCAGTTGCCGCTGGAATTGGGGGAGTCTTCGCATTCCTATTCAGACGCCGACGCACAGCAAGCATAGCCATAGCCGGAACGACTGGCCCAGCCCCAGACCAGCCACCCGGACCAGTTACGGGTCCGCCCGGGCCGACGCAATAAGCCAACTTTTCAGTCACTTCCTTTTCCCTTTTTTCGCCGAGTCAGGAGACAACAGGCTAAACTTCTCCGCGACCTCTCACAACCTGGGAACATGGATTCTCCCGGCCTAGCAATAGAAGCCCAGCATCTTATCAAGTTCTACGGACAGGTTCTCGGCCTCAACGATCTCTCGCTGAGAGTCGATACCGGGGAGGTGCGAGGGCTCTTGGGACAGAACGGATCCGGGAAGTCAACGCTACTGAGGACGCTGCTCGGCTTGATTCATCCATCATCAGGTTGGGTGAGAGTTCTAGGGGTTGATGTGCAGAAGGCTCCGATGGTGGTCCGACGCCTGGTCGGGTATGTTCCGGAGTCTCCGAGGCTCTACGAGTTCTTGACGGCGACGGAATACCTAGATTTCGTCGCGGACGTTAGGGGGCTCGGTTATGAGGAGAAGAAGGAACGGATCAATCGTCTCGTCGAGTCGCTTGATCTTGAAGGAAAGCAAGGCGAGACGATCACCGGCTACTCGCAAGGCATGAAGCAGAAAGTCGCCATCATGGGTGCTATTCTTCACCACCCGAAGATACTGTTAATGGACGAGCCGTTAAACGGACTAGATCCGAAATCTGCCCGAGTAATCAAGGAACTCATTCATAGTCTCGCAAGAGATGGAGTTGCGACGATCTTCAGTACGCATGTGCTTGAGATTGCTGAAGCGGTATGTGACCGTCTGACCATACTCCAGAACGGGCGCGTCCTCGCGGAAGGCACAGCCCAAGAGTTGCGAGAAAAGGCCGGCCTCTATCAGTCCGGGCTTGAGGACGTCTTTCTCAAACTGACTGGGACGAAAGGTGTTGAGGATATTGTTGAGGCTCTCCGGAGATGAGAGTCCGCGTCCTGCTCAAGTTTGCCAAGATCCTAACGCTCTCACGCCTCCGCAACACCAGACGCAGCTTTCTCTCAAACAGCATAACCAACCGACCAATCCTCATCGCGCTGATCGGCCTGATAATGTTCGCCGCGGGCGTCGGGTTCGGAACCGCCACTATCTCCTTCCTGAGGAGTGCAGGTGCAAGTCCTGCGGACATCGGCCAGATCGTCGAGACGATATTCGGCGGAATCCCGATCTTTCTGATCGGGTTCTTCTTCACAATGGGTCTCCTCTGGGAGCTGAACGCCTCCTCAGAGTCCGAGTCCGCGGATGCGATAAACTGGCTTCCAATCTCTCCTTCGGAATACGTCTTCGCTTCTACTCTCTCAACCACCTACACCTACTCTCCTCTCGTACTTGTCACCGTCGGCTACAGTCTGCCCATCGGAATCCTTACCGGCAACACGTCAGCATTCTTGATACTAGTCGTCGCTAGCGTCATCGCAGCTTTTATCGGATCAGTCACAGTGGAGATTCTAAGATCTCTTCTCGCGCGTGCTAGCACAGCCTTCAACAAAGTCGGCGGACGTTCAATGATCGTTCTTCGAATCCTCGGCATAATACTGATCTTGCTTTTCACTCAGACCCTATTCAGCGGATTCCTAATCATACGGATCATTAACTCTGTCTCAAGTGCGAATGCTGCGACGATTCTCGTGCCATTGCTCTGGCCGACCCTGAGCATTACAAGCATTCTAAGGTCCAATACGCTGAGCTCGGTCTTCTTCCTCACTCTAAGCTTAGGATTTCTCGCAGCTCTGGCCTCTACCGCACTCGCCCTCCGCTCGAAATTCTGGGTCTCCACGCCACCGTCCTTTCACTTCTCAAACAAGGGAAGGATACCCGGCGTTAGCAGGCTTAGGAAGATAGGGGTCAGCGTAGTCTCACTCGCGCTCGTGAGGCGTGAGATCCGTTCGGCTACACGGAGAAAAGAGGTGGTTCGCCTCATGGCGATTCCAATAATTCTCCCAGTGATGATCTCTTTCCCTGCAATCTTCTCCCCCGCGCCAACCACGGGCGCACAATCTAGCCTGATCAGTCCACTGTTCCTTGCAGTCCCACTTCTTTTCGGAGTGGGTCTCGGGACGCTGTTCCTCGGAATGACTTCGATAGGTCAAGAGGGGAAGAGGCTGTGGAACTTGAGTTCTCTCCCCATCGAGGCGGGGACGATTGTGACGAGCAAGATTCTCTTCACATCGCTAATCTCGACGATCGGGCTGGTCCTCGGGCTCGGGCTTACAGTCTTCTTCTTTCAAGTCTCGATTCTAGACGCGCTGACGTTCATTGCCGTAGGCATCACGCTAGTGCTTGCAGAAGCGAGTCTCGGTGTCGCTATCGGCAGTCGCTACCCGGATTTTTCAGACGGTCCACGGCCACGGTTTGTGACGATAAGGGGGTCGATCTTAGGAGCATTTCTCGGAGTCGTAATGATGCTGTTGATGTCTCTGCCGCTTCTGTTTCTGCTTCTTGCTAGAGTTTTTCTGCTGCTGCCCTTCTCTCTTCAACTATCGTTCTTTCTGGGAGGAATGCTAGGATTGATCTTTGCGCGGATCAGCTACTCGTTGTCCATCCGTTCAGTTGATGGCATTTTGCGCGAGCTTCCGAACTAGTTAGACGTCGATCTGTCTCTGTGATTGCCACAGCAACTGTAGTGTTCTTGTTCTGGGGTCTTTGAGCCGAAGGTTTCACCAAACGTTAATATTGACTCTTGCGTGGATTCTTAACGCGATCAATTGTAGGTCGGTTCTATGCAGTCTTGGGGCCGGTGGGCAGTGGGTCGCTAGCCAAAAAAAGAGAGTGTGAAAACAAAAAATGGAATTGTCGGATGAACCGAAGTCGTGGGTTGAAGAAGCCCGTAATAGAGTCAAACGAATCTCTGACCTAGATCCGAGGGACAGGTTAGACATCGTATATGGTATTGGTCTCTGCTGCTCTACTCTAGCGAAGAGCATGCAAGGATGGATGCAGTGGATCGGAAATCTCTCGCTGAAAGATTTCGAGCAGCGGGAGCTAGAGGAGATCTTCGGAATAATCAAAAAGGCGACAGTCCAGCTGATGGAGCTTGACATTGACAAGACTTCGAAGTACGAGGAGTCGCACGGTCTACGCCAGAAGCCGGGTGTACGAGAGAACCGGCTAGTCAGCTAAGTCCGTAAAGACTAAACTCTCCTTCTCTGCCGGTCGGTTGTCTGTGCAGCCGAGGGCAAATAGACGGATTGTTGTGATTGCCGAGTTCAGCATCCATCCGATAGGAATCGGGACAAGCGTCGGCCGGTACGTTAAAGCCGCGGTAAAAGCCATGTCGGAGATTCCCGGTCTGACTCTTGATATTTCACCGATGTCGAGTCTCTTAGAGGCGGAGAGTATCGGGACGATACTGAGGGCGGTCGAGGTCTCACATCGCGTTCTACGATCCATGGGGGCGAAACGCATCTCGTCTACTCTACGAATAGATCAGCGCCTAGATAAGAGGAGGATGATGAGTGACAAGACCCGAGGATTGAAGCGCTTGACGAGCGCCAAATCGTAGCCAAACGGCTTCTCCAAACAGCACTCTCGCATCGCGAGAAAAAAATTCTTGGCCCCTTTTTTTCTGAGGGCTCTCGCCAGCTGGAACGTTTCTCGGCGAGGATTCTAGTTTGGAACGTAGAATAGGTTTGAATCCTGATCTTTCATAACGGATTCTCCCCTAGGGGCAAGGGTGAAAGACTTGGGTCACAGAATCGCCTGCCCATATTTGTGATCGGGGCTTGTTCTGCGCCCTGTCACGTTCGGAACAGAACAAGTCTGCGGATTTCTTTCTCTTCTCCGAACAGCTACAAATGGAATGGATTACTTCTTGTTAATTCCTTCCAAGATCCCGGTTTTGTGTCGTGAGGAGCAACTACTTTTGAGATTTTCCAGAGGGGCCTCTCCCCAGTTGAAACCGGTCCGGGCGAGTCTTGTGATTCAGGGCGCAGAAAAGAATGGTCGATTGATTTCCGAGGTGCAAGTTATCCGCTAGAATCAGCGTGAAGATCTCGCAGTTAGAAATCGCCTGCCCCGATTCCAGATCAGGGCTTGTTTCGTGCGATTTTTCCAAACTCTCGGGCTTTCCTCAGAACGGCGAGGAACATCTTCTCAGTCAGCTTACCCGTCTGAGTATTCCGCGGACTCGGATGATAGGAACAAATGATCAGAGGGATTCCCTCGCCCAGCCTCAACACCTTTCCATGCCCGAATGACCCAGACGATCGCGGGGGATTGTACTTGCTCCGAATCATCCTCATCACAGCGTTGAAGGCAAACTGTCCCAAGCAGAGAATCGTTCTCAGATCCTTCAATGAGTCCATTTCGCTAGCGAGATAGGCGGCGCAGTTTGATGTCTCGTCTGGTGCAGGCTTATTGTCCGGAGGAGCACACTTCACCGCTGCAGTCACATACGCACCCTTCAGAGTCAATCCGTCGTCTGTGCTTTTTGACGTGGGCTGGTTTGCTAATCCTGACTTGTACAGAGCCTTGTAGAGAAAGTCTCCACTTCGATCTCCAGTGAAGACCCTGCCCGTCCGGTTCCCACCATGCGCCGCAGGAGCCAGCCCAACAATCAACAAGGATGCGTTCGGATCCCCGAACCCTGGAACAGGCCTCCCCCAATAATTCCAATCCAAGAACTCTTTTCTCTTGTCATGAGCAACCCGTTCACGATACTCAACAAGGCGCGGGCATCGCTGACAATCAACCACTTGGTTCCTAATTTTGAGGAGTAGATTCGCGGAGGACAGACTCGGACCCGCTATTTCTTGGGTTGTTCGAACTTCCACGTGTCAAGATTCTCATGAATGGATGAAACCCATGCCAGCGCTACCTGTTCCGGAATGGTCAAGAGAACCTTTCCGATATGCTTGCACATCTGCCGAGTCTCGATCGCGCGTTCCCAATCGCCGCAATCGTGAAGGATCGTCTTGGAAGCCATGTCCATCTTGAGGTTGTAATCTCTGATCTTCGCGATAATGGTTTTCAGGTTCGCCTCTCTGATCTTCACGTCGTCATCTGGAATTGTAAATGATCTAGCCAGTCGTGTCTCGCCCATCACTGTCCCTAGAAGGTCCACAAGTTTTGCTCGGTCTTCGCCTCCCCTGGTAAATTCTCCTAGCCCCACTGGTTTTTCCTTCGCTTGCTTTAGATGAGTTCTTGCGCGTTTGAGTGCTTCCTCCTGCGCCGGCGTGAGCTTGTCAAGCATCTTGAGGATACTGAGCGCGTTCTCTACTGCGTATCCGTGAAAGTGATTGTTGAAGTAGCCGTAGGTGATTTTGACCGAACCTTCGACTTCTTTCACCTTGGGCAACCAATCTGTCAATTCGTTCTCGGTGTAATGATAGTCGTACCAGGGTCTCTGGCCACGGCCGTGCCACCGGATGTAAGCGAAGTCGGCAGTCACATGCACCTCTGGAGGCAGAAGTGGCTCGTCCACGATTGTGTACGCAACGTTGTACTTGGAAAGAGTCCTCCAGGTCTCGTCTCGGAGCCAGGATTTGTGACGAAATTCTATGGCGTACTTGAAACCGTGTGGGAGCAGCGAGAGGAATTCTTCGAGATGTGCAGAATCATACTTGTATTTCGGTGGAAGTTGAATGAGTAGACAACCGAGTTTTCCACTATTGTTTAGCGGAAGCATCAGGTTGGCGAACTTGTCGAGTTCTTCCTCCAGCGGCTTTCCGAGTGTTTCTAGTAGCTCATGGGTTATGGTCTGGGGAAGTTTGGCGTTGAATACGAAGTTGCGGGGGGAGTATCTGTCCCATCCTGTTACCATGCCCTCTTTCGGGAAGGCGTAGAATGTTGAGTCGATCTCTGCGGTTGGGAATATCTTGCTATAGAATTGGAGTTTGCTCTCGCTCGATGTGGGGTAGAAGACGGCGACCCATTCTGCATACGACCAGCCGGATGTCCCCAAGAGGAGACCGTTCGTGTTCGCCAACCTCTATCCTTAGTAACTGGAATGGAATGGATTCTTGAAGATATGTCTCAACTCCTTGTTGGAGCGGGAGGCTGGGTCTACTTCCAGGTTCCTGAAACATCTAGCCTCGAAGCGTATTCTCAGGCCTTCGACTTTGTCGAATTGAACAGCAGCTACTATGAACTGCCGGCCCTTTCCTCGGCTTCTGAATGGCGCAAGAGGGTCCCAGACGAATTCTGTTTCTCGGTAAGATGTCCCAGGGTCATCGTTGATCACTATGGCCTGAACCTTCTCCCTGGAGCTCGCGGGCTTGTTGAGAGACTCGGAGAAGTCTGCAAACAACTTGAAGCAGAGGTCATGACGATTCTGATTAGTGCCAACTCGCGGATCAAGGAAAGCGAAATTGCCGCTAGGGTTAGAGACTTTCTTGGAACATTCAGTTCAGAAGGGACTGTTGTAGCGGTCGAATTCAGAGGGATGAAACCCTCAGACGAGGTTTTCGACATTATGAAAGAGTCTGGAGCGATTCACTCTGTCGATCTATCGAATAGCGAGCCTCAGTACAATGGAAGAGTGTTGTATAGTCGATTGTTTGGTAAGGGAGAGGAGAACATCTACGAATTTGACGACCGAGAGTTGAAGGAGATTGCCCAGAAAGCTTCTGCCCCAAAGTTCGAGAAGACCATTCTTGCCTTCCACGGAGTCCGGATGTACCGAGATGCGGGTCGGGTAAAATCATTCATCGAGAAAGGATACTTTCCCAAGATAACAGGCGGTGTCGGGACAGATTCGATCCGAGAGGTGTTGAGCGAGGATGCCCGATTTCCTACCACCAAGTCCCGCCTCCTGAAGGATCAGGGATGGAAAGTCTTCCAAGATACCGACGAAGTGAGGAAGATCTCGACTGTTCTAGAGAAACTGCCAGAGGGAGAATTCAACAGCTTAGAGGATCTGATGACGGAACTTCGAAGCCAGTAAGCTCCAATTCCCGAGAGTCAGTAGTCTCATTTCTCCACTGGAAGATTCCTTCGAGCAGACCATTCGTGCCACGATCCGACGTAGTTCTTGACATCTCCATATCCAAGTGACCGAAGGGCATAGTATGCGGCCGCGGCACGGGCTCCGCGATGACAATAAGTAACTACGGGTCGGTTCTTGGTCAATCCTTTCTCCTTCAGGGCATTGGCGAGCTCGGATCTGGTCTTGAACCTCTTCCCGTCTTGGAGGAAATAGCTCCATTCAAGCCACCGAGCACGGGGGATTCGCCCCCGGCGTTTGTCGCAGTCTCGTCCCTCCTTGCCTGTGAATTCTCCTTCGCTCCTCACGTCCAAGACTAGAGATGACCTACCTACGCGAATCTCGTCGGCAGTCGCGAGGAGTCTTGAATTAGGTCTGATTCGGAAGGCCTTCTGATCTGGTTTTACGCGCTTGTTTTGAACCGGAAGCTGGGACTTGCGCCAAGCATTGAATCCTCCTTCGAGGAGAAAGACCTTGGGCGCGCCTGCGTATTCGAGCATCCACCCCACCCGCGCAGCTCGCATTCCGAAGCCAGATTCATAGACGACAATGGTCTCCTTTCCCGTAAGTCCCATGTCTCCGAGTCGCTTAGCGAGATCGTTCTGGAATTGCCGGAGGCCCTTACGGTCTGTTCCGGGAACGAAGTAATGGAACAGGTCTGCGTGAATGGCTCCGGGAATATGGGATCTAGCGTACGAGTGTCTTGATCTAGCATCTAGGACTGTTAGGTTTTTCGAGCGTCGGTGACTGTTTAGCCAGTCTGCGGTGACGCTGACTTTCAGTGCCTTCGCTCCTCGATTATTCTGGCTTCAAGATTTGGACTTCGACCGTTGCCAGCTGTTTGAACTTCTGAGCGTCCTGCTCTGTTCCCACTATTACCCCGTAGTGCATTGGAATTGCCAGCTTGGGCTCAATCATTTTCGCCGCTTGGACTGCTTCCTCTGGCGTCATGACATAGGTCCCGCTTACCGGGAGGAGGGCTACGTCTGGTTTGAGTCCCTTCATCTCTGGGATTGCATCAGTGTCCCCAGCATGGTAGACTCTGACACCTTTGATTCCAATGATGTAGCCTGCTTTCCCATCCTCTTTGGGATGGAAGACCTTTCCGGGCTCGCGGAACTTGTTCAAGTTGTAGGCCGGTACAACGTCAATTGAGACATCTCCCAGCTTGAGCTTGTCGCCCGGTTTCACCACTTTTACCTCTTTGACCTTGAGGCTGGACAGTTCTTTCTTGACTGCTGGGATGGTTACGATGGTCGTGTTCTCGTTGACGACTTTCTTGATGTCATCTATGGAGAGATGATCGTAGTGCTCGTGAGTTATTAGTAGAATATCGGCTTTTTCGGACGTTTGGCGGATTTTGAAGGGGTCGATGACTATGGTCTTCCCGTTCTTGATTCGGAAAGAGTCGTGTCCGAGCCAGCTTATTTTTAGTCCGTGATATTCGTACAAGTCGGTACGATCTAGTGGATCTTGAGGTTTTCGATAATTAAGTCTTGCAAGAATGGTTTGGGTTTCCTCTTCTGTTCAAGAATACTCATAAATCGCTCCGAGTCTGTTAATCTAGTAATCGTCCATGCATGATGTAATAATCATAGGTTCCGGGTCCGCAGGATACACTTCGGCAATCTATGCTTGTAGAGCTGGACGAAAGACGCTGATCCTAGCCGGGTCAATTCCAGGTGGTCAACTGATGATTACTTCGGATGTTGAGAATTTCCCTGGTTTTCCAGAGGGAGTGTTGGGACCAGAATTCATGGAGAAACTCCGGCGGCAGGCGGAGAAATTCGGACCCGAAATTATCTACGACGACGTTTCGTTCGTGGACTTTTCATCGAGACCGTTCAAGGTCGTAGCTGGCGGTAAGTCGTACGAGGGAAAGAGTGTGATCATCGCGACTGGTGCCAATGCTAAGTGGCTTGGACTACCCTCGGAGACCAAGTTTAGAGGAAAGGGAGTATCTAGTTGCGCGACTTGTGACGGATTCTTCTTTAAAGGAAAAGACGTCGTGACGGTGGGTGGTGGAGATACAGCAATGGAGGAAGCTTCTTTCCTGGCAAACATCACGAACAGCGTCACCGTTGTTCACCGGCGAGACGCGTTACGAGCCAGCAAGATAATGCAGGAGAGAGCGACAACGAATCCGAAGATCCATTTTGTCTGGGATTCGACTGTCAAGGAAATTACTGGTGACGATAAGGTGACGGGTGTTCAGCTACACAATTTGAAGAGTGGAAAGGATAGTCACGTTAAGGCTGAAGGGGTTTTCGTGGCAATAGGCTACGATCCAAACACTGCCTTCCTGAAGGGCAAGGTCGAACTCGACTCTCAAGGATATGTTGTGACCAGAAGGGATACTGAGACGAGCGTCCCTGGAGTTTTCGCCGCGGGCGATGTGCGAGACCACAAGTACAGGCAAGCGGTCACGGCGGCTGCGGATGGGTGCAAGGCCGCTATTGACGCGGACCGGTTCCTTGCGGAGCACCAGAAGAATTAGAGTCGTTGGGACCCGTTGAAGTGCACGAAATGCGACCTGCAACTTGACTTCGTGGGCCGATACATTGTTCGAGAGGATTTCGAAGCAGGTGCCCCTGCACAGATTCGGGACATGGAGGTCTGGCAGTGCGACGTCTGCAAGACTTACTATGAGGCGAGTATGAGTGGTAAGCCTGTTCCGATAAGATTCATGCAGAGTCTATTCAAACGACTAGAGTGAGACTCCTTCAAGTTCTACTGCTTGTCCAACATAATCACGGGTCTTCATCTCAGCCTGTTTCAAAAGCTCTTCCAGGCGTCTACTCACCGCCTCTGTCATCGACGTAGCAGACTTCATCCTCTCCTGAAGGTCTAGTTCTTCTTTCCGAATCTCTTCAATCTTCGACAGCAGCCCCTTCCGTCGCTCGTAAATGTCCTTGCAATCCGGACTCCGAAGAAGCTCTCGTCGCCGCGCTAACAATCGTCTACCCTTCTCTTGTTTCTCCGCAAGATGGGTCGTCCCGATTAACTGGTTTAACTGCGCCGAGACGCGACCAGTTTTCTTCGGCTTGAACTCCATCTTGCCAGAATCAATCGCGTTCTTCATGTTCTCCAGTATCTTCGTCAAGTATTCTCCTGTCGACTTTGATAGGAAACTCTTGTAGGGAGAGTTGACAAATAATGACAGGGCGTCTCGTTCGTCGGTGCTTAACGGGTACTCGCCACGCTGGGACAGGTCCGAAAGCCTTCGGAGGGGTCTTTGAAGGTGCGCGAGGGTCTCGGCGCGAAACGCCCGACTCTCTTTACGAAGTTCTCTCTCGCTGTCCAAGACTTCTCGGAGATTACTATTTGCCTCTAGCTGGTTGATCTTAGACGTCAGTTCTGATTGGGAACGAGCCAGTCCTTCTAGTTCTCTCTTTACTGCCCCGAGTTCCCGGGTTTTCTCTTCGAGTTCCTTTCTAGCGGTCTCTATGCTTTCGACGATTCCCGTCATCGTTCTTGCTCTCTGGAGTTTAGAGCCCTCACCTTCCAGGAATGAGGCAAGCCGTTCGCCGCTCTTTGCTATCCGATCTAACGCTCCACCGAACGATCGCATATCAAGAATGTAGAAGCCTGAGAGTTCGCGTGCCGTCGAGTCTCGTAGGTCCCGAATCGACCTGCTTGCGACAGAGAGACTATCCTTCACAATCTTTAGAGACTCCCAGTTCGTATCGCTAGGAATGACTATTTCCTTCACTCTGGCGGCAGCCTCGTGGGCACCATGTCCTATGAGCCGTGCCGCTCGGTAAGACGCAGCGTCCTTTTTCGACGCCATGTCCCTTTCTCCTTTTCTCGCCAAGTCCTCGTAGAGACCTCCCGCCTCGCTCACAGCCCTCTTGGCCTCGCCGACCAGTTTCTCGGCTTTAGTTCTGGTGGAGCGTAATTGGTCGTCTAATTCTTTAGAAATCCAAGGTCCATATTCTTCAATCGTAAGTCTCAATTTGAGCTAACCGGAGGAGTCTACCTGATCTCCTCTCGTAGGTTAATGATTACTGTATCGATAGTCTGCTCCGCCTTCTGTTTGCGGCGTACCAGATCGGCATTTAGAGACTCGTAGAGATCCTTCGAGATCTTACCACTACGGTACTGGTTTCTTAGATCATTGGCTGTCGTCTTAATGACGTTAAGCTCCACCTCAGCCCTCTCAATCCGTTTTATCATATCCGAGTATCGTCCTTGAGCCGCAGCCAGTTGGTCTTCGATTGGCGCTAGCGCCTTGTCGACTTCAGTCATTCGACGATCCAACATCCGCCGCCGTTGCTTGTAATCATACCTGTTCAACGCACCTCTTGCCAGGTCTTCCTCCATCTTGTCGGACTCAAGTCTCATTGACGACTTCTCGTCGTATAACTCCACGAACTTAGTGATGAGTTGAGATGGAGCCCCAGTTATTCCTCCTTCAGCGCTAGGTCTGCTCAAAACTGCCAAAGCGCCGGCAGCGAGGGCTGCTTCTACCAGGCCAACCCAGCTAAGTGGGCTTAGGCTCGACCAGAAAGGATCCAGTTGGTACGTCATGGAAAAGCCTAGGCTACTGACGGGAGTGACGGGTGAGGCTAAGAGGGAGATCTGGTTGCCAGAAATCTGAGGCACTTGTCCAGTAAGCGAGTTCAGTCTGAAACCTGAGGGGGTGACAATCTTTGTCAGAAGAGTCGGCGCATAGAACTGGACATTGTTGAACAGCGCAAAGTTTACCGTGAAGATTCCTAGAGAATTAGAAGAGAGGTACGTGCTGGGGGATAGCGCATAGAATACCTTAGCCCTGAACGACTGGTTGAACGGAACAGAGCCGAAGAAAGGGGAGAACGTCACAGTGCTCGTGCCATCAGAGTTCGCCGTAATCGTGGGACTCGTCGCGGGCTGCTCGATTTGGAGACCGAGGACGTACCTCTCAGTGATGCTCGATACTCCTTTGGGCACTTTGAATGTCACCGAGGATAGCGTTGGGCCTAAGTTTGTGATGTTGTAGCTGTCAGTCACCTGCAAGGACCCTGTTTGGGATATCTGGATCAGTCTACCCGCTGAGACTGCGAACACGTTCTGAGTGGCCGAGGAGGCGAACGTAACTTTCCACACGGTGCTGTTGGATAAGTTGAGCGGTGCCGATTTTGGACAATTATCGGAGCCAGTGCTGGGCAGTGTACAAGTGAAGGTTCCTCCAGTGATTGTCTGGTTGAGGGGCGGCGGAATCTTGGGAGACTGCCAATCGCCAGTCTGGAGTATCACCTTGGCGCTGGTAACGTTGTACGTGCCGTCAACGAGTGGGAATGGGTTTGCTTCGAATGTGAAGCTGTTCAAACCTGGACTGAATGATAAGAGGCTCGTGAAGACTGTGGTCACGTTGAAAGTGTACTTTGTTTGGCTCGCTGGAAATTGAACGTTTAGAGTAGTGTAGTTTTGGCTCGGGGTTGGGTCTTGCTTGGAAACTTGAAGACTGACCCCTTGGGCTGTCGCGATTGTGAGTCGAAGATCATCGCTGATGCTGGCGGGTATGCCGAACGCGAGGTGGGTAACTGGGACCGTACTGTTTAGGTTCACGTAGTCATTGACTGTAGTGACGCCCCAGGCATTAGTTGAGATCGTTCGCTGGAAGGATGCGGAGCAGGTGCTGTTTTGGCAGTCACCGGCGGCTGTAGCAGGGTGGGGAAGAAAAACGACGGACAAAGCGAGCAAAAGAAGTACAGCGAAGAGCGCTCTCATCAGTTGAGACCATTAGCCGAGCTCGAATTTGGAGTGCGAGGCATGACTTCCCTACTTATTAGTTGCCCCGATTCTTGAACGCCTGCTCAAGGTCTGTGGATGAAAAGCATTCTAGTTACAGGAGCAGGGGGAAGTGCAGGCCACAATGTTTGTTGGAGTCTGAGAGTCAGCAAAGACGGACGCCCACTAGTACTCGTTGGCTCTGATGTAGATAGGACGAGTCTCGAACTCAACATGTGGCTAGATTATTCCTTTCATCTTCCAGGCGCTCATGAGCGCGGCTATGTTGCCGCATTGAACAAAGTCATCGAGAAGGAGAAGGTTGAGCTGGTCATGCCACAACCGGACCCGGAGGTTGAGCGGGTCTCAGCAGACCGCTCAAGGATCCAGGCGCAGGTGTTTCTTCCGGACAATGAGACGGTTTCTACTTGTCTCGACAAATTCGCAGCGTTGTCTCGATGGCACGAAGCGGGACTTCGGAAGAAACCAGTCCCTATCTCTCACGATGATCCCTCTCGGACGCGGAAGGTCCGTCAGCTCGATTATCCATGCTGGATTCGCGCGCGAGAAGGAGCGGGTGGTCTAATGAGTTGTAAGGCAACTGCCCCCAGTATAGCGGAGCATTGGGTCAGCTTCTACTGGGATCAAGGAATCAAAGCGAACTTTGTCGCCGAGGAGTATCTTCGGGGACGGGATTATTGCTTCATGTCTCTCTGGAATAGCGGCGGTCTTGTCACCTCTATGATTCGCGAGAGGCTCAGTTGGGTCGGTCATCGTGTAGTAGGGTCCGGAGGCACATCGAAGCTTAACCGGGTTGTTCACTCTGACACAGTCAACAACAGAGCGTTAGAAGCGATAAGAGCGATTTCGAAGAAGCCTCATGGGATTTTCTGTGTGGATCTGAAAGAGGACGAGAAAGGTGTCCCTTGTCCGACCGAGATTAACTGTCGATTTACAACCAATGTTCACTACCTCTCGCTTGCGTCGATAAAGCTTGGACGACCGGAATGGAATTTCCCTTGGATCGCAGCCAAATTGGCCCTAGAGGAGGACGTACCTGATTGCTCCAAGACTGATGCTTTGCCAGATGATCTGTGGTTCACGAAAAATACGGACATGGGTTTCACGATGGTTCGAGGAAATCATTGGAAGGCTGCGGAAGTTTTCTGATGGCGGATCTCTATCTTGCTCTTCTGTGGAAGTAGAGTCTTACCTGACGATCCCATATGAAAAGCCAAGTCACCGATAGGACCAGGGCGATGAGTGCCTTCGCCCCCGCATCGAAATATAGCCCAAGTGACAAGCTCGGGTTCAGAAGGTTCAGTGGAGCAACGAATTTTGTGAGCATGC
>WNFB01002178.1_pt1 | contig 17036 bp, 12 predicted proteins | sample 5400501 | NCBI WGS metagenome assembly WNFB01 (sample SAMN13153341, study PRJNA577476) | soil metagenome | isolation source: 200 cm saprolite under Douglas fir tree site 2 hole 1 | place: USA:California | collected 2015-04-18
ACGTGCAGCGAGTGGTAGTCCTTGCGTTGCTTCTGGAAAAAATCGTGGGTGCGCTGCTGGCTCTCGGGGAGAAAGCATATGTTTTTTTCGCCTGCGAAAAAGGCGAATCGCGCGTTCGTTCGCGGCGGCTGCGCAAGGAAATCCCCCGACAGCTCGGGTAATCCCTCGACCGAAACCAGGTGACCCGCACGCACGCACCGATCCATCTGCTGAAAAAAAGTCATCGGCACGTGTGCAAACTCGTGTTTGAGCCATTCGTGCGTCTCGGAGTTGAGGTTCTCGTGGCGCCAAAGCACCGGAAAACCGGTGCCGTAGGTAAAGCTTGCGTGCTTGCACACCGGGTTGTCGCATTCGTGGTGGGTGAGCTTCACCAGCCCATCTACCATTTTCGGCACCACGCCGTCGGCATGCAGCCCCCACTGTGGATTGAGGAACGGGGTGAGCGCGGAAACGATCGGCAAGGCGATAAAGCTCTTGACGCGCTCTATCCAGGGAATGTCCGGGTGCAGCGAGACGGCGTTGCTGACGATGGTCTTCACTTGCGGCACTAGACCGGCGAGCGCGCTCATCATGAAGCTCGTCGAGCCCTGACAGTGAATCACCGCCTTGATCTCGGTCGCGCCGGTCTCCCGCAGCACCGTCTTGACGGCCACGGGGTGGTCATAGACGGCGGCTTGATCGAGCGTCCAGCGGTTCGGCGGCAAATCGATGCTGGCACGCCAGTTTTCGAGCCACACGTCATAGCCGCGTTCAACGAGGGTATCGACCAGGGTGGTCTTGACGGGTGCGCGGAAGATGTTGGCCCGCACACCCGCACCGTGCACCAGCAACACCGGCCCTCTGGTCGTGGGCCGCTCGCCCTGAATGTGAATGAGATTGCACTGGAAGCCGTCGCCGGCCCGAAACGGGATCACTCTCTCCTTAAGCACTCTTTTCCCCTCAGGGGTCAGATCTTACAAGTCGGCTCCGGGCTTCACGCCGGTCATTCCTTCGGCCACTCGTTCGGACAGCGCCGAGATCGTGGCGATGGGGTTGGCTCCCAGGGCGGTCGGCACAATCGACCCGTCCGCCACGTACAGGCCCTTATAGCCGAACACTTGCCCCATCTCTTCGGGCTTGGCGCTCGTCACTCCCTCAGCCGGACTGTCCGCCAGCCGGCAGCCGCCGAGCGGATGCACAGTGATGTTCTGGCGGAACGGCCACCACCAGTTGGGCATGGGCACGAAGGCCTTGGCGCCCACCTGGTCGCGGAAACGCTCGCCTGCATCGAGTATGGCGTCGTACAACGGCATGTTCTCCTTCCGCGGCCAGTCGATCTCGAGATAACCGGCGGCGTTGAGCCCGGCGACGCCCCCGGCGTTGTCCAGCCCCATGCACAGCAGCACGCTGCTCGAGTAGGACATGTCCCCGCCCAAGACGTCGCCCATGGCAAATCCGATGCGATCCATGGAAGCGCCCGAAAAGAGGCGGCGCAACCCATCCTTGATCGCTTTCCCGATCGCGGCGAAGTGCGACACGCTGGGACGCAGCCCCTCCACCATCCAGGCGGCGAATGCCGGATAGCTGGCGTCCTCCAGCAGAAAGGCGCGGGGCCTGTCGAAATCGCTGAACAGGTTGAAGTCGGTGCGTTGCGTGATCACCGGACCATAGTTGGGATCGGCAGGCTGCTTGCCCTCGACCACGAAGGACAGGAAGTCGCCGTTGCCGGAGAAACGCTTGCCCAGATTGTCGTTGAGCCCGGGCAGGGTCTTGAAGACCTCCCGGCAGCGCAGCAGCAGCTCGTTGGAGCCCAGGGTGCCCGCCGAAACCACGACGCGGCGGGCGCTCGCCGACGTCTCTCGCTTGCCGTTCAGGTCACGGTAATGGACCCGGTAGCCGTTGCCGCCGTCGGCGCCGGCGTCGTCCTGCCCGGCCGCATTCAAGGGCACGATCCGTTCAGCGAGGTGCTCGGTCAGGATCCGGGCCCCATAGCGATGTTCGGCGACGAACAGATAGTTCAGATCCACGGTGTTTTTCGAATGCGTGTTGCACCCGACGTCGCATTCGCCGCAATACACGCACGAGGTCTGCAGCGCGCCGTAGCGGTTTTTTTCCTGGACGCCGATCGGAGTGGGCTTGTCGAAATCGTTGCCGAAAAAGACGTTGATGTCGCAGAGCTGCGAGTCGCGGCCTTCTTTTCGGGCAACCTCCCGGAACAGGTCCGCCCGCACCACGCGCCGCCGCGGGTCTTCGTTTTGGGGGATCGGCCGGGCCCCGAGCACCGCCTTGGCGATCTGGTAGTAGGGGTCCAGGCCGGATCGGGTGATCGACTTGGGCCATCCTTCGGCGAACACCGCCTCCGGCGGGCGCATAAAGACATTCGCATAAATCAACGATCCGCCGCCGTACCCGGCGCAGACGACCGCATTCATGCCGCGAAAGTTGCGGATGTCGAACATCCCGTGCAATTCGTCCTCCGAAACGTGTTTCGGACGCGCCCTGTCCTCGTCCGGGAGATTCCAGAAATTGCGCGCCATGTCGTGCGGCGTCCGCGGGAACGATCCCATGGGATAGCGCTTTCCGCGCTCTAGGACCAGGACCTTGCCCGGCCACGCTTTCGAAGTGCGACAGGCGAGGATGCCTCCGCCAAAACCGCTGCCTATTACGACGACCTCGTAGTCGCACGAATTTGTCGTCATCTGCAATCCACTCCCCTCATGCTGCTGACGTCCGTCTGAAAACCGGATCGGATTGTTTTCTAAACGTCATACCGCGTATTGAGCGTATTTGCGCCGCTGCGCCGCCGAAAACCGCGCCTCATTTGCGAATCAGGACAGGCGATTCGATCAGCTCCGGACCGGTCGAGTTGGGGTCGGCGGAAACGATCTCCGGGCCGACCCCGCCGTCACGGGCTTTCCACTTGCGCGGCACGCGGCGAATTCCCACCGGATAAAGGGTCAGGTTGCCCTGAGGGTCGATTTGCATTCTGAGGAAGTTTTTCCAGTCTTCTATCGCAAGCGAGGAAAATGCCTCGTTGGAGTGACGGCCGAAGACGTTGATCGAGATCAACAGATAGATCCCCATGATGACCGAGCCGACGATCCACCCCGCGATCAAGATGAGAACTCCGCTGAGCAAGAGCTGAGGTGTACTGTGAAAGGGAGGTCCCATGACGACCGCCAAGCGGGTCGCACCCCACCCGATCAGAAACACCGCAAGCAGATGCGTCAATCCGTGAACGGTGCCTGCCACTACTCTATAGGCCCGGGAGTGCGTGTCGGTAAACAGCCAAAATCCCAGGAACACCGTCACCACCCAGAACGCCGCGACCGAGGAGTTGAGCGCCGCGTTGAAGGCCACGCGCAAGGCTTGGCCGAACTGGCCGAGTCCGTAGCCGGTGAGATCCACCATCACCGACCAGGCGGTCAGCATGTAAAGCAGCCCGCTCACGATCCCGAACAGGGGATTGGAGAAAAGAAAAAGCAGATTGCGCCAGGAGAGCGATTTCGAGGTTCCTGGATCGGGGAAGCTCTGCTTCAACTTGAAATTGCCGTTGGCGAGCGTCGACACGTCCGGGCCGTGGGTCGGGTGCAGGAACGCGCCGCCGCCGCCTGCGGTGATCTTCTGCGTGCCGTCGCCGGCCTCGTGGCGCCGGTAGTGGTGCAAGTCCCCGGCCAGAAACACCGCGACTTTGCGCTTGAGGACCTTGTTCTCGAGGAACGCGAGGTTGTTCTCGTTGTAGTCCGGATCGTCCTCCCCGTAAATCTGCGCGTAGATCCAGTGAGGCTCGGCATTGCAGAGGATCACCCGGTCCTCCGGGGCCATCGCCTTGGCCACCAATTTGAAATATTCGATCTGACGGTCGTCGAGGTCCGAATCCAGTTGCACGTCGGTGCCGAGCAGCCACCAGCCGCGCGGAAGCTTTGCCGCGAAATAGCTGCGGGTTTGCTTGGCCTGCCATCCGGCGAACCATTCCCTAGTGCAGAACAGCCGCGTGAAGGCCACTAGGCTGTCGTACCAATCGTGATTGCCCGGGATAGCGTAGACCGAGGGGTTGGGTGGCTGGGTATTGCGAAGCGCGCATTCGTACGGCGCGACCAATCGTTGCTTGTATTCGGAGCGGCTCGCGACCGGGTAGACTTCGTCGCCCCCGAACACGAGGATGGCGCCGCGTTTGGTCTCGTGCCGGTTTCCCCGCTCATCCGCGAGCGTCAAATTCGGCTGCGCGAGCGCACAGGCGATGGCGTAGGTCGAGTTCCATCCGTCACCGACGTCCGCCACGTAGTCGATCCACATCGACTCGTCCGCACCGACGCTTGAGTAGTCGTCGACGCTGATCTCGGGTGCAGCCAGCGCTTCCAGGAGCCGGAAATCGCTGTGCCGGCCGAACAAGGTCGAAGCCGCAACGTCCATTCCGGTACGGATGAGCTGGAGGGGATCGTACCAGCGCACCATCGGCATCTGCTTGGGTTGGGACATCGAATTCCTCCCGCGAGAATCAAGCGTCCCTATCCTGGCCCGTAACCCCGCTTCTTGCACGGCCCGGGACACGCCGTCCGGCCGCGACGGCAACCTGGCCTGCCGGAGAGCGTATTGTCTCCGCTTCAGCCCGCCTTGCCTACCTTTCGGAACTGGGCCGAGATGGTGATCAAGGCCTCCAAGGGAATTTACCTATAGTGCTGTCAGGAATTTCGGACAGCCCTGCTAGGGATACGATCTCCGTCCGCTGCCTCGGGCGCCCGGCTTCACTCCACCTTGATCCCCGCGTCCTTGATCAGCTTGGCGTACTTCGTCATCTCGGACTTGATGAAAGCGACGAACTGTTCGGGCGTGCTGTAGACCGCTTCGACGCCCAGATCGGCGAATTTCTTTTTCACCTCGATGTCCTGAATCGCCTTCACGAGATCGGCGTGGAATTTCTCGGTCACAGCCTTCGGGGTTCCCGCGGGCATGAAAACGCCCCACCAGTTAACCGCGACCAGCCCGGGCACGGCTTCGGCACAGGGAGGAAGCTCCGGGGTGATGGGGCTGCGCTCGGCGCCGGTGACGCAAAGCGCCCGCGCCCTGCCGGCTTTGATGAACTGCATCGCGGGCAAAGAATCCGAGAAGATGTACTGGATATGTCCGGCAACGAGGTCCTGCACTCCGAGAATGCCGCCCTTATAGGGAACCTCAGTGGCCTTGACGCAGGTGATGTTCGCGTACATTGCGCCGGCAAGATGCGAAATGCTCCCCGGGCCGCTGGTGCCGTAGTTGAGCTTGCCCGAGCTCGACTTGGCAAGATCGGTCAGCTCGCGCAGCGAGTTGGCCGGTACGCCCGGGTTGACGATGAGGATGTTGGGCCCGGTCGCAATCAAGGAAATCGCGACGAAGTCCCGCTCCAAGTCGTAGGGCACCTTCGACAGAAGAGGATTGACCGCGGCCGGGCCGATGTTGCCGACGACGAAGCTGTAGCCATCCGGTGCCTGCTTGGCCGCGTAGTCCATGCCGATCGAGCCCGCCGCTCCGGGTTTGCTCTCGACGATCACCGGCTGTCCCCATACTTCGGCGAGCTTCTGGCCGAACACGCGCGCAAGGAGGTCGGAGCTTCCGCCCGGCGGATAGGTCACGATCAGTTTCACCGGCTTCGCCGGATAGGACTGCGAGAGAGCGGCGCCGGCAACGATGGCCGCGCAGACAGAAAATGCAACAGCCAGCAGTTTGCGCATGGGTTTCTCCTCCTCGAGTTGTCCGGGCCCGCGGTGCGGCCCGCATTTGACTGCCGAGTGTACCTGAATTGCCGGGCGCGTTTCCCGGGGCGGGAGGCGGTACCATTACGCCTTTATCGCACTCTCTTCACAGGAATCGAGATGGCTCAAAAGCTTGCAGGAATCTCCGCTCGCCCCGATCAGACGCTCGCTCTCAACATGAAGCTCGTCTCGCACCACGAGCTGCAGGGCTTCGGCGGCATCGGCGAGGGCATGGGCATGCAGCTCGCGCGCGACGGCCGGAGAATATTGTGGCTCGCGCACGAGTCCGCGCCGAAGAACTTCACCGCGGTGGACGTCACCGATCCGAAGAATCTCCGCGTGGTGGTGCAGACCGAGCTTCCGCATGCGAAGGTGCGCTCTAATTCTCTGGACGTGGTCGGCGACACCATGGCGGTCGCGTATCAGACGAGCGCGGTGAACACCAAGCCCGCGGGCTTCGACCTCTTCGACATCAGCACGCCGGAAAGGCCGAAGCTGATTTCGCATTTCGACGCTTCCGGCCCGCATTCGCGCGGCGTGCACGCCGTGTGGTTCGTGGACGGGGAATACGTGCACATGGCATCGGGCGCGCCGGACTTCCAGCCCACGAATCCGGCGGACGACCAGTTCTACCGCATCATCGACGTGCGAAAGCTCGCGAAGCCCGAGGAGGTGGGACGCTGGTGGCTGCCCGGCACGCGCGTGGGCGACTCCACGCCGCCGCCTGCGCGCCATCCGAAGTTCGATTCGGGCTTTCGCGCGCACAACACCAACGTTTTTCCCGAGCGTCCCGACCGCGCTTACGTCGGCTACATCTCCGGCGGCGCGGTGATCCTCGACATCGCCGACAAATCTCGACCAAAGCTTATCTCGCACTGGCGCTATTCGCCGCCTTACACCGGGTTCACCCATACGGTGCTGCCGCTCTTCGAGCGGGGACTCCTAATCGTGAGCGACGAGTGCGTCCATCCCGACGGCAAGGACTGGCCCAAACTCGTCTGGGTGGTGGACGCACGGGTCGAGAGCAACCCCGTGCCGATCAGCACCTTTCCCCTGCCGCCCGTGGAGGCCTTTGCCAAGAACGGTGGACGCTTCGGCGCGCATAACCTGCACGAAAACCTGCCGGTGCCGGGCTCCTGGAAATCCGAGGACGTCATCGTCGGCACCTTCTTCGGCGGCGGCGTGCGCGCATTCGACGTGAGCAACCCCTACCAGCCGCAGGAAATCGCCTACTTCGTCCCTCCCGCGCCGAAGCTCTCGCGCGCAGGGTCGATCCAGCTGAACGACGTCTACGTCGACGACCGGCGGTTGGTCTATACGGTCGACCGCTTTGCCGGCGGCTTGTACGTCCTCGAGATGACCATTTGATGACTAGCCCCGCGCCCACGCGCGATTCGCTGGCAGGAAAGCTCCCTGTCACACTGATCACCGGATTTCTCGGCAGCGGCAAGACGACGCTGCTCAAGCGTTTGCTGCGCGATCCCGGGATGAACCGGGCGGCGGTCATCATCAACGAGTTCGGCGAGGTCGGCATCGACCACGAACTGATTGCTTCCTCTTCCGAGCAGATGACGCTGCTCTCGAACGGGTGCCTGTGCTGCACGGTGCGCACCGATCTGCAGGAAACGCTGCGCGAGCTCTTCATCAAGCGCCGCGCCGGAGAAGTGATCGATTTCGACCGAGTCTTCGTCGAGACCACCGGGCTCGCCGACCCGGTACCGGTGCTGCACACGCTGCAGACCGACGGGATGCTCGGCGCGCAGTACCGGCTCGATTGCGTGGTGACGCTGGTCGACGCGGTGAACGGCCTGCAAAACCTCGGCGACATGCCCGAAGCGGCGAAGCAAGCGGCGGTCGCCGACCGCATCGTCATCACCAAGAGCGACATCGCCAGGCCCGGCGCGGTTGCGGCCCTCGAAGCGAGACTCGAGAGGATGAATCCCTACGCCGCGCGCAGCGTGGCGATCAACGGCGAGGTGGAGGTGGCCTTCCTGCGCGACGTCGGACCGGGAAGCACGAGCGCCACGCCGAAGGACCTCGCGCGCTGGCTCGCGCCCTCGGGCGAAGCGCGCGCCGAAGGCGCCTATCTCGGTGAGCGCGTGCGCACAGGCGCGCACGACGCTTCGATCGGCTCGTTCTGCCTGTGGTTCGAGAAGCCCTTCACCTGGGACAGCTTCTCGGCCGCCGTGCAGGTGCTGACCTCGCTGCGCGGCCCCGACCTGCTGCGCGTCAAAGGTCTCGTTAACGTCGCAGGCGAACCCGGGCCGGTGGTCGTGCAAGGCGCGCAGCACGTTTTTCACCCGCCGGTCACGCTCGATGCGTGGGCGAGCGAGGACCGCCGCTCGCGCATCGTGTTCATCACGCGCAATCTTTCGCGCGAGTCGGTCGAAGCGCTCTTCGCCGCCGTGGGGACGCTCGCCGCGCCGCGCAGCTGATCAGTGGCGCGCGCCCTCAATTGCGTGAGCAACAGAGGGCGAGCTATGATCGGCTTCCCCTAAGTCGTGCCGGATCACAGGAACGCCCATGAACGCCAAGGAAAACCTTTCGCCGACCGTTCGTTCCGAAGCCCCGGTTGCGGGCCCCGAGCAAAAGGAAATCTGGGGCAGCGACGCCATCGCGGCGGTACTGCGCACGCTCGACATTCCCTTCCTCGCGCTGAATCCGGGAGCGAGCTACCGCGGACTGCACGACAGCATCGTCAACTACCTCGGCAACACGCGCCCGCAGATGCTGCTCTGCCTGCACGAGGAATCGGCGGTAGCGATCGCGCAGGGCTACGCCAAAGCCTCCGACCGGATGATGGGCGCGGTGGTCCATTCCAACGTGGGACTCATGCACGCGAGCATGGCGATCTTCAACGCCTGGTGCGACCGCGTGCCCATGCTCGTTCTCGGCGCGACCGGTCCCTGGGACGCCGCGAAGCGCCGTCCCTGGATCGACTGGATCCACACCGCTTCCGACCAGGCCGCGCTCGTGCGCGGCTACACCAAGTGGGACAACCAGCCGGCGTCGGTGCCGGCGGCGTACGAAGCGATCCTGCGCGCCGCTCAGATCGCCAATACCGCGCCGCGCGGACCGACCTATGTGAACCTCGACGCCGGCTTGCAGGAAGCGAAAATCGGCGCGCTTCCGCCGCTTCCCGACGCGAAGCGATACCGCGCGCCCGACCCGGTGCTGCCAGCCGGGCACCTCGTCGAAGGGGCGGCGAAACTTCTTGCAGGCGCGAAGCATCCTGTGATCCTCGCCGGCCGCGTCTCCAGAAGCGAGTCGTGCTGGAAGCAGCGCGTCGCGCTCGCCGAAAAGATCCACGCGCGCGTCTTCACCGACATCAAGGTCGGCGCGGCGTTTCCGACCGATCACCCGCTGCACGCCGCTCCGCCCGCGACCTTCCTTTCGCCCGACGCGGCGAAATTGCTGCGCGAGGCCGACGTGGTGCTGTCGCTCGACTGGGTCGATCTCGCTGGCGCGCTGAAGGCAGCCTGGGGCGCGGACCCGGTGGGCGCGAAGGTGATCCAGATCTCGCCCGACGCGCACATCCACCGCGGCTGGAGCACGGATTACCAGGGCCTGCCGGCGGTAGACGTCTACATGATGTGCGAGCCGGACGCCGTGGTTCCGCTGCTCCTCGATGCCGTCAAGCCGCGCCCAGGCGCGATCGCGGCGAAGCCCGCGCCGTTGCCGGACGCCGCGCCCGACGTCGTATCGATTCGCACGCTCGCCGACGCCTTGAACGTTGCGACAAAGGACATCGAGGTCTGCATCACGCGGCTGCCGCTCGGCTGGAACGGCGCCTACCGCCACTTCCGCCATCCGCTCGATTACATCGGCTCGGAGGGCGGCGGTGGAGTCGGCGCGGGGCCCGGCATCACCGTGGGCGCGGCGCTGGCGCTGAAGGACAGCGGCCGGCTCCCCGTCGCCATCATGGGCGACGGCGATTTCCTGATGGGCGCGACCGCGCTGTGGACCGCCGCGCATTACGGCATTCCCTGTCTCATCCTTGTCGCCAACAACCGTTCCTTCTTCAACGACGAGCTGCACCAGGAGCGCGTCGCGAAGGAGCGCTCTCGCCCGGTGGAGAACCGCTGGATCGGCCAGCGCATCAGCGGACCGGACATCGACATCGCGATGATGGCGCGCGCGCAGGGCGCGGAAGGCATCGGCCCCGTCGCGAAGGCGTCGGAGCTCGCGCCCGCGATCGAGAAAGGAATCCAGGCCGCGCGGAAGGGAGCGGTGTGCGTCGTCGATGTTCGCGTCGCGCCGGGCTACGACACCAACATCAGCGGCTCGGGCGCGAGCCAGAAGCGCTGAAAGCGGCGAAGAAGGGACGGAGGACGATGTTTGCAGCGCGAGTCTTGATGACCCTGGCTCTGGGCTCCGTGCTGGCACCGGCGACCGGGGAGGCAGCCGCTCAAGCCGGGTGGCCGACCCGGCCGATCCGCTTCACCGTGCCGCTCCCTCCCGGGGGCGCGAACGATCTGCTCGCGCGCGTATTCGCAGAGCGCCTGCAAACGAATCTGGGACAGCCGGTGATCGTGGAGAACAAGCCCGGCGCCGGCGGCAACGTCGGCACCGAATTCGTCGCCAAGCAGCCCGGCGACGGCTACTCCCTGCTGCTCTCGTCCAACACCCACGTCCTGAACGTGAGCTTCTTCGCGAAGCTTCCGTACGACCCGATCAAGGATTTCGAGCCGGTCACGCTCGTGGCTACCATTCCTTTCGTGCTCACGGTGAATTCGAATCTCCCCGTGACCAACGTAAAGGAATTTCTCGCGTACGCGCGTTCGCACCCGGGCTCGACCTACGCGACTGCGGGCATCGGAACGCCGCACCACCTGGGCGCCGAGCTTTTGCGGACCATGACGGGAATCGAGATCACGCACGTGCCCTACAAGGGCGCGGCCTTCCTCGTCCCCGCGCTGCTGACCGGTGAAGTGACTTTCTCGATCGCCTCGATGAGCTCGCTCGTGCCACATTTCAAGTCCGGAAAGCTGCGTGCACTAGCCGTCGCGAGCGAGACCCGCACCTCCCTCCTGCCCGATGTGCCGACCATCGCCGAAGCAGGCCCGCTGCCGGGTTACTCGATCGACGTTTGGTTTGGCGTGCTCGCGCCGGCCGGAACGCCGCGCACCATCGTCGATAGGCTGAACGCCGAGATCAATCGCGTGCTTCAGGATCCGAAAGTGGTGAAGGAACGGCTCAACTCGGTAGGCCTTTCGTCCGTCGGCACCACGCCCGAGCGTTACATGGAAATCATGAAGGCGGACCTGGTGAAATACGCGAAGATCACCAAGGACGCCGGCATCAAGCCCGATCAGTAATTCGGCACGCCACGCGAAGGCGCTCAGGTGCCGAGATTCGCCAGCCGGCGCTGCCACGCCGGGATGACCTCCGGGTTCTTGCAGTAAAGCGGCCGCTCGCCGCGCAGGATGCGCGTGATGTTCTCCACCGCCGCGGGCGGAAAGGAAACGAACGCGTCCTGGGTGTGGCCGACCATGTGCGGCGTGAGAATCACGTTGTCGAGCTGACGCAGCGGGCTGTCATCGGGCAGAGGCTCGACGGCGAAGCTGTCGAGCGCGGCGCCCGCGATGCGTTTCTCCCTTAATGCGCGGTAGAGCGCGGCTTCGTCGATCGCCTCTCCGCGAGAGGTGTTCACCAGATACGCCGAGGGCTTCATCAGCGCGAGCTCGCGCTCGCCCAGCATCCCGCGCGATTCGGGGGTGATGCTGACGAGCACCGCCACGATGTCGCTGGAGCGCAGCAGCGTGTCCAGGTCCGTCATCTTGACGCCCTCCGGCGCCTGGTCCCGCCCGACGAAGGGATCGCAGGCGACGAGGTTCACGCCGAATCCCGAAAGCCGCTCGACCACGCCGCGCGCGATCCGCCCCAGGCCCACCAGGCCGACCGTGCGCCCACGCAGCATGCGCGCCCAGACGTCCTTCGGCGTGGATCTGGGCCGCCGCCGTCTGTCGCGCAGGACGGCTTCCGTCTCCCGGGGCTGATACATCAGCATGAGGATCAGCATGACCGTCGCCTCAGCCATGCCGAGGAAATTTTCCGGCGTTGCCCCGTGCCCGACGATGATGCCCAACTCGTTGGCTGCCGCAAGATCCACCGTCTCGAGGCCGATCGTCGGGTTCACGATCCCGCGAAGGCGCGGCGCCGCGAGCATGATTTCGCGCGAGCAGATCGAGCGCGAACTGAACATCATCACTTCGGCGCGGCCGAAAAGCTCCGTGTAGCTTTCTTTGGAATAGACGAGCTTTTTCCCCGGCGCGGTCTGCGGGCCGCGCAAGACCTCGATGCCGCTCTGCTCGAGCCGCGCCTGGATCTCGTCGAGCACTTCGACGAGCATATAGTCGTGGCAGATGAATACAGTGTGGCTCATGTTTGCCGGCCTGGCGGGCCCAGGACGAATCTAGATGCAGTAAATGTCCACCATCGAAGGCAGATAGTCGTTCTGCAGGACGGTCTTCCTCTTGGCGATCAGCCAGAACTTACCCTTGCGGCGCAGCTCGTAATAGGCGTGGCCGAAAAAGACGTCGGTTCGCTTGTGGTGCGGATCGAACACGTGGCTCGTCCAGCTTGAGCGCAGCCGCAGGAGCGATTTCCCTTCCACCCCTGTGAGAAGCAAATTGCCGACTATGTGCGTGGTTCGCCGCAGCGGCATCGACGCCGGGGAGCGCCCCGAGCGGATGCGCACGACGCGGTCCTCGAGACCGGCGCGGTTCGCGTAGTAGATGTGAGAAATCTCGGCCTGAGGATTGGAGGTCAGCGCGTCTTCCGTGCGCCACGTCGGGACCCAGTACTCGCAGTCCTCGGTGAAAAGCGCGAGCCATTCGTCCCAGCGCTGCTCGTCGAGATAGACGGCTTCGCGAACGAGAACGTCGCGGCCGATCTCGAGGGAATCGACCATCTTCAGTGCGGGTAAGGTCTTTCGCCCGAGACTCCGGCCTGCATCAACCGCGCCCACTCGCGATACGGCGCATGAAAGCAGGTTTCGGTCTGGATCATGTACGGGCCCTCCAGGCTCGCCACCGGGTTGATGCCGATCTCGCGCGCGAGCGCGCTCGCGCCGGGTTCGGTCGCCGCCATGCCGCGCTGATACCCCTGGAGCCAGGAAATCGGCGCGGCGAACCCAGCCTGGCTGTCTTCGTACACGCTGGTATCGTCGGGCGTCGCCAGGCCGCTCACGTTGAAGAAATCCTCGAACTGGCGAAGGCGCCAGGCGCGCTGCGCGGGCGGCTCGCCGACCGGCGCCATGCAATAGACGCGCATCTCGGTCTTGTTCACCGCAAGCGGCCGGAACGTGCGCAGGAGAAGCGACGTGGAGTCGGCGATCTGCATATTGGGAAACACGACGATGTTCCGGAGCTTCAACATCCAGTCGGCGCGTTTGTTGCCCACGCGCTTCCGGATTTCATCCCTGCTCGCGTAGACCTGCCGCCGCTCCGGCTGCGCCTGGTTGAGCCAGATCGCCGTGTGCCCGTGCTCGAAGTTGAAACTGCCCCCGTCCTGCGCCAGGCGCTTGTCCCAGTCGAAGGCGCGCGCGGCCTGGTTTCCGGTCTTCGCGCGCTCGCGCTGGCGCACCACCTCCATGAAGCTCGTGTGCGTCGAAGTCAGATGGTACTGGTCGACGCCGTTGTCCATCTGCAGCTTCCAGTTGGCATCGAACGTGTAGGTGATGCGGCCCGGAACGCATTCCATTCTCCGCGGGCCCTGCTCCAACGCGAGATCGAGGAAGAATCTAAGCTCCCCGAGGTAGTCCTCGAGGGGCGGCACGTCCGCGCTGAGGCTCCCGAAGAGCAGTCCCTTGTAGTTGGCAAGGCGCGCGAGGGGCACCAGATCGTGGTCCTCGGCGTCGAATGCCGCGCCGTAGCAGGCGCTTTTCCGGTCCTTGACGTCGATGTTCCTGCCGCCCGAATCGTAGGCCCAGCCGTGGTAGTTGCAGACATGGTACTTGCGGTTTCCCGACTCGCTTCGGGCGAGCATCGTGCCTTTGTGCCGGCACACGTTCAGGAACGCGCCGAGCTCCCCCGAGGCGTCGCGCGTCACCATCACCGGCGCGCGGCCGATGTGGGTTGCGGTGAAATCGTGCGGCTTGGCGAGCTGCGACTCGAAGGCGAGGAACCCCCAGGTGCGCTCGAAGATGTATTTCTGCTCCAGCTCGAAGAGCTCGGGGTCGGCGAAGAGATCCCGATGAACGCGGAACGCGCCCTCTTCGGGCCGGTCGTCCACGTAGAGCTTGATGTCCTTGAGATCCACGACCGATCCCCGGACAGCCGGCGTTTACGCTGCCGCCTTGCCGCGGTTCGTCTCGAAGCCCGGCTCGCTCCCGAGGAGCGCCGCAGGCTTCTTCAGGTTCTCCTGCCAGAGCAGCGACTCCATGAAGATATTGAGCGGCTGATCTTGGACGGTGAGCTCGTATACGTAATCGTCATACGAAGCGTGGTTGTGCACCGCCCAACCCGGGGCGGAGAGCATGAGATCTCCCGCGGCCCATTCATAGCGATTGCCCGCGACCGTCGAATAACCCTTGCCGTGGAAATAGTAGTTGATCGCCGCGGAAACATGGCGGTGGGGCCGGTCCACGATCTTCGGCGGGCGAATTGTCATGGTGGCGAAGAAATTCGGCGTGATGCCGTTCGTGCGGCCCGTGACGGGGTTGTACATCATGTAGAGCCTGCGCCCGGCGTACTCTTTCCCGAGCGCCTCGAGCTTGTCGAGCTCGCGTTTTACTTCCTTCCAGGGGAAGTGCAGAGGCTTCGACACCACCGCTTCCGGATTGATGAGGATCTCGTACGGCATCAGCATGCCGCCGTCCGCGCCGACGCGGATCATCCCGTAGGGACTCTTGCGGCGTGGATCACCAAACCGCTCTCTCTCCTCCGCGTCCTCCACCGGATGCAGCTCGGCGGCCGGCTCGTCCTCCGGAAGATAGACCTGCATGTGCTGAAGGAGGGGCACGTTCGAATAGGTCAGGCGCACCTGAAGATCCTTGCCATCGTTGACGTGACGGTAGACTGCGTAGGACGGATGGTTCCACACGTCGAATCGCTCGAAGGCGATGCGCTTCCCCGCGACCAGCGTATGGCCGGAACCACGAATGCAGAAATTGACCTCGGTGGCGTTGTGGCGGAACGCCGCAGTCTTCTCGCCCGGCTTCAGAACCGAGAGCCTGACCTGGATGCCGGGGGCAAAGCCCGGCGCATTGGCCTCGGCGAGCGGATGCACGATCAGCGACTCGCGCCGGCCGTTCGCCGGCCGCGGCAGGCTCGCGAGGCGTTCGGTTTCGGCATCGATCTCGCGCCTAGTGACTACGATCGGCGCCCAGTACAGGTTCTCGTCCCGCACGCGCTGACCGGAGCGGTCGGAGAAGCGACCCTGCATCTCTTCAAAATCCTTCTTGAACTCGTTCATAGGACCCTCCTCGGCCGAGGAACAGATCGTACTCCTTAGACGGGGCTCCTGGATTTCGCTCCCGCCAGCCGCGGCTTCGTCTTCTTCGGCTGGGGTATTGCACGGCCCGCGCCGTGCTCTCTCGCCCGCTTGAGCAACTCCACCCCGAGAGCAAGATCGGAAATGCCCATGCCCATCGCTTTGAAGAGCGACACGTCATCCGCGCCCGAGCGCCTGCGGCGCGAGGCGATGAGCCCGGAGAGCGGCATCACTTCCTCCCACCCCGACGAAGCGTATCGAGTCATGAATTCGCGCGAGAGCTGCTGCACGCCCGGAAGATTGTCCACGGCGACCAGCGTTGCACGCGCAAAGACGTCCTGCGCGAATTCCTCCCGGTCCGGCGCGATCGCGCCCACGGCATTCAGGTGAGCGCCTTTTTCCAGCATCGCTGCTGTGAGAAAAGGCTGCGCCGACCGTGTCACCAGCGTCACGATCTGCGCTCCCCGGCATGCCTCGCTCACCGAGGCGCAGCTCGCCGTTTCAACACCGAACTCCCCGCGCGCCTTCCCGGCGAACGCCTGGCGCGACTCTGTGCGCGGACTGTAGATCTGCAGCCGCTCGATGGGCCGCACCGCGAGCATCGCGCCGAGCTGGGCGAGCGCCTGTTTGCCCGTCCCGACGATGGCCATCACCTTGGCGTCCTGCCTCGCCATCCAGTCGGAGGCCACGCCCGAGATGCCGCCGGTGCGCAAGTTGCCCAGCGCGAACGCCTCGATCACTGCAACCAGGGACCCGTCTTCGGCGCTCCAGAGCAGCAGCAGCGGGCAGGTGCCGCCCTGCGTGTGAGTCCACGTCTTGGTGCCCACTAGATTCCCGAGCTTGCCGCCGATCGCGTGCAGGTTGTTCTTTCCGTATTGCAGCAGGGTCTTCGTCATGTTGTGCGCTTCGCCGCGCGCTTCCTCGCGCAGTGCGGCCTCGAGAGCGACGATCGCGTCCTTCAAGTCCATCAACTGGACGACTTCGGCTTCGGTGATCCAGATCGCGTCGGCGCTCATTTTCAGACCTTGAACGAGGTCAGCACCTGCTTGGGAAACAATTCCTCGAGCTCGAGGCGCCGATGGCACACACCCTGTTCGAATGCGAAATCGACGAAGGCCTGGAGCGTGGTGCGGTTTTTCTCCAGGCCGTAGGGCCAGATATCCTCTCCGAACAGGGCTTTCATGCGCTCGGCGTAGGGCGCAAGCCAGGCGAGCGGCGCGTGCGACGCCGTGATGTCGGAAAGCCGCGCGACCGAGCGGCGCTTCGCTTCATCGAAGGCCTTGTAGAGATTCATCGCGAGCCAGGGATGGCGCTCGAGCACCTCGGTCTTGATCACGATCACGTGCATGATGGGAAAGATCCCGGTCTCCCTGAAATAGGCTGCTTCGATCGCTTCGTAATCTGGAAACAGCCGCCGGATCCCGCTGCCGAAGCCGCGCGGGGGCCGTGCGGAGAGCACGGCGTCGATATCCCCTGCAAGCAGCATGTCGTTGAGAGAATGCTGGGGCTCCGGGCGGAGCCGTACTCCTTCGGGCAGTTTCGGCTTCACCTTCTCCACGCGTCCCGCTTCGTTCACGCCCGCCTGGACCCACTCCACCGAGGCGAGCGGCACCCCGGCTTGGTGAACGAGGTAGCCGCGGGAGTAGATCACCGCCGTCTGTGCCCACTCCGGAACCCCGATACGCTTGCCCTTCAGCTGCTCCGGGCGGTCGATCTTGCCGCCTTCGCGCACGTAGATCATCGATTGCCGGAACACGCGCGACGGAAACACGGGTATCGCGGCGATGCCGTTGTCCTCCTGCGAGCGCAAGGACACGTACTTGCCCATGGACATTTCCGACACTTCCCATTCCCGGAAAAAGGTGAAGCGAAAGAACGCTTCCTCCGGCGGCA
>WNFB01002587.1_pt1 | contig 17027 bp, 15 predicted proteins | sample 5400501 | NCBI WGS metagenome assembly WNFB01 (sample SAMN13153341, study PRJNA577476) | soil metagenome | isolation source: 200 cm saprolite under Douglas fir tree site 2 hole 1 | place: USA:California | collected 2015-04-18
TACCGGTATCTTACTGGCAGTACCCAAGGTGATTGAGAATTATCTGGTTTGTCGGTTCAAATCCATACGCTTGTCTCTCGAAGAGAATATTGTTGTAATCGTAGCCGCCATCTACGTACTGATCTGCGTACATGGTTGCGAACATTTCGGGACCATAATGGTCGTATTGGCAGACGTGGACGAATTCATGCTTCAGCAAGCTCATGCTTCGGTTGCCGCTTCGGATGACGATCAAGTCATTCCCATAGGTTGTAGCGCTAGCCGAGTGACTGAAAGCCCCTGTCATTCCCACTAGTTCGACCACGCGTACAGACGACACTAGTAAGCTGTCCCGGTGATTTCGTAAGTACGGATGCGTCGCCGAGGATCGCTATAAGTCCAGCGAAATGGTCTCGCCGATTTCGCGTAGGCGCGAATATATTTCCCCAGTTTGCGAGCTAGATCTGCGACCGAGATGAAAACGCCCCGGGCAATGACGTCGCGCTGGATCTTCGCAAACCACAACTCCACCTGATTCAACCAAGACGAATAGGTGGGTGTGAAATGGAACCGAACCTTGGGGTTCTGCTCCAGAAACTCCTCCACGGCTTTGGTCTTATGAGCGGACAGGTTGTCCAGTACGATGTGAATCTGCTGGGCCCAGCGGGCCTGGTTCATCAACTTGCGGAGAAAGCCAAGGAACTCCGCGCTGGTGTGTCGTCTGGCGGTCTTGCCTTCCACCTTGCCGGTCTTCACATCCAGGGCGGCATATAACGACAGAGTCCCGTGCCGGTAATACTCGAAACCATGTCGTTCCGCCCGCCCCGGAGAGAGCGGCAGCACCGGATCGAGCCGATCCAGCGCCTGGATCGCAGTCTTTTCGTCCACGCAGAACACGGCCGCATGCTGGGGCGGATCCAAGTACAGGCCGATGATGTCCGCCGCTTTCGCTTCGAAGTCCGGATCGTCGCTGGCCAGATACCGTTCCAGGCGGTGCGGCTTCAGGCGGGCCTGCGTCAAGATGCGCTGCACCGTCGATTTGCTCAGGCCCAACTCGTGGGCCAATTTACGGCAGGACCAGTGCGTGCTGCCATCGTTGGGTTTCTGTTGCACTCGCCGGATCACTCGCGCTTGCACCGCCGCTGTGGCCCGACGCGGTCGACTGCCCCGATGACGAGCTTCCAGTCCCGCCAACCCCTCCTGTTCGAAGCGCATCCTCCAGCGTGCGATGGTAGCCGCACTGGTTTGCATGCCGCTCTCGATCTGGCGATAGCTCTTGCCTGCGGCCAGCGCCAAGAGGAGCCGCGCTCGGAACACGTCGCCCGCAGGCAAGGTCCGCGATTGTGCCCAACGTTCCAAATCCTGTTTCTCTTCTGGAGTAATGGCGAGCAAGTTTCGATTATCCGTCATGTCTTACAGACGGTCGAAACATGCTTTCGTTATCACTGGGACACTATACTAGCAGCCGTCGTCCAATTATTTGTTCGGCTCTATGAATACCTGCTAATAACCAATCTGGGGTGCACCTTCATGGCCGACTATCATTCACGTGGACGATCTTTGTGTGAAGCTGATTCGAGCATCGCCGAAGCTCCCAGCACGTAACCTAGCGTGTGAGCCATGCCCGCGTGCCAGGGCGCCGGACAGCTCATCTGGGGCGTGTGGTCGGGAATGATGACTCCGTCGAAATTGTTTCGCTTAAGGATCGACAGTATGCGAATCATATCTACGTCGCCCTCATCGATGAAAGTTTCTCGATAGTAGGGCACCTTACCCACTACATTCCGGAGATGAATGTAAGCGATCTTTCCTTGATTGCTATACCGATCCACAGCCTCGTAGACGTCTCCTTCAGTCATCTCAGCTAACGTTCCGACACAAAGCTCCAACGAATTACTTTTGCTGGGAGTGAGATCGATCAACCTTTGATACATGTCGGGCTGATAGACAAGTCTTGGCTGCTGACACATGATGGGCATCGGTGGATCGTCGGGGTGAGCGGCAAGCCGTACACCTGATTCTTCGGCGACAGGCATCACATCTTCCAGGAACCTTTCCAGCCTGCGCCAAAGTTCCTCGTGAGAGATCGAAGCCAGTGTGCCTGGAGGGGCCTTCTGGTCATAAATCATGTTCCACACCATCCCATTCGGAATGGGCACGTCGGCCGGTCCGTCCATTCCCACCGTGACGGCACCTCCGCGTCCTGACGGAACCGTTACGCGGCCGCAGACGCCAGCCAGACTGAAGTTGTATCCCAAGATTGGAATACCCGCTTCTCCCATCCGTCGAATAATCGTCCTGACGTTCTCGATCTGTTGAGAACGTCGGGGACCATCCAGAAGGATGTCATGCCAGTGAGCGGGATCGAGATTTTCGATCGCTGCCAGAACAAGCCCGGCATCTTCTATCTCTTTACGAATTTTCGCTAATTCGTCGACCGTCCACAGTTTTTCCGCATCGCCGGCAACTCCCCACGGATCGTACTTCGCGCCCGTTGGCTGATTGTTGCGTGGGTTAGAGGAGCCTTGGTTGAAATAGTCGACCAGATGGATGACGACATGTGTGCAACCCGCCTGCCGTGCGAAAGCGTAATACTCTCGCGTCAACATATGACGGTACAGACCTAGCCCAAGCTTCATAAGCGGTAACCGATGCCAATTCCAAAGTCCACGCTCAGCACCTGTCCGTTCACCTCGCTGGCAAGCGGCGAACACAGAAATACGAATGCGTCTCCGATCGCTTCCGGGCTGTTTCTTTTTCCCATTGGTGACACGCGTAGGACAAACTCTCTATAAGCCGGGTCCTCATCGAACACTTTCAATGAACTTCCCGCCGCAACATTTCCTGGCGAGATCGCATTCACGCGAACACCTGCAGACGCATACTCAAGGGCGAGGCAACGGGCGAAATTTTCCAGTGCTGCTTTGGCCGAGGCATACGAGGGAATTTGGGTGTGAGGCACTCGCGCCACATAGGAGGAGGTGAAGATCAGGTGACCGGGAATCTTTCGGTCCATCCACTGCGCGAGAACCGCCCTCGCCAGGTAAGTCTGAGCGAAATAGTTGAACAAGAAGATGCGCTCGTATTCCGCTTCGGACGTGGTAGCGAAGGGATGCAGTCCGCAACCGCCTGCATGGCCGAGCACGATGTCTAAGCCGGGAAAGCGCTCGAAAGACTCCTCAATCACGCGACCCAGCATGCTGGAGTCGGTTACGTCCGCCGAGAAATAGAGATAGGATGAGGACGGAATCTGCCAAGCACCAAGCGTTTGCTGTGCCTGTTCCTGGGACCTAATGTCGACGAGGATGACAGTTGCGCCAGCCATGACGAGCTTTCGAACAATGTGTTCGGCAATCGCGCCCAATCCGCCGGTAATCAGGATGGGCTTGCCTCCGAAATCGATGCCAATCATGCCTTTGCTTCCCTCGGTGCCGTGGAAAGCAATTCGTAACCGGATTCGGTCACCAGGACATTGTCTTCCATTCGAGCGCCCCCACCATACTCCCGTACGTAAACCCCGGGTTCGATTGTGATGATCATGCCGGGGTCGAGCTTCTCCGATTGCCCTGGCGCAATTGCGAACCCGGGATCGTGATATCGGAAGCCAACGTGGTGCCCGGTGCCATGGTTGAAGTAGGCTGCCAATCCTTGCCGGGCGATTGTGTCCCGAGCGGTCTCGTCAATTTCGCCAGCGGAGATACCAGGCCGCACGGCTGCGATAGCGGCTCGTTGGGCGTCCTGGACTACTGCGAGAATGCGCTGCAGTTCTGGCTTCGCGCTGCCCACGGAGGCCGTGCGGGTGAGATCGCTCCAGTATCCGTTGACGCATGTCGCCAACTCGAGCAAGACCAGATCACCGGTCTGCAATGGGCGGCCTGTTGTGCGGTTGAATAGTCCAGAGTCAGCGGTGTTCTCACCAGATTGAACCATTGCCCATCCCCTGGAATGGAACACGTCTTGTTTTCCGACCTGTTTCTGGATAGCGGATTCCACCACCGCAGCGAGTTCGGCCTCACTTACTCCCGGCGCGAGGTTTTCATAGAAAGCCTGGATGCCTATGCTGGCAACCTTATTCGCTAAGCGGACCGCCTGAATCTCTTCCGGGTTTTTTCTCAGGTACAGGTCTAAAAATGCAGTGTCTACTTCTGTGTCAGGTTTTGCGGTTATCGCACTTAGCTGTTCCCGGAAAGTATCTGGAATCGGGGGATGCTCGGCCGCCTGGATGGGAAGTGAAGTTCGCGCAGCGCCATGCAGCATGCCAACTCGTGAGGAGTCCACACCGGCCCGCTTCAGTTCCGCTCGAATGTTCTCAATCAAAACAGAGAATGGGTTTGCACAGTCGGAGCTTCCCCAGGGGTACTCACGAATTATCAGGCCCGCTGGAATGTGGTCCTGAGGTTCTATCACCGGGACAAACAAAATGCGTTCCGCGCCCTCGAGATGGAGCAACACAGATGCGCCCCAAAATGGTAAGTAGCCGGAAATCATGGTAAGTTCGTCCGGTCTCCAGGAAAGCCAGGCTTGGAGCCGATGTTTCGTCAGGAAATTCCGGAATCTTTCCGCGCGATGCGGCGGACTTACTTTTCTGGTTTCTTCCAAATCGCGCTCCTACATGATTCCGTGTTTCTCAAAGGCGGCAACGGCAGTGCTTCCTTCCTCGAGCGCTTTCCTGACCAACCGTTCTCCGCGAACCTTCTCGAGCGCCTTTGAAAAGACGTCGCAAGAGGCTTCGGTGGGAACAACACAGACTCCATCGATGTCTCCGAAAAGGATATCGCCCGGCCGCACTTGCACCCCTCCGATCTCGAGCGGAACTCGAAAATCAACAACCTTGTAGCGAGGCGCGGAGTCCTGACCGTATGATCCCCAAGAGAACGTGGGGAAGTTCAATTTCAGGATCGCCTTAGTATCGCGTGTGTAGCCATTCACGACCGCGCCACTGCTCCCCAGCTTGCGGGCCCGGATGCTCATCAGTTCTCCCCAGAGCGCATTTCGTGGAGACGATCCGGTGTTCACGTACACTTCACTGGGGCGAAGGTCATCCAAGGCTTCCAGCATCAAGCCGAAGGGTTTTTCCATCAACTTGTTTGCGGTACCAAGCACTCTCTCTTCGAAGACATCTACGGACAGCACAGGCATCGCGCGACCGATGAGAATCATGTCCTGCCGTAAGGGCTGAATCTGCGGTGGCAGGAACTGATGCAGCAGGTGCAACTTGTCCATAACGTCCCCCACCACACAAGTGAATAGTTCCTGCTGGACGATCTTGAATAATTCGTCGTCGGTATTCCAGAGTTTCATAACATTCCGGTCGGCTCCCATTACCTAAATATGAGAGTCAATGATTGACATCGATGTTCACTGCGAGCTCCCGCGCGCTTGCTTGATTTTTTCGATGAATTGCCTGGCGAGATCCGTAATCGATTGGAAGTCGCCTTCTCTAGCGCCGCTCGTCAGATTACCGCCCACACCCACCGCAACGCAGCCAGCCTTGATCCATTCCGCAACGTTTTCGAGGCTGACTCCACCGGTGGGCATCAGGGACGCCTGAGGCAAGGGGCCTTTGACGGCTTTCACGAACGCCGGTCCCAATGTTTCGCCGGGAAAGATCTTCACGATATCAGCGCCGTACTCCATCGCTTCCACGACCTCCCGAACCGTCCCCGCACCCGGCATATAGGGGACCTGATACCGATTACACAAGCGCGCGGTTTCAACATTCAGCGACGGGCTGACCACGAATTGCGCACCGGCCAGAATGGCCGCTCGTGCAGTCTCCGGGTCGAGCACCGTACCCGCGCCGAGGAGAATCTCGCCAGACTTGCATTTCTTCGCAAGATCCTCGATGACAACCGCAGCGCCTGGAACTGTGAATGTGATCTCAATAGCCGCCACCCCTCCGCGAGCGCAGGCTTCGGCAATACGCGCAGCCTGGGCGGAGTTCTCCGCCCGAACCACGGCCACGAGTCCAGACTCAACGATTTTTCCGAGAACCTTCAGTTTCAAGATCGACATGATGCGAAACTAGACCGCCTATTTTTGCAGTTCTTGCGGCTGAGTAGCGCTCCCCTGCAGTTTCTGGAACTCCTGCATTTCGTGCTCCGCCTGCGCGGTCTTGCCCTGCTTACGATAGAGGCCCGCCAAACCGAAGTGCGCCTGCGCCGCCAGGGGGCTTTGCTTCTCGATTGCGATCAACTTGCTCCACGCCTTCTCGGCGAGGGCACTCTGGCCATTGAGTGAAGCCGCCTTGCCCAACGAATAAAGCGTCTCCGGCATCTCTGGCTTCAAACGGTCGGCGCGCTGCAGTTCTGCCAGTGCTTCGCGCACCTTTCCGTCCTGCAACAACGCTGCGCCTAGCCGGTAAGCGGCCTCGGCATTACCCGGTTGCAGCTTCGTCTCGGCGCGAAACTCCTCTTCCGCCTTGGCCCATTGCGATGCGCCCGCGTAGACTTCGCCGAGCTCAAGGTGCACATCGGGCGTGTTCGGCCGCAGTCGCAACGCTTCGCGGTATTCCTTTTCCGCCTCCGGCATTTGCCGCAGAACGAAGTAGTTTTCCGCCAGGGCTTGGTGCGCACGAGCGGAGTCGGGATAGGCAGCCAGCAGGGTATCGATAGACTGTTTCGAGAGCAGCCCGCTGGCGCGGCCAAGGTAGTAGAGCAAATCGGGATCGTTGGGCCGTTTGGCCAGTGCTGCTTGCAGATTTGCGATAGCCTCGGGCAGTTGCCCGGTCGCGATCTGTGCAATTCCCAGCGCGCCCTGCTCTTGGGCCCGTTGGAGGTGCGGAATCGCCTCGGCTGCGTAACCCTGCGCCAGCAGCGCGTACCCGAGCAACTGATGGGCTCCCAGCAGATCTGGGCTTAACTCCAGCGCCCGCTTCAGCGGCGGGATCGCGCCGCCATAATCTTGGTTCTCCATGTAGGCCTCGCCGAGATTCACAAAGCCGGCAGCTTGCGTCGGCTCGAGCTCGGTGACTTTGCGGAACTCCGCGATGGCGACGTCCAACCGGCGTTGTTTGAGCGCCTGTGTCGCTGCTTGCAGATGCTGAAGCGCCTCAGGAGACACAGTCGTCTGCCATGCCAGCCACAGAAATAACAATGCGCGGATCACGCTAGCTCCGGTTCACGCACCTCGAGAAACGGGTCGGCGTGAACATCATTCAGTTTCTGGTGTGTGCTGATAGCCACATACCTCTACCTTTGCGCTTTCGGCTCGGCCAAGTCGCATATAAGGGCCTTTGACGTACCAGCCTTGGACTTTCGCCGCATGCTGCTCATTCAAAAAATGGCTCGCCCTTGCGCGCATAACGACGTGCGACTTCTTCATTCAACTTCACTCCCAGGCCAGGTTTGTCTGGGATGTGGATGAACCCGTCCTGAATAATCGGTTTAGGCAATCCTTCGATCAAATCTTCCCAGAAGGGCACATCTGCCGCGTGAAACTCGAGCGCCAGAAAGTTCGGAACCGCCGCACAAAAATGTGCGGAAGCTAGTGTGCCGACGGGGCTGCTGATATTATGCGGTGCTACCGGGATGGAATTTCCGTCAGCGAACTCGGCGATGCGGCGCGCCACGGCAAGCCCCCCAACCTTCTGAAGATCCGGCGTCACGATGCTGAGAGCGTGGTGCTCGAGGATGCGTCTGAAGCCCTCAAAGAGGTACAGGTTTTCACTGGTCGCAATCGGAACACGCACTTGGGAGCTTACTTCCTTCAGTGCGTCGCCATTATCTGGCGGGACCGGATCTTCTAACCAGAGTAGCCGGAACGCTTCCAGTTCCCGCGCCACCTTAACAACGTCGCCAACGTTGTAGCGCCAGTGACAATCAGCGGCGATGTCGGTGTCCTTACCCACTGCCTCGTGAACGGCCCCAATAAGGCTCGCCATGCAATCGATCTCTCGATTGCTGAGGCAGCGATTGTGTGGATCGGAACCGTAAGTCCCCGGTACGTCCAAGTCGAACTTGAGGGCGGTAAATCCCCTCGCCCTCATCTTGATTGCCTGCCTGCGGTAACCTTCCGGTGAGGAGGGCGCAGTCGCTTCCGGCTCTCCGAAATAATCTCGCGGGGCGTGGTCGGGATTACATGGCGCCCACGACGGCTGGCGTGAACGAAGGACTTCGTCCAGACTCTCCAGAGCTTCGCCGCCATGGCAGTCAGCATATACGCGAACTTTGTCGCGAAACTTTCCGCCGAGCAACCGATAGATGGGCACGTCCAGCCACTGGCCGAGCACGTCCCAGAGAGCGGCTTCAATTCCGCTGATGGCGTTGTAAACGATTCCTGCTATTGAACCGGCTCCAGAGGTAGCGAGTTGCAGCTTACGGAATAGCCGATGGACGTCGCGCGGGTCTTCGTTCTTGATCACCGCCTCCAGCGAGCGGAGGATGGAAGTGAGTCCAGGAGCGAAGAAGCATTCGCCAAGTCCTTGTATCCCCTCATCAGTTTCAATCCGGACGAAAGTCCAGTCGAAATTGCCCTCCACGACCGCGGTCTTGAGTCGGACGATCTTCACGATTTGAGACGTTCTTTCTTTAAAGTATTGGTGAGATGAAACCGCGGGCCTGTCGTCGACACCTGCAGCTCGCTGCTTGCAACTAAGCGTTCTTTGCTCCGGTGCCAGACTCCTGGAACGCCATCCCACCCAAGGGAAGTAACAAACCTCCGTCGGCGACCACGGCGGTTCCTGTAACAAAGGAAGCCAGATCGCTCGCCAGAAACGCAATAATACGGGCGATTTCTTCGGGTTTACCCATCCGTCCCAAAGGATGCATTTTGTGGCAGGCCTCGATCACTCGATCCGGATTGTCATCGAGCGAAGCCGCCCAACGAAGCATAGGAGTATCGATTGCGCCCGGGCAAACACAGTTCAAGCGGATGTTGTCTTTCGCATAATCCAGCGCCATGGAACGCATGAGTCCCAGCGAAGCGTGCTTGCTTACCATGTAGGCTAGAGAATTGCGCTGCGCCGCGAACGACTGCACGGAAGCCGTGATCACGATGGCGCCTCCTCCGCGTTCGATCATGAACGGGATCGAATACTTGGACACGAAGAAACCGCTCTTCAGGTTCGCTGCCAGGGTCTTATCCCATTCCTCTTCCGTAGTGGTCGTGGCGCTCCCATAGGTCTGAATGCCGGCGTTGCTGACCAGGACGTCGATGCCGCCGAAGACCTTTACGATCTCAGGGATGAGTTGCTCCACTTGCTTGTTGCTGCTGAGATCGGCGTGAAAGAATTGAATCCGGCCGGGGCCTATTTCCTGGATCAGCTTCTGGCCTGCTGCGTCGTCACGGTCCACAACCGCGACCAAGGCGTCACGGCTAAGAAATTCGAGGCAGGTGGCGCGTCCGATGCCGGAACTCCCACCAGTAACGACAATTACTTTCTCAGAAAAATTCATAGGCATGATTTGGCAATACGCAGTCTGTCAATGAGGGGCGTATCGCGTTGGGAGTAATCTGTATACGGTATGCATACTAGGCCGTATGTTCTACCTCTGCAAGTCCCGAATATTGTAGACTGTACACAAAATCGTAGATTCAGGTGACCGGAGTATCCCATGGCCGACACTACGGCGACGCAAGAATTACCCTCTACCAGCCTTAAGACATACCTCATGGCAACCCTCCGCGAAGCCATCATTTCGGGCAAGTTCAAACCGGGTGATCGGCTGAATGAGAGCCAGCTGGCGCGCCAATACAATGTAAGCCGGATTCCGGTACGCGAAGCGTTGCAGCAGTTGCAGGAGCAGGGCCTGGTAATGAATCATCCGCGCCGCGGCATGTTCGTGAACATGCTCAGTGAAGAAGATTGTGCCAGGATTAACAGCTTGCGGATCATACTCGAGGCTGAGGCATTAAAATTGTGTCGCGCAAGGCTTACTGCAGCATACGAGAGGCATCTAGCTAGCCTGCTTGAGAAATTGGAAAACTGGCCGACTGGATCGGAGATCGAGGCCGCTGCTCTGGACTTGGAGTTCCACCGGGCCATATGGAACTACAGCGGCAACGGATATCTGGAAAAGATACTAAACTACCTTGTTCCAGTGCTGTTTGCTCACCAAGCCCTGGAAAATATAAGCCACGATCTTCTTCCTTGGCCGTTGCATCACCACCGCGCCTTGCTCGAGGTTGTCCAAGGAAAATCCCAGCAGAGCCCAGAAGAAGCGATGATAGCCCACTTGAAGCTTCGCTACACCAATCCTGAGCGATTCTCCAGCCTAGCTTTTCGTGATCCGAAGCCAGCAGCGGATCAGTAGCTTAACGGTCATGGCTTCTCTGGTTCGCGCACTTCGAGAAACTGATCGGCGCGAACATTATTCAGCGTCTGCCGTGTACCGGAGGGCCACATAATCTCTACGTGAGCAGTTTCCGCCGCCCCGAGTCCGAAATGAAGGCGCTTGTCGCTGGCCGAAAGATAACTCCCGGCCGTGGTTGCAAACCGGGTCTGCCCATTCACTCGCACACGCGCGCCGAAACCATCGCGGTTGCTGCGTGTGCCACGAAGTGAAATCACCAACCAATGCCGGCTACCCCCACGGTTGAGGAATACCTGTGGATGGCCCCCGAGGACGCTTGTCACCACGTCCATCCAACCATCATTATTCAGGTCACCGAAAGCGGCTCCGCGCCCGGCGACGGGAACAACGGTCCCGAGGTCGGCGCGCTCGAACCGACCATTGTGATTCAGCGCGAACATTGGCGGTTCCAGGTAGTGCAGGGAAGGATCAATCTTCTCCACGTTGTCCAGCACGTGGCTCTGCGCTACGAATAAGTCTTTCCATCCGTCGTTATCGAAATCCTCCAGGCCAACGCCCCAGCCTGAACTTCCGCTCGACAGCGCCCCAAGACCGGTTTCGAGGCTGCGATAACTGAATAAACCGTTGCCATCGTTGTGGTAGACCCCATAGATTTCCCTGGGCAGCACGGTCACAATGATGTCTGGCCGGCCATCGTTGTCATAGTCTTGAAAGGTTGCGCCCATGCCCGACAACGGCTTACCGTCTGTGGTCAGCCCGGCGCCAGCTTCGAGACCACGTTCCGAGAAAGTGCCGTCGCCATTGTTGTGAAAGAGAAACTGCTGCATGCCATCGTTGGCCACGAATATGTCTGCGAATCCATCATCGTCGTAGTCAGCGAAAGCCACTCCCAAAGCGCGTCCCTTCTTCGCAGCAATACCGGAACGCTGGCTGACATCCTCGAATGTGCCGTTACCACGATTGTGGTAGAGAATGTTGGTGGTGGCAGGAAACTGTGCGGGCGGACAGTAAGTGTGGTAATTGCCGCCGCAGTCCTTGTTGTGTTTGGTGTCCCAGTCCATATACCGGGTCACAAAAAGATCCAGCTTTCCGTCGTTGTCGTAATCGAAAAAGCCCGCCGAAACCGACCACCCGCCCGCGGCCACTCCGGCTTTTGCCGTCACGTCCGTGAAGGTGCCGTCACCGTTGTTGTGGTACAGAATGTTCTTGCCATAACTCGTGACGTACAGATCAGGGTAGCCGTCATTGTCATAGTCGCCAACCGCCACCCCCATCCCATAGTTGCCATCTCCGGCGTTCGCCAAGCCGGCCGCCTCCGTCACGTCGGTGAAGCTGCCGTCGCGGTTCTGCCGGTAAAGCCGATTCCAGTATCTCGGATCATGACGATCGAAGTTTTCCGGCGTCGGCATCGGGCTCGTCAGGCGGCCGCCATTCACGAAAAAAATGTCCAGCAATCCGTCATTGTTATAGTCGAACAGAGCTACTCCTCCGGGCATGGTTTCGATCAAGTACTTCTGTGGTGTGGGCGAATTCTGGAGGGTGAAATCCAATCCATGCGGCGGCTTCACCTCGAAAACCGGCGCCGCGAGAGGAGAAAGCAATATTAGGCCCAAAAAGATCTTCAGCAACTTAGGATTTCCTTCGGGCTAACTAGCATATCGCATGACCTTAATTGCTGCCAGATTCGATATGGGTCTCAGCGTAGATCAGGCGCCATTTTCAGCGCCGCTACCACGCCTAGTAGGAAATCGATTGTTTTAGGTTGACAAACCACCCCGAACGCGCATAAATTTTCGCGCTGCGCACAATCTGGAAAAACACTCGAGATCTAATCGGAGAAGGCGTTTCACGAGATAGTGTGTTCTGGTTTGAGTGGCTTGGTCCAAGCCAAGTGACCAGCCAGCCTCAAAATTGGGCTTGACAATATCAAGCCAAACTGCATACGGTATGCGGAACCAGAAATCTCACGCCGTCGAGGTGCTGGGCCAATTTCGTTTCGTTTGAAGACGTGGGTGGGTCGCGCATTTTCAGATCTCTCACTGTTGAACGTGGTTGCAAAGGTTACCCGGGGAGGGTGCACATATGCTGTCTCGCAGGTTTTGGACGCTGGTTGTTTCTCTCAGTCTGGTCTTCTTGTCGTGTCCGTTCGTGCAGGGGCAGAGCACGTACGGCTCAATCGCCGGTTCCGTCACGGACCCCTCGGGGGCCGCGATACCAGATGCTCAGGTTACGCTAACCAACCTGGGCACGGCGGAGAAGCGCACACAACCGACCGGTGCGGACGGGCTTTACTCGTTTGTCAATCTGCTTCCGGGAAACTACCGGATCGAGGTTGAGAAGCAAGGTTTCAAGCGCATAACCCGCGAGCCCGTGGTAGTGCAGGTGCAGCAAAGCACCAAGATCGACGTGGCGTTGCAGGTTGGCCAAGTGAGCGAGACTGTGGAGGTCATCGCGGAAACGCCCCTTCTACAGTCAGAGACCTCATCCCTGGGGCAGGTGGTCGAGCAACGCAAGGCCAACGAGCTGCCTCTGAACGGCCGCAATATCTACAATTTGATTACGCTCTCTCCCGGAGCTATTGCCCAGGGCGGATCTGGCGGCACACCTGTCGGGCAAAACCCATTTAGCTGGGGCAATTATCAGGTCGGCGGTTCTTTTGCGAACGAAAGCGCCGAATACCTGGACGGCCAGCCGCTGAACATCGGCTACATTAATCTGCCGATCGTCATTCCAACCCAGGACTCTGTCAGCGAGTTCAAGGTTCAATACAACAACCTGGGAGCGGAGTGGGGCAAGTTCGCTGGCGGCGTGGTCAACCTGAGCACCAAGTCGGGTACTAACTCGTTCCATGGCGAAGCACATGAGTATCTCCGCAACAAGGTTTTGAACTCGAACAATTTCTTCCTCAAGCAGTCGCAAATAGCGGCGGGTGTGAAGAACCAACCACCTCCGTACGTGCAGAACCAGTACGGATTTAGCGTGGGCGGTCCTGTCATCAAAGACAAAACCTTTTTCTTCACGAGCTGGGAGCAATTCCGGCTGCGGACAGGGTCGGTACTCACGACCACGGTTCCCCTCACGGCGTTCCGAACCGGCGACTTTTCCGCTCTGTCAGCGCAAGGTATCCAGCTCTTTGACCCCTACACCAGGGACGCTTCGGGGAACCGGACAGCATACGTCAACAACCAAATCCCGCAAGCCGAATTTAGTAAGGCGGCGACGGTCATGTGGGACAAGTATTTTGTGCCCCCCACGCAAAGCGGTATCGTAAATAATTTCACTTCGGCCAGCAGTTCCGGTGGCAACCACAACGAATTTGTCGCCCGCGCGGACCAAAACATCTCAGATAAGACTCGCCTCTTCGGGCGGTATACATACTGGGGATTGCTCGACCTGCCGACCGATCCATTCGGAACCGGGCTCTGTTTCGACCGGTGTTCGGAAAACTATCACACCAATGCCCTTGCGGTTGATGTCAACCACGCGTTTACGCCCACCACGATCTTCGACATCAACATCGCTGGCAGTCGTTTCGTCTATGCTCGTGCGCCCATACTTTCGGGCTTTGACCTCACGTCGCTAGGCTGGCCCGCCAACTACAACGCCCCGCCTGACCAGATGCGAACCCCGCCCACACCCGCCTTCCCCTTTCCCAACGACGTCGGCAAATCGCAAGGAAACAGCGCTATTGGAGATCACAATACGCAATACAACGTTACGCCGGCTCTCACCGTGATTCGTGGTAAGCATACTTTTCAGATCGGCGGACAGTACGAGCTGGGCCTGGACAATTACTTCCAGACCAACATTGCCAGCGGAGCTTTTGCCTTCTCTGGCAGCTGGACGGCCCAAAATGCGCTGACCGGAGGCGCCAACACGGGATTTGCATTCGCTGATTTCCTGTTAGGCCTATCCCAGAACCAGGGGAGTTTCGTCAACCAGAATGAGGGTGAGGCACAAGTTCCCGCCCAGACTGCCGGCCGCCAGACGTATCGTGCCTTCTACTTCAATGACAATTGGCACCTGACCCCAAAGCTCACACTGAATCTAGGGCTTCGTTACGAACTGCAGGGCACTTGGTCCGAGCGCTTTGACCGACTGACCTACTTTGATCCCAAGGCTATCAATGCCACGGTCACGGGGTGCGGTGGCACGGTGGGTTCTCCATGCAACGGCGATGCGTTTCTTGTGAAGACTGGCCGGAACGACACCCGCAATAACATGCCTTTGAACAAGAAGGAGTTTTCGCCGAGGGTTGGATTCGCATACAGTTTCGACCCAAAGACTGTTATCCGCGGCGGGTACGGTATCTTCTGGATTCCGAATTATGTCTCGTTCGGGGTGAACCCCGATCTCGACTTGGTCAACCTTGCGCGCACACCCTTCACCGCAACGACCGATGCCGGGCTCACCCCCTTTAGCACTTTGGACGGAACCAAGTGCACGCTGTCCGGGGCGACCTTCGCGACTTTCAGCTGTTCTGAACCGGGACCGTTTGGTTTAGGAGGAATCGTTCTGCCGCCCGGAAGGAATGGCAACACTTCGGCGTTTGCCGCGGCCGCGGGGTCGATCCGCATGGCACCGTATCTGGATCCCAAGGAAGGCTACGTGCAGCAGTGGAATTTCGACGTCCAGCGGCAGCTCCCAGCCGGGTTTTTCGCAGACGTGGCGTACGCAGGCTCGCACGGCGTGCATCTGCCGCAGTTCGATACCAACGTCAACCAGATACCCGATTCCTTTGTTACACAAGCCGCTGCTGAGTTTGCGGCTGGCCAACCTGTCACCATCGCGCAGCCGATTGCGAATCCTATGGTTGGAACTAGTCCGAATGCCACCATTGGAGGCCCCACAATCGTTGCTGGCCAACTTAACCGGCTTTATCCCCAATACACGGGCTTGACCCTTGCAGGATTCGGCTGCTGCAGTAGCAGTTACCATTCGCTGCAGGCGACAGTAACGAGAAGGTTCCAGGGCGGCGGAACGCTGCTGGTGGCCTACACCAACGCGAAACTGCTCAGCAACACGGACACGCTAACCAGTTGGCTGGAGAACGGCACGACCGGAGGTGTTGGACAAGTTCAGGACTGGAACAATCTGAAGGGCGAAAGATCGCTCTCCTCACAAGATGTTTCGCAGCGCTTGGTGATCAGCTACGTTCTTGATCTTCCCTTCGGGCATGGCAAGAGATTCCTGGGTAGCGTAACTGGAGTGACGAGCAAGGTGGTTTCCGGCTGGGGAATCGACGGAGTGACGACCTTCCAGCGAGGGTTCCCACTAAAAATTACCTGGGCTGGGGACAACACAGCCTTGGGGAAGGCCAACCTGGGAGTTGCGAATATTCGTCCTAACGTTGTCCCGGGATGCGATAAATCCGCTCACGGCAGCGGGTTAAACGGCAAACTCGACCAGTGGTTCAACGTTAATTGCTTCGCTGCTCCGCCACAGTGGGGCTTTGGATCCGAATCGCGGGTGGATTCATCGCTTCGCAGTGACGGATTGAAGAACTTTGATTTCGCCGTCTTCAAGAAGACCTCACTCGGTGAGCGGATGGGTTTGGAGTTCCGGACGGAGTTTTTCAACCTGTTCAATCACCCGCAGTTTGGTTTCCCGGGCACAGGTTTTGTCGGAGGAACCTCCAACAGCAACAACGGGTTTGGGAAGGTGACCTCACAGTTGAACAACCCTCGCCTCATCCAGTTTGGGTTGAAATTCGTGTTCTAGGTGTGGATTCGATTCTCCGGACCAGGCTTACGCTTGGTCCGGATTTCTTTGTCCGGTCAACTCCGGTTGTCATCCTCTAACCGCATCAATGACGAACTCGCGCCGCGGTGCCTCCATACGCTTAATTTACAATTCTTCCCACAAGGCAGAGGCGGGTCGATTGGAAAGACGAAAGCGACCCCCAGTTGTAAGGCTGAAGTGTCTGCTGTCTTGCATGTCCGAAGACAAAGAAGCCACCGATGAGAACAAGTCAGACTATCGAGTATTCCGAGGCGAAGAGGATCATCGACCTGATCGTGGAAAGGGCATTGCAAATGCGAAAGGCAGCCGTGATCGCCGTGGCCGATTCGCATGGCGAGCTAATCGCATTTGCCCGGATGGATGGCGCTCCAATCTCTTCCATCCGCATCGCCGCCAATAAAGCCTGGACTGCCGCACGAGAGCGCAAGCCTACAAAGGAAATTGGAGAGAAAGTCCGGCATCCCGAGAAGGGTCATGATATTGCCTACTATGGCGACCCCAAATTTGTTGGGTGGGGTGGCGGCATTCCAATTTGGAAGAACGGCGAAGTGGTCGGCGCTGTCGCCGTCAGCGGCTTGTCGTCCAATGAGGACATCAGTTTGGCAAGTCTGGGCGCGGAGCTGATCGCAGGTCACGGCGACGATCACCCTTAAATCGCAATCCGACTCTTGAGAGGCGTTCGCCCGGGACGATCTCAGAACAGGTGAAGCTCTCGACATAGTCAGCGGGGAGCTCCAATCGACGCGCGAGGTCGCCAAATCGCGTCGCTGCCGATCCGGGGCGGCGGATAACCAGGAGCGGACGGTTTCCTGGCGAACCGCCTCCGCTGGAAGCGAGAACAGATGGCCACAGCCGCTCCCGCGCCCGGGTCCCAGCCTTTTCTTTATTCTTTAATATTTATTCTTTGGGCGGACCGTGATTATCCTGACACAGATTGCCAAGCGAACTTTAGTTGCGGTTAGCGCTGAATTCCGTTTCCCATCAATCCCTGCACGTATGGATAGGACATGTTTCCATAAAGGAACAGGTCTTCGCCTATCGTGCCGGAGTGTG